>Ga0302246_1001861_pt1 | contig 13746 bp, 10 predicted proteins | sample AAG_UR_Trp_MG_FD_193533 | JGI IMG/M metagenome (GOLD analysis project Ga0302246, IMG submission 193533) | Enriched activated sludge microbial communities from anaerobic digester in WTTP, New Holstein, Wisconsin, United States - AAG_UR_Trp | ecosystem: Engineered > Bioreactor > Anaerobic >...
GGCTGATCAGACTCCCCTTCCCGAGGGTCATGATTTTCTCGGGGGAAACACAATGCATGCAGGCGATCCGCTGCGGATTGACCGGCACTTCAACCCTGTTGCCGCACAGATCGGTAATGACATGGTCATCACCGGCAAAAACCCGATTTGCAAAGAAAGGCGCCGCAAAGAGCAATGTTGACATAAGAAGCAGTCCCAAAAGAAAATTCGTTTTTTTCATTCTCAATCCTCCAAGTGTCGTTTTGTAATCAATACTTTCGTAATTTACGGGGTCAAATCTTTAATCTTGACATTTAGACGAGATGCATGTCCGGTTGATTGGAATTACACCAGCGGAAGTTCGACCCCTCACTCGTGATACGACGAACCTGATTCCGAGTCCCCATTCTCGGCGCAAAGGATCTCTTCCAAACTGATACCGCAAATGGATGTCCGGTCGCCCGATCCTGATCGCCTTGATGACACCTCAGGAAAGAGCAAAAAAGATCAAACCGCAGGAAAGGGATCAAATCAGTATTCGTTATCCAACGGGGAAAACGTCATTCTTGAATCGCATTCATCCGGTACCGCATTCCAATTGTCAAGATTAAAGATTTGACCCCTTAATTCCTGACCCCTTAATTCCATCGCTGACTGATCATATGGTCTGACCTATAATATCGCAATCAGGCGTCAAATGATTTCGAACTATCTGCATCTTACGTGGAGCGCTTTCGATGCCTGCGCTCATCACGCCGTACCCTTCCCATGGATGCAGGCGGGTAAAAACTGGTCGCGTCGCCAATCCAGGGGCCAAACTGAAACACTATCTCCTATTTTGATATTTGCGCCTTCGGGAACCAGAGTAAGCGAGTTGGCCGTCGCAATGGACAGGAAAACCCCCATGTCCTCCAGCACATTCAGCCTGACCTGGTATCGCCCATTCCTTTTCTCCAGGTAGGTCAATTTGGCAAAAGTTGCCGGCATGGTGTTTGTCATGGCATCTACCGCCACGGCCTTTACGACGGGGTGATCCAGATCCGTCAAGCCGCGCATTTTCAGAAGCGCGGGCCGGACCAGGGTCTCGACGTTGATGAGACAACCATACGGCGGACCGGCCAATCCGAAAAAGGGTACACCGGATTTTCCGGGATTGCGGGTATCTTTTCTCAACGTCGCAAAAACAGCGCCCGCTCCCGGTCCCATTCTGATCAGCGAAAAATGAATTCTCCCGATCTCGCCGACAACCAGCCTGAGCAAATCATAATCCCCCATGGCGACACCGCCGGTGGTGATGATCATGTCAGCCGTCATGGCCTTATTAATTTTCGCCAAAAGATCTTCTTTCTTGTCGCGGGCAATGCCGAGCACCTTGGGTTTACCACCATAGTGGCTGATGAGGGCCGCAAGAGAAGCGGTATTGGCGTTGTAGGCCTTACCCGGAGCCAGGGGTTTCCCGAGGCCGACCAACTCATCCCCGGTGGCAATCACCGCAACCACCGGTTGACGAACGACTTTAATCCGGCTTTTCCCAGCTGAGGCCAGAACGGAAATCTGCGCCGGACCAATCACGGTTCCTTTGGGCAACAGCGCGTCCCCTTTTTTAATGCTGCTTCTCGCCTGTCTTACACTATTCCCCGGCAAGGCGGAGACGTAGATTTTCACTTCCCGGGGATTGTTTTTGTTCGGTCCGCTTTTGTTTATCGGCTCATCCGTATCCTCAAACTTTACGACGCAGTCTGCCCCTTTCGGCAGCACCGACCCGGTCATAATCCGCATGGCGGTGCCGGGTTTAACCACCCGCACCGGCATCTGTCCCGCCCGCACGGTGCCGATGATCCTCAGTATAACCTGATTCTTTTTCCCGGCCCCCTGGATATCCGCCGATCTCACAGCATAACCGTCCGGTCCGGAAATGTCCCTCTGCGGAAAACTTAAATCGGAACAGACATCCTCCGCCAGAACGCGCCCAAGACATTGCTGAAGCGGCCTTTCTTCAGTATCCAACATTTTGATATTTTTAGTTATTAATTCAAAAGCCTCGTCATATGTTACCATCGATTTCCTCTCACGTAATGATCACCAGCAATAAAAATACCTATTCAAAATAAACCACCTCCACCATCTTTCCGGTCTGAAACGCCGACACACCTTCAGGAATAACAAGATAGGCAAATTTGCCGGACGTTGCTGACTCAGCGATCAATTTGATCATTTTCCCTTTTCCATCCTGGATGTTCATTTTCCTAACCGACCTGATGCCTACAGGGGATTCCACCGGTGCGGTCAAAAGAACCTGTTCTCTGGGGTAATTTGAAACCGGGAGGTGCCCCAACAACCTGACCGGCGGCTCGACAAAGTGGAAAGCACCAACAGCACAAGATTCGGCATATCCCGACAAGAACACAACCGGTATTTTTCTCTTTTCTACCCGGACAAAACCCGCCCCCATATGGTTGCCCGGATGTAGGGCCACACCATGGAAAACGACTTGTCCCGTTTCCGAAAGCACCTGGGCCATTAAATCCCTTTTACCTGCCGCGCTTCCGCCAATCGTGACGATCAGATCATACCCTAACCCCTCTCCAATGGATTGTTGGAGCATTTCCACGTCGTCCGGCACAATCTCATGAAGGGTGGGTATACCCCCGTAGCGCTTCACCAAAAGACTGCACATCAGTCCGTTGGTTTCATACACAAAACCCGCGGCAATCGTTTCCCCCCGTTGCACACATTCGTCGCCTGTTGGAATGATCAGCACGCGGGGCCGGTCATAAACCTGAACGTCCGCTATCCCCAGCTTGGCCAGCATGTTGATATCCGTGGGCTTCAACAACATTCCGTCCCTGAAAACGACTTCGCCTTTCCCGATACCGGCGCCTTTCGGCCATACCCACTGCCCGGGTGTCACTTCTTTCAGCGGCTTGATCGATTCAGGGTTTTCAATGGTATCCTCCCACGGTAAAAGCGCATCGGCTCCCACCGGTAAAGCACTCCCCGTATGAGCCACCGCACAATATCCCGCGGCGAGTTCCTCTTTCGTGGTCAATGAAAGCGCTTTGCCGGCTCCATTTTCACAACCCGCGGTATCGGAAGCCTTCACGGCATATCCGTCAAGAATGCACTGATCGTAGTGCGGGTAGTCCATCGGCGCAATTACGTCACCGGATACAACCCGGTTATCGGCATCCTCCAGGCGCACAATTTGACTGCGATCAACAGGACTCAGATGATCAAGCAATGCGGTCAATGCCGCGTCCATGTTCATATATCGATTTTCCATCCCGATATCTCCTGTCATGAAACAAATTGACTAATAGGCTCTTGCTTATTCGCACTTTTTTATAAGGAGTAATTGATACCCACCGTAGCCATAAAGGTACGCCCGGGGTTCTCATAATAAAAATACGGTTCGTAACCATCATCCAGCAGATTCTCGACACTCAGGGCGGTGCTCAAGGTTACCTTGTTTGAGACCTTCCAATCCCGCCAAATCTTCGCGTCAATGCTCTCATATGAATCCATGGCAAAGTAAGAAACATTGATGTTTTCATTATCAATATGCATGTCGTCAATGGCACGGAAGGCGATGCTTCCATTGATCAGACCGGGATTCAGGTACTTGAGCCCGATATTGAACATATAATCGGGGGCCGTGCTGACCTGATTGCCTTCGTTGACCGGATCGTCCACAATCTCGGAATGGTTCAGGGTCAGGTTTAAAACAGCAAAGAGATGCTCGCTCAGGCGCTGGTTGAGTTGCGTCTCCAGACCGTAAATTTCCGCCTCCCCCACATTGCTGTACCGGAGAACCGTCCAAGTCGGATGACCGGGAACCGAGTCATAACGGCCGGCAATTATGTCTTTGATCCGGCCATAATATGCCGTGATGCTGAAAGACGTACCGGTTTTAACAAAATTGCCGTCCAGTCCAAGATCGACCATCCAGGTTTCTTCCGGGTCCAAGTTGGGATTGGCTTCAACCAGACTTGGGGGTGTCGTAACGTTCTTAAAAAACCAGGTAGACAACCCGGGATAATAGGCCGTCCCGGCTGAGGTTCTGATTGCCAGTGCATCATTGATCTGATATTTGATTCCACCCCGGTAATTCACAATGTCATCATCGTAATCATCCGGTTCTTTCGGATTGGCAGTACTGTCGTAAATATCGTGGTATTTCCAGCGGTCGTAACGAATCCCCGCCAGCACGGACAGTTTCTTATTGAAAAAAAACGCCTGATCTTGAAGGTAGAAGGCCGTCTGGTCCATTGGATACTCACTTTCCGAAACGAAGGCCCCGGTTTGCCAATTTTCTCTCTTAGCCTTGATTTTTTCTTTGCAGTAGAATGCCCCGGCCGTCAGAATGTTGTTTTCGCCGAGAAAGAAATCCGTCTGCAGTTCCAGGGGCATTCGCCAAACATCAGATTCGTTTGCGTAATTTTTATTGGTATTCAGTACCAAGCCCCCAGGTGTCAGGGATAGGCCCTTGTTGTCTTTCGACGGCCGGTTCCAGTGCTGATATCCCCCCGTCAGGGTCAGCTTCGCCAATTCGGCAATCGGCATTTGAAAACGCAGATTTCCGATTCCCTGATAGCCGTCATCAACATAATGCAGGTTATGTTGCCCCCCGCTGACATCCGATCTGGAATAATTGTACCCGATGGTCAGGCTGGCTCCGTTCGCTCCCAACCATCCCGCTTTCCCGGCGAAATAGCTCGTGCGGTAGTATGCGTCATCCACGGACGTTGTCTTAAGATAGGATTTCTTTCCTTCCCGATAAAGACGCATCGTGTTTTCAATGGGAAGATTCTCGTAGCCGTCGGAATAATCCCCGGAATAGGAAAAATAGTAATTAAATCGATTGCTCCTGTATGGTACGGAATCGCCGATGCTGACATGGGGACGGTTCGTGTCATTGCTGCCGTAACTGTAGGATACCGTCGCCCCCGTGCTTTCCGTTCCCTGCCGGGTAATAATATTCACCACACCACCGGCTGCGTTGGACCCGTACAGCGCGGATGACGGACCCATCAGGATCTCGATCCGGTCAATGTCGTTGTTGTTGATGGCATAGGTGAGCATCTGCGATGAACCGACAGGCAATCCATCAACCATATAAAGACTCCTGGCGCTGAAATCGCCCGTTCCCCGCAAGTTTATCCAGGGTGTCGTTTTATACGTCGCCTGAGCGACATAGACACCGGGCACATCCTGAATGAGCTGCCCATAGTTTGAGCGGATGTAGTCAGGCTGGCTCTCGATATTTTTTCGATCGACCGTATAGGCCGTGACCGGCGCATACTCCACCGGCGTGTCCGTTTTGGTCGCCGTTACGGCAACGCCCGGAAGAATATGCGTATCGACTTCCTTCTGTACGTCTCCGCCAGATACGGCCTGCGTCGCGGCTGGCGCCGCGGCATCCGCCGCCGACACCGCCCCTGACGGCATCAAGACAAGAATGACCAACAACAAGTATAGAATTTCTAAACCATTTCTCCCCATCTTCCTCTATTCCTCCTCTTTTTATGTTGAGCAACACTGTTCCAGAACAATGCGCTATATATTCGCCATGAAAACTCAATTATTTCGAATTCATGGATAAAGGACCTTCTTCATGGTATCCGTTGATATCTCTACATGCAGGAACAACCGGTAGAAGACCTGGGCTTCTTTGACGATATCTATCCGATAAGCATCAGGATAGAGACGGTGGGCAAGCCACTTCATGCCCAGAAGCCGCATAAAAGAAGGCGGCCGGTCAAACCAGTTAAACAGGAGGCAGGGAGTGAGGTAAACACGTCTTGTTTTGACCGCTTTGATATTTTGCCATCGGTCATCCTGTAAAACGCTCCGATAGAACAAAGGCTCGGCCGCGATGATCACGTCGGAATCATAACGGAGCACCTGCTCCAGATTAACTGCTTCCTTGCCTTTAACCTTGAACCCGCCCCTGCTACAAAAATGGACATTCTCTGCACCAGTGAGTTTGATCAGCTCCGCATGAAAGGAAGTATGGCATTCCGTAAAAAGTCCCGTTGCGCCCTCGGCGTAGTAAACTCTTGGTCGTTTCTTGCTCTGTGGAAGCGACGCAACAACCCTTTCGATTTCGCTGAAGGCAGTCTTTCCATAGCTACTCAATGCCCGCGCCCGTTTCTCTCTTCCCAAGAGCTTTCCTAGAAAAAGAAACGCTTCGAGATAATCACGTGTGGTGTCCACCTTGACATAAACGACAGGAATGCCATTCTTTCTCAACATATCCTCTGCCTTAGCGTTCATGGACATACTGTCCCACATTTCGGCAATCACCACGTCCGGTTTGACCTTCAGAAAGGTTTCCATATTCATCGCTCTGGTTTTGCTGTAAAACCCGCCTATTACAGGCAAGCTAGCGACAGATGGAGCGAGATATCTTTTTTGATCGTCTGTGAAGGGGGTATTGAGTCCGGCAAGCAGGGTCGGATCAAGAGAATAAACCAGATACATCATGATCGGCCAGTCCGTACAGACCCTGCTGATCCTGTCCGGAACGATGACCTTCCGTCCCGCCATATCGGTTATGGCCCGGGCTTCCGATGTCGCCGGATACCCGAAGCACAACAGAATCATGATTAAGAAAAGACTCGTTGCGTATTTTTTCCAATGCTGAAACACGTAAAATCACCCCTCAATTTAGAAACACACCTGCATTGCGCTATATGCAAACGTATATAATTCCGGGCAAAAAATGAGTTTTATGCTTTTTTTCAGTTTCTCGATTTTTCCTCCGGTTTGTCTACCCGCCATAACAGAGTGCCGATCTCAGCCTGTCGCCGGAACACGATATTCTTATCCACGTCAAAATGAGCCGGCGGCAGATCGGCAATGCCGTCGACAATCAGCTTTCGATCCGGTCTTGTGCCGGATGCTTCTAAACGAAGGGCAATCTCGTCCGCCAACGCTGCCGGTGATTTCGGTGCATCCACCGTAAAAGTAACGGATTCAAAGAGAAAACTTCTGCCGATCTTTTCCAGGATCGTTATTATGTTACGGATATCCGGCCGGGCATTTAGAGGTACACCCAATTTTCGCAACAGATGTTCCAAAGCAGCATCCCGGTATATTTTTCCGGTTGCAATATAAACACACCATTTTCTCGAACATCTTTCCATCTTGAGGAGATCTTGCTCCGTCTCGACGGCTTGTGAAAAGGCGGAAAGGGCAATATCGAACGCTTTTTCCAGTCTCAGGACAACCGGATCGATGTCTTTCCAGGAACAATGAAGACACCGTATCTGTTCAAGACCTAGCCTTTTTGCCTCTACAGAAAGCTTACCCAGCATATTCAGCGAAAAATCCAGGGCCTTGACCACGGCCCCTCGCTTGGCGAGGGGAAGGGTGAATCCACCTGTCCCGCAACCGATGTCAAGGATCGTGGATTGACCTATGGGAACACCGTTCGCTGCTATGATGTCGATAAGCTTGAAGTTCCGTTCAAGACTTTCATCTTCTCCGGGCAGAGGATAATCCGATGCCTTTTCATCCCAGAAAGAGGACTTATCAACCCCCGACACTTCACTACACATATGTTTTACCCGTATTACCTTTCTGTGCGTATGGCAGAACTCATCATTATTTCCTCAATTTCAGGTGATCGCCTGTGGCGTTGGCATGCCGTTTCTGAATTTCCACAATGATAGCCAAGGCGATGTCAGACGGTTTTTTGCCACCCAAGTCAAGACCAACCGGCGAATAGACCCTTAGGATCCTTTGCCGGATGCAGTCTATCACTCTCCAGTCTTTTATACAGCGACGGCACCTTGCTCCGGGAACTGACCATCCCGATATAAGCCGCCTTTGTCCCGAGAGCGTGTTTCAAGTATTCCGCATCCATTTCGTGCTCTCGGGTGGCAATAACAATGTACGTCATTTCGTTGATGTTCTGTTTCCCCATGACAACCGCCGGCATATCCGTATCAATGGCCGCAGCTTGCGGACCTCAATTTTTGCGGCAACCATCAGAAAAAGCTGTAAGACAACTCCAGCCCGATCTGACGGCCGGGATCGTAATAGGCGCCTGACACGTAACGGTTGGCATAGTGCTTGTCGCCCAGATTCCTGCCGTAGAGGGTGAGACGGGTATCACGGTCGAAAATTTTCAAGTTGTATCCCACATTGGCATCAAATCTCGTATAGTCATCCAGGGGGTAGTATTTGACCCCTCCTGCGCCGTAGGGACAGCGCGTCTTCGATCCGACATAACGGGCGCTCACGTTGGCAAAGGCATTTTTGTACTGATAGTTGAGACGGGCACTGGCCAGGTGGTGGGCCATGCCCTGGTTCGCTGTACCGCTGTTCGTTACCTTGTAACTGTAACTCAGATCATATGTGAAGGGTTTCCATATCTGTCCGTTAACACCGATTTCCAGTCCCTTGGTTATCACATCTTCGGCGGTAACATAGTCGATCTCGTCTCCTGTTGTGGGATCGATAATGCTCGATTGCGTAACCTTCTGGTCTTTGGTGTCGTAATAGAAAAGCGTGATCCACGGATTGAAAGCCGGATGGACATTGGCAAGGGCGCCCACCTCGTAACGTGATCGCTTCTCGGGGGACAGGCTTGACCCGTCGGCGCTGACCTGGTAGTCGCCGTCCGAATTCTCCGAATAGGCGTATCGCCCGGTCAGGGTAAAAATGGAATTCAACTTGTAGGAGGTACCGAAAGCAAGCGTATAGGTCGGGTCTGCCCACTCATGCATGGACTGGCCCTTTCCGGGGCCGTTGACATAGTATTTCCGGTCTACCCTGATTCCGGCGTCGAATGTCAGCCTGTCGTTCAGCATGCGGTATTCGTCATGAGCAAAGAGGCTGTACATCCTTTCATTGAACGGTTTACCGGTATAAGGGGCAACACCTTTAGGGCTCCGGTATGTGAGGAACTGTCCTCCCACCTTGAAGGTATTGTTGCGCCAATTGACGATATGCCGGAGGCCGGCATTCTGGCTGTAGGTGTCCTGATCGGACTCGCTCTCACCACTCGGCGGTACATAAGTGGAAGGGGGGGCAGGGAGGAAACTGCCTGTTACGGTGTGCACCCGAAGCCGGCTGTAGGCGTACTGCAACGTCGTCGTCTGGGTGTTGTTCCACGGTTTGCTGAGGTTCACGGCAACCGCGTCGTAGGTCATGGGATCGATCTTCCACCTGGAACCGTCAAGTTCGCCCGGTTCATAAAAAATATTATTTTGAGCCGGAGGCCCAGGTTTATCTTTATATTTTACCGTATCGTTCGTCCGGATCGTTCCCCGCTGGAATTCCCTCATGCCCCGGCTGTGATAGTAGAGGACATCGGCATTGAACGCCGATGCCGTGTATCCGCCCCGGAAAAGGAGCGACCTGTTATCGCTTCCGTTATACCAGTCATGTAATTCTCCGTCATTTTTGCCGTCGGTGCTGTTGTAGGTCGCCGCAATCCGGTAATCAAAGTTGCCGATTTTGGCGCCCTGGTAGAGATGTCCCTTTTGTGTATCAAAGGTACCGTAGCTGGCAACCAGGCCACCTTCCAGTTTTGCAGACCGTTTGGTCTTGATCACCACGAATCCCTGATTGGAGGAACCGGTGCCCGTGCCGAAATTGGTGAGGGGACCCAGAAGGAGGGCCGTCGCATCACGTACAAAGGTCATGGACTCGATGGCATCCGTGGGTAATGTTGCGAGAATCCGGGTCGTGGTGGGCATGTAGACGCCGTCCAGAATGACGCCATAGTTGCCCCCTGTCCCTGACCCCCGCATGCCTCCGAAATCGATGTGCTGCCGCCCCTGATAGGTCACTTCCATACCGGGCACCTGTTCGAAGACATCCCACACCGTCGCGGGATGCAACGCCTGAATTTCCTCCGCCGTAATGACCACGGTCTGGAGCTTGCTGCTCTCGGGGACTGCATAGGGACTGGTTACCGGCTCACTCAGCTTCTTGCCGGTCACGGTAACCTCTCCCAGGTCATAAGCATTCTGTTGGGATTGTTTTTTCGCCTTCTCTTCCGCAAAAACCGTCTGGTACATGAAAATCGTTCCGAGCATCAGGATGAACAACAATGCTCTCCTGCAGATACCTCCCATTACCTCATTCCTCCTTCTAAAATAAAAATGTTCAACGGTTACCCGTCATCAACCTCCCTTCCCCCGGATTTCTTGGAAGCACTGATATTGCAGATTAAAAAAATAAACTTGTTGGACGCTTTAATTCCCGGACTACCCGATCCAGATTTCTCCCCTCCTTAAAGCCCTATCCAGAGGCTTCGGTATATAAAATCATGCATAACGTTAGGTAAAAAAAACCTCTCTTTTGTATCATCCTGAAATAATTTTGCCTTACTTCCGCTGGAATCATCATGAACTTCCTCGATTCACAAACCATGGAAGCAAAAGTAACCATGACGTCTCTTTGTCGGGAGATCATGGTTCTCTGTTTTAATAAATCGTAACACCTTTATCATCCAGGCTTCACTTTCCCTTTCATTCCGGCAACGTCCTGAGGTGACAGGCAGATCGCTCATGGTGAAGCTTCATCACCTCCGCAATGATGGATAAGGCCACCGTACCCGGTTCTTTGCCCCCCAGATCGAGACCGATCGGGGAAAACACCCGCGAATCCTTCTCGGGATGCAGCCCGCTTCTCTTGAGCCTCTTGTAGATCGCCGGCACCTTACTCTTGGAACCGACCATCCCGATATAAGCTGCGTTTGTTTTCAAAGCGTATTTCATGCATTCCGCGTCCATTTCGTGGCCTCGGGTGGCAATAATAATGTATGTCCTTTCGTTGATCCCCTCTTTTTCCATCGCCGACGCAGGTTTGTCCGCATAAACAGCCGTGGCGTAAGGAAACCGCTCGCGATTGGCAAATTCCACACGGTCATCGGCCACACTGTAAGGAATACCCACACAGGATGCCAACTCGCCAATCTTTTTCGCCACATGCCCCGCCCCCAGAATAAAAATTTTCAGTCGCGCGCTGAAAACCTCGATAAAAACTTCCACCCGGCCGGAACATTCCATCCCGACACCGGATGGGGTCAGATCGAAAATCATTTTCTTGCTCGTCCCCAGAGCAATGACAGAAAGCGTTTCCTGAATACACAGTGCTTCCAGCTTCCCGCCGCCCACTGTGCCCACGATGGATCCATCCGGAAAGACAAGCATCCGGTTTCCGGCATCACCTGGTGTAGAACCGTTGGTCTCGATAATGGTCACCAGGGCCACCTCTCGACCGGCCTGCAGAGACTCGACAATCGTTCTGTAAATACTTTCCGCATCGACCATAAACATCTCCTTCAAATATGGGTTATTTTGAACATCCGACCGTTATAACCGCATCTCGAATGACCACAGATAACGTCCATACTCTCTTCAGAAAGGATCAATGGATTATCGTCCCTCAAGTCCCGGTATCCATCACAAGGTCAGGGGCAGGAACATGATCTCCTCTTCTTCTCCGGTCACCGTCATTCTCGTATGCTTGCTGATGGCGTGTGGAACGCACACCCGCAGGGAACCGTTCACTTTCACCACGCTGACTTTCGCCTGGTAGAGGTCAAAGAGGCTCTCGTTGTTGACGATGGTCTCCGTCTTGCCGTCTCCAATGATGGCACCGCTTTTGATCATCACGGAACGATCCGACAGCCAGAAGGCGTGCTCCGGCGAATGAGTCGATTTGATGAAGGTATAGCCCTCGCGGGAGAGGCTGATAATCTGTTCGAGAAGCCTCAACTGATTTCCGTAATCAAGGCCCGTCGCCGGTTCGTCCATCATGAATATTTCCGCCCCCTGGGCCATGGCCCGGGCGATCAGAGTCAATTGCCTTTCCCCACCGCTGATCTCCGTGTAAGGCCGGTCAGCCAAATTCCGGATGGATAGTCTCTCCAGTTTTTCATGCGCGATATCGAGATCCTTGCCGTTGTACGAAAAGAAAAAGTTCTTATGGGGCAGTCTCCCCATGAGGACAACGTCGATCACTTTATACGGAAACGATCCCCGATGAATCTGAGGCACATAGGCGATTTGACGTGCAATCTCCTTGGGATTTGTCTGACGGATTTCCCGCCCTTTCAGACGAATGCTTCCTTCCAGAGGCTTCAGTAAGCCAAGAAGGACTTTGAGCAGGGTGCTTTTGCCGCTGCCGTTTGGGCCGAGGAGAGAAATGATCTCCCCCTTGCGAATCACCAGGTTGATGTCCTTCAGAACAGGTTTGGTATCGTAGGAAAACTGGATGTTCCTGGCCTCGATCAAAGGCGTCTCGATCACTTTCACGCCCCCCACCCCCGGTTGGCCTTTCGCAGGACCAGGACAAAAAACGGAATCCCGACCAGAGACGTCACAATACCGATGGGGATTTCCACATTGAACAGGAGCCGCGACACATCATCGACCACAATCAGGTAAGTTGCCCCGATCAGGATGCTGGCCGGGATCAGAACCCGGTTGTTCGGGCCGACAAGCATGCGGGCGATATGGGGAATGATCAGGCCCACCCATTGAATCATCCCGGCGACGACCACGGTCAGAGCACTCGCCATGGTTGCCAGAAATATCATGAGAAATCTGATCCGCTGCACGGGGACGCCCAAGGCTCTGGCTTCCTCATCACCCATGCTGAGGACATTCAAATACCCGGACATCGAGATGATCCCAACAATGCTGATCGTCATGGGAATGGCCACATAAAGAACGGTTTGCCCGTCAGCCAGAGAAAGGCCGCCCATCAACCAGTATACAATGGCGGGCAGCTTATCGTAGGGATCGGCGCTGTATTTGACGATCGACAGCAGCGACGTGAACATGGCGCCGCTGATGACCCCACCCAGAATCAAAAGCAGAATGGTATTCCCCCGGTACATTTTGGCAATCCCGACGGCAATCATGACGGCGGCAAAACCGAACAAAAACGTACAGATCTGAACGGCCAGCCAACTCTTGGCGACAACCATTCCCAATGCGGCACCGAAAGACGCCCCGGCGAGAACGCCGAGCAGCCCCGGCGACACCAGAGGATTGACAAACATGGCCTGAAAGGTGGCCCCGGAAACGGCAAGGGAGGCGCCGACAAACATGGCGGCAATAATCCGCGGCATGCGGATGGACAGCAGCAGGTTTTCCAGAAGGGTTTGATCGAGAACCGTCGCCTGTTTCTCGTTAAGGATTTTTCCGATAAAAAAAAGGCACGTGTCGCTTAACGTCACGGGATATTTTCCCAGAGTGAGGGAAACCAGCGCAACCGACAGGAGAATGAACAGTAATACGGAAAGAATCATCGGCCGTTTCATTGACGGATAACCGCCTTCATCTCCTCGTATGACACATCCGCCCCCAGGAAGAGTTTATAGAAAGCTTTCGCCTCGCTGACGATGTCCAGGGGATAACGCTCCGGATAGAGGCAACCCATCAGCCACTGCAGGCCGAGAATCCTCATGAAGGAAGGAGGACGGTCAAACCAGTTGAAGGGCACCCTGGGCACCAAGTGAACCCTTTTCCCCTTTACGGCATTGACCTGCTGCCACCTCGGATCGGATAATACCTTGTCATAAAAGCTCTTTTCCTGGGCCACGATGATATCGGGATTGTAGATGATGACCTGTTCCAATGAGATCTTCTCCATGCCGACATGACTGGCCGTATGACACCGGTGCACATCCCGGTCTCCGGCCAGCTTAATCAATTCCACATGGATCGAGTCGTTGCATTCCGTCTTCAGACCATCGGTACCCTCTGCGTAATAAACTGTCGGCCTTTTCTCCCCCGG
>Ga0302246_1001862_pt1 | contig 13744 bp, 10 predicted proteins | sample AAG_UR_Trp_MG_FD_193533 | JGI IMG/M metagenome (GOLD analysis project Ga0302246, IMG submission 193533) | Enriched activated sludge microbial communities from anaerobic digester in WTTP, New Holstein, Wisconsin, United States - AAG_UR_Trp | ecosystem: Engineered > Bioreactor > Anaerobic >...
ACCTCGGTTTTGCCGAAGCCGGCATCGCCGCAGATGAGACGGTCCATCGGTTTTTCCCGGGCCATATCCTCGTGAATGTCTTCGATGGCCCTGACCTGATCAGGCGTTTCCTCGTATTCGAAAGCGGCGCTGAATTCCTCGTAAAGGCGATCGGGGGGAGAAAATACGTCTCTTTCGATCACTTCCCGGGCCGCGTAGATGGAAACCAGTTCCTCGGCGACCTCACGGATGGATTTCTGAACCCGTTCCTTGACCGTTTCCCAACTGGTGCCGCCGAGGCGGTCCGTTTTCGGGGCGTAGCCGTCGGGGCCGATGTAGCGCTGGATCTGGTCGAGCCGGTCTATCGGGATGTAGAGCTTATCCTTTTCCGCGTATTCGATGAGGAGAAAATCGTTTTCGATGTCCGCCACGGACATTTTCTGGAGCCCCCGGTAGATGCCGATGCCGTGGTCCTTGTGGACGATAAAATCCCCTTCCGTCAACTCCCCGAAAGATTTCAGGAAATAACCTTCCCGGGCGGGTTTCGCGAAGCGCTTGACCTGTTTGCGGCCGAAAATTTCTTCTTCCGAAATGACGGTCAGTTTCAGTTCGGGAAAACGGAAACCGGACGTCACTTTGCCTTCGAGCAAGACGAGATGTGCCGGTCCACTGTGGTTTATGGCCATCTGCAGAAAGAGAACTTCTGGATCCCGGCGGCCGGACTTCACACCATAACCCTCCAGCAGATGGGCCATGCGCTGGATATCTTCCTTCCCCGGGCACATGAGGATGACCAGATAGCCTTCGTTCAAATTCTGATGTATCTTTTCCACCAGGGGGGAGAGGAGACCTTCTTCCGTTGCCGGGCCTTCCTTTCTCAACAGTCCCGTCTTTTCCGTCTGAAATTGGAGGGTTGCCGCATCATCAACCGGTGCGCCGGATGACTGAGGCATATGAAAATGCAGATCCTCGTATCGGATCTGTCGGAAGGTCGCGGTGAGTTGAGTGAATGTGTCCCGCGAGAGATGGAACGCTTCGGATTCAACGAAGAACCGGTTTTCGTGGCGGGCCTGCATCAGGAAGCGGTTGACCGTGTTTTCCAGATCATCGCATGATCTTGCGATGGACGACGCATCATCGAGAAAAAACAATTCACTGCCCGAGCAGTAATCGAAAAAGGTGCCCATGGAAGGGATCCGGCCTTTCGTCGCGTCAGGCGATTTCCCATGAGATTCGTAAAAGAGGGAAAGAAACATGGGGTTCAGGGACGAGAGTAGATTGTTGTCGATGGCTTCCGTCAGGTGATCCTTGACCTGCCTTGGTAGTTCGAGATCGTTGGCCCGGGTGCGGATGTTACGGATGGCCCGCTGCCGCCTGCGATCCGAGAGAACCAGCTCGCGTGCCGGAACGGCCTGAAATTCGAGGATTTCCCCGGTTGAACGCTGGGACGCCGGATCAAACAGCCGGATCGATTCCACTTCGTCCCCCATCAGTTCGATACGGAAGGGTCCTGCCGCATCGGGGGGATAAATATCGATGATATGGCCCCGGGCACTGAAGTCCCCCTTTTCTTCGACCAGGGTTTTTTTCGTGTAACCTCCGAGAATGAGCTTCCGTACCAGATCGTCCCGGTCCAGCGTATCCCCAAGAGAGATCGTGCGAGTGTAATCGGTGAAAATACGCCGGGGAATGATCTTCTGTACCAGGGCCTGCAGGGAGGTGACGATCAGGGAATGACGACCCGATAAAAGGCAAGAGAGGGTCCGCAGCCGGTCCATCTCAATTTCCCTCTGAACCGTAAAGAAGTCGGCCGTCAGAATATTCCAGGCGGGATAGTGGAGGACGTCCGTTCCGCCGCAAAAAACGAGACAGTCCCGATAAAAGTCCCGGGCCTCTTTTTCCGTCGGGAAGACGGCAATGAGGGAATGAGGCTGTGCATCGAACAAAAACGACGCCAAAAGACTTTTCGCGGAACCGTAAAGTCCCCCCAGGAGAAGGTCTTCTTTCCCTCGTAAGCGGTCAAGGAAGATTCCCCATGTGGAATGCACCGGGAACGGTTTTTGTTCGACTATTTTTCTCACGTTCAAGACTTTTTAAAAGAGTCAACGGGGTTGAACAGGAGCCTCCGAAAGGGCCAGCATCTTCTTCAGGCAGGAAAGGGCACGCAAGCGCTTTTGCTCATCCAGGGTGACGACGTGTTTCATGTCTTTGATGACGGCGTGGATATCCTCGAGGGTCGTATACTTCATGGTTTCACAGATCAGGTGTTCCGCCGCCGGGATCAGGATCTTCCCGGGATTTTCTTTCTCCATCCGGACGAGAATCCCTGATTCGGTACCGACAATGAAGGATTTCCGGTTCGATCTATGGACAAACTTCAGCATGGCCGCGGTGGAACCAACGAAGTCAGCCAACTGCAGCACTTCGGGACGGCATTCGGGATGAGCGATGAACAGGGCGTCGGGGTGTTCGGTTTTTCTGCTTCGGACCTCTTCCGGGGTTAAGGCCTGGTGAACGGGGCAGACTCCCTCCCAGGGGAGGATCTTGCTGTCCGTGAACCGGGCGGTATAGCGGGCGAGGTTGCCATCCGGCACCATGAGAATTTCTTTCGCGTTCCGGATGGAGCCGATGACATCCAGAGCATTGGCCGATGTGCAGCAGATATCGCTTAAGGCTTTAATTTCGGCTGTCGAATTGATATACGTGACAACCGTTGCCTCGGGGTGGTCTTCCTTCGCTTTTTTTAACTGTTCCGGCGTGATTGTATCGGCCAGGGGACACCCCGCATCGGGCCTCGGGATCAGGACGGTTTTATCGGGACACAGGATGGCGGCGCTTTCCGCCATGAAGTGGACCCCGGCAAAAACGATGATCTTTGCATCCGTTTGGGCCGCTTCCATACACAGGGCAAGGGAATCCCCCAGGAAATCGGCGATTTCCTGTATTTCCCGCCGCTGGTAATAGTGGACGAGGAGAATCGCCTTCCTCTCCCGCAGGAGCGCAATGATTTCTTTCTGTAAAGGGGACAGGTTCATGTTCGACAGATCCTGGTTCTTTCGCTACGGAAACCTTGGGTCGCAAGCCGGCCGGTCCTGAAGCATCATCGTCTGAGGTTGCTATAATACAAACGGAATTAATTCAAGGTCTAAATTGAAACCATCTGCCGGACGGGGAAATGTTTTCCTTGCCACAACATGCCGCCCATTATATAAAGTTCCCTTCCCGGAACAAGTTGATCCGGTGTTTCCCCTGCAACAGGGATTAAAAAGCACGAAATGCCGTCCGGGAGCAAGGAACAGGTCATGATAACCCCTTTGAATTACCATACCCCAAAAAGACGTGTCGCCGGTTTTGTTTTGGCGATTCTTCTTGTCTGGTCATTTTTCTGTGTCTGCGGCGATGCCGCGGAATCGTTTCCCGCCGCCACGGGGGCGGTAAACGATTTTGCCGGTGTTATTCCCGTGGATGTGGGAGACCGGATGGCCCGCCTGTCTCAAGAGGTGCTGGAAAAGACCGGGACGGCGATCGTCGTGGCCACGGTCAAGGATGTGGGGGACAGCGAACCCGACATGTACGCCAACGAACTCTACCAGGCCTGGGGCATCGGGAAGAAAGGGGAGGACAAAGGCGTTCTGATCTTTCTTGCCCTCCGTGAAAGGAAGATTCGAATTGAAACGGGTTATGGTGTGGAGGGGATTCTTCCCGACGGACTGGTCGGCGAGATCCTTGATCGCTATGTCACGCCCTACCTGAAAAAGGGCGATTACGGTACGGGACTGGGAAATGCCGTGGCGGCGGTGGCACAGGTGGTGGCGACGGATGCGGGTATTACCTTGACGGGGAATGCGGCGGTGAAAGCCGCTCCACGGACGGCGAGAACCCATCGCGGCAATATCCTTCCCCTGCTTTTGTTTCTTATGGTGATGATTCCCTTGCTGGCAACGAGACAGGGGAGGGCCATGCTGCCCTTTCTCATCGTTGCTCTTCTCAGCGGCGGCAGAGGCGGAGGGGGAGGGGGCTTCGGCGGTTTCGGCGGCGGATACGGCGGTTTCGGCGGCGGGTCGAGCGGCGGCGGCGGTGCCGGACGGGGTTTTTAGGAGGAGGCAAGATGGCAAGAATACCCAAAAAACCGGAAGAGATTTTTCCGGAGATGGCGGAACAACTCAAATCGGCATTCGGTGAAGATTTGAAATCCGTTGCCCTTTACGGCAGCGGGGCTTCCGGGGGATACATTCCCGGCAAGTCGGATCTCAATTTTCTGGTGATTGTTACGGACGCCGGGATGAAAAACCTGGAGCGCCTGCATGAATTCATGAAAGACTGGGACAAAAAGCGGATCGCTACCCCGCTGATCATGACGAAATCATTCCTGGAGGGTGCCCTCGATGTCTATCCCATCGAGTTCATGACCATGAAAGCGCATCATATCCAGGTGGTCGGAGAAGATATCCTGTCTTCCCTTGCTTTCGAGGGGACCTGCATGAGGCTCCAGGTGGAGCGGGAGATCAAGGGAAAACTTATCCACCTCCGGCAGGGATTCCTGGCGTCACAGGGTGAGGCAAAAAAACTCCGGGACCTCATCAAGGTATCTCTGGTCGCGTTTCTGTCGTTGTTTGAAGCCGTTCTTCACCTGGAAGGGAAACCCGTGCCGTCATCGCGGCGTCAGGTGATCCGTGATACCTGTGAAATCCTGGGTATCGACGGGAACATATTTTTAAAATGCCTGGATATTAAGGAAGAGGCAGTAAGATATGACATGAAAGAGATCGCGTTGCTGTTTGAGAAATATCTGTCAGAAATCGAAAAGGTCGATCGTTTTGTCGATCAATTTAAACAGGAAATAAACTGACAATAGGGAGGTGCTTTATGTCAAAAGGAAAGATGGGCCTGATCGTCGCCGGTATTGTTCTTGTCTTGATCATTTCCATGTATTCATTCTTCAAGGGGACCTACAACAATTTTGTTACCCTTGATGAAACGGTGAAAAGTGCCTGGGCTCAGGTGGAAAATCAGCTCCAGCGCCGGTACGATCTGATCCCGAATCTGGTGGAAACGGTGAGAGGGTATGCCAAGCAGGAAAAGGATGTCTTTGTCGAGGTGACCAATGCCCGGTCAAAGGTCGGCGGCGCAGCCAACATACCCGACAAGATCAACGCCAACAATGAGCTGACCTCCGCCTTAAGCCGTCTCCTGATCGTGGTGGAGCGGTATCCCGATCTGAAATCCAATCAGAATTTCATGCGTCTCCAGGATGAACTGGCGGGTACGGAAAATCGGATTGCCGTCGAGCGGAAAAGGTATAACGATGCCGTGAGAACCTACAATGTTGCCGTCAAGAGTTTCCCCGCCAATCTTCTGGCCGGTATATTCGGCTTTGCGCAGGCGACTTTTTTCGAAGCACCGGCGGCAGCGAAAACGGCCCCTCAAGTCAAATTTTAACAGAGAATAGATTCGGAGTGGCTTTTCAGGGGTCCCTCGCCGGGCGGCAGACCGGAGGTGTCCGGCAGGGTGGTTCCTGCTGAAGGGGTTCTTCTATTTGAAGGCCGGAACGGCCATCTCCCGGTCAATTTTGTCGGCATCGCCGGCATTGAGTTCCATGATACGCCGGAGGTGGAAAAAGCTCTCCTCATCCATGGACGTGAAGCTGATTGCTGTTTCGTTTCCGTGGATCCGCAGAATCTGCCCCGTGAGGTTAATCGTCACCGTATCGTTCAGTCTGATTTGGATTTTACAGGGGGTATTGTTTTGGAAACGGGGGGTGGTGACACAGAGTAAGCCGGTCAAGCTCAGGTTGATTGTTTCCACCTGACACACGGCTTCTTCGGCCAGGATGCTTACCTGAAAATGAACGGGAACGCGGGAGCGTTTTCTTCTGTCGTCTGTCATATTCCTCCTCCTGCAACACGCAATGGTGTTGATTTTTTGTACCGGGAATGGGGAGCGTTAAGGTATCCTGGTTTCACCGTCGGCAATTTTCTGTAGAACAGACCTGTTCAGAATCCTGATACGGGCTCCTTCGCTTTTAATCAGCCCCATGCGGCCCATTCGGGTCAGGATGCGAGACAGGGTTTCCGGTATCGTCCCCAGCAGGGCCGCCAACTGTCCCTTGCTGATGTCGAGCTCCAGGTGTTCGGGATCGGGGGATTTGTCGCTTAAATAAAGAAGATATGCACAGAGGCGTCCCGGAACCTCCTTCAGGGATAAATCCTCGATCAGACCGGCGAATTTGCGCAGGCGGAGGGCCATCACCCCCAGCATGTTCATGGCCAGGGCGGGGTCCCGACGGATCATTTCGACAAAGTCGGCACGAGGGATGAAAAGACACGTCGTCCGGACATTGGCTTTGGCGAAAGCGGGAAAACCATGCCCGGTGAAGACAGAGACTTCACCGAATGACTCACCCGGACCGAACAGGTGAAGGATCTGTTCTTTTCCCTCGGAGGAGATCTTGTAGATTTTTACCTGCCCCGATTCGACAATATAAAAGCCGTTTCCCTCTTCCCCCTCCATAAAAATGATTTCACTTCGGCAGTAAGATCTTCTGCGAGCAATACGCGCAATATTTTCAGACTGATCCGACTGCAGTCCTTCAAAAAGAGGGATGGTTGTCTTTTTTTTCAGGTCGTTCATGGATCCCAGAATAGGGGGTTTGACCCGCCAAGTCAAATTTTTTCCCCCTATCAAGGAACGGCATGACTTACTCCAAAAACCGGAAATACGACCGGTACCTTTTCATGTCCGGACGTACGTAAGACATTCCTGTTGGGGGAAACAGCCTCCTGGCAAGGTCTCGTGTATCCCTTGTTGCCTGTAATGACTTACGGTTCCTCAATCCAGGCCTCTTTCAGTTCACCTTCAAGGGGAGTGATGACGTGTCTGAAAAGACGTTCCCTGTGTTTTCCATGAAAACCGGCGGGCCTGAAACCGACCGATCATGCCGGAATGGCCTCCCGGAAGGATTTCGTAATCTGCGGGATGACAATATTGATCATCAATCCCAGCGAACAGATCTTGGTATCGAGCAGCATACCCCACTGATAGTCGCCCAGGTTGATGATGACAATCGCCTTGTTATCCGCCAGTTCGATAATGTAGTATTTACCGAGAGTGGGCATTCCACTCTGCTTCATGGTCGCGACGATGTGACTCGTAATCTGGTTGAACATGGCGGAAGCAACGGGGTTGGAGTTATACCCTCCAATCGACTGGCCGTCCCGGGTCGTGAAGATGTCACATGCCAGCGCACCACCATTGGAGATTTCCTTTAATTCATCCATCGCCTTATTGAGTTTGCTTAAGTCCATTCTATTCTCCTTCTCGTGTTTTGATTTATCTTTTTTCCCCGATTTTCGGAAAACAATGTCATAAATATTCATACGCCTTTCCGAACCGCCTTTCTCCGTCTCTGATTTTCGGGGTCCTCAAAAAAACAACAGCGCGTGATTCGATTTCTCTTCATTCACCGCCGTCAAGTATCTTGGAAGGACAGGGAATAAATTCATCGTATGGCAAGTTCGGCCCCCGTTCTTTACGTCATTCATCATAAACCATCCCCGAGACGAATCCGTGAAGATGATCTACCCGGCGGAGATGCCCTTCGTATCAGTTGGCCAGCGCGGCTTCAAAGACGGACTTGGCACGGGGCAGAGCCACGTTGAGCAGAATGCCCAGAGAACACTTTTTGGTGTCAATGAGGATTCCCCACTGATAGTCGCCCATAATCATCGAAATGACCATCTTGTCATCATCCAGGTCGATCATGTAGGTGCTTCCCAGAGGGGGGAATCCCGCTTCCTTCAAGGTTTCCTTCATGTACTGTGTAATCTGGTTCGACATGGCACAGTACGCGGGGTTGCTGTTGTAGCCGACGATGGATTGTCCGTCCCGGGTCATGAACACATCACATGCGAGCAACCCGGCTCCGGCCGTTTCCTTTAAAGTGTCCACGGCTTCGTTCATCTTTTTTACATTCATTACATTCTCCTTTCCTTCAAAAAAGTTAGTTTTCTTTTCCTGCTCGACTTCCGCAGCGGCAGGCAGGTTGCTTTGGTTTTCGCCGGGGACCGTGTCGTAAACGGTTTCAGCTTCCGACGTTCCTTCCCCCTTTTCGTTTTCGGCGAGGGCGTTGTTTTCCTTTTGATGTTCGTTTGTGAGCACGCTTGTTTTGGTTTCCCGCAAGGTGCTGTCTTCTGTCGGGCGGATCTTTTTACCGACTTCGTCGCTGACCATTGACTCCGCTTGTGATGCATCCCGCTCTTCATTGCCCGCGGATACAGGGGCTTCCTCCGCCCTTTTTGTCAAAGGAATGGTGTCCTTTTCAGACGGTTCCGGTGTGCCTTCTGAAGAAGCAGATTTTGTTCCACCGTCGACGTTAAAGATGTCGTCCAGGGTGTTGTCGTAGGAATCGGCCGATGATGATTCGCCGGTACCGCTTACGCGGCGGCTTGGCTGTCTGCTCTCGAAAACCATGATTAGGAAATCCAGGTCGTTGTGGATGTTTTTCGCCACGGTGAAAGACTTGGAGCGGATCTGCATTTCCACCTGTTCCCATCCCAGGATTTCCATGGCAGCCGCTTCTCCATTGCTTTCAGGGGTTACGGCATCAATCAGGACACCTTTCTTAAAGAACAATTCCCCCTCATGTTCCTGATTTCGGATGGTCAGGATGCAGGTCTTCTTCTCCATCTGCACCAGTTTCAGGAAGGAGATCAGGGATATGCCGGGAATATAACTGCTGTCATGCAGTTCCACGCTTTTGTAGATGTTTTCCACCAGGAGGTCGAAGTCTAAGGGTTTTTCCAGATAACGGATCGCTCCCAGATGAGAGACGCTGTTTTCAATGACGGGGGTGCCGTAAGCGGTCATGACGATCACCGGAATCCTCGGGAAGTGCGAACTCATGTATGCCAGGAGTTCAAAGCCGTCCATAACCGGCATTTTCAGATCGGTTATGACCAGATCCACATACTCATCGCTGATAATCTGCGCCGCGATTTTGCCGTTTGTGGCCGTTCTGATTTCAAATTCACTATCATGGGCTTTCAATCCCTCGACCAGACTCAACAGAAAATTCTTATCATCATCTACTATTAGAATTATCGACACAGCCAACCTCGAAGAATGCAATCAAGTCTGAAATATGGATAACGGCCTGCCATCTTCATGACGCCTATCAAGTAGATAGCAAAGATGATGCCAATCACGAATAAGCTGTGAATGCCGGTTGAATCACGATGAGTCATATTTTAGTGCGGATTTTTTGGGCGGATGGTCATAATGAACGGTTCATTATGACCCGGTGGTGATCATTTTGAACCGAATCGGTTATCGGTAAAGCTTGAGTTTCCGTTTCAGGGTGGACAGAGAAATCCCGAGGGTTTTGGCCGCCTGCGTGAGGTTTCCCTCTTTATTGCGCAATGTTTCCAGGATATGGCTTTTTTCCATCTCCTCCAGCGGTACCGGTTCCGGGAGAGTCAAACCGGGGGACTCATTTTTACCGGTTGGTTTGCCGTTTGCGCCATAAAGCAGTTCCGAGGGGTGAAGACTGTTTTTATGCAGGATGCAGGAGCGTTCGAGGATGTTCCGGAGTTCCCTGACGTTTCCCGGCCAAGGGTACTGCTGCAGTAAATGGATCTCGTTTTCATCGAGGTCCGATTCCGGATTACGCCCGAAAAGGGAAATGAAATGCCGGCATAGCTCGGGGATATCTTCGTATCGTTCACCGAGGGACGGGATGTGGATACACAACACATTCAATCGGTAGTAGAGGTCCTTGCGAAAGAGGTTGTTGCTGATCAGGAGTTCCAGATCGGCGTTGGTTGCGGCAATGATCCTGACATTGACCCTGATTTCAGACTGGCCTCCCAGGCGGCGGAGGCTCCCGTTGTCCAGGGTTGACAGCAGTTTTGCCTGCAAATTGAGCGGCATGGTTGCGATTTCGTCCAGGAAGAGGGTCCCCCCTTCCGCGAGTTCAAAAACGCCTTTACGGCTGGTCACGGCACCGGTAAAAGAGCCTTTTTCATGACCAAAAAGTTCGGATTCGATCAGGCTTTCCGGCAATGTGGCGCAGTTGACAAAGACAAAGGGGGCCTCACGATAGGGGCTTGCGTAATGGATATGGCGGGCCAGAACCGTTTTTCCGGTTCCCGTGTCGCCCGTAATAAGAATCGGAGAGCGGACTTCGGCCGCGCGCCGGACGAGTTGATAAACCTCCCCGCTTTTCCCGAGGGTGCCGACCAGGATGGAGTTGGCCTGATCCTTTGTCGCCTTGTAAGATTGAAGAAGCTGGGCACGTTCCAATTCGGTCATCTGAAGTGCCCGCTTGACGGACAAATGCAGTTCTTCGAGTTCGAAGGGTTTGAGCAGGTAATCGTGAGCTCCCGAGCGAATGGCCTGGATGGCGTGCTCAAAGGACGGGTGGGCGGTGATAAACAGGATTTTACATTGCTCGTTCAAGTCGATAATATCCTGACAGATCAAATGACCGTGACCGTCCGGCAATTTTTCGTCCAGCAGGACGATATCGATATTGTGACTCCGGCAGACATGCAGTCCCTCGGCGGCGGTGTACGCCGTGTAAACTTCCAGTACGGTGCTGCGAAACGACTCTTTGACGGCTTCACAGAAGAAGGTGTCGTCGTCGATGACCAGTAGGTTTTTTTTTGCGATTAAGTCATCCATTTTCAGCCGTTTGCAGGATCAGGCGGACCTTTGTCCCTTCGCCCACCTTGCTTTCAATCTCGATATCTCCGTCCATCTGTATCATCAGTTTCTTGACAATAACCAGGCCCAATCCCGTTCCCTGGGGTTTGGAGGTGAAAAATGGCTTGAAAAGATTGTCAAGCTGATATGGGGACATCCCCACACCATTGTCTTCGACGCTTAATTCCAGGGCTTTCCCTTTTCTTTCCAGCCCCATAACGATCGTGGGATCCTTGTCGGGGTCGAGAAATGAATCCGCCGCATTGCTCAGCAGATTGAGCATGACCTGCTGGAGGGCACGGGCATCGGCCAACGCCAGGTCCTTCTTTGTCCTGATGTCCGTTTCAATATGGATGCCCCGCCTCTTGAAATCTTCTTCAATCAGCGGCAGGAGGCGATCAAAAAATGACCGCAACGGGAGTGGCTTGGGGATGAGGTTTTCATGCATATTGAAATTTTTAAGCGACGTGAGAAGATACTCTACGCGATGAATTTCATTCAGCACACGATCCGCGTACTCCATGATTTTTTCCTGGGAGTAATTGCCGATGTTGTTTTTTAGAACACTCATGGTCATCTTGATGGAGTTGATGGGATTGCCGATCTCGTGCCTTATTCCCGAGAAAATATAACCGATGTTGTTCATCATTTGAACGGACTCGGCGATGTTCTCCAGGCGGATCTTTTCGGTTATATCGCGGCTGAGGACGATAATCTCATCATCGGCAAAGGGAAGAAAACTGGCATCGAAAAGCAGATTTCCCTGTTGTGTCGGAAGGGTGTACTGCATTTTTACGATGTTTTTTCCCTCGATACACTGAGCCATGGCTTTGATGAACTGGTTGACCAGCGGGACGGGGAAAACATAATGAATGAAGTGCCCCTTTTCCAGGCGCAGGGGAATTGTTTCTCCTTCGATGAGCCGTGCCGACCAATCGAGAATCATGCCTTTGGTATTCAATCTCAGGAGAATGTGCGGAACGACGTCGAAAACGACTGCCAACTCTGCCTTAACCAGAGACAGCTGATTTTCGATTTCACAGGATCGTGTGATATCTTCGATCACAATGATTGCGAAAACGGCTCCCGGTTGATTCGCGGTAGCTGCGGCGGGGTTGGCGGGTTGGAACACCATGTGCAGATTTTGTCTCCGCAGGGTATCCTTTAACGTGCATTCATGGGATTCGCCCCGCCCGATTTTGTCGCGTGCATGATCCCAGGCCGTCGGGATCGGACAATTCGGGTCTTTACAGTGAGGATGGAGCAGCTTATGCCAGGACATTCCGGCGATTCTACCGAAACGGCCGACCCGCCATTCATTGATGGTTTTGTTGCACCGGCGGATGGCTCCGGTTTCATCGACGAGTAATACAAGCTGGTGAAGGGCGTCGGTGGTTGTTCCCCACAAATCGACGGTCTTTCTTTGGCGTTCGTCCCCGTAAACCGGCAGGAGCGGATTCACGCTGGACTCGCCGACGCTTTCAGTTGGCCGACCGTTCATTTTTCCATCCGATTTTTGTAACCGATCCCCGCAGAGACCCGCCGTGCATGCGGAAAAGGGCAGAGCCCGTGTCTCGGTCATGGATCGATTGAAGTCTGTCGCGAATACCGGAAAACAACTATCGACATCCTCACGTCATTTCGCGTCTTTGAATGGTTGGAATCTCTGCGAGAAATGTCTGTCCTTCAGTGTCCGGGGCTTCGTTCATGCCGCCAGGGATACGAATCGCCTGTTCAGCCTTCGGCATGCCGTTTTCTAAAAGGTTCCCGGCAACGGACCAACTCGTCAGGCCCCACAACCCTTATTAAAAGGGCGGCTTCATCTCTTTGCCATATCTCGACGAAAAAGAAAACCCAAAGATGAGCAAATATCCTAAAAATAAATCAAGATGTGAATTCGGAAGCAAGGTGGCGCACGAAAAAAACGTTTTGGGCCGAACAGTGACGACTTATTTTGATGACGACTCTTCTTTGCAGAACTTCTCTACACATTCGGGACATATGCCGTGTGAGAAAACCAGTTCGGAATGATCGCGAACATAGGATTCGACGAGACGCCATTCGTTATTTTCATCCCGAATCTTTTTGCATACGGCACATATCGGCAGATATCCGCTCAGCACTTTGGCGAGCGCATTCTGCAGATTTTCCTGAAGTTGCCGCCTTTGTTTCTCGAGACGGCCCCGTTCGACGGCGACTCCGAGGGTGTCCGCAGCGGTTTTCAGGGCATCAATCTCCGCATGAGACCAGACACGTTCCCGGGCGCAGGCATCATAGCCCATAAAACCCCACCACTCCGATTCGACCAGGACTGGAACGATCAGTATGGATTTGATTTCCTGGGGAACCAGGAGCATTCTTTCGCTCTCGGGAAAGTCCTTCACATGACCATGGATCACATCGCCTCGAGACAGAATGGGTATCCATCGTTCCATTCCGCCGCCTTGCCAGCAATGGATCTGGCATTCCGGATTGTCTGTCTGCGACATGTTAGGGTCGGAAGACCACTCGCAGTGCTGTGCCGTCATCAGTTCCCCGTCGGAAGTCGGATAATTCCTGAAAATATACGCTCGGCTGACTCCGGCGGCTCTTCCCAGATGTTCCAGAATTTCGGGGATACATTCGGCCCATGAATGGGAAAGGAGAAAGCGTTTAGCCGCAAAGCTGACCGCTTCTAAAATGGCGTTTCTGATTCGTAGGGCTTCTTCCGCCTGCCGGATACGGGTGACATCCGCCAGGGTGACAATGATGGCGTCAATCCCTTTCTTGGCATTGCCGAGAGGAGCGGCGGTGATGCTGAGCCAGGTATGGTCTCCGTGGGGGCGGTTTAAACCAAAGACGGCGTTACGGATAACACGTTTTTCCTTCATGGCCCGGCTGTCGGGCATTTTCCCCTCTGGGATGGGAAGGCCGTCCGGACAGGTGATCTGCCAGGGCAGTTCGGATAGGGTCTTGTTCAGGATTTGCCTGCGTTTGAGGCCCGTGATGGTCTCTGCCGTCGCATTAACCTGAACGATCCGGCCTTCGGGATCGGTGATCATCAATCCCCTGTTCATCGCCTGAA
>Ga0302246_1001868_pt1 | contig 13687 bp, 13 predicted proteins | sample AAG_UR_Trp_MG_FD_193533 | JGI IMG/M metagenome (GOLD analysis project Ga0302246, IMG submission 193533) | Enriched activated sludge microbial communities from anaerobic digester in WTTP, New Holstein, Wisconsin, United States - AAG_UR_Trp | ecosystem: Engineered > Bioreactor > Anaerobic >...
GACTTTATGCTCGTTTTCGGGGTTTTGTTTCTGCAAAGATACAACTTAATAATTTATAAATCAAATATTTAAGCCTTTTCTGAAAGTGCCTATTTAACAGCACTGTTTCATCGTCAACATTAATCGGCTTACCACTGAATTGCTGTAAATAATCCTTAAGATTAATATCAGTCTTCTTGCTTATAATGATACTATTCATCACAGGTTTTGTGATCAGAACCGGATGCCCTCCCCTGCCCTTATATACCGGGAAAACATAATTAAATTCACCCAACCCGTTAATCAGCAGATTTAAAGTTTCAGGATTAAGTAACGGATTATCAACATTCTGAATAAAAACAAGATCCTCACTTTCCAAAGCAGCTATTCCTGCCTTTACTGATGAAAAACGTCCGGATTCGGGATGATAATTGATTACAAATTCAACGTTATCAGGAAAATTTAGCTTCAGGTTTTCAATAATATTAGGTGCTTCCGGTTGTACAACTATCACAATACGCCTGCAACAAAAATCATGAAACTGATGTGTAAGATTTTCAAGGAATGTAGCGCCATTTTTTAATTTCAGAGCAAATTTATGCAAGCCCATACGCTTTGAAAAGCCTGCTGCAAGTATCAAAGCCGAAGTTTTCAAATCAGAGGTCGTTTGTAAAATTCCATTCAATTTTTCGGGCACCATCATCAATGCTAACCTCATAATACAAAGGTTTCTCACCAAACTGCATTTCAAAATCAGTATTTACTTTCTGCCTGAACTCATCATAAACCTTTTCAAAAACCAGATTGATGGTACAGCCGCCAAAACCGCCTCCCATCATACGGCTTCCGATAACTCCATCAAACTTTTGAGCTATTTCAACCAAAAAATCCAGACGGTCGCAGCTAACTTCATACTGAGTGCTTAATCCATGCTGTGAACCATACATTTCAGTACCAAACGCAATAAGATCATCATTTTTCAAAGCTTCGCAGGCTCTCAGCAAACGTTTGTTTTCCTGTATCACATAATGGCAGCGCTGAAACACTATTTCAGGCATATTTACTTTTGACTCAAACAGCATATTTTCAGAAACATCACGCAAATTAAGTACTTCGGGATGCCTTTTCCTGATAATTTCAACGCCTTCCTCACATTGTTCCCGCCTTACATTATATTCCGAACCTGCCAAAGCATGTTTTATACGGGTATCAATTAAAAGCAGCTTATAGCCTTCAGGGTTGAAGGGTATCATTTCATAATCCAGAGAACGGCAATCGAGCCTGATCAATTTGCCTTTTTCACCATGCAGCGAAGCAAACTGGTCCATAATTCCGCAGCGCACTCCGGCATAGTTATGTTCAGCTAATTGACCAATTTTTGCAAGTTGTTTTTTAGTGATTTTAAAATTCCAGATATCATTAATGGCAAAGGCAAACGCAGATTCAAGTGCCGCCGACGACGACATTCCGCCACCGAGCGGTATGTTTCCCTTAAAAACACTGTTAAAACCGGGAACTTCATAACCCAGTTTCTTCATTTCCATTACTACACCGATAACATAATTTGCCCATGATATTTCAGATCTCTGAGCATCGGGTCTGAAAATAATTTCTTCATTAAGGTCGGCAGCAATTACGTGGTAATGATCACCGTCGTTAGGTGAAATTTCAAGGGTTATTGTCTTATCAATAGCTCCAGGCAAAACAAAGCCATCGTTATAATCAGTATGCTCTCCTATCAGGTTTACACGACCGGGAGCAGCATAAATAACACCGCTTTTCCTGAATTTTTCAAAAAATAAATTTCGGATCTCGTCAATCATAGCAATAAAATTTTACCACCACATGATATAAATAACTGAAAGAACGATAACTATAATCAGCGAAGCAATCTTAAATCCTGTACTTGTGCTGAACTGAGCTTTATCAATTACAGTGAATTTCTCTGATACCGGTTTCTTTTCAACCATAGCAGAGATCACCATTATAAGAACACAAATTATGAATACCAGACCCATCCTGTCCATGAACGGCAGTTCAGGCATAAAATACCGAAATGCAGCAGAAAAAACAAAGGTTCCAAGAGCAGCAAGTAATGCGCCGTTTGAAGTAGCCCGTTTCCAGAAAAAACCAAGCAGGAAAATAGCCAAAGCGCCGGGGCTTACAAAACCAGTGAACTCCTGAATAAACTGAAAAGCCTGATCAAGATTCTGAAGCATTATAGCAGTGGGAATAGCAATAAGCAATGCTACTGCTGCGGTAATACGCCCGACATTTACCAGACGGGTCTCGGAAGCGTCCTTTTTGATATAACCATGATATATATCCATGGTAAAAATGGTTGAGATACTGTTCATCATAGAGGCAAGGGAACTCACTATAGCTGCAACCAGAGCAGCAAATGCAAGTCCTTTAATCCCATTTGGGACAAAATTGTGAAGCAGCCAGGGATAAGCAGCATCGGGTTTGCTTATTTCATTGTAATGTGCTCCTGAAGGGTCGGTAGTAATAACAAAAGCAACGATCCCGGGGATTACCACAATGAGTGGTAACAAGAGTTTCAGAATTCCTGCAAAAGCCAGTCCGCTCTGGGCTTCTTTTACACTTTTGGCTGCCAGTGCGCGTTGTATGATATACTGATTACATCCGAAATAATATAAATTAGCCACCCACATACCGCCTATCAGTACACTAATACCGGGCAGGTTCTTATATTCAGGATTATCTTTTGAAAGTATCATATCAAATTTTTCGGGAGCCTTCTGAGTCAGTTTTATGAACCCATCAACAGGATTCCCATTATCGCTGAGAAATTGCAATGCAACATATGTTGTAAGCAATCCGCCACCGATAAGGAATATTACCTGAACCACGTCTGTTATGGCAACTGATTTCAAACCACCTGATATAGAATAGGCTGCAGAAAACAAACCCAATATTATGATGCCTATCCATAGCGGATCAACGGTATTGCCCATTAACACCACATCGCGTCCTTCGAATAAAACATTTTTAATAGTAAGAGCGCCAAGGTATAATATGGAAGCAAGGTTCACAAAAATAAAAACTGCAAGCCAAAAAATAGCCATTGTTGTTTTCACACGTTTGTCGTAACGCCGCTCAAGGAACTCAGGCATTGTAAAAATGCCCATTTTCAGAAAAATAGGCATAAAAAAAACTGCCACAATTATCAGAGTTATAGCTCCCATAAATTCATAGGAAGCAATGCCCATACCTATTGCAAAACCTGACCCCGACATACCTATGAATTGTTCGGCAGAAATATTGGAAGCAATTATGGATGCACCAATTATCCACCATGGTAGCCCTTTGCTTGCCAGAAAATAATCGGATGCGTTTTTCTTTTGCCCTTTTTTGGTTCGCGATACCCACAAACCAATGCTGAGAATCAGCAACATATAGGCTATGAGAATTCCGTAATCAAGTGTATTGAAAGTCATGCAGGATTAATTTTATTAAAGTGAAACTGAATGAATTCATGATATTGTTCGCCGGGTCTCAGCAAGGTTGATGGAAAGGAAGGAATATTAGGCGCATTTGGGAAGTGCTGTGGTTCAAGGCATAAAGAACCATGTACAGGATATATTTTCCCTGATTTACCTTTGACCATCCCGTTATCATGATTTCCGGTGTAAAACTGCAAACCCGGTAAGGTACTGTAAACATCCATGCTTATCCCGCTTGAGGCAGCACGCAAACTGGCACAATGAGCCGGCTCCCCTTCTTTCCTGTCAATTACAAAGCACTGGTCAAATCCCATAGTTTTTTGCAGAACAGAATATTCTGAAAAGATCCTGTCGGCAATTTTAACTTGTTTTCTCAGATCCAGAGGAGTTCCATGAACGTGCAGAAATTTTCCGGTGGGAATTGAATCGTCATCAACTTCCAGAAATCGGGGTGCATTGATGCTTACCTGATGATCCAGAATGCTACCGTTATCTTCGCCATCGAGATTGAAATATGAATGATGAGTGAGATTAACATGAGTAGCTTTGTCTGTAATAACCTTATATTCAAAGGATAATACCAGATCCTCAGTCCATTGGTAAATAATTTCAAATGTTTTATTTCCGGGAAATCCAAACTCTCCGTCTGGGCTTTTATAAATAAACTTTACAAAATCATTTCCAATTTCATAATCCCAAACCACTGATTCCAATGCGCTGGTTCCACTATGCAGCAGGTGTCCGTTAGCATTTGGCTGAAATTTATATTCAATCCCATCAATCACAAAACGCGCATTACCAATCCTGTTCGCAAATGGTCCAGGGTTCGAACCGAAAAAACGGTTTCCATTGATATAATCCTCCAGTTTATTATAACCCAGAACCACATCCCTCAATTTCCCGTTTTTATCCGGCACAAGCAACGACGCCAGTTTGGCTCCATAACTAATAAGGCTTATCTGTCCGGCATTTTCATGTTTCACTGAAATCATGTCAACCTGCCGGGCTGATGGCATATATCCGAATTTCGCTGTACTAATGAGCATTTTATTGTTAAGGTTCAGACCAGTACATTATTAAGGCAAAGAAAAGAAAATACTGCGAAATCTCAATACCCTTGCATTAATATTTGTGATAAAATAGTTTTTCAAGATTGCCAAAACACTGTATTTCAGGAAGATATTTTCTGATTAAAATCATTGTCTGATAATATGCCAATCCTGTGTTCAAACTCCAAACTCAGATTAAAGTTATCTTTATAACTTAGCGAAATAATTCACCGATATGCTTACCGATAAGTTCTACCCCACAGCGCTTCCTGATTTGCTTCAAATCATTTTCAAACAATATGAGTATCGAAGGAATATTTTTGGTATTCCTGAAAATTTATTTTTCCGACCTAAACCCGATGATCCTTTCCGGACAAGAATATACAAGCACCTGCTTGAAATACCTCTTGGAGTGGCGGCAGGTCCTCATACCCAGCTTTCACAGAATATTGTAACTGCCTGGCTGACGGGCGCAAGGTTCATTGAGCTTAAAACCATTCAAACGCTTGATGAACTTGAGGTTTCAAAGCCATGTATTGATATACAGGACGAAGGCTATAATTGTGAATGGTCGCAGGAACTTAAAGTAAATCAGTCATTTGAACAATATCTGGATGCATGGATACTGATACATGTTCTTAAAGATAAATTAAGAACCGGAACCCCTGATGAACCAGGATTTATATTCAATATGAGCGTTGGTTACGATCTAAAAGGCATACTTAATGATAATGTACAATGGTTTTTTACGAAAATGCAAGATGCTTCGGCTGAGCTGGAAGCTAAGATAAACTCCCTGAAAACTATTTATCCCCGCATTAAGGAATTGAAGATAAGTTCATGCCTTACTGATAATATAACCCTTTCAACCATGCACGGTTGTCCGCCCGATGAAATAGAACAGATAGGCAAATACCTGCTGAGTGAAAAAAGACTTCACACAAATATTAAGCTTAATCCCACTTTGCTGGGAAAAGAAACGCTTATAAAAATTCTGGAATCTTCCGGATTTGAAACCCGTGTGCCTGATATAGCTTTTGAACATGATCCTGTGTTTGCTGATGTCGTTAACATAATTACAGAATTAAGAAAAACCGCCGCCATTCATGATCTGCACTTCGGTATAAAGCTGACAAATACCCTTGAAAGCATTAACCATAAGAACGTGTTCTCACCTGAAGAAAAAATGATGTATTTGAGCGGCAGGGCTTTGCATCCTGTTTCGGTTGCTATTGCAGCTAAATTGCAAAATGAGTTTCACGGCGAACTAAATATTTCGTTTTGCGGTGGTGCAGATGCTTTCAATTTCCCTGATCTCATTGCCTGCGGTTTAAGCCCTGTAACTGTGTGTACGGATCTCCTCAAACCGGGCGGATATGGCAGGTTGCATCAATATATCGAAGAATTGAAAAACGCTTTTAAAGAATTTCCGGCACTGAATACTGAAGAATTTATCAGGGCAAGATCAGGTGACAGATCATTGGAAACTGCTCAGGCATCACTGATAAACCTTAATAAATACACTGCCGGCGTTCTTAAAAATGAAAAATACCGAAAAACCGATTTCACCGACCCGGATATCAAAACTAACAGACCTTTGGAATGGTTCGACTGTACACATGCGCCATGTGTGGATACCTGCCCTACTCATCAGGATATACCAAACTACAATTACTATACCGCAAAAGGCGATTTCAGGAAGGCTACGGAAGTGATCCTGCAGACTAATCCTTTTCCGAGGGTTACCGGTAAGATATGCGATCATTTATGTCAGTTTAAATGCACACGTATAAACTACGATCATCCTGTGCTGATCAGAGAGATCAAACGTTTTGTGGCTGAGAAGGAGACTGACAATGCCAATACTCACAGTTCAGAGTTCACGATTGAACATAAACACAAAGCAGCAATCATAGGTGCCGGTCCTTCCGGTCTGTCTTGTGCATGTTTTCTCGCAAGGGCAGGCTTTTCTGTAACAGTGTATGAAAACAAACCTGAACCCGGAGGAATGGTAAGCTCAGGAATTCCATCTTTCAGACTTGATAACGAAGCTATCCGGAATGATATAGCTGAAATTGAGGTATCCGGAGTTAAGATTTTTTACAACCAATCAATAAATAAAGCTCGTTTTGAAGATTTGCGCCTTGAAAACGACTACATCTACATAGCTGCAGGCGCACAACTATCTGCCACTCTGAACATTGAAGGCAGTAATGCCACAGGTGTGCTGGATCCGCTTCAATTCCTGGAAGCAGTAAAAAAGAGCAAAGCTCCTTTTGTCAGTGGTAAAGTCATATTAGTAATTGGCGGAGGGAACACAGCTATGGATGTGGCTCGGACAGCATTCCGCCTGGCTGGCAACGAGGGGAAAGTGATAATTATTTATCGCCGTACAATAAGGGAAATGCCTGCAGATAAAGGCGAAATAAGGGCAGTGCTTGATGAAGGTATAGAAATTATGCAACTTCTGGCTCCTGTAAAGATCAACACTCATAATGGAAAAGTTAACTCCCTGGTTTGCAGAAAGATGAAGCTGGGAGATAAAGACTCTGACGGAAGAGCCAGACCTGTGGAGATCCCGGGTTCGGAGTTTGAAATTGATGCCGATATTATCATCCCTGCCATAGGGCAACAGCTTGATATTGATTTTTGCGATACTGAGCTGTTAAGAACCCAAAAAGGTTCGTACGAAACCCTTATCTCAAATGTGTTTATCGGCGGCGATGCCATGCGTGGCGCTTCTACTGCTATAAATGCAATAGCTGACGGCAGAAAGGCTGCTCAGGAAATTATTGACAGTGCAGGTATTAATTTCAGTACCAGAACTGAGAATCAGAGAGAAGCGGCTGAGTCAAACCATATTATGACGCTCAGAGCCAAAAGGGTATTTCCTGTTAAAGTTAATGAAACCCCGTTGAACGACAGGATGAATTTCAAACCTGTGTCATACACTATCACAGAAGAAGAGGCAAGAAGCGAAGCTTCGCGATGCCTGCTGTGTGATGAAATATGTAATACCTGTGTTACCGTTTGTCCGAATCTTGCATTCTTTTATTATGAAACAGAACCTATTGAGGTTCAAACAGAAAAGCTAATCAGAAATAAAAACGGATGGACACGGGTTGCAAGTAAAAACCTGAATATCAGTCAGAAATATCAGATACTACATATTGCCGACTGGTGTAATAACTGCGGAAACTGTAATACTTTCTGTCCTTCGCATGATGCTCCCTATATAAATAAACCCCATCTTTTTCTGAGTGAAAAAGCATTCAGAGAAGAGGAAGAAGGCTTCCGGGCTGAGAAGATCAATGGTAAATGGGTATTGCATCAGAAGTCAAAGATTGAGATTACAACTCTTACAAAGGAAAACGGAAAACTGATATTTACATTTGATAACAATCAAATTGTTTTAGATGCCAAAGATCTGAATATCCGGCATTTTGAAATCAATACCAGCAAAACTGATATTACTGAAACCAAACACATTATTAAAATGAGCATAATATTACAAGGGGCAATCAGCTTGCTGGAACCTGCAAATCTTTGATCTTGATTTATTTGAGGAGAATAACTGGGAAAAATCATTCATTTTTAAGATAATTTTCCTTTCTAATATCATGGGATGGAATGAATGGATAATTGATAATGAAAAGAAAGGGAGCGTTGAGTTTATCGAAATGCTCTATGAAGGTTTCAATTCAATTGCGGTACTATTAAAACCAATTAAGAATTAAGAGAGAGCTGATTTCAATTCCATTATGGTACGATTAAAAGAAATATGTAGATGCTAAAACCCAAAATTTAGGTATACAATTTCAATTCCATTATGGTACGATTAAAAGAACTTTACCGGAACAATAAAGGCAGAAATCTTAATATTTCAATTCCATTATGGTACGATTAAAAGAATTATTGGAGCAACTGGAGCAACTCCACCAATTATATTTCAATTCCATTATGGTACGATTAAAAGTTTGACCCTAACGTCACTACACCATTTACTATCGAATTTCAATTCCATTATGGTACGATTAAAAGCTGTCGGCTGCGGGGTTAGCGTTTGAAAGGATTACTTATTTCAATTCCATTATGGTACGATTAAAAGTACGTTTGTTAGAAATCAGACTGATGAAATCTGCCATTTCAATTCCATTATGGTACGATTAAAAGTGATGGATATGTTTGGCAACAAATGGGCGTTTCAATAATTTCAATTCCATTATGGTACGATTAAAAGTCCATTTCAACGTTCAACTCATGACTTATCATATATAATTTCAATTCCATTATGGTACGATTAAAAGCTTCAGAGGCAACCAAGCCCCCACCGAGCTGCTGTATTTCAATTCCATTATGGTACGATTAAAAGATAAAGAACTTGCAACTAAAACAGCACCCACCTTCATATTTCAATTCCATTATGGTACGATTAAAAGTTCCCTGTAGGATCATTGCTCTATGTAAAAGATGAATTTCAATTCCATTATGGTACGATTAAAAGTTCTGTTTTTGCAGGCGAATATATAAATGAGTGCCCTGATTTCAATTCCATTATGGTACGATTAAAAGAGGTTCAGAAATACAATTTTGACAACTCTTGACACATTTCAATTCCATTATGGTACGATTAAAAGAGCGCTCAACTTCGAAATTTGATTACAGAACAGCGATTTCAATTCCATTATGGTACGATTAAAAGTTAAAAAATGAAAGCACAAGCACAACCACACGCAAATTTCAATTCCATTATGGTACGATTAAAAGAAGTTACAAGGTGTATTGTTGATTTTCTTAAATTTAAATTTCAATTCCATTATGGTACGATTAAAAGACTGAAATGCTGATATTTCTTTGTTATAGCAACCGAATTTCAATTCCATTATGGTACGATTAAAAGTCACAACCTGTTAAGCCATGTCCAGGCAATACTTATCATTTCAATTCCATTATGGTACGATTAAAAGTCACCTCTGTTCTCTACCCCCGACAACAAAATACCATTTCAATTCCATTATGGTACGATTAAAAGGTAAACATTAATCCTGAGCGTAAAGATATAATCATCGGATTTCAATTCCATTATGGTACGATTAAAAGCCATAAATCCAGCGTTTCGAGAGGCGCTGTTTTTGAATTTCAATTCCATTATGGTACGATTAAAAGCTGATTATAAATTTCATTTGCAACTATTTGATATTCAAATTTCAATTCCATTATGGTACGATTAAAAGAGATTGTAATTTACAGGACAGCTTTTGGAATACCGTCATTTCAATTCCATTATGGTACGATTAAAAGTAGTCAAAACACGGGATACAATTATTTATAAACAAATACATTTCAATTCCATTATGGTACGATTAAAAGGGTTTTAAGTTGCCTGAAACGGCAAAAACTATTTATATTTCAATTCCATTATGGTACGATTAAAAGCATGTACAAAGGAATAATTCAACTTGCAATTAGATCATTTCAATTCCATTATGGTACGATTAAAAGATGGCTTGATGATTATAAATATTATGACAAGAATATTCATTTCAATTCCATTATGGTACGATTAAAAGAAAACGAAAGATACGAAAAATATCTTCAAGTTATTTCATTTCAATTCCATTATGGTACGATTAAAAGTCCGAGATGCTATTTATTTTCGAGTGTTTTGGGGCAATTTCAATTCCATTATGGTACGATTAAAAGGTAGGTTTTTTGATTTTAGATTTATTCCTTGGAAGATTTCAATTCCATTATGGTACGATTAAAAGTGTGGTATCGTTTATCAGAGTAGTGGATGGCTATATTTATTTCAATTCCATTATGGTACGATTAAAAGGGATCGGTCCTGCGCTACTAGGTGCGCAGGGCCTACTATTTCAATTCCATTATGGTACGATTAAAAGTTGCCGTCTGTCCATGCAATAGAGCCGTCCGTTGTGCATTTCAATTCCATTATGGTACGATTAAAAGCTGCTTTTAGCGCAACTTAATGACTTTGCATCAACAAATTTCAATTCCATTATGGTACGATTAAAAGAATGAAAAAGGCAGGCCTTAATCCTGCATTAATGTAATTTCAATTCCATTATGGTACGATTAAAAGTAGTCGAATCTTACGACCTAGCAAATCAAAAACTACTTAATTTCAATTCCATTATGGTACGATTAAAAGTGCGAAGAAAGTGAAGCAGCTTGACAAAATTTTGAAATTTCAATTCCATTATGGTACGATTAAAAGGTGCCATCAACTTTGCTGTAACAATGATTTATAAGTGCATTTCAATTCCATTATGGTACGATTAAAAGTTTTCCCGCGTGCGTTCCTTGTATACCGATTTGAATATATTTCAATTCCATTATGGTACGATTAAAAGACAGATTATGTCGTATATGATGACGATGAAACAGACATTTCAATTCCATTATGGTACGATTAAAAGATATACACGAAAAAAACTCAATTGTCAATTGACAAAATTTCAATTCCATTATGGTACGATTAAAAGCTCAACGATAGACAGTTATACGTCAAAAAAAGCAAATTTCAATTCCATTATGGTACGATTAAAAGCCTTGTATGTGCATAATAGCAGAAGTTTTCATCCGCATTTCAATTCCATTATGGTACGATTAAAAGATTCAGAAGAAAATGACAACAATCAGTAAAAACTTATTTCAATTCCATTATGGTACGATTAAAAGCAGTGGCAACTCTCCTGTCCCTTAACACTAACTTACATTTCAATTCCATTATGGTACGATTAAAAGCATCAGAGTAGCTCTATTTAGGGCTGCTCTGAAAAATTTCAATTCCATTATGGTACGATTAAAAGACAGAAGTAAAAATCCGGTCGCCAGCTCAAAAATAATTTCAATTCCATTATGGTACGATTAAAAGTTCACACGATGCAGTATTCGAAAGAATTAAATCAAATTTCAATTCCATTATGGTACGATTAAAAGTAAGTGCTACTGTTCCTGTTGCATTAGGTAAGGTTAATTTCAATTCCATTATGGTACGATTAAAAGCAAATACAGCGCCGGGTAAGCCGGCGCAAATCCAGCATTTCAATTCCATTATGGTACGATTAAAAGTTTGATAAGTATTCCATTAAAGAATTTTTACTTGTAGAATTTCAATTCCATTATGGTACGATTAAAAGCTTCGCCATCTTCGCCATCTTCTACCCACAGCAGCTATTTCAATTCCATTATGGTACGATTAAAAGAACGACGCTAAAAAACTCCTCACACTCACAGGACATTTCAATTCCATTATGGTACGATTAAAAGTTCCATACTCCGTCAATTAATATTTTAAGTATTCCCAATTTCAATTCCATTATGGTACGATTAAAAGTAGAACAGCACACGTTGGCGGAGCTGTATGAGCGTGATTTCAATTCCATTATGGTACGATTAAAAGTACCTGCAAAAATTTCATTATTCAATAAGATACTCATATTTCAATTCCATTATGGTACGATTAAAAGTACGCGAACGCTAAAACCGTTCATATCCCAAGCGCATTTCAATTCCATTATGGTACGATTAAAAGAGTGTCTCAAGAGTCATTAAAAGAATTGAGGCAACGGAATTTCAATTCCATTATGGTACGATTAAAAGCGCAGCCATGAACGCATAACTTATCGGCGGTCCCGGATTTCAATTCCATTATGGTACGATTAAAAGAATGGTGTTGATACTATAGAATACTACATTGCTGATAAATTTCAATTCCATTATGGTACGATTAAAAGGCAGCGGGCACACCAGATTTGATTTACAACGATGACATTTCAATTCCATTATGGTACGATTAAAAGTCTTGCGCTTGTTAGAAATCAGACTAACAAAATTTGCAATTTCAATTCCATTATGGTACGATTAAAAGGCGGGTGGAGAATATAACCCAACCGAAGCGCAAAACAATTTCAATTCCATTATGGTACGATTAAAAGTGTTGCTTGGCTGAAATCTTTCAGCAATGTAACCTTATTTCAATTCCATTATGGTACGATTAAAAGGCTTCCACTGGTTCGTTAGGATTATGTTGCTGTGTTATTTCAATTCCATTATGGTACGATTAAAAGACTATGAACACAATTATTGAAGCGATGGATGAGATGCCATTTCAATTCCATTATGGTACGATTAAAAGATTATTCGGAAACGTGAATGTGAATACCTTCGCAGATTTCAATTCCATTATGGTACGATTAAAAGCTGAATAAATCCACCTACTAAATTCATATGCTATCGTAATTTCAATTCCATTATGGTACGATTAAAAGTACCATTTGTTGCCGTTCCACTAAAATATCCCATGATATTTCAATTCCATTATGGTACGATTAAAAGAGTTTTCCTGTCTTGGAAAACTTTTCACTGCCCTTGCTATTTCAATTCCATTATGGTACGATTAAAAGCTAACAAAGAAAGTAGGAGTTTACAAAGACTCACGTATTTCAATTCCATTATGGTACGATTAAAAGGGCAATATATAATTTGAAAAGTAATAAACCATATGGTTATTTCAATTCCATTATGGTACGATTAAAAGGCGCATGGCTTGATGAAAATTTTCCGCACGGGGTAAGAAATTTCAATTCCATTATGGTACGATTAAAAGTTCGATTATGATAAAAAAGTATCTGATAAAATTATATTTCAATTCCATTATGGTACGATTAAAAGTAAACGTTCGGATAAAATTTTGAGTAGGTGTTCATATTTCAATTCCATTATGGTACGATTAAAAGTGTTACCATTTGCGGTAAATACTGTTCGCTTGAATAATTTCAATTCCATTATGGTACGATTAAAAGCATATTTTGGCGATGTGCTTTCGGCATCGGTTTATGGATTTCAATTCCATTATGGTACGATTAAAAGTGTCAAGCTGCAAGCCGTGATTTGCATTTAACTGATATTTCAATTCCATTATGGTACGATTAAAAGGAGTAAAAAATGAGTCCTGAAAATTGGTATTTTACGTTATTTCAATTCCATTATGGTACGATTAAAAGTATGCCTGAGCATATGCAGAGATACATTTGCTCACAAATTTCAATTCCATTATGGTACGATTAAAAGAATGAATTGGATAATGTAGACAAGGCTATTAAGATTATTTCAATTCCATTATGGTACGATTAAAAGTCGTCATTGTGTCCCGTGTAATCATAGTTA
>Ga0302246_1001876_pt1 | contig 13662 bp, 15 predicted proteins | sample AAG_UR_Trp_MG_FD_193533 | JGI IMG/M metagenome (GOLD analysis project Ga0302246, IMG submission 193533) | Enriched activated sludge microbial communities from anaerobic digester in WTTP, New Holstein, Wisconsin, United States - AAG_UR_Trp | ecosystem: Engineered > Bioreactor > Anaerobic >...
CCGCTGAAGATTAATACGTCGGGTGTCATTCCGCCTATATTTGCGTCATCGATCATCATGTTTCCGGCAACGATTGCAAATTTCATCCCCCATCCCTGGATGAAGATGATCGCAGACTCGCTGGTGCCGGGGCGGGTGATCTATGAACTGCTGTACGTGGCATTTATTATCTTCTTCTGCTACTTTTATACGGCGGTGACCTATAACCCGGTAGATGTAGCGGAGAATTTGAAGAAATACGGCGGCTTTGTGCCGGGGATCAGGCCCGGGAAAAAGACCGCTGATTATATTGACGATGTGTTGACTCGTCTTACTTTTAGCGGGGCGATCTATGTGTCTGCTGTTTGCGTTCTGCCCAGCATTTTAATCAGTTACTTCAATGTGCCCTTTTATTTTGGTGGTACGGCTCTTTTAATTGTGGTCGGCGTAGCCTTAGATACAGCCGGGCAGATCGAAACCCATCTTCTGACCAGGCAGTACGAAGGGTTCATGAAAAAAGGACGCATTGCCTCGAGAAGGCGTTGATTTAACAGGGAAAATGAGAGAGATCGCGCTAGATGGTAACGCTGAAGCGGCCGGAAGAGATTGAAAAAATCAGGGTCAGTAATATCATCGTTGCCGAGATTCTGCAGGAGTTGAGGGGGATCGTCAAACCCGGGATCACCACAAAAGAACTGGATCAGTACTCCGAAGAACTGGCCAGAAGGAAAAAGGCCACACCGGCGTTTAAAGGGTATCATGGCTATCCTTTTTCGTTATGCGCATCTGTTAATTGCGTCGTTGTTCACGGGATGCCGTCGGAACGAGTGCTGGCGACCGGCGATATCCTGAGCATGGATTTTGGGGTTTACCACGACGGATATTATGGAGACGCAGCGATCACGGTTCCTGTCGGTAAAGTGTCGGATGAAGCAACGAGGCTGATGCGCTGCACCGAAGAAGCTCTTTATCATGCCATCGGGGAAGCCGTGCCGGGAAACAGGTTGGGTGATATTTCCGCCGCTTGTCAGGAAAACGTGGAAGCCGCGGGTTATTCAGTAGTGCGTGATTACGTCGGTCATGGAATTGGACGCCATCTCCACGAAGAACCCCAAGTTCCGAATTATGGCACAAAAGGACGGGGGATGGAATTGAAAGCGGGTATGGTGCTGGCCATCGAACCCATGGTTAACCAGGGAACGTACAGGGTAAAACTTCAGCCGGATGGCTGGACGGTGGTTACGGAGGATGGGCGGTTATCGGCGCATTTTGAACATACCGTAGCCATTACTGAAAAAGGGCCTGACATCCTCAGCCGGCTACAGTAAGATAACAGTATAGTAAATCGGAAAGAGAATGGCAAAAGAAGAAGCAATAGAAGTCGATGGCAGAGTGATAGAGCCGTTACCGAACGCCATGTTCCGTGTGGAACTGGAAAACGGCCATAAAGTACTCGCTCACATCTCGGGGAAAATGCGTATGCATTTCATCAAGATTCTACCCGGCGACAAGGTCACGGTAGAGCTCTCGCCTTATGACTTAACCAGGGGAAGAATTACTTATCGCTCCAAATGAAGGGCGGCTGACAAGGCATTCAGATAACAGGCAGGAAAAGCATTTTTACCTTAAAAAAGGGAGTGGGATCGTGAAAGTAAGATCGTCGGTAAAGAAAATATGTGATAAGTGCATCATCGTGAAAAGACACGGTGTATTGCGCGTTGTCTGTGAAAATCCAAAGCATAAGCAGCGCCAGGGTTAATTTGCCGGAATAACGAGGAGGTTGTCAGGTGGCAAGAATTGCAGGAGTTGATTTACCAAAGAACAAAAGTATGGAAATTGCGTTGACCTATATCTACGGCATCGGGCGGTCAACGGCGAGAGAGATACTTGATAAGGCGGGCATCAGTTACAATACCAAGACGGACAACCTTGCGGATTCCGAAGTGAGTTCCATACGGAGTATCATTGACAAGGAACATAAGGTGGAAGGCGATCTCCGACGGGACGTGTCCATGTCCATCAAGAGGTTAATGGATGTCGGTACTTATCGTGGCCTGCGTCATCGAAAAGGCCTACCGGCGAGAGGACAGCGGACCCGAACGAATGCTCGGACAAGAAAAGGTCCCAGAAGGGCCATCGCCGGCAAGAAAAAATAAAAAGAATTGAACCAAGAAGATTAATCTGGAGGCAGCATGGCTAAGCCGGTAAGAAAAACGGGTAAGAAAAAAGAGAAGAAAAATATTCCGGAAGGAATTGCCCATATACAGTCGACATTCAACAACACGATTGTGACGATCACTGATATGGTGGGAAATGTCATTTCTTGGTCGTCGGCGGGCATGCAGGGATTCAAGGGTTCCCGGAAAAGCACCCCCTTCGCGGCCCAGATGGCGGCAGAAGACGCGGTTAAAAAAGCCAAGGAGCACGGTATGCGCCGTGTTCAGGTTTATGTCAAGGGGCCGGGTTCCGGGCGGGAATCGGCATTGAGGTCTTTGCAATTGGCGGGTTTGACGATCAGTCTCATCCGGGACGTAACACCCATTCCCCATAATGGCTGCCGTCCCCCGAAGCGGAGAAGAGTCTGATCTTATTCAAGTTAATTATAAATATTAATTGCTTATATTTAAGAAGATAACAGGGAGGCGGTCTTGGCAAGGTATTGCGAGTCTGTATGCAGGTTGTGTCGCAGGGAAGGCTTGAAACTATTTCTCAAGGGAGATCGTTGTTTCGGCGAAAAGTGTGCGTTCGAGCGCAGGGGGTATGCGCCGGGAGAGCATGGTCAGGGCAGGAAGAAGCAGTATTCTGATTATGGTCTGCAGCTACGGGAAAAACAGAAACTCAAGAGGATGTACACGATCCTGGAGAAGCAGTTTGCCGGTTATTTTGAGAAAGCGGACCGGCAAAAGGGCATTACCGGCACGAATCTGCTCTTACTTTTAGAGAGAAGACTGGATAACATGGTGTTCAGAATGGGGTTTGCCAACTCCCGGACCGAGGCGCGCCAGCTTGTGCGTCACAATCATTTTCTCGTGAACGGGAAAAGGGTGAATATTCCTTCTTATCTCTTAAAAATCGGTGATGAAATTTCGGTTAAAGAAAACAGCAGGACGATCGCCCGGATCTCGGAAGCGGTGAGTACTGTTGCCCGCAGGGGTGTTCCTCAATGGTTGGAATTGGATAAAGAGAGCTTTAAGGGGACGGTAAAGATGTTGCCGGTGCGCGAAGAATTGACCATGCCGGTTCAGGAACAGCTGATCGTAGAACTCTATTCCAAGTAAAAACAATTGAATGCGGAATAACTAATCTTGAAAACCCAAAGGGCAGAGGAAGTAAACCATGCTAAAAAACTGGTATAATTTAATCAGACCCAAGCGGATTGAAGTCGATGAAACCAATCATACGAACTCGTATGGCGAATTCTCGATCCAGCCGTTGGAGCGGGGGTTCGGTACGACGCTTGGCAATGCCTTAAGAAGGGTTCTTTTGTCATCCATCAGCGGCGCCGCGATTGTCTCCGTTAAAATCGACGGTGTGCTGCACGAGTTTTCGACGGTGCCCGGTGCCAAGGAAGATGTAACGGACATTGTCCTGAATCTCAAAGGAATTCGCCTGAAGATGCATCAAGACGGCCCCAAAACGGTCCATATTGACGCCTCGGGCGATAAGGTCATCCGGGCGGGCGATATCATTACGGACGGTACGGTGGAAGTGCTCAATCCGGATCACTACATTGCGACCCTGTCCGAAGGCGCCACGATGAAAGCGGAACTCCTTGTCCAAGTCGGCCGGGGCTACATTCCGGCGAAGAAGGAACGGGATCCGGATCAGCCTGAAGGCACCATCAATATCGACGCGATCTATTCGCCAATCGAGAAGGTCAAATATACGGTGACCTATGCCCGTGTGGGTCAGGTGGCCGATTATGATAAGTTGATCCTCGAAGTTTGGACCGACGGCAGCATTCTCCCGGAAGACGCCATCGCCTACGCCGCGAAGATCCTGAAGGACCAGTTGGAAGTATTCATCAACTTTGACGAAGGCGAAAGCGAAATTCAGGAAGAAGAAGCTGAAGAGAAGCAGGATGTGAATGAGTATCTCCTGCGACCGTTCGACGATCTCGAGTTATCCGTGCGGTCGGCGAATTGTCTGAAAAATGCCGGCATCCGCCTCATCGGAGAGTTGGTTCAGAGGACCGAGCCGGAGATGCTGAAAACCAAGAACTTCGGTCGCAAGTCCCTGAATGAAATCAAGGAGATCCTCGCGGAAATGGGCCTTGGTTTTGGAATGAAACTTGACTTTCCACCCTGGAATCAGCCCAAGCACGAAGACGCGGATTAAGGCCGGGAACGGAAGCAGAAAATATTATTACGGAAATCTGAGAAAGGAAATGCTCCATGCGTCACGGATACCAGAAGAAGAAATTGGGCCGTCCCACCGCTCACCGGGAGGCCATGTTCAGGAACATGGTTACGTCCCTGTTGAAGCATGAGAAGATCACGACGACGGACACCAAAGCGAAGGAATTAAGAAAACTGGCGGAAAAGATGATCACCCTCGGCAAGAGAGGTGAACTGCACGCCCGGCGTCAGGCTCTGGCGGTGATCCGGGAGCGGGATGTCGTGGATAAGGTTTTCTCCGAGTATGCGGAGCGTTATCGTGAACGCAAGGGCGGCTATACACGAATCATCAAATTGGGATTCCGTGAAGGAGACAACGCCCCCGTGTCCATTATCGAATTTGTAAAAGATCAGGCTGAGGTTAAGGCCAAGGGTGAAGCAAAAACAAAGTCAAAAACGAGAGCGGCGGTAGAAAAAGCCTGAGATTGCAGGCCGGTTTCCCGGCAGCATTGATGTCATAATAAAAAAGGCAGGTAGAGATACTTGCCTTTTTGCTTTCCGTCCGAATTCATTCAATTCGGGGTACTTCTCTGTTTCTCCGCTTGTTCTACTCTGCCGACCGTCAAGCTTCGACATGCCTTTTCGCTTGTCTTCAAGAGAAAAAAGGCTATACTAATTGGCCATGAAGGATCGATGATCTCCCATTCGGGGGTGAAAATAAGAGAGGAGGCTGGTTATGGCGGAGGAAAAGATCGGAGAGGTCATGAAATTTTTTTCCAAGCCGAGCGTTGCGGCAATTAAAATCACGGCGGGCACGGTGAACGTCGGCGACACCCTCAAGTTTGTCGGTCACACCACGGATTTCTCGGAAACCGTCGAGTCCATGGAAGTAAACAATCAGAAGATCGATAAGGCGTCAGCCGGCGAATTTATCGGGTTGAAAGTCAAGGACCGTGTGCGCGAAGGTGATGAAGTCTTTAAGGTGACCTGATTTTCCCTTGCCGTCAATAAATCGCATCGAGGATGAAAAAGAACGGTGGTCTTCACGGCAAATGCCCTGATCTAATCTTGAGGGGATATCTTGTTTTAGAGGCAACTGCGGTAAAAAGGAGTCACATCCGTTTGCCGTGTTCATGATGTGCGTGGCTTGTTCTTCTCTCTGGGGGAGAGGTATCGTTTTGCCTTTTTGGGTCGCCTGTCCGCAGCAAGAATAGGACCGGGAAATGAAGTCATCTGCGGCGGCAGCGTCTACCTGAATCACGGAGATCAAGATGGAAATCAGGGTGTTGGGTTGCTACGGATCGCACCTTCCCGGTTACGGAACGGTCAGTTTCCTGCTGGAAGAAACGATGCTCATCGACGGCGGCACGATTACGTCGGCCCTGACTCTTGAAGAGCAACTGAAAATCCAGTATGTTTTGCTGACCCATGCCCATCTTGATCACACCCGGGACCTGATGTTTCTGGTGGATAATATTTTCTACCAGAAGCGTCCGGAACCGCTGGTTCTGATCAGTACCCCCGGGATTCTGAAAACGGTGCGCACCCACCTGTTCAATGGGGAAATCTGGCCCGATTTTTTCGCCCTTCCTTCACCGGATAAACCGGTGCTGAAAATGCTGCCCATCTACGCCGGAGAAAACCTGGTCATCGGTTCCTGGACGGTGTCGATCACACCGGTCAACCATACCGTGGAAACGGTTGCCTACACGATGGCGTCGCTTGGGGAAACGGTCATTTTTGTCGGCGACACCGGACCGACCGAGGCCGTCTGGGCCGAGGCCAACCAATTAAACCATCTTAAAGGCATCTTCATCGAGACATCTTTTCCCAACCGGATGGAAGACATAGCCGGCCTGACCCGCCATCTGACACCGCAGGGGCTGGCACGCGAATTGGAGAAACTTCACCAACAGGAAACCGAAGTTTATATTTTCCATCGCAAGCTCAATCATGACGAGGAAATCGCACAGGAGCTTCAGGATCTTTCCGGCGGACACCGGATCCATATCCTCCATGACGGCCAGAGCATTCACCTGTAATATCCGCAAATCGTCATGGCCACATTACCTGATGATACCCCGATGAACGATCAAGAAACCCTGACTTATCTGACCGGGCTTTTGAGCAACGGTATGCGTCTTGATCTGGCTCCTTTCGAGCAACTCCTTGCCAAACTGAAGCGGCCGCACAAAGCGTATGCCACAATTATGGTGGGAGGCACCAATGGAAAGGGGTCCATCGCCTCCATGATCACATCCATTCTGATGAAGGCCGGATTTCATGTTGGCCTTTACACGTCACCCCATCTCGTCGATGTCCGAGAAAGAATCCAGGTTAATGGTGACATGATCTCACCGGCTGAGCTGAACAGATGTGTTGCAGCAATCAAGACGGTTGAGGAACCGGGGGGGACTTACTTCGAATGCCTGACGGCGGCGGCCTTCCTTCATTTTCAGGAAAAGCGGGTCGATCTGGCCGTACTCGAAGTCGGCATGGGGGGGCGGCTCGACGCCACCAATGTGGCCGATCCTCTCGTTTCCGTCATTTGCAATGTGACGTTGGAACACACGGATTATCTGGGAAAACATCTGCGGGAGATTGCCGGTGAAAAAGCCGGCATTATCAAGAGTAAGGGGGTGTGTTTGACCGGCGCGACACAACCAATCGTCCGGCAAACCCTGCGGGATCGCTCCCGTGACCTCGACGCCACGCTGCTTGAGCTGGGAAAAGACTTCAAGGTGCGCAGGGGAGCCGATGGGACGTTTTCCTACCAAGGCATGCATGGGGCCATCCGGAGTCTGAAAACGGCCTTGACGGGGGATCACCAGGTAAAAAATGCGGCCTTGGCGATTGCCGCCGTTGAGGTTCTGGTCGATCATGGCTACGCCGTAGAGGAAGAGCACATTGTCTCAGGTCTTGCCGCCGTCAGATGGCCCGGCCGCCTGGAGGTGGTTCGGCGCAATCCGACGGTTATTCTGGACGGCGCCCACAATCCGGCAGCCGGCAACGTTTTGGTGGATTCTCTGAAGCGATATTATGCTTGGCGGCGGTTCATCCTGGTTTTCGGCGTTCTCTTGGATAAAGACTATCCGGAAATGATAAAACGCCTGTGCCCCCTGGCAGACAGGGTAATCCTGACGCTTCCGGATACGGAACGAGCGGCGCCGCCGGATAGGCTTTTTCCCATTGCCGCCCGGTATTGCCGGGATGTGGCTATCATCCTGTCACCCCGGCAGGCCATCCGGAAAGCCGTCTCCGAAGCGGCGGTCGATGATCTGATTTGCGTTTGTGGTTCCCTTTATCTGGTGGGTGAGGTGAAAGGGATTCTTCCCCGGGGGTCTTTTTCGTCGTGATATCTTCATAAAAAAGATTGATTTCCGCATAGTTCATTTTGACTTAATGATGCAAATAGAATAGGATGCGGAAACTCAAAAAAACCATGAAATGATGAGCGGTGCGTCAGGAGCTTCGGAAGAGACCATGGGGCGGATAAGGGTAAGATTTCTGATATGGTTGTTGATCACGGCTTCTGTGCTTTTGCTGGCCCCCCCTTCATCGTTTTCCGCCTTTAATGAGGGCCTGAAAATCAAGGAAGGTCCCGTTAATATCCAGGCTGATCGCCTCGTATACGAAGAAGACGATGAGACCTACCACGCAGAAGGTGATGTCCTGATAACTTATTCGGGAGGAACCCTGAAGGCCGATCAGGTCATCCTGAGAAGGATGACAAACACAGCTTACGCTAAGGGGAATGTGGTTCTGAAGAGCGATCAGGATGTGATCGAAGGCGACAGCGTTGTTTTCAATATCGAGACGAAAACGGGAACTGCCGACAACGGCAAGATGTTCATCGACAAGAATCATTTCTATATTTCAGGCGGCCGGTTTGAGAAGAGCGGAGAGGCATCATACCAGGCACGGAATGCGGTTGCCACCACCTGCGACGGGCCAAATCCCGCCTGGTCCCTCAAGAGTCAGGAACTGGATGTGACGGTGGACGGCTACGGGACCTTGAAAAACGGCACCCTCTATGCCGGCAAGGTGCCCGTCCTTTATCTCCCCTATTTTATCTTTCCGGCAAAAACGACACGGCAGACCGGTTTGCTTTTCCCTTATATCTCCTATTCGAAGGATAAGAACGGTTTCGACGTTGAACTGCCTTTGTATTGGGCCATCTCCGACAGCATGGACGCCACCTTTTATCAGCGGTTCATGAGCAAGCGGGGATTCAAGGAAGGGGCGGAATTTCGATATTTCCCGACGCCGGAAACATCAGGGGTTGTTTTCGGCGATTATCTCTACCGCGACCGTTTACGGGTGGAGGAAAATGATGGCGGAGCCATGGCCCGGGACTGGGATAAAGATCACGACCGGTGGTCCATTTACATCCAGCATGAGACAGCTTTGGACAACGACGGGTATTACCTGCGGGCCGACATTGCCAGGGTTTCCGACCACTGGTACTTTAAGGATTTTTCATCCCGCAATTACTATCGGCAGCATTACGGAGTAAAAGAGGAAAATCGATTCAAAAAGGTTTCCTTTGAAGCGGACAGATCCCTGCGTTCCTTGGAGTCCAAGGGGCGTTTTGTCAAAGACTGGTCCCTTTTTAACCTGACGACCCTGGCGCGCTACACGGACGATTTTACAAGTTCTTCAAACGATAATACCCTCCAGCAGTATCCCGAGGTGACGCTTACGGCAATCAATCAACCCCTGCCGGCAACGCCCCTGCGTTTCGAAATGGTGAGCTCCTATGATAACTATTACCGAAGCGAAGGGCAGAAGGGCTCTGTTTTCGATTTTCGGCCCGCCCTCATGCTGCCGCTCAATCTGGGGCCCTATGCCCATTTTATGCCGAAGTTCGAGTGGAACGGCACCCTCTGGCGCGCCGGGGGAAGCGATTTGGCCGGTGTTGACAAAAACGGAAATCGCAGCAGTTATGCCGCCGGCGGTTTGGTCACCTCCGAAATTCAGCGCATTTATCATGTCAACGGTAAGTCCGTACAGAAAGTCCGCCATGGCGTCCGGGCGGAAGTGGGCTATGTTTACCGTCCCCATGAAAAGCAAAATGATATGCCGAATTACATCGACCGGCTCGGTGAGCGCAACGGTTTTTCCTACGCCCTCATCAACACCCTCATGGTGAAGATGTCCGAGGGAACCGAGGGGCCCCGATACCGTGAAATTCTGAGACTGAAATTGGCCCAGACATACGATATCAATGGCGTCAGATGGAACTGGGAGGATCCGGACGCCAAGGAACGTCATTTCGGTACCACGGATGTTGAACTTGATTTTACACCGCTTTCCTTTCTGGCCTTTAAAAGCCGCAGTTATTACGACGTGAACGGCGGATCATGGCTGCGCACGAACAACGACCTGATTCTGTCCACTCCCCGGGGTGATACGGTTTCCCTCGGCTATCACTATACAAAAAGCCTGATTGAAGAGATCAACGTATCGATTATGGCCAAGATCAATAAAGAAATTACGGTTTCCTTCACCCTAAAGGAGAATGTCCTTGAGAGCAGGACGGTTGAGCAGACCTATGCCGTGACGTACCAAAGGCAGTGCTGGGGGGTAACCGCCGGCTTAACTAAAAGCCACGATGACCAGCAAATCTACGTTGCATTGTCTTTATTCGGGCTTGGCGGATACGGGATGGGGTTAAACTAAGAAACCGTCCTCCACATGAAGCGGTTTGTTACGAGAAGGTTCAGCAATCCGTTTCTATTTGTAGATAGTTAGGACAGATTGGTGAAGAACACATGCAGCAGAGGATCATTTGATGAAAATATTCGTTGTTGTCGGCATGCCGGCGGCGGGAAAAAATTTGGCGCGTGACTATGCCGCCGCCCGGGGTATTCCCTATTATGCCACGGGTGATTTGGTGCGTGCTGAAGTGGTTTTACGGGGAATCGAGGCAACACCGGACAATATGGCCGCCGTCTCGACGGAGTTGCGGGGCGCCGACGGGATGGGCGTGACCCGCCTGGCCCTGGAAACAGCGCTCCATGCCGATGGGCCGATTGTCGTGCTGGAGGGAATGCGCTCCTGGTCCGAGATCGAGTTGATTCGACAACAGGCCACGGCGGTCATCATTGCCTTTTTAGCGCCGCCGGCAACACGCCGTGAGCGTATCATCGCCCGCGGTCGGAGCGACGACTCCGCGGATGCCTTTCATGAGCGGGACCAGAGGGAGATTGCTTATGGTACGGCCATTCCCATTGTTCTGGCGGATGAATACATTCTCAATACCGGGACCATGGAAGAGGCGATCCAGGGGCTCAATGAGATTCTGGAAAAATATCGCTAAGTTTTCCATGGTGTGATCATGGGTCGGTTAAGATGCATCAGCAGCACCTTTTCGTCAGAGTGAACGGCTTCGGCTTGAGCAGGAAGGGCATTTTGAGGGCCGAAAAGGGTTCTATCGGCTTAAAACCCATCGTATTCATAATTATTCTGGCGGCGCTGCTCCTTTTATTCTTTCGCCCTGCCGGTCCTTGCGAGAAGCCCCTGACCTACCGCATCGGTGCCGTTGACGAGCGTTTTGGCCTCAGTCGCGAAGAATTTTCCCGCCTGGTTGCCAAGGCGGCTTCCGTATGGTCGGCGCCGATGGTTCGAGAACTTTTCCGTGAAGAGCCGGATGGAAAAATCGTGATCAGCCTGGTTTACGATTTTCGCCAGGAAGCCTCGGAAAAGCTGAAGCAACTGAATTATGACATCCGTCATACCCGTGCCACTTATGAAGAATTGAAAGTGCGCTTCGAGACATTGAAAACCGAGTTTGATGACAAAAAACAGAGGCTGGAAGAAGATTTGGGCGCATTCAACAGGCAAGTGCGCGTATTTAATGAAGAAAATGAGACCGTGCGTCGCCAGGGCGGTGTTTCGGAAGAGGATTACCAACGTTTGATGCGGGAAAAGGAAAATCTGAATGCAAACCAATCCCAACTGCAGTCAAGGCAGGCGGAACTGAATCGGACGGCGGAAACCCTCAACAGCATGGCGGTCGTGATCAACGAAATCGCCAGGGAGCATAACCTGGGTACGGTGACCTACCGTGAGGAAGGCGGCAAGCTGGGGGATGAATTCCAGAAGGGGCAATATGCCAGGAAGGGTCTCAAAGAAAATATCACCGTTTACCAGTTCGATGGCGAAAAAAGCCTGATCCGGGTGCTGGTGCATGAACTCGGCCATGCCTTGGGCTTGAGTCATAACGACTATCCCCATGCCGTCATGCACCGCCTGGTGCCGGACGGCGCATCTTATGATCTGACTCCGGCCGATATTGCAGCCCTTAAGGCCCGTTGCGGTGAACGTTAATCCACAGCAGAATCAGATTTTATATTTCCTTTGCGATATCACACGCTTTCTTCTGGTCTAACTGGCCGCATGGATCGTTGTGCCGGGAAATATATCCCGCAAAATGGGAACCAGTTGAAAAAGGACTTTTAACGGGCTATAATTATATCAGAAGAAAAAACGGTTGGTGTTCACAGGATACCAAGGATGAAACGTAGAGACCGAAAGGAGGTACGACCATGCTAAAGGACATCGATTACGATCTCATGGAAACCATCACCATCATTCAGAAAAGTCTTTACCGGTACGAGTCCCTGATGCAGAATGCGGACGACAGTAAGTGTGAAAACTGCATAAAAATCTGGAAGACTTTTCGGGAAAATCGGGAGAAAGAACTGGAAGTCCTCTTGGCGGAACTGAAGAACCACACCTTTACCTGGGCGCCATAAAAAATTCTACAACGAACTTTTTAAGTGGACTCAATAAAGAAGAATCCCTCGTTCTCCTGCGAGAACGAGGGATTTTTTGTAGGCCGGTGCGATGTCACCGATTCCATCATTCGACCTCAGGAGTAATGTATTATCTGGGAGCAACGTGGTCCCGAAACATGCCGACTGACGGTTTCGCCCCTTAATTTTTTATGTTGATATTTCGTGCTTTATACCACCGGAATTATCGGTTGTTTTTCTTCGGTCAGACGGTATCCCTGATCGGAACTTGGATGCAGCAGATTGCCGTCACCTGGCTGGTCTATCGCTTGACTCAATCCCCTGTACTTCTGGGGACGGTCGGGTTCCTGAGCATGTTTCCATCCTTCATTCTAACGCCCTTCGCCGGCGTTTTTTCTGACCGTTGGAGTCGTTATCGGATTCTTCTTTTTACCCAGACCATTTCCATGGTTCAGGCTCTGGCTATGGCCGTGCTTGTTTTGGCCGGTTTTGAGCAGGTCTGGCCCATCCTGTTTCTGACCCTCGTTCTGGGATGTGTCAGTGCTGTGGATATGCCGGTGCGGCACGCCTTCGTATCCGACATGGTGGAACATCGGGGAGATCTGGGGTACGTGATTGCCATGAACTCGGCCATATTCAATTTCGCCCGCCTTATAGGGCCTTCTGTGGCCGGTTTTCTGATCGCTTGGACCGGTGAGGGCGTCTGTTTCCTGATCAACGGTTTGAGCTATATTGCCGTGATTGCCGCTCTTTGCAGCATGCGCCTTGTCGTGACGACCCCGGCAGGAGAGGGGCAAGGTATCATCCGGGAGCTGCTGGACGGGTTGGCCTATGCCTTCCATGACCGGAAGATCCGGGCGATTCTCTTGCTGATGGCGCTGGGGGGAACCCTCGGCATTCCCTATGTAACGATCATGCCCGTTTATGCAAGCGAAATTCTTCATGGCGGTCCACGGACCCTGGGGCTCCTGATGTCAGCGATCGGCGCCGGTGCCCTGATGGGGGCGCTTTATTTTGCCTGGAAACCGCCTCACAAGCGGTTGATGCAGATCATTCCTCTGGCTATGGGAGGGGTTGGATTGGGGTTTGTCGGATTGGCCGTTTGTCGTTCCATTCCCCTGGCATTGTGCTTCATGTTTCTGGCCGGCCTGGGTATGGTCTTCCATTTTGCTGCCAGCAACACCGAAATTCAGACAATTGTTGAGGAAAGTAAACGGGGAAGGGTGGTCAGCCTGCTCATCTTTTCGGTCATGGGCATGCTGCCGTTCGGCAGTCTTCTGGCGGGGGCCTTAACAGAAGTGATGAATATTCAATGGGTCTTTCTGATGGGCGGGGTCGGATGTTTAGTCGGCGCCGGCATCTTCGTCCTGAGGGCGAAAAAAGCGGGAGTCCATTTGATGTGACCGACAACCATCGATTCAATGATGCAAATCCAGCAGTTCGGAAAGGGTCGGATGCGGGATGATCCAGCTGCTCAAGTCGCGGTCGGTCATCCCTGAGGCGATGGCCAGGCTCAAGGCGGTGATGAGATCCGGCGCCTGTTCTCCCACGATGACGGCTCCCACCAGACAGTCTTTATGGAAGAG
>Ga0302246_1001882_pt1 | contig 13605 bp, 10 predicted proteins | sample AAG_UR_Trp_MG_FD_193533 | JGI IMG/M metagenome (GOLD analysis project Ga0302246, IMG submission 193533) | Enriched activated sludge microbial communities from anaerobic digester in WTTP, New Holstein, Wisconsin, United States - AAG_UR_Trp | ecosystem: Engineered > Bioreactor > Anaerobic >...
GCCGTTTCCTTGACAAGGATGGTTGCCCGGTCGAGGAATTTGGGTTTGAGCACGTAAACCAGCGCCGGCAGCATCACCAGGGTCAAAATCATGTTGATCAGAATAACCAAAGCCAGCAACAACCCCATCTCAGCCTGGAACCGCAACGATGACAGGAAGTACCACAGGATGACACCACCCACCAGCGTCGTCGCCGTGAAAACCACCGCCTTACCCGTCGTCCGGAGAGCAACCGGAATCGCCAGCTTCAGGTCCTTGTAATGCTGATACTCCTCGATAATTCTGGACAGAACATATATCGAGTAGTCGACACCGACCCCGATACCGATCGAAGCCACCGGAATCGTATTCACGTTCAGGCTGATCCCCTTCATGACCATGAAAACCATCGTCATGAAGTCCGCCAGCAGCAGCGTCGACAGAAGGAGCAGTGGCGCAATCGCCGACTTATAAACGATACCGCAGACGACGAAGATAATCGCCAGAATGAGGATGATGTTCTGCGTCTGGGCCTTCGCCACCACCTCGTTCACCGCCGCCAGAATGCCCAGGTAACCGCTTGCCAACCTGAACTGAAGGGGCTCGTAATCCTTGTTCAGTTCGATCCAATGGCGGGCGCGCTTCACAACCTGGCGGATCGTCTCGCCCTGATGGTCCTTACACCAGACCACGATGTTCGCATCCTTATGATCCCGGCTCATCATCCGGTCGAAATCACCCGGAGCAGATCCGCCGATAACCACGTTCATCACGCTTCCCATCATTATCGGATCTTCCGGTATCACCTCCCATTTCGGATCGCCCGCGTGGATGATCTTGTTCACCACCGGCGCAAAATCCGCAATCGATAGCGTGAAGCCGACCGACGGACTCTGCTCCATGAAGATCTGGCAATCCCGGATCTTCTGCTGGATCTCCGGCTGACGGATCAGGCCCGGCTCTTTCCCCTCCACGATGAAAAAGAGCTCCTCCGTCCCCGCAAAGTTCTCGTTCATGTTCTTGATGGCCACATTGTACTGCGAATCCGGCCACAATATCGGCGAACCGGGATGCACGTCACCGATATCCAGCTTGCTTGAGATGAAAATCGACACAACGAACAGAATCACGCCCACGCCCACCACACCGTAGGCGGGCTTTCCCGTCGCCAGATAGGCAAAACTGCCCAGAATACGCTTCTCCAGAAAATTTGTCTTCTCCGGACGGGCAATCTTGGTAATGTTCTTCGGAACCGGAAAAAACTGGAACAGGATCGGATCGAGCATCATGACGCTCACCGCGATACTGCTGATCCAGAAACAACAGAACACGGCCAGCTTCTGAAGCAGAGGAATAGGAGCGATGGCCACGGCAATCATGCCGCCCGCCGCCGTGATGATCCCCAGCAAGCCCGGAGGCAGGATGCTCTCCATGCACATCAGGCTCGCCTTCTCCTTGTCCCGGTATTCGTCGTACAACTCAAAGTACCGCTGGCACATCTGGACCGAATGGCTGATCGTGATGGCCGCGCACAAAAGCGGAATGACCAGAATCAGCGGGTCCAGGCTGAAACCCAGTATCCCGCAGAATCCCAAACCCCAGATCGAACTGATAAACGCCGATATCATCGGGATGATCATGCCCGTCAGATTCCGGTAGTAAATGAACAGAAGAAGAAGCATCACCCCGAAAGTGAAGAACAGGATCTTCACCGTCTCCACGCGGTAATGGAATATCCAACCCGTCAACATGGGCTCGCCGGCGGCATACATCTCCGTGTTCTCGTCGCTCATGTCCTTAACAAGCTGGTTAACCTTCGAAAACACCTCGTCGTAACTGAACTTGCCCTCGATAAAGTTCGCCGAGATAATGGCGCACTGGTTGTTGTAGGCAATCAAGGGACCGTAAACCGCATCGTTCAAGTGGACGTTCCGGGCCAGGACCTCGATCTCCTTATCATTCTTCGGCACCTCCGCCATGATCGCCTTGAAGGACAGATTTCCTCCCGACGTCACCTCGACCTGCTTGACCCGCGGAGAGGCCAGAGAGTTGACCTGATAATGGTTCACCCCCGCAATGGAGTCCATGTAATTCTGTATGTGCTGGATCTTCGTCAGGGTGGGAATGTTGAACACATCCCCCTTCTTCACCTTCAGCATGACCAGAACCATGTGGGATCCGCCCAGCTTGTCCTTGTACTTCTCATGAACCGCCCGGAACGGGTGATTCGTCGGAAGCTGGTCGTCATAGTTCGTGGCGATCCGAATGTTCATCAAAAAATAGAGGAAGAAGATCGTGACGGCCATGATAATGCCCAGGATCATCAAACGCTTCTTCAGAATGAATTCAGCGAAATTCTTAAACATGCACTTCCCTCCTTTATACTAACTGATCTTCTCCCAGTTCTGTCCGCCGTCCTTGCTGATCATGATCGTGCCTAACCCGCCGACCGCAATATATTTGTCCTGGACATCCTTCACCACCGTAATGGCCCTGATCCAGGAAAAATTCTGAATGGCGGCTGGCTTGAATTCCTTCCACGTCTTACCCCCATCCTTCGTCTCGATGATCGTGGCGGCATTCCCAACGGCATAGCCCCGATCCCCCGACACGGCAATGCCAAACAGAGACTGAACAACGGTGGATGACATGGCCTTCCAACTCTTCCCACCGTCTTCCGTATGCAGGAGGGTGCCATTCAATCCCGTGGCCCACCCTTCTCTCTCATCCTTGAAATAGGCGCTGAACAAATCTTCCAACTGACCGCTCTGCTGCTTCGTCCACTTCACTCCCCCGTCATCCGTCGTCCAGATCGAACCCGCCTCGCCGACGGCCCAACCCTTGAGAGGATTGACAAAAACAATCTCGTTGATCATCGGATTCTGAGGAATCACACTCTCCCCCTCATCCAGGCCCCCTTCTTCCGCAGCAAATTCATCCTTCAGGGCTTTCATCTTCTCTTCCTCGGACATCCCTTCCGTAACCACCAGAGACTCCTGCTCCTCCGAAAACTGGTCCGTCATGTCCGTCCACGTCCGGCCCCCATCTTCCGTCCGGAGAAACAGCGAAAAGACACCGCCGACAAAACCTCTCTTCTCATCGAGAAACTTCACGCACATCAGGTCGTCCTTCGTCCCGCTGTTCAGAGGCTTCCACGTCTGGCCGCCGTCTTCCGTCCTGATGATCGTCCCGGCCCCGCCTACCATCCAGCCCCGTTTCGCATCAATAAAACTGATCGATCGCAAGGAATGGTTCGTCCCGCTTTTCTGCGGCAACCACGTCTTCCCTCCGTCGGCGGTCGCGATGATCATCCCGTGGTCCCCCGCCGTCCAGCCGTGCTGTGTATCCACAAAACTCACCGCCATCAGCTTATTCCGAAAATTGCCGATCTGGAACTTCTCCACTTCCTCGGATTGTTCCTTGACACACCCCCAAAGAGGTACCGCCAGGAATATGCCGAGAACCATCCATAGAATCATCCTTTTCCATCTCATATCTTCGAAAACCCTCCCTCCATGAAATGTAAACAACGTTAGGAAAAACCCTGCAAAAAAAGCCCTTAGAAGGGCCTTTCAAAGATCCTCTAAAGGCTTAATAATGATCAGGAATATTATCCCATCCGCGTCTAAAGAAACATCCGAGCAAATCGTACCCCTGTAATTTTTTGTAGAGGCCCTCTTGCCTTTATCCGAGGGCCTCTACCGCTGTCAGGTCAAATACTTAGTGCCCGTATCTCTGGAGATACTTCGTTGAAAAACGTTCCGGTGTGAATCCCACGTTGAACTTCCGGTGCGGGAAGTCAATGTGCCAGGGCGATGCATGGTCGGCCTGGTGATCGTAGGTATAGAAATCCGTTTCATAATGCGCCATCAAATCCAGGGCCTTACCGTCGCCATAGCCGTAGAAGAGGTTCTGGGTCGTCTTCCAGAGCTTGCCCTGTGCGTCGTAAGCGTCACCCATACCGCCCCTCCAACATCCATTCATCACCCAGAGGACCTTCTTGCTGTAAACGCCACAGTCATTCTTCGTCTTGGGCGTTGCTTCAATTACGAAAACCTTTGGCCACAGCCGCCAGTTCATCCGGGGGAACTTCTTGCCCACGGTGGTCGGGTGACGGCGCTGGGCATTGATGTTCTCTGTGATAAAATCGGTCGTGAACAGGGTCGTCAGTTTTGGCTGCACATCGATGAGCTTCCAGTTCCACCGCGCGACGGGAACATCCAGGCTCCGGAAGTCGCCGATTGACGAGTCGCTGCCAACGAAGGCATCGAAGCGCTGACCGCTGGTCAGACGACGGACCCTTCTCATGGCCGGAATATAGGCAAAGGAATCATCCGATTTATTCTGGTCGTTGTAACGGTAGGCCAAGTTGCCGAAACCCTGCAAATCGGCCGGAGACTGAACATAGACCAGTTCCTTGAAGAAGATGTCCTTCGTTTTAGGGTCATAATTTGGTTTGGGCGGAAGAATTTCCCGGCTGGTCAAGAAGATGCGGTCCCAGGTCTGAACCACGGTTCTTTCCAAATTCCCCTGAGAACCAACGAACCACATATTGACCCCGTCATGAGTAAAATCGTCGCCGTCATACACATGGACCTGATTGTACCACGCCTTGAGGCCGGCCTGGGGATCATTCTCGTCAAGATTGAAGAAGGGCTCACCGCCGATCCACCAGTCGCCGTCCTTCGTTCTCAGGTTTCCGTCGGGAGAAATCACGGCTTTCCCCGCATTGGCTTTCGTGACGGCACCATAGGCCTTCGGCACCGGCCAGGGCTTGTAGTCCGCAATGACCATTTCCATGCCCCTTTTCACCATGTTGTAAACACCGGGGCTGGTGAGTTTGATCAGTTCATTCTTCATGCTGTCCACGTTGTTCTTCGTAATCACCATGCCGACCTTGATCTTCCCGTTGGAAAGCCGTTCCACTTCGCTTGCCGGAATTTTCATCGGCATTCCCGTAAAATCGAACTTGTCCGGATGCTGCTCAATGCCTACATACCCCGGTACCCTGGCCTGCTGGTCCGTCAGGGCAAACGCCGGTACCGCGCCGAAAACCGCGAGGAGCAAACCGCAAAAAATCATCGTACACTGCGTTAATCTCTTCTTCAACTTCATGAATTTACCTCCTGGTTATAACAATTTAAGTTATTCTAGTCTGGATTTCGTCCGTTTTTGAGAATTGATAAGTCAGCCTGGTCTTGATTTCAGACACTTGCCTAGAATTGATAACTGATACGGGTCTGGACTTCGTCGCAATATCCCAGCGATCCCGGGTTTATACCATTGGCGGCGTTGTGATCATTGCCACCCCAGAAGGTCGAGACTCCGACATAACCGATCAGGTTATCCGTGAAACGAAATTCCGATCCAACCTGCAGGTAACTCGTCCGCAAACTGATATTGTAGATGTAGAGCATGTTGGGCTTAACTCGATCCTGAAAGTATCCCGTGTCCGCGCTGAAACTGATACCAGTCTCATGCTCCGTGATCTGACTGCCACCCAAGGTAATGTTGTCTTTCTTGAGGTCGTCGGCACCTTCGGTCACCCAAAAATCGAAGATCTGGAAACCTAATCCGAAGGTGCGGTTCGGGTTCAGGAAGGTGATGAACGTTGGACGGTCGATACCGATGAGGGCTTTGACCGTACCCAGCCGGTCAATACCATTATTATACTCATAGGGGCGATCCTCGTAGAGGAACTCCATCCGGTAAACAGCTTTCGTGTTCAGGTTGTCGTCATAAGACAGGGAAAACCCATAGGAATCAACGCGCGGGTGCGCCACGTCAACGTCCAACACATAATCCGGATGTGAGCTGGGGCGTATGTTCGTAAAAAGACCGTCGTCCTCGTAATGATTGAAGTAATTGAGCGAAAATTCAAGGCGATTAAAGACACCCATAAAACGGAAACCGAACTCTTGGCCATGAGGCGTTTCTTCTATCTGGTTAAAAATGTCCGGCACAAGGTTATAAGGAGACCCGTATTCAGGCATGATGGTGCCGACAAAACGTCCGGGAAGCCAAATGCCCTCCAGTTGGAGATCCTTCCAGGTTTCAGACGAATAGGGAATCCGCACGGTCGCCCTGGCCATCCAGAGAGACTCCCGCAGATTGTCAAAGGCTTCCAGGTAGGGTTCCGTCAGGTTGGCCCCGTGCCAGCTGATGTCCAACGGATTGACGATATCCAGAAGACGGAGGCCGTCCGACTGGCCCCAGGATACCTGCTGCTTCCCCAGACGGAGCCAGAACATCTCCGTATCATAATCCATGTAGAGCTCTTTCACACTCAACTGCCAAGTGTCGTCCGATTTCGTCCAGCTGCCGGGATAACTCTTGGGAAAGGCGTTGAAGTCATCAACATTTCTGTCCCAGACAGCCTGCTCGTTTGCCGCGAACAGACGGGCAAACATGGAAACCTCATTCGTGAAGGCATACTGCGGTTTCAACTGCACGGACGTATGAAACAGCTTCAAATTCACTTTGTCTTGACCAGTGTTATTCGGATTGGCCCCAGCCGTACCGAGGGCGATCTGGTTTCTCACCCAACCGGACAAGGAAAAATCGCCGTACTCAACAGCCCAGGCACTGCCGCCCCAGGCCACGATCATTAAGAGCCCTATCAAACCGATCAGTAACCTTCTTTTACCTCCCATACATCTTCCTCCCTTTCGTTTGATTTCTCGTTGTGATTTCCCCGGTGGATAGAATAAACCTCTTTAAGTTCACCTCCTTTTCTCAGCTTTTGGAACTCATGCGAAAAGAAATTTTATAAAACCCTAGTATTTAACTTACAGGGACGGAGATTAATGGTAAATAACGGGATTTACGTATTTAACGGTGGGTAATATTACTTACAAATCCGGGCTCATCAAAAAGTAATCGAAAAGTATTGGCAGGTTAACACAAATAATCTCGGAAGGACATTTTCATATGGAGTGCTCTTTTTCCATGTTAGAAAATATTTTATAAGGCGTCGGATAATGCCCCATCTTTTTAACACTGTTATTGGACAGCCGATTTTTCCGTCGCCCCCTTTCGATCCATTCATCCACGTCGGCAATAATATTTCTACCTGAAAGCATTTTACCGATTTCCATCAAAGCACTCTTGCCGATACCATCGGTTCTGAGCAGAACATCGATATGGTCGGCAATGGCCGTGGCCTCGATCGGTATATATACCCTTCGCAGGCAATTGAGCACTCGCGAGGACAGCCCCAACGTACAATCCTCTGTTGAAGCGCGGTGATGTTTGTTGTGCTTAATGATTTGCCCCATACGTTGCGGTGTGACACGATATTTCTCTGCAATTTTGGCAATGGTCCAACCATCCGATCTTAATTGATAGATGCTTTTTATGGTTTCATAATCAAATTTGGTCATGTATCCGATTCTCTGCCCCTCATGATTTGAATGACTCAAGATCCGTACGTATTGATCTCTTTACGAACGCCCGCCTTCATGGCGCCGCAACGGAGACTCACCATTAGTTGCAAAATACGGCCTGTTAATGTCGGAGAGACATGCTTCAGAGTATTCCTCAATAAGATACAAAAATTAAGAATAATGGTAAATAGATGTAATTACTGATTTACTGATGAGTAATTTTACTCAGATGAAGGTGATGCGGGACTGTTTTCGAAGGATAAAACCGACAAAACTACGGGATTTTCCCCTAGCCGTGATCTTCATGTATTTTTACGTCATGATAGGGATTCCCTGCCAAGGCCCGTCATCGATGGGACGTATCCGGGAAAAGATTTATAGACTTACCATCATATGATGACCGCAGAAAAGAGAAGAAAGATTCTTCGCGGAATTTATTCTCGAGCGTAGCGAAGGAGTCGGAATGACCATTGGAACGTTTTCAACTTTTTACGGGGTGATCAAATATAACCCTTTTCGATGGAATAGGTCACCAATTCCGTCACTTTCTTGAAACCCAATTTCTGCATGATGTGGGCCCGATGGTTCTCTACCGTCCTGGTACTGATGAACAAGAGTTGGGCGATATCCCGATTCGATTTGCCCTCTGCGATCAGTTTGAGAATTTCCCGTTCCCGGGTAGTTAAGGTCTCGGAGGCAATTTTCTTCTGACCGAAGCGGTGGCGTTTAATCAGGTCGTCATTCACCTCTTCCGAAAGCGCCTGAGAAATATAAACTTTCCCCCGTCTCACGTTTTCTATGGCGATTAAGAGTTCCTCATCCGTATCTTCCTTCAGTAAATAACCGTCCGCTCCCATGGTCAGAGACTGTTGCAGATATTCCATCTTTTTATGCATGGTCAGGATGATGACCTTCATGTTCGGATACATCTTTTTTATTTCTTTTGTCGCCTCGATACCACGCAGGTTCGGCATCGAAATGTCGATGATGGCCATGTCCGCTTTCTTTTTCTTCAATAGCTCGATCAGTTCCAGGCCGTCACCTGCCTCGCCCACGACATGGATATAATCAACCTCGTCGAGGATACGGATAATCCCCTTTCGCAGCAGGGCATGATCATCTGCAATAACAATATTATAATCCTCCACTTTCAGGCACCTCCTTTTTCACAGGAATCGTATAGGTCAATCGCGTACCCTTCCCTTTTGTACTCTGAACATCAAAAGACCCTCCCAACATTTTGACACGCTCATTGATCGCCGCCAAACCCAATCCGCGTTTCTTGCGCACCGGCATCACGTCCTGATGGATATTGAAACCAATTCCATCGTCCTCGATAATAAAACAGATACGATCATCCTCTCTCTTTACAATAATGGAAATATTGGTGGCATGGGCATGTTTCACAACATTGTTCAGAGATTCCTGGAATATTCTATAAATTGCGATTTTAGTTTCCGGAGAAAAAAGACCATCGATATCGTCACACTCTATAGTCTTCCGCACCCGGTAATATCTCGACATAGAATCGACCAACTCGCGGAGGGCAATCTTCAAACCCAAGTCCTGTACGATGGCCGGGCTTAAATCACGGGCAAGGCGCCGCACATTCTCGATCACATTATCGATATAGTCGCGCATCTGTTTGCACTCCTGACGCAGAACGACCTGGTCCGGATTGAGTTTTCTCATGATCGAACCGATATCAAGCTTCAAAATCGACAAAGCTTGCCCCAATTCATCGTGCAGTTCACGCGAGATGCGGTGTCGTTCCTTTTCTTCCGCCTCCATTAGCTGCGCGGAAATGATATGAAGATTGTTCTCAGATTCACGGAGCGCGTTTTCCATTTTTTTGCGCTCGGTAATATCGATGCCGACACCCAGATGATAGATATAATTTCCGTTTTCATCAATGACGGGCCGCGAATGCCACTCTGCAATAAACAACTGCCCCGTTTTACCGAGAACACCATTTTCGTTTAGCATGGCTTCGCTGTTCTCGATATGCCGTCTGAATATTTCTCTAACCAACTCATGCTGGTCTTCTGGAATGCAGGTCTCTATATAATCCTTGCCAATCACCTCTTCGGCCGTATAGCCCAGGGTGGAAAGCATCGCCTTGTTCATCAGGATGATTTTGCCTTGACCGTCGATGGCTACACAGAATGTCGGAGAATTCTGAATGAAGTTTTCGTTGATATCTTTATTTTTTATTTGCTCGAATTTTGTTTTGAGAATTTTTGATTTGTCCATGAAATCACCCGGCGCTTCGCTCAGATTCTATATAACAAATTTTTTAATATTTTTATTAATTATAGGAGAAACTGCCATGCGGGTCAATAAACATATTAAGCGACTGATATAATTGAGTGATTATACTCTTCATTTTTCACTCACGGGTTTAAGATAAATTGCTTTTCCTTATAGAAGTTTTCTATCTCCCCACCTGTTCACCTGGATTCAATCCTGATGAGTATTAGAATGGCAATCGGAACACAAAAGGCCACTCAGGTAAACCCGTTCGCAATTGTGGGGATCTGGAAAAGAAAACTCGTTCGTTTATGAGAACACTTTTGAAGCGGCCTGAACATCTCCGTCGCTATTTCAAGCATCCCAAGGTGGCTTATGCCGCTTAATGAAATTCATATGTTTGATTGCCGGAGTATGTTGGGTTCATCATTCGTTCTTTTTAACGTGAAGTTCACCGGGAGGCGGGCACCTTTCCCCGCCGATTCGGTGGAATGGCTTGTTCGGAGGCGGTGATGCCTCTTTTCTCATCTGGCTCGTCATGGGCATGCCCAATAAGGCGCGTTAGCCAACTAGAAATGTGCTACACCCCCTTTCTTGAACACATAAATCGCCCACCCCAGCGTTTCTCGTCCCCACCTCAGATACGCGGTCTTGCTCTCACGCACTCGCTTCAGCACGGTCTCTACATCTGGATCATCCCGATGATCACTCGCCCAGGTTTCCGCAGCATACCACTGTAACCCTTCATATCTATCCCAGTCATCCTGGCTGCTAACAAGTGTGTAGACCGCCTCCAATCCGTGCTCTCGTCCGATCTCTACGTTTTGATAATGTGTTCCGAAGTCGTCCCGTGTCACTCCGATCGCTTCTAAATACTCTCTTTCCGGTTCATGCCGCCAGTACGGCTCTCCCACAACGATCCAACTTTCTGGGGCTGCCATCTTCTGCAGCGCGTTCAACGTCCCTCGATGCCCGCCATAAATCCAACTCGCACCGATGCAGGCTACCAAATCAAAGCTCTCTAAGGTCTCTGGGACATACTTGGCCCCGTCCATCTCCAAGAAATGGAGTTGAGCATCCGGAACACGTTCTTGATGCTTCTTGTGGACATCAGCAATGCAGTAGGGAGAAAAATCAACTCCTGTCCCTGTCATTTGTCGGTACCGCTCTGCAAGCCTGATGAGAAACTCGCCCTTTCCAGTGGCGATATCAAGCACGCGTGCCCCAGGTTTCAGAGGCAGAAGCGTGATAAGCTGTTCAAGTTTCTCAAGACTCATCGGATTGCAGAGAATGTGCTCCCGATGCGTGATGTCAAAGAACTTCCACATGTCCATGCGTATACCTCCTTTATCAATGCCATCCGAACGACGAATTCACCGGGAGTGGCCCGACAGTGCCGCGATCCGGTGCAATGACGGGTTAGACGGTTTTTGTCTTTTTACTCTGCACCTCTTTGCTAAGAGCATCTACGTGTATCCGCGATACCAATAAAGACTACCGAGAGCTTGAACAGGTTGCGAGCCCTCATCTGTATCTGCCTCGGCGGCGGTTCAACCGGGACTTCTTCCTCTTCACCAAGCAATACAGGTCGCCAAGCCTTAAGCTCGTCGCAGGCTTTCCTGACATCGCTGTCTCCAAAGTCCAGTGCAAGGTGTTTATGTGCAAACATGTTTCTTATCTCAGCAATCCTTATGAGGTCCTGATATACAGTCTTGTTTATGAGACCGAGACAATATGCCAAGTCTGCACGGGGCGCCCCCCCCAACGGCTCCTCGTTGAGGATCAAGAAGTTTTTCAGAAACGCTACTTTCAATGAAACTCACCTTAATGGCGCTGGCTAACAGCTCTGCGAGGTAGCTAGTCCCGATAAGCACGCAAGCAAGGTCGGATCCTTCATTGAGGGTTTCATATACCGCCTTTGTGTCCTCAGAAAGGTCTTCAAGTTTGCGCGGTTGCCAACGTTTCATCAATATCCCCTCTCGAATCTAATAAGGTCTAACAATGTTTAGATGGATCCGCATAATAACCGCGCTAGTGTGTTAAGTTCTGACTGGCACTACTGGTCACAATTAGCCTTGCATGAAAAGCCCATTGCCTCCATGCAGTTTTGAAACTTGGCAGGAACACGTATTTTATCAATTGCCAGACCCACCCCATAACCAATAGGTCCGGCGCCTAACAAAAGGCCTTTTTTGTATGGGACAACCATATGATTGCAGTCATCAATCGCGAGTTGATAGAAGTCTTCTTTGCCAAGTTCCACCTCAAAAGATCCTGGAGTCGGCGTGTACCGAGAAGGTGATCTTAAGGCTTCATCCAATTTCCCTGCGGAACTGTTTTGGAATTTCTCTTTTACGCCCTTTTTCCTGAGCGCCGCTACCATCTGCATGTTCTGGTACTCCATCGCTTCAGCCAAAACAGTGCGCCCTTCGCTGTTTTTGGTAGCCAGATCAATGCCGGGCAGTGTTAGAAGGTATGCATCAAGGTCCGCAAGACCTCCTTTTCGCCCATAAAAGCGTTCGCAACACGCTGCATTGTGAAGCGGCGTGTACCCGTATGGCGGCGTTGCGGACAAATCCGCGCCTTTCTCTATTAAGAGCCTTACCATGTCTGTATCGCAGGACTGTGATGCGTAGAGTAAGGGTGTATATCCTTCCTTGTTCGCCACATTCACATTCGCGCCCATTTCGATCAATGTTCTGGCGGTGTCCGATTTCCCGTACATTGTTGCGGCCAGCAGCGGCGTTGCGCCGCTTTCATCTTTTGCCTCAATTGACGCTCCGGCCTTTATCATATCCAGCACTTGCTTCGTTTCACCCTTGTAGGCGGCATTATGAAGCGGATATTGGGAGTTCGCGGCACACGCCGTTAACGAACTAACAATAACAAGCAACAATAATTTTTTCATAAGGGCTCCAACAATGATGCTCCCAAATCAAGTATTCTGTCACCATAATACCACTACATAAGCACATCAGATGACAACCCGCGAAAAATGGGCGCTGATACCGGAATTGCACAAAAAATGGGGAAGTGTCCCCAGATTTCCCCTTGTTTTTCTGGTTTTCGTCAGAATGCTTATAGCGATATTCTCTTGTTATTACGAAGGATTTCAAACCGCCAATGTCCGGATTCTTCATCTGCGCCGGTGTGATGAAACCTGCATTTTTCCAACACCCTGCATGATGGCCCGTTCGTGGGAGAGGCATGGGCTATAACCCTTTGCACGCGAACATCGGCCAGTGCATTTTCGACAAGAGCATGGCAAATTTCCGTTGCGTACCCCGAATTTTGCCACGCAGGCATGACCGAAAAACCGATTTCAACCTCCCCCCCCTCATTCGGCGGACCGATGTAGCCGCCAGCGCCTATCAAAACGGAAGGTTGGCCGCAGCTTTCGCGTCTGACTGCATACCATCCATACCACCCGACAGCGGACATCCCGGATGCCTGCAACCGATCCCGGAAAAACTCCTGGGCGGCGCGGTCATATTCGCCCGGCGGCCACCCAGACTCCACCTGTGCGTTGAGCAGGGACGCCAGACATTCCGGGGCTTTCAGTTCGGCGCAAACATGATCGAGGGTCGCCGCTATCAATTCAAGGCGATCGGTGGACAGCTTTAATAAATTGATTTCATTCATCTATTTTCTTCTTTATTTGCAATATGGGAGCAATCTGGTGACATCATATTTGTTTTCGGAGTTCACCCTAAAAACCAGTATGGTGTTTGAATGCATAAGCCATGATTTCAAGAGGAAGCCACCAGTGGTATTGAAGCTTGTTAAGCGCAAGCGGTCGGAACGGCATAGCCGTCCGGAATCAACTACCAAAGGAGGCTTCCATGAACACCATTTACTACATTGGTTTGGACATTCACAAGAAAACAATTAGTTACTGCATCAAGAAGATCGACGGTGCCCTGGTTCAACAAGGGACGGTTTTCGCCGAACGCAAGGCTCTTTTACAATGGATGCAGGGCTTACCGGGGCC
>Ga0302246_1001887_pt1 | contig 13581 bp, 11 predicted proteins | sample AAG_UR_Trp_MG_FD_193533 | JGI IMG/M metagenome (GOLD analysis project Ga0302246, IMG submission 193533) | Enriched activated sludge microbial communities from anaerobic digester in WTTP, New Holstein, Wisconsin, United States - AAG_UR_Trp | ecosystem: Engineered > Bioreactor > Anaerobic >...
GACACGGTGAGCACGTAGATGGAACTGTGCAGCACCTTGCGCCCCGGAAAGCGGTAGCGGTGCAGGCACATGGCCGCCAGCGAGCCCAGAAGGGTGGCGAGCGTGGCCGAGAGTGTGGCCACCGAGAGCGAATTCAGGGCCGCGTCGACGAGGGGCGTGTTGGCGAGCAACTTCGCGTACCAGTCGAGGGTGAAACCGCTCCACGCCGTGGAGTACTTCGAGGCGTTGAACGAATAGACGATGACCACGAGGATGGGCAGGTACAGGAAGGCATAGACCAGCCATACCCACGCCATGCCGAGACGACGCATGAACATGGCTACCCGGCCTCCGTGAACAGCGCTGCATCCTGTTCGTGCTTCTCGCGCGCGGCCACCCGGCGGCTTGCCAGCCACCACGCCACGATGAGCAGCACGAGAAGCAGCGTGAGGATGGTGCTCGCGGCGGCGCCCAGCGGCCAGTCACGCGCCACGAGGAACTGGTTCTTGATGAAGTTGCCGATGAGCATGGCCTTGGCCCCGCCCAGAATCTCCGGGATGTAGAAGCAGGCCAGCGAAGGCAGGAAGACAAGCATGGAACCCGCCACGATGCCGGGCATGGTGAGCGGCAGCGTCACGTGCCAGAAGGCGCGCAGGCTGCCTGCGCCAAGGTCCTTGGCCGCATCGAGGAGTTTCCGGTCGAGTTTGTCGATGGAGACGTACAGCGGCAGGATCATGAACGGCAGCAACGTGTAGGTGAGACCCACGAACACTGCGAGGTCGCTGTACATGAGCGATATGGGGGCGTCGATGAAGCCGAGGAAGAGCAGCACGTCGCTGACCAGCCCCTGCGACTTGAGCAGGATGATGAGCGCGTAGGTGCGGATGAGCGAGTTGGTCCAGAAGGGGATGATGACCAGCAGCAGGAACCACGGGCGGACGCTGCGCCGCGCCATGGCGATGCGGTAGGCGAAGGGGTAGCCCACCAGCAGGCACACGAAGGTGCTTGTGGCCGCCAGCGCGATGCTGTCCCACAGGATGCGCAGGAAGGTGGGGTCGAAGAGGCGGGCGTAGTTGGCCAGCGTGAACACGGGTTCCACGAAGTCCTGTTCGCCCCGTTGCAGCACGGTGACGAGCAGCAGCCCCGCGTTGGGCAGCAGGGCGAAGAGCCCCAGCCACAGCGCCACGACCGCGATGCTCGCGTTGCGGAAGGCGTTACGCTTCGCCATCGGGCAGCACGACCTCCCAGCCGTCGACCCAGCTCACCGTGACGGTCTCGCCGGGATTGTAGTTGATGTCGACGTCGTCCTCGTTGAAGAACTCGGCAGCCATGAGCCTGCGACCATCGGAGAGGGTGACGATGAGGTCCACCGTGGCACCCTTGTACACCGACTCCTCGATGCGTCCGGTGAGATGCGGCCCCGCGGGGCGGTCTTCGGTGAGAGTGTACACGCGCAGGTCTTCGGGGCGCAGCAGCACGTTCACCTTGTCGCCGGGGGCGAAGGTGCGCTGGCTGCGTATCGGGAAGGTCACTCCCTCGATGACGGCATCGTACAGCCCGTCGCCGTGGTTCGCGGCGATGACCGCGTTCAGGATGTTGATCTCACCCACGAAGCGCGCCACGTACAGGTTGGCGGGTTCTTCGTAGATTTCCTGCGGCGAGCCTATCTGTTCGATCTTGCCGTCGTTCATGACCACCACACGGTCGGACATGGCAAATGCCTCTTCCTGATCGTGGGTGACGAAGACGAAGGTGATGCCGAGCTGCCGTTGCAGGTGCTTGATCTCGAGCTGCATCTGCTTGCGCAGCTTGTAGTCGAGTGCGCTGAACGGTTCGTCGAGCAGCAGCACCAGCGGGTTGTTGACCACGGCGCGGGCGATGGCCACGCGCTGCTGCTGCCCGCCCGAAAGCTGGCGGGGGCGGCGGTCGGCGTGGGCTTCGAGATGCACCATGCGCAGGGCGTCGTGCACGCGCCGGGCGATCTCGTCCTTGGGGCGACGCTGCATCCGCAGGCCGAACCCCACGTTCTCGCGCACCGACATGTGCGGGAAGAGCGCGTAGTTCTGGAACACCGTGTTGACCTGCCGCGCCTCGGGCGGGGCGTCATCCATGCGCTGCCCCTTGAGGGTGATGACACCCGCATCGGGCTTCTCGAAGCCGGAGATGAGCCGCAGGATGGTGGTCTTGCCGCAGCCCGAAGGGCCGAGCAGCGTCAGGAATTCGCCGTTACGGATTTCGAGGTCGATATTGTCGAGTGCGCAGGTGTCTTCGAAGTTCTTCGTGACGCCGCGCAATTCAATGATGTTGTCCTTTTCCGCCATGCCTTGCTCCGGCGGGAGATACCCGCCGTCTGTTAGGGGGTGGCAAACGAAGCCCGGTGCCGGTGCGCCATATGCGCTCCTGCTCCGGGGTCGGGCGTCGGTCCGGGGGCGGACTGGTGAAACGGAGGTGGGTGACGCCTACCGGGTGCAGGGCGCGTGCATACTTATGGCACGGCCCCGGGCGTCACTGGCGGACGCCTGGGCGCACGACGTTCGACCCGTTGCCGGGCGGCGTGTGCGGCGGCCGGGAAGCCCGGCGCGGAGGATACGGTAGGTTCTGTCCATGTTGTCCGGTGGGTCTGGGTGCGGCTGGCGCACCATTGTGTTCAGGGGGGGTTCTGCCATGTATGGGCGTCGGGCACAAGAGGAAATCGTCCCCTGCACCCCTTGGGGCAGAAGGAGTGACGGGGGCGGGAGTCAGCGGCTGGCGAGGTCGAAGCGGACGGGCAGCAGTACCCATGTGGGTACGGCGCGTCCTTCGCGTCTGCCGGGGGCGAAGCGCCACCGGGCCACAGCCTCCATGGCGCTCTGGTCGAAGATGCCGGGCGGGGTGGATTCCACGACGGAAAGGTGACCGGGGGCACCGTTCTCATGCACCAGAAGGCGCAGCACGACCCGGCCCTCGGTCCCTGTACGGCGCGCCCGGCGCGGGTAGTCCGGGGGCACCTTGCTGCTGACAGTCGGGGGGGCGTCCACATCGGCGATGGCGTAGCCGAAGGGGGTGGCCGCCGCTGCACCGCCGCGCCCTGAAGTCCTGCCTTGCCCTGCCGTCCCGCCTTGGCCCGCCTTGGCGGTTGCGCCGTCGCTGCCACCCTTGCTGCTGTCGTTGCCGTTGCCGCTGGGCGCGCCATCGTTGTCTGGTGTCCCCGATGTCGCCTTTGTTGCGGATGCCGGGGCAGAGGCGTCATGCGCAGGCGTGTCGGGCGGTGAGGTGACGTCTGTTGCCGTCGTATCGCTAGAGTGTGTCGGTGCGGCGGTGGGCTTTTCGAGCACAGGTTTCGGGGCGGGCTGGTCAGTTTTCCTTTCGGGCCGATTGTCTACTCGCTTCTCGGGCCGCTTGTCGTGCCGGGGCGCGATGTCCTTCGGGTTTGGTTTGGCGGTCTGGCTGTGTTGTGAGGGCGTGGTTTCAGGTCGCGCTACTGTCTCTTGTTTCGTCTGCTGTGCAGGCGGGCGCGTGGCGGATTCACGGGACATGCGGCCCCCAGTTTCAGCGGGTGCCCCCGCCGTGCCCTGCCCCGCGCCACCCGGCAGGTTTGCGAGGCTGACCATCATGTGCCCCGTCGATGAGGAGGTGATGGTGCTGCCCCCAAGGGGGGCGGCTACCAGTGTCGCCACGGCGCACAGGTGGATGAGGACCGAACCCCACACACCGCGCAAGCTGTGGACTCGCGTTCCCATGCCCTTTGCTGCGAAGGTCTTCCGGCTGCACCCCGTGTGCAGGGAGGGCATGTCCGGCAGGGGCTGTCCTGTGGCTGTCGGAGTGCTCTTCTTCGATTCCTCCGGCTGTGCGGCAACAAGCCCATCAGCACACGATTGTGGCACTGCGTCCGTTGCCCCGTCCCGGGCGTGGCATCTCGTCATGTTTCCCCAGTCCCACGCCGGAGGCGTGCACACGACCGGCGTCTCCTCTTTGACGGGGGGATTGGCGCGCGCCAGCCTTCCGGGGTCGCGCCCGGAGTGCGTCAATGAACCCGGTTTGTTGCGTGTTGACATGCGCTGGAATTGCCTCTAGCAGTGTGTTACGAATTATATTTTCGTATGAACTGAACTCATATTCATCTATCAAAATGTCACACTGATGGGCAAGCCGTGTGACGCATCAGGCCTTTTTCGGGTCTGGCGAAAGCGCGGCGTGGGTGTGGCGACCGGGAGGCAGCATGGGCAAGAGGCTGATGGCGGCACTGGCACTGGCGGCGATGGTCTGTGCCGGTACGGCACACGCAGAGGACGCACCCCCCGCATCCGGCGGGGCGACATTGCTTGAAGAGGAGGTGGTGGTCTCCGCGCCCATCATCGAAGGCAACGAGGTGACACGGTACGCGGGGCAGTACACCGAGGTCACGCAGGAGCAGATTACCGACCTCAACGCGCAGGACATGTCATCCGCCCTGCGACGCACCCCCGGCGTGAACATCTCCCGCTACAATCCCGTGGGGTCGTTCGGCGGTGCCGAAGGCGGTGGTGTCTTCATCCGGGGCATGGGGTCCAGCCGTCCCGGCAGCGAAATCATGACCATGTACGATGGAGTGCCGCGCTACAACCCTGTCTTCAGCCATCCCTTGCTCGATATGCTGCCCATGGACCCGGCACAGTCCATCCGCGTGTACAAGGGGGTGCAGCCCACAGAATTCGGCAACGCCTTCTCCGCCATCGACGTCATCCCCAAGCGCATGACCGAAGACGGCTACCGCACGCGCCTGTTCACCTCGTACGGCAGCTACAACACCTTCACGCAGGGGGTGGAACACGGCGGCAAGCAGGGTGGCGTCGACTACTACGCCGGACAGAGTGTGCGTCTCTCCGACGGGCACCGTGAGCATTCCGACGGGCAGATAGAGAACTACTTCGGCAGACTCGGCTACGACCTGTATGAGAACTGGAACGTGTCGTGGTTCGGCAACGTGACGCGCAACGTGGCACGCGACCCCGGCAGCAGCCTCTCTACGGGCAACGACGGGCGTTTCTACACCGACGACGTGCTCAACGTGATCACCCTCGCCAACGACTACGGCGATGCCGACGGACACATCAAGGTCTACTGGAACAACGGCTACGCCAACTGGGCAGGGCAGAAGGGCAATGCCGACACCACCATCAGCGACTGGGACCTCTACGGGCTGCGCGCCCGCGAGGCGTTCCGCGCGTGGGAGGGCGGTGAGGTGACGGCGGGCTTCGACTACGACGTCATGAGCGGCAAGGCCCTTTTCGAGAACGACAACGGCACCTCGTCGGAGTTCGAACGTGAGGACTTCGTCCTCTTCTCGCCCTACGCCGCCGTGAGTCACGAGTTCGGTTCCCGTGACGGTTTCTACGCCATTCCCTCGGCGGGGATGCGTTTCTACACGCATAACGAGTTCGGCGACCAGGTGGCACCCCATACCGGACTCGTCTTCGGGTACCGCGACACGGAACTTCACGCGGGCTACGCACGCGGCGTCAACTACCCCGGTCTGAACGTGGCGGTGTTCTCCGAGAACGTCATTCCACCCATCATGGGCGGCCCCTTCCGTGACGACTGGAAGAACCTCGACCCCGAACTCGTCGACCATTTCGAAGCGGGCGTCAGCCAGAAGCTGTGGGGCAAGGTGAAGGCCGACCTCACCGCGTTCTGGGATGAGGGAACCGACCGTTACGCGGTGGTGCAGGGAACGCCGAAGCGGTTCCGCAACATCGAATCGTTCACCATCCAGGGGCTTGAGGGCACCCTGACCTACACCCCCTTCGCCGACCTTTCGGTGTACGCCGGGGCCACATGGCTGGACACCTTCCCGAGTGACCTCCCCTATGCGCCCGAGTGGACCTTCAGCGCGGGCCTCAACTGGCGCTTCCTGCAACACTTCAGGCTCAGTCTCGACGCACAGTATGTGACGGGCGAGCAGGTACTGAGTCAGGGCCGCACGGAGAATGCCGTCAATGCGAGCGAGGTCGACCCCTACCATGTGGTGAACGGCCGCATCGCCTATGTCTTCGACTACGCGCCGTGGGAAATCAAGGAAGCAGAGGTCTACCTCGCGCTGGAGAACATCACCGACTCGGACTACGAATACCGCCCCGGTTACCGTATGCCGGGTTCCAGTGCCACGGTGGGGTTGAGCGTGACCTTCTAGCATGACCGGGGCGGCTTTCGCCGCCGCACTGTGGGATGACGCCCGTCCCCTGCCGCATGTCGGCGGGGGGCGGGCATACCGCGCCTTGGCGCGAAGAGGAGCGAAAGGGAATGACACCTCTCCACGGGGCTGCGACCCCGGCATCCGCTTCTGCCGCTGGCAGCATGAAGGCCAGCCACGAGGCGTCGGCCGACCCGCGTTCACGGTTCTTCGACGAACGTGCCGCCACATGGGAGCAGCGCTGCTACCCGCCTGAAGCACGCCGGAGGCTGGCTGCGCTCGTCCCGCGTTTCGGCGTGGAACGCGGTGACTGCGTGCTGGACATGGGCACGGGCACGGGAGTGCTCATCCCGTACCTTCGCGATGGCGTGGGCGATGCAGGGCGCATCCTGTCCTTCGACGTGTCCTTCGAGATGGTCCGCCGTGCGGGCTGCAAGGAACGCGACGCCAAGGGGCTGTGCGTGCAGGCCACGGCCATGCGCATTCCCGCCCGTGACGGCGTCTTCGACCGCGTCGTATGCTTCGCGGCCTTTCCCCACTTCGCGGACAAGCCAGCCGCCATGCGCGAGATGGCGCGGGTGGTGCGCCCCGGAGGCGAGGTCGTCATCGCCCACCTGTTGAGCCGTGCCGAACTCGCCCGACACCACGGCGGGCATCCTGCCGTGGCCGAAGACGCGCTGCCCGATGATGCGACCATGCGTGGGCTGATGCGCGACGCGGGCCTTGTGGAAGGTTCCATCACCGACGGCCCCGGCATGTACGTCGCCCGCGCCCGCAAGCCGCGCACTTGCCGCGCCGGGGAGTGTGGCGTGCCCGGTTCGCCCGGTTCGCCCGGTACGCCCGGTACGCCCGGAGGGCGTGCGGGCGGTTCAGCGGGTGGGGAGGGTGCGGAGTCTGCCATCGCCGGTGACGCGGAAGGGAACGGTTCCGGTGTGGAGGCGGGTTTCGAGGCGCGACGGGTGTTCACCGCCTTGAAACAGAACGACGCCATGCACCACTCCGCCGTCTATGGTGTGCTCTCCGGCTTGCTTCGTGCCTTTGCCTGCGATGCAGCCCTCCCGCACGGTGCACCGGGCCGGGGGGGCGCGTTGCGTATCCTCGACGTGGGATGCGGCGAGGCCGCCGACGTGGTGCAGGCCCTCGAGGGCGTCACGGTGGGGGCCTACACGGGGGTGGATACGTCCGCGCCAGCGCTGGCCGAGGCGCGGCGGCATCTTGCCGCACTGGGGTGCCCGGTGACCCTCATCGAGGGCGACTACCGCCTTGCGCTGAACACGTCGCAAGGCAGTGTCGACGTCCTGTGGATGGGGCTGTTTCTGCATCACCTTTCGCGCGCCCTGAAGGCGGACTTTCTGCACACGGCCCATGGACTGCTGGCACGCGGTGGCATGGTGCTGGCGCATGACCCCATCATGGGCGAGGACGACACGCGCGAGACCATGCTGGCACGCATGGAGGCCATCGGGCGGGAACGCTGGCATTTCCTGACGCCTGAAGAGGTGGGCATGGTGCATCGGCACTGGTCGTGCCACGGGCATCAGGAACGGTTCAGCGACCTGTGCGCGTTGGGTGAGGACGCCGGTTTCGAGGTGGACATGGTGTGGCACGACGCCGACCGGACATACGGGCTGGTGCGTTTCATGCGGCGCGGCTGAGACCGGCGGTCCCGCGATACCCCTATACGCATCAATGTGACCCGCTGGCTGGCTGCGGCCCGACGCGGTCCCTAATCCCGGGCAGGCCGACCGTTGCGGAAATGGCACGCCGGTCGCGGTGCAGGCGGGCACGCCGCTGGCTTTCAGTGGTGGATTGCACGGTACATGAGCCCGTGAAGGAGGCGATATGAACGAAGTACATCCAGATGTCGGGCGAGGCATGGCCTTGTGTGCCGGGCCTGTGGCCTTGGCGTCCGCGCTGGTCATCCTGATGCTCTCGTGCTTCATGATGGCTCCGCCAGAGGCGCGGGCTGCGGAACGCCTCATGGTGCTCACGGGCACGACCCTCATCGAGGACGTGGTCAAGGCCGTGGGAGGCGCGCGCGTGGAGACGCGCACCGTCATTCCGGGGGCCGCGTGCCCCGGGCATTACGACATGCGCGCCTCGGATATCGCAGCCTTCGCCCGTGCCGACATCATCCTGCTGCACGACTGGCAACGCGGGCAGAGTCACATCAAGGCCATGCTCGCCACCGACGCAGGCGCGGCAGGCAAGGTGCGTGTGCCCGAAGCCCCCGGAAACTGGATGCTCCCACAGGTGCAGGCGCGCGGTACTGCTGCTGTGACCGCCCTGCTGGCAGAGGCCGATACGGCGTTCGCAGAAGACTACGCCCGTCGCGGTGGTGAGCGAGTTGCCCGCATCGGGGCCGTGGGCGAAGAGGTGCGCGAGGCCGTGAAGCGCGCCGGAGTCGTGGGTCAGCCTGTCATTGCCGACGCCATGCAACGGCCGTTGCTGGAGTGGATGGGCTTGCGCGTGGTGGCCGACTATGGGCGCTTCGAGGAGATGGGCGCAGAGGCCCTCGGGCGGGCCATGACCGCCGCGCGCGAGGCCGGGGCGGTGCTGGCCGTGGACAACCTGCAATCCACGGGCGGGGCAGGGGCGGCCCTTGCCGCTGACCTCGGTGCACGGCATGTGGTGCTCACCAACTTCCCCGGTGGGTTCCCGGATGCGCCGGACTGGGAGTCGTCGCTTCGCCGAAACGTCGAAATCGTGCTGGGGGCCTTGCGTGACAGCGTCTCGGTTGCCGAGGCTCATGGCGACGGGGGTACGATGTCGCCGGTACCCGTCGCATCGACCACACTCCGTACCGCATGTCCTGCGCCTGTGGGCCTTCCATGAACACGGTGCATCCTGAAACGCCTGCAACTGGCATGTGCGACGCGTATTCCTCCGACTGCCCGCCTGCTTCGTCCGCCTTGCATGGCAGTCCGGCAGCGCCCCCGGCTGCCGTCGCGGCGCCTGTGGTGTCGCTGCGCGAGGTCGCCGTCGTCCGGCGGGGCAGGTGCATCCTCGCGGTGGAGTCGGTCGAAGCGCAGTCCGGTGAATTCGTGGTCGTGGTCGGCCCCAACGGGGCCGGAAAATCCACACTCCTTGGCGTGATGAACGGCTTCGTCCGACCCGCCTTCTTCAGGCCCGCCTTCTTCAGGCCCGGCAGTGGCGGCCCCGGCAACGGCAGGGCCGAAGTGCTTGGATGCGACATGCGCTCCTTCGGGGGCTGGCGGGTGCGCAAGCGTGTCGCCCTCGTGGCGCAGATGGTGGACGTGGATGCACGGCTGCCGATAAGCGTTCTCGAGACGGTGATGGTGGGCGGCTACGGCAGGCTGGGGCTGTGGCGCAGGCCCGGAAAGGCATTGCGCGAACTTGCGTTGTCGCACCTCGAACGCACGGGTATCGCGCATCTGGCGCATCGTCCCTTCGGGCAATGTTCGGGTGGTGAGCGCCAGCGGGCGGCCATTGCCCGTGCCCTCACGCAGGAACCCGACATCCTGCTTCTGGATGAGCCCACCTCGGCCCTCGACTGGCATGCCCAGCGGGGCATCCTCGCGCTGGTGGCCGACATCCATGCCGAACGCCGCCATACGGCGCGCCCGCTGACCACGGTGATGGTCACGCACGACCTCAACGCCCTGTACCACGGTGGCGAGGGTGAGGTGCGACGCACCATGGCCGACAGGGTGGTGTGCATGGCAGAGGGCCGTGTGACGTGGTCGGGTCCCGTGGCGGACGCGCTGGACGCCGAACGCCTGACGGCCCTGTACGGAACCCCCATCGACATCATCCGTCACGGGCCTCGGCCCGTGGTTCTGTTCTAGGAGGCCGCGTGGGTTCGTCACCGTTCGATCATGCCTTCATGCTGCATGCCCTCGCCGCCGGGGCCCTCGCCGGGGTGGCCTGTTCCGTGGCGGGGGTCTTCGCCGTGCTGATGCGGCTGACGTTCATCGGGGTGTGCCTCGCCCATGCCGCGTTCGCCGGAGGCTTGCTGGCACTGGCCTTCGGACTGCCCTCGCTGCCCGCAGCACTTGCCAGCAGCATGGTCGCCGCGCTGGTGGTCGGGCCGCTGGCTGACAGGGGTGAGATTTCGCCCGACACCGCCGTGGGTATCGTCTTCTCGGCCATGATAGGTGTCGCCGTCCTGTGCATGGGGCTGTTGCCCGGCCCCAAGACCGAGGCCCTGAACCTGTTCTGGGGGTCGATACTCACCGTGCGCCCCCGCGACGTGTGGCTGCTTGCGGCGGTGGCGGGAGTCGCCGTCGTGGGGGTCGCGGTGTTCTTCAAGGAAGTGCAGGCGGTGGCGTGCCACCGTTCTGTGGCCGCTGCCGTGGGCATACCCGCCACGGCGGTGTTCTACGCCATCCTGCTGCAGACCGGGGTGACGGTCACGGCGTGCCTGCCCAGCGTGGGCGGGTTGCTGGTCTACAGCCTTCTGGTGAGCCCCGCTGCCGCTGCCTATCAGCTCACCTACAGCCTCGGGCGCATGTTCCTGCTGGCGATGTTCTTCGGAGCCCTTTCGGGCGTGGGGGGGGTGCTGGTGGCGTGGTATCTCGACGTGCCAGCCGGGGCGGCGGTGGTGCTCTTCTCTTGTGCGCTGTTCCTGCTGGCCGCGTGGTTCTCGCCCAAGCGAGACCGGGCTGCGCGGTCGGCCTCTTCGAGGGGGTGAACCTGCCTTTCGTGCAGCACGCCAGCCATTGGCAGGGCGTGAGTCCGCTGCGGGGCGAGTCAGCGTTCTTGCGTCACATCGGGCCATGCATCCGAACGCTTGTCCGGTCGTGCCCCCGTTCGCCGTCCTGACGACCTGTCCGGGCGGACGCCCCATCGTTCAGCCCATATGCCGGGCTTTCCCTGTGTCCACCCGCCTGAAACATGAGCGGGACGGAGTTCGCTCCGTCCCGCAGGGTGTCGTCTAATGGATGACCTTGCCCAGAAACTCCCGCAGGCGGGGGTTCTTCGGGTCGGCGAAAAGCTCGTTCGGCGGGCCTTCCTCCTGAATCTTGCCGTAGTCGATGAAGATGACCCTGTCGGCCACTTCGCGGGCGAAGCCCATCTCATGGGTGACCACGACCATGGTCATGCCTTCACGCGCCAGCTGTTTCATGACTTCAAGCACCTCCCCCACAAGTTCGGGGTCGAGGGCCGAGGTCGGTTCGTCGAACAGCAGCACCTTCGGTTGCATCGCCAGCGAACGGGCGATGGCCACGCGCTGCTTCTGCCCGCCTGAAAGCTGGTCGGGGTAGGCGTGCGCCTTGTCTGCCAGTCCCACCTTTTCCAGCAGGGCCAGGCCGAGGGCCTGCGCCTCCTGCCGGGCCATGCGGCGCACCTTGACGGGGCCGATGGTCACGTTCTCCAGCACGCTCATGTGCGGAAAGAGGTTGAACTGCTGAAAGACCATGCCCGCCTCGGTGCGCACATGGTTGATGTCGGTCTTGGGGTCGTAGAGGTCGTAGCCGTCCACGATGATGGTACCGGACGTGATTTCTTCAAGCCGGTTGATGCAGCGCAGGGCCGTCGACTTGCCCGACCCCGAAGGGCCGATGACGACGACCACCTCGCCGGTTCTCACGGTGAGGTCGATGCCGCGCAGCACGTGATGGTCGCCGTACGACTTGTGCAGGTTGCGTATCTCTATCATGGGGGTCATGGGAAACTCCTGTGCGGTTCGTGCACCGGAAGAGGCTCGCTGTAGCTGCCCCTTCCGGGTACGCCGTGCGTGACTAGCGTGCCGAGCGCGCCGAGAAGCTGCGCTCGAGACGGCGCAGGGCCCACGCGATGCTCAGGGTCATGGCGAGGTAGAACACGGCGACGGTGAGCCACACCTCGAAGGCGCGGAAGTTGACGGCGATGATCTCCTGCCCTTGCCGGGTCAGTTCGCCGACGCCGATGACGACGAGCAGCGAAGTATCCTTGAGGGAGATGATGAACTGGTTGCCCAGCGGCGGAATCATGCGTCTGAAGGCTTGCGGCCAGATGATGTAGAGCATGGTCTGGAGGCGTGTGAGGCCGATGGAACGGCCTGCCTCGGACTGCCCCGTGTCGATGGAGGCGATGGCGCCTCGCACGATTTCGGCGATGTAGGCCCCGGAGTTCACGGCAATGGCAAGGATGCCCGCCGTCTCGGGAGGGATGCGCATTCCGGTGGCCAGAGGAACGCCGAAATAGAGGAACATGACCTGTACGATGAGCGGCGTGCCACGGATGGCTTCAATATAGATGGTGGCCGGAACCTTGAAGGCCGCCTTGCGGCCCGAGTTGGCAAGGCCCGCCACTGCGCCGAGCAGAAAGCCCAGCGCGAGCCCGCCGAGCGTGATGAGGACGGTGAGCTTCACGCCGGCGAGCAGCAGCGGAGCCGTATCCAGCATCACCTGTGGTTGGAAGTCGAATGCCATGGGCTGTCGTTCTTTGTCTTGCGGGCGCGGCGTACCACCGTCGCCCCGGTTCGGAAAAGGACATAGGGAAGGCCCGAGCCTTCCCTATGTGTTACATGCGCAAGGCGTTGCAGGCTACTTCTTTTCGGGGGCGTAGCCGAACCACTTCACGAAGAGCTTGTCGTAGGAGCCGTCGGCCTTGAGCTGCTTGAGGGCGTCGTTGACCTTGCCCACAAGCTCGCTGCCCTTGGGGAAGCCGATGCCGTAGGACTGGCCCTGATACAGCGGGCCCACGACCTTGACCTTGCCCTTGCCGGCGGTCATGGCGAATTCCTTCACGACGGGCATGTCGAAGATGACGGCATCGGCACCGCCAGCCATCAGTTCAAAGAACATGCTGTCGTTGTTGGGGAACAGCTTCAGTTCCTTGGCCTTGCCGAACGACTTCATGAAGTCGACGGACGAAGTGGCGGTCTTCACGGCGACGATCTTGCCCGCGAGGTCTTCGACAGCCTTGATGCCCGTCTCGTTCTCGCGGACGAGGATCATCAGGCCGGAATCGTAGTAGGGGTCGGAGAAGTCGACCACGGCGGCGCGTTCGGGCTTGATGGTGATGCCAGCGATGCCCACATCGACGTTGCCGGTCTGGAGGCCGGGGATGATGCCGTTGAAGTCCATGGGCTGCAGCTTGTAGTCCACGCCCGCGATCTTGGCGATGGCCTGCCACAGTTCGATGTCGAAGCCGGTGTACTTGCCGTCTTCACCCTTGAACTCGAAGGGCTTGAAATTGGTGTCGTGGGCGACCACGAGCTGCTTCGCGGAGGCGGTGGCAGCGAGGCCGAGTACGAGGGCGAGGCCGAGTACGAGCTTGACGAGACGTTTCATGGAACCTCCCTTTGCGGTGCGCGGCCTGACCGCGCGGCTGTGTTGTTCGGAAGATGCTTTGCGGTACAACCGCGAAAACTTCGCACAATCCGCTGCTGAATGCAAGAAAACGCGAGGTGGAGTGCGCTGGTTTTGAGTGTTTTGCTCCACTACGCAGAGCGTTTTTTTGATCATTTCGACGGGAAGGAAACCACGTTTTTCGATCGGGTCGAG
>Ga0302246_1001895_pt1 | contig 13548 bp, 10 predicted proteins | sample AAG_UR_Trp_MG_FD_193533 | JGI IMG/M metagenome (GOLD analysis project Ga0302246, IMG submission 193533) | Enriched activated sludge microbial communities from anaerobic digester in WTTP, New Holstein, Wisconsin, United States - AAG_UR_Trp | ecosystem: Engineered > Bioreactor > Anaerobic >...
CTGCTGCCAGAAGGTCATGCACGCCACGCGTGATGAGGGGTGCGTCATCGGGTGCGATGACCGTCCCTGCCATGTCACAGCCCAGCTGGTTGGCCTTCTGCGTGATGATGGGGGCGAACTTGTCTTCGATGATGCCTCTGAACACCTCCGTACCCGTGACGAGAACCCCGACCTTCGCCTTGCGCATGGGGGCAACGCTGAAGAGGGGACCGCCTTCAAGCAACGTGGTCGCCTTGGCGAGGTTCAGCGTGGAGAGATAGAGGGGGATGGCGCGTGTGCCTGCCACGCGCGTGCCCGCAAGCACCACACCGTGCGTGTGACGGGTGGCGCACATGACATCGGGCACGAGGTTGAACTGTTCCAGACGGCGCGTATCCACCACGAGCACACCGTCACGGGTGGCGCGGAAGTTGATCTTGCCTTCGCGTACGGGGCCTTCGGGTTCGATGCCGTCACCGGGCATGAGTTCGCCGAAGGCGCGGGCTGCCTCGTCCTCATGCACCCACCCCTGCATATCTCCGGTCTCTTCGCGGACGTATACCCGGTTGCGTCCCATCATCTGCAAGCGGCATACGTCGCCCGCCCCAAGCTCCTGTCCTGCCACGAACTCGGCCCCTTTGCTCTCTCCGGGCACGATGCGCGTCATGTCATGCAGGGCGTGCTTGCCCACGGCCTCTTCGACGGGCACGGCCCTGAGTTCGGGCTGTCCGGGGAAGGAGAGGCCGGGGCCCACCTCGTAGGGCGACTCACCCTGACACGAACGACAGATGCCCCCGAATGCGGAGGGGTGGTACTCGCCGCACAGCGGACACGCCACGATGGCACCGCCCTTGCCGCCGTGTCCCAGCGCGTCGGGTCGGATGGTGACGGGGCGCAGGGTCAGCAGGTCGAAGGCCGCCTCGCGAATCTCCTGCTGCAGGCGTTCCGTATCCTGTTCACGCTTGGGTTTGAGCTTGAGGAACCATGCCTTGATTTCAGGGAATCGCTCAAGTTTCTGGCTGTCGATGTGCACTCGCACGCCCACACCGGTGTGCTTGTCGAAAAGGGAGAGGGCGTAGAGGCCGAAGTTGCGGATGCGCAGCCAGCCGTTGCCGATGGTGCAGGGCGTGAGCATCTGCACGGCGTCGGGCAGGCATTGGCCCGTCTCGCTGATGGCGTCGAAGAGGATGCCTTCGGGAAGGGCGCGTCGCGCCATCTCCACCATGTAGCCGCCGATGATGAGGCCGGGTGCGGGATAGCCGTGGAACTTGCGGGCCTCTTCCATGAAGGCGTCGTGCGTGTACGGGCCGATGAGCATGGAACCTCCGGGCGTGATTGTGGCGTGCGTGAGGGGCGACCGTGTGGTCGCGTGACGGTTTGCCATAGCAGAAGGCGGACAGGTTTGTCGCCCCCTGTCATGTTGGTGCAAGAACAAGGGCATATGCGTTGCGCTACGAGTGGACGCAGGTGCTTCCGGGACTGCTGGCGGTGTCGTTTGGGGCTGTCCGTTTATGCGCGAGGTGTGCTGCCGGAGGAGACGTGACAGGCACGGCGGCAGGCTGCCGGAGGATGTCTACGGGGCGGGCGGGAACGGACGCAAGGGCGTGTCGGTGCGCAGGCGCTGGGCCCGCAAGGCTGCGAGGCATTCGCCCGGGATGTCGGTGATGATGCCGGATACGCCCATGCGGGTGAGGCGCGCCACCTCGCGCAGGCTGTTCACCGTCCACACGTTGACGTGAAGTCCGGCGGCGATGCAGGCACCAAGCGCGTGGTCATCCATGAGGGTGCTGCGGGGGTGCAGGGCCACGGCCCCGGCCTCGTGGCACAGGGCGAGAGGCGCGTTGTCGCCGATGGATTCGATGAGAAGTGCCGTGGCGATGTGCGGCCTCTTGCGATGGGCTTCCCGCATGTAGTCGTGCCGGAAGGAGGAGAGCAGGACCGATGCCGCCATGGCGTGGTCATCCACCAGTGAGAGCACTTCGTCCACGACCGTCGCATCACCGGGTGTGCCCGCAAGGTCCTTGATTTCGACGTTCACCCGCCAGCGCAGGGAACGCGTCAACGCCAGTGCTTCAGCCAGCGTGGGGACGGGTTCACCCTTGTACGCGCGGCACATGCCGGGGCCCACTTCACCGAGGGCTATCCGGCCGAAGGGGTCGCCTTCCACGAACCACGACCCGGCATCAAGGCCTCGTAACTCATCCAGCGTGAGTTCATGCACGGGCCATGGGGCGCGTCCGGCAAGGGCCGGGTGGAGTCTTGCGTCGGTGGTGCGGGCGCAGGTGTCGTCGTGCATGACGACCAGAATCCCGTCGCGTGTGCGGCAGACATCGAGTTCCCACAGGTCGGCACCGTGGTTGTGGGCGAGGCGGGCCGCCGCAAGGGTGTTCTCGGGGGCGTGCGCCCGTGCACCACGGTGGGCGATGACCAGCGGGCGTTGCCCGGAAGATGAGAAGAACGGGTTCGGCGTCATGGCTTCGGTGTGTTCTGGTGCGGGTCTGCCATCGGGTCTGCATTGTGACCGGAAGGTTACACTGCCAGATACAGGCCTTTGCGTCGAGTCCCGTGAGCGCGGGTGGGGGGAGTGCCGTACGGCACTCCCCGTTGACTTGCGAGGCGGGCCTAGGGCTTGCCGAATCCGTAGCGGGCGAGCACGGCCTGCCCTTCGGGGGAGAGGACGAATGCGACGAAGCGCTTCGCGGTCTCCGCGTCACGTGCGGCGGTGCCCACGGCGATGGGATAGCTGACCGGCTTGTGCCCGGTCATGGTGGCGGCGACGCGAACCTTGTCGCGGGCGATGGCGGCATCGGTGGCGTAGACGAAACCGGCGTCCACCTCTCCGCGGGCCACATAGTCGAGTGCCTGACGGACGCTTTCAGCCACGATGAGCTTGGGTGTGAGGGTCTCCCACAGCCCGGCGGCAGTGAGGGCGGCCCTCGCATAGCGCCCGGCCGGCACGGAGTCGGGGTTGCCCACGGCGATATGGCGCACCTCGGCGGCCTTGAGGTCGGAGGCTGCGGCAATCTTGAGCGTCGAGGCTGCGGGCACGATGAGCACGAGGCCGTTGGTGGCGAAGTCCTTGCGCGTGGCCTTGTCCACCAGTCCGCCTGCTGCGGCCTTGTCCATGGTCTCCTGGTCGGCGGAGGCGAACACGTCCACGGGGGCGCCTTCCTGCATCTGGCGCAGTAGCGGGTTGGAGGCGGCGAAGTTGGTCGTCACCGTGTCGCCGGTCTTCTTCTCGAACAGCGTCTTGAGTTCGGTGAAGGCGTTGGTGAGGCTTGCCGCCGCCGAGACCGTGATGTTCCCGGCAAGCGCATCACCGGTGCGAATGCCCAGAAGCGCGGCCACAAGGAAGAGCACAAGGGCACCTCTGTGCAGTGCTTTGCAGAGTGTGAAGCGGCGGAGGAAGGCGAAGCGTGATGACATGGACATGGGGCCTCCTTGCGGATGCGGGTGGATGATGCATGACCGGAAGCGTGGATACTCCTCTCCCGATTATGGCAGCGTTAGCCCTGCGTACCGCACCCGGCAACCCGGTCACCCTCATGGTGACGAACGTGACCGCATTCACGCACGGCTGGACTTGGGGCAGGAGTGGAGGCATCGTACCCTCATACTTGAGCAACCGGAGACCCCATGAAAGACGTCGCAGTCTCGGATGATGAGGTGGCCCGTGCCCGGCAGGAGGCCGATGGTGCCCCGCGAAAGCAGGCGCAGGTGGCCGCGGCGGATGGCGTAGCGCCCGGACACCCTGGCCTCACCGTTGCAGGGCGGCATGGCGCGGCGACAGGCGGGGCGCTCGCCTTCGAGGTGCCCGATGACGTGCGCTATCTCACTGCGGAGCAACTGGAACGCCTCACGTCATCGTTCCGCGCGTGGTACGGGGCCGCCTCCAACGCAACGCAACGGCGCGCACGAGGCAGACTCTGGCTGGCCTTTCTGCTGTTCCGTTTCGGGGCGTTGCGTCTGGGGGAGGTGCTTGGCATCGACGACGAGGCCGACGTGGACAGGGGGCACGCGCTTCTGCATGTACGGGGCGTCCAGCCGCGAGACGTGCCGCTGCCTGAACCGGTCATGGCAGAGGTGCTGCGGGTGCTCGACGACCCCATGATGTTCTCCCTGCGCGGACAGGTGCTGCGGCTCGACCCCGGCTATCTGCGCCGCAGGTTCTATGAGCGTTCGGGGGGCTGCGGCATCCCCCGCGACCATCTCTCGCCTCGTGTCCTGCGGCATTCGCGAGCCATCGAACTCCTGCGGGGCGGTGTGCCCCTCAAGGTGGTGCAGCAGGTGCTCGGGCACCAGTCGGTGAGCCTTGCAGGCAACCTCCTGCGCTTCTCCGAGGACGACGCACGGCGCATCCTGCGCAACTATCTGCGCAAGGAGTCGCGGGTGAGGACGAGTGCGCGCAACGCCTTCACGGGGCGGGTCGTCTCGGTACGGCGCAGCGGCTTTCTGGTAGAGGTGGAGACGCTCACCCCTTCAGGCTTGCGGGTCGTGTCCATCATCACCGAAGAGAGTCGGCACAGCCTCGACATCGCACCGGGGGCTCTCGTCACGGCCACGGTGAAGGCCCCGTGGGTGATGCTGGCCCCGGCAGGGACGGGGGCGACGGGGCCGGGCCAGCCTTTTATGGGCCAGACCGGCACGGACGCGTCAGCAGACCAGCCGACTGTGGCCCCGCCGGTGGTGGCACAGGCTGCCACTCCCGCAGCGTGCCGCGAAGACGAACCCCGCGAGACACCGTGCCTTGCGGCGGCATGTCAGGTGGGGGCGGATGCCACCCGTGCCGGAGGCGATACCAGTGTGGATATCGCAGAGGGTACACCGGGCGGGTGTTCTCTCGTGCGCAACCGCTATGCCGGAGTGGTGGCGCGGGTGCATGACGGAGGCGTGGCGGCCGAGGTGGTCGTCGACCTGCCCGAGGGGACGACCTTGTGCGCGCTTGTCAGCGGGGCGTGCGTGCGTGAACTCGCCCTCGCCGAGGGTGTGCCCGTGACAGTGCTGTTCAAGGCGTTCTCGGTCATTCTCAACGTGGTATGACCGCGCCCTCCAGCAGAAGCCCCTCCAGCATCTCCACCGTGGAGGGCATTCCGCTTCGCGCGGTGGCGAAGTCCAGCGGCGGCAGGGTGCGCCCTTCGGCATAGACGACCAGTGTCTGGGCGAAGGCGTCCACATCGTCGGGGTCGTGGGTGATGATGAGGGCGGGCACGCCGCACCGTTCGAGCAGTGACCCGAATTCATCACGCATGCGGCGGCGCAGCAGCGGGTCGAGTGCCGAGAAGGGCTCGTCCAGCAGCAGCAACGAGGGGGATGTGGCCAAGGCCCTTGCCAGTGCCACGCGCTGCCGTTGCCCCCCGGAGATGTCGGCCGGGTACCTGTCTGCCACGTGTCCGATTTCGAAGAAGTCCAGCAGTTCATCCACCCGCTGGCGTCCCTCACGCCCCAGCCTCCATGGGCCGCGTTCCATGCCGAACCCCACGTTGCGACGTACCGTCAGATGCGGGAACAGGGCGTAGTCCTGGAACATGTATCCGACATTGCGGCGGCGGGGCGGGATGTCCACGCGGGGACTTCCGTCGGCCTGTGCGTTGAAGAGCGTTCTGCCGTCGATGGTGATGACGCCCTCATCGGGCCGCGCGAGGCCCGCCACGCAATGCAATGTCAGCGTCTTGCCCGAACCGGAATGCCCGAAGAGCACCACCCGGCGCGCGTTCGAGGTGAAGTCGGCCCGCAGCGTGAACGGACGCCCGCACCCCGCCAGTTTTCTGGAAATGCGCACCTCGATCATGACCACATCCTCCTGCCGCAGTGCGCAAGCCTCTCGGCCAGCAGAAGCACGCTCATGCATAGCACCGACGTGACAGCCACCAGCAGGGTGGCCTGTGCGTCGTTGCCCGACTGGAAGGCGTCGTAGATGGCGAGGGCGAGGGTCTGTGTCCTGCCCGGCAGGTTGCCAGCCAGCATGAGCGTCGCGCCGAATTCGCCCATGCCCCGCGCGAACGCCAGCATGGTGCCCGCGAAGATGCCACGCCATGCCAAGGGCAGCGACACCCGCACGAAGACCTTCCACTCGGACGCCCCCAATGTCCGTGCGGCACGCTCAAGCGAATGGTCGACCGATTCGAGGGCGGCGCGCGCCGCCTTGTAGATGAGCGGAAAGACCACCACCGTGGCGGCGACCACGGCCCCCTGCCACGAGAACATGAGGTTGATGCCCGCCTCCGCAAGCCATGGCCCCATGAGGCCGCGGCGTCCCACCAGCAGGATGAGGTAGTAGCCGAGTACCGTGGGCGGCAGCACCAGCGGCAGGGCGCACAGGGCGTCGATGATGCCCCGTCCCCTGAAAGGGCCGCGGGCCACGAACCATGCTGCGCCCACCCCGGCGAAGAACGAGAAGAAGGTCGCAAGGCCCGCCACCCGCAGGGTGAGCATGACGGGGGCGGCGAGACTGACGCCGGAGGGGAGAATCGGGGCGAGGTCTGACATGGGTCTTCCCGGTTATGGTGTCATGTGGATGCGTGGCGTACGCCCCTTGCCCGTCGTCCCATGGGGAGTGCCTGTGTGGCGGTGGTGCGTTGGGCGGGCGTCAGCCTCAGCCGCCCCGTTGTCCCGGTTTGCGCCCGCGGGCACGGGAGCATGTGCGACTATGCGGAGAGTGGCGGTGCCGGGGCAACATGGTCACGGAATGTTGCCGGGTGGTGACCGGAAAGGGGCATGCGCGGGGAGAGGCTGCCCTCTTCATGCGGGGGCTTCCGACTCTCGCATCGGAGGCCGACGATTTCGACTAAACAGAAAACGCCGCCCCGTTTCGGGGGCGGCGTTCATGTGTAACCGTATCGTGCAGGTCAGGTCAGGACGAACACTTGGCGCAGATGCCAAGACGTGAATAGTCGCCCCGTACGTAGTCGCGGATGAGGTCGGTGAAGTAGCGGGAGTTCCAGACTTCCTTGATGGATGTCTCGGCCACGTTGCCCACCTTCACCGTCTGCTTCCAGTCGTGGCAGCAGATGATCATGTCGCCGTTCTCCACGATGTACGCCTGCTTGAGGAAGAGGTCGCAGTTGCGTTTGAGCTTCGGCTTCGATGCCTTGAAGGTCAGCGAGTCCGCCCCGGCGCGGTTGTCCATGGCGTGCACCTTGAAGACGATGTCGCGCTCCTTCCAGTACTTGCGGGCGTAGTCGAGCTCGGGTTTGACGATGTTCGTCTCCACCGTGGTGACGATGACCTTGGGGTTCTTCGCCCCCAGTCTGCGCTTGGTGGCGAGAAACGTATCGATGTTGGTCAGTGTGCGGTCGAGGTCGAGGTCCATGCTGGTGCGGTAGGTTTCAGGCGAATAGCCGTTCACACTGATCCACAGATGGGTGAGTCCCGCCCTGATGAGCGCCTCGCCCGTCTCTTCGGTGAGCAGGGCGGCGTTGGTGTTGATCTTGCTCTTGGTGAAGAAGGGCATCTTGTCATGGATGTAGCGCAGCATCTCGGGCATCCGCTTGTCCATGAGGGGTTCGTTGGTCAGGTAGGGGCTGACGCGACCGACGAAGTGGCGGGCACATTCGTCGACGATCTTGCGGAAGAGGGCGTCGTCCATCCTGCCGTGCGGGATGTCCTTCGGGCTATGCTTGTGGGGGCAGAAGATGCACTTCGCATTGCAGGTCGAAAGGGTCTGGAACTCGATCGTCCGTGGGAATGACGGGCGAAAGCGTTTGCCTGTGGTCGCCCACGTCCATACCTTCTTGAGGTAACTGTCGCCCTCTGCGGGCATATAATACCGTGCCATGTGCATCCTCCGTGGGCAATTCGGGGAAGTCCCCGTTCACGGGGGAGGTTTCGCAGATTCGGCCACATATGGCAATGGCACAGCCGAAGGTGATGGCGCCTGCCCCACTGCCGGGGAATGGCCCGAGAGGGGGCACGCCGGAACCGGTGTGGCGTGCCCCCCGACCCCTAGGCTTCGCGTGCGTTCATGCGGGAGATGAGTCCTTCAAGATTCTGTGCCTGCGATGCCAGTTCTGTCACTGCAATCGACGACTGGCGCATGGCTTCGGCCGTCTCGGACGAAATGCGGTTGATGTCCTCAACGGAGTGGGCAATCTCGTCACTGGCTGCGGACTGCTGCGACGAGGCCGTGGCGATGCCCGAGACCTCTCCCGTGGCGGCCTGTACCGCCGCGACGATGCGGTTGAGCGCCTCGCCGGATGCGCGCACCTTGTGGGAAAGCGTCCCGATGCGCCCCACCACATCGTCCGCCGCATGGATGCTCAGTTCGGTCCCGGTCTGAATGCCCTTGATGGCAGCCCCTACCTCATGGGTGGCATGCATGGTCTTCTCCGCCAGTTTGCGCACCTCGTCGGCGACGACGGCAAAGCCCCTCCCCGCCTCGCCTGCGCGGGCAGCTTCGATGGCGGCATTGAGTGCCAGCAGGTTCGTCTGGTCGGCGATGTCGGAGATGACGGTCATGATGCGCCCGATGGCCATGGCCTGCTGTTCAAGGCCCGCCATGTCCTCCTTGAGTTCACCCGCCTTTGCGGATGTTCCGGACATGGCCGCCACGACCTCGTTCACGATGTCTGCGCCTTGTTCGGCCTCTTTGCGTGCCTGATTGGCATGTTGCGCCGCATCTTCGGCGTTGCGCGCCACTTCAAGCACGGTGGCGTTCATCTCTTCGATGGCCGTGGCGGTCTCGGCGACTCGTCTTGCCTGTTCCTCTGCACCGCGGCTTGATTGCTCGACCTGTGCGGCCAGTTCTTCCGAAGAACTGGAAAGCCGCTCCATGACGGTCTGCAAGTCTGCCACAGCCTGTGCCAGTTTGCGGCTTTGGGCCTCGGCTTCGGCCCGTGCCGCGTCGGCGGCCTCGGACGCATGCTGCGCCGCCTCGGCCTCTTTCGCGGCTTCGGCTGATTTTTCCGTGGCATCCTGCATGGATGCCATGATGGTCCCCACCATGGCGCGCACCGCTTGAAGCAGGTCTTGCAATTCGCCGCCATAGAGATGGTCGTTATGGGTCTTATGGTCGTAGTCGCCAGCTGCCACGGCGCGGGCCGTGGCCGTGAGGTCGCGTACCGGGCGTGATATGGCGCGGGTGGTGACGCTGGCTGCTGCTGCGCACAGGAGGACGGCAACAGCTATCAGGATGGTGCCCGTTCTGCGTTCCTGTGTCACAAGGGTGGTACAGGCGAGCATCGCACTGCTGGCGGCGGCTGCATTCTCTGTCTGCACCGTGTCAGCCGCGGTCGCCACGGCATTGTAGACCGGGCGCAACGTTTCCTTTTCGAAGGTGTGCGCGGCTTCGTACATGCCATCACGCGTGAGACTCATGAGCTTCGTGCTCAGCCTCGTGTATTCGTCGTAACTCTTCGTAAGCTCGTCCCATGCCGCACGCTCCTTGTCGGTGCTGATGTCCGGCAGGTTCTCATAGGCGGTCATGGCCTTTTGAATGGCCTTGCGACTCGATTCGATGAGCCTCTCCCCTTCCGCCAGTGCCTCCGGGGCTTCCGCCGCGAGATAGCGCAGTTGTCGGACGCGCATGCGGGCGAGGTTCCCCTGCATGTCGCCAATGGCTGTCATGCTGGGCAGGTAGATGGTGCCAACGGAGTGTGCGGCGGTGTCGATGCGCGAAAAGGCGAGAAGGGTCATGCCGCCGAAGCCCATGAGGGTGATAAGGGCAACGCAGAATCCCGCCATGATGCGCTGGCCGATGGTCATGCGTCTGAACACGTGAAGCTCCTTGCGAGCAGGGCTGCTCGTGCTGATGGTGGCCCCCGCCCCCCTCTGTCATGCCTTTCGTGTCTCGTGCCCTACTCAATAGGCTCGGCGCACCCCATTCACAATGGGGGGCAACCCTCATGGCGTGGCATGTAAAATGCTGTATTCACACATCGTTTCTGGCGCGGGATGTTCTGGTGCCCACAGGGGGTAATGTAGTGAAATCATGGCTGATTGCCATGCCGTACAAACGTTGGCGAGAGGCGGCGGGCTTGGTCTGTAATCTGCTGCCACGCCTATGCTTTATGGTCGAGGTGGCATGGAAGGAAGCCCTGCTGCTGAACGCGTCGGCAAACACAAGTCTGACAGGCAGGATAAGAGGTGATGTTCCCGGATATGTGGGCATTACCTATGGGGGAATCCCTACCTCGCCGGTTGGAGTGGCATACAGATTCCTTCATGCGGGTAATGATGGATATTGTTGTGGTTTAAGCTTCTATTTAAGTGGCTTATGTGGTGTGTTTATCCGATTTGAGTCATTGTTCACAAAATCACAATAACATTACAAAAAAACATGCCAAATCCGTGTCTGCTTGTGCAGAATATGCGATTTTTCACATGGAGGACAAACCTTGTCAGGGCGTGACGTGACTGCTAGAGGCGGTCGCCGTGCCTTCCGGCCTTCGGTATGGGTGGCACATCCGTTTGTCGTAACGCGGGGCAGCCCCGCATCATACCTCGCCCGAAGGAGAAGCCATGTCGCTGAGCTACAAGGAAATGCACCAGACCCTTATGGAAGAACTGCGCCTCTACCATTACCCTGTTGCGGTGAAGTTCTTCTTCGATGATGAAGAACTTGCCACATTCAAGGAAAAGGCCGAGTTCTACGTTCCTGTGAAGCCCATGACCTTCTGCCAGTGGGAACTGGCTGCCCGCATGAAGGGGCAGACCGTGCTGGCGACCCGTGAAGACCTCGGCTGCTCCAACGCGCTCGTGTCCTTCGGCTGGAAGGACATCGACGACAACGAAATCAAGAGCCACATGAAGTACGTGCGCTCCATCGAGCAGGCCGAGAAGTTCGTGCGCTCCAAGCCCCGTCTCGACATGGGCTCGGTGAAGGCCATCGCCGTAGGCCCGCTGGGCGATGCCATCGTCGCTCCTTCGGTGGTGCATTTCTACTGTGACAACATGCAGTCGTACCACCTTGCCGTGGACTACATGGCTGCCATGGACCAGCACCCCCTGCGCACCAACGTGACCATGAACTCCTCCGCATGCGGCGGCACGGTGTTCTCGTTCCTCGAAAAGACCGCCAACATGCTTCCTGCCTGTTCGGGCAGCTACAACGCAGGCAAGACCGAGCGTGGCGAAATCAACTTCATGATCCCCGGTGAGCATATCGAAGCCACTGTGGAACGCCTGCTTGAGCGGAAGCGCAACCTCGGTTCCAGCGCCATCACCCGCCCCGGCGACGGTTTCCCCGGTGCCGATGTGTGCAAGAACTGCCCGCTCATCATCTTCAAGAAGGAAAAGTAGACGCGCCGGGTGTGGCCCGGTCTCCGCGTGGCCATGCGCGGGGTGTCTGCATCGTCAAGCCCGCCGGACTGCCGTCCGGCGGGCTTTTCATATGGCTTCTGCACGTTGCCGGGGAGCGGCTATGACAGAACTCTGCCGGCATGCGCTGTGGCAAAAAAGTGCTCCCGATACCTCTCCGGAGGGTGCAACGAGGGGCGGTGCCCGCCCTTGGGCATAGTGATTCTGGGGGGGAGGCGTGTGTTTCTGCACCGTGCCAGCGAATGTTCGCGTGGGCTCTGGAACCATCGCCCGGCGCTGACAGGCAGCCGAAAAGGCTTTTCTGGTCGTGAGACGTTGCTCGCTGAAGCCTCTGCGACGCCATGGACAAGACGGGGAAGGCAGGGCAGCGGGATGGCGATGTCCGCGGCGTGCTGTGCGGGACGTCACGCCTTGCGGTATTTGTTTCTCTTGCGCTCGTACATGAGATTGTCGCAGCGCTTGAGCAGGTCGTCGAGGTGCTCCCCTTCGCGGGAACAGGCCAGGCCGTAGCTGAACGCGACACGGTAGGGCTTGCCGGAGATGGCGTTATGCTGCGCAAGACGCTCTTCGACGTTGCAAAGCTTCTCGTAGATGGCCGCAGGGTCGTCAGAGAATTCCAAGACCGCGAACTCGTCACCGCCAAGGCGCATCAGGCGCGTCTTCCGGTCGAAGACGAGACGCATCGTGGCGGCGAGGGTCCGAATGGCGTCATCCCCGGCGTGGTGTCCATAGCGGTCGTTGATGGCCTTGAGTCCGTCCATGTCGATCATGGCGACGCACAGCCGAAGGGGATTCATGGTGCGGGCCACGTGGATGGCGTTGCGGAAGGCCGTCCGGTTATCGAGACGTGTGAGTTCGTCGGTCTCCGCGTTGCACACCATCACCCCCACAAAGAGGATGACGGTAGAGATTGCCCAACTGCTCCAGATGGTCAGGATGGTGGCGTGCACCAACTGGATGGCGCCTATGAGCATCGGGAGCGCGGCGGTGACCGCCAGCAGTATGGTCTCTTCCCTTTTGAGTTCCCTGAACTGTCTGAAGATGAAGAACACTGTGAGCATCTGCCCGCAGTAGAAGGCCAAGGGGGAGAGCGCGAACCATGGTCCGCGAGAATACCTGTTGTCAGGAGCTATTTCGAACAGGATGCCGCCGTTGAAGCTCAACAGTGACAGGATGATGTTACAGATGACGGGGAATGCGCCGATAGCAATTGCCCAGCCCTGCATTGCGGTGCCCGTCCATCGGTGGACGAAGAACCAGAGCAGCAGCCCCGGAACGGGGACAAGCGCGAAGCCGAGGCTATTGACCAGTCTGGCCCAGGGAACCAGCCAGTCATGGGCGGCGACCTCGGGATTGAAACGGCTATCGATTGCGACACTTGTCACTTCAAGGGCGAGAAGTCCCATGATGACGATGATGATGGCCACCAGAAGCCCATGTCCGGCCCTGCACCTGTCCAGTTTGAAGTAGGCCACCAGCAGCGTGAGCAGCAGCATGAGGCACATGAAAAGATCGATCTGGGTGGTGGTCAGGAGATCCATCGGAGAGACGTACCTTCATGCCGGAGGGCGGGCGATGGGCAGGCTTGCGAGGAATCCCGCACGGCCCTTGGTGACCGCGTGCAAGACGGGAGAAGAGGCGTGACGGCAGCCTCGTCGCGGAGAGGCAGTAGAACCTTTGACGTCTGCCTCGTCAAGGGATGATGCATTGTTCACTACAGGCGGTGCAGTGCCATTGCTGGACGGTTCACGCTGCACTCCTGTGCTTGGTGTAGCACTGTGTGGTCGTATGCGGTGTGGTTGTGTGCTCCTGAAGGCGGCTTGTCCCCGCGAGCGAAGTCTCTCCCCGTGGTTTTCTTCTGAAGTGAGCGCTGAAAGGCCAAGGCCTTCGTCACGTGGGCCTCACGCGCCAGTGCTGGCGTGGAGGGACTGGGCATGTGGGCATGGCCCGTCGTGGAGTGTCGTCCACGTAATGGCCCTCCCGCGCTTGGCATGAGGAGGCCTCCACCACGCATGTGGGTGCGGTAATGAGGAGTGGAGACGTCGGGCACCTGCGGGGTTGCCCGCGGGCGTATACCGCATGTCCCTTCGTGTGAATCGGTCTCGACGTTGTGTGTGCGGCCAGCCGGAAGAACCTGTCTGAAGCCTTGAGGAGTAGGTCTCAAATACGAAGCCCCCGCATGAAGATGGGGGGCTTTTTGCAGTATTTTCCTGTGCCAATTCGTCCGCTACGCAATGTCAAAGCGTTCGCGCGTGCATGCAGGGGGGAGGCAGGCAAAAAGTGAGTCACCGAGTGAATCCTGCTTGCCAGCAGTTC
>Ga0302246_1001896_pt1 | contig 13546 bp, 9 predicted proteins | sample AAG_UR_Trp_MG_FD_193533 | JGI IMG/M metagenome (GOLD analysis project Ga0302246, IMG submission 193533) | Enriched activated sludge microbial communities from anaerobic digester in WTTP, New Holstein, Wisconsin, United States - AAG_UR_Trp | ecosystem: Engineered > Bioreactor > Anaerobic >...
ACACGCTGGAGAAGATCGAGGCGGCACTCATCCGCAGGGCTCTCGTGCGCGCCGAATTCGTGCAGGTGAAGGCCGCAGAGCTTCTCGGCATCTCCAAGAGCCTGCTCCAGTACAAGCTGAAGAAATACGGCATAACCGGCCACTAGCGTGACGTCCCCCTGCGGGCGGTGGCGCGCCCCGGTGGGGCAAGCCGCCCGTCAGGGCAAAGGACACCCGGTGAACGCACCCGACGCCCCCCATCCCGAAAACGGCACCTTCCGTGACCCCGCCGCCCATGGCGGAGAAGACCCTCGCCGCGGCCTTCTCGACCCGGTGCCGGATGCCGATGACGCCGCCCTCTTCAGACGTCTCGTGGATGACACCATCACCCCGGAAAGGCTCGAAGCCCTTGCCCGCCCGGTGCAGCCACGCCACGGCGTCGACCATGTGCTGGCCATCCACTGGCATCCGCAACATGTGCCGCTGGACGTCGCCCGCCGCCGTCTCGCCGCCCTGTTCCCCGATGCCCGCGACACGCTCGTCATTCCCACCGAACACAACGTGCTGCACGTCTGGGGCGACCATGCGGGGGTGGAGGCCGACTGCCGCGACCTGCGCCTTGGCCTCAAGGTGCAGCTTCTGTTGCATTTCAGGGCCGACAGGGTACGCGAGGCGCACACCCTTCGCGCCATGCTCGACCATACGGCCCTGTACCGGGGTATCCAGTTGCGAGCGCTGCTTGAGACGGCCGCCCGCCCCGACGAGGCGGGGCACCGTCATCGTGTCGAACGCGCCGTGCGGGCGACGGGCAGCGGGCCGGAGGTGCTTGCCACTGCCGCTGCCTGCGCCGCCAAGCTTCTCTGCCTTCTGGATGCCGAAAGGGACGCCCCGCCAGCCGATGAACGGCGCAGCACGCTCTTGCGCGACTTCGTGGAGGCGCGGCGTCCGCAACTGGGGCCGGTACTCACACCGCAGGTGCACGCCTACACCAAGGCCCTGCGCGACCGGGTCAAAGCCGAGTTCCCTCTCGATTTCTTCCACGATGCCCATGCCTTCATGGAAGAGGCGCGAGGACTCGGCGGGCTGGTCACCATCCCGCACCCCGAACAATTCTGGCCTATCCTCCTCGCCGGGTACGACGTGGACGCCATCGAAGTGTGGAATCCGCAGTCGCGGCGTCACACCAACTTCCTTATTTCCGTCGTGAACGAGGCCAATGCGAAGCACCCGTCAGCGAAGCCCACACTGGTGACCATGGGCGACGATACGCACTTCGGTGAGATGCTGCGCCTGCCCGACGGCCCGGAACAGGCACGCCTCGCGCGGGAAATAGGTGTTCAGCCCTTGTGGGAAGACCCTGTAACGCTTAAGGAACTCGAACGGGCCGGCATGACGCGCGAGCGCGTCATCGACGCCTTCCGGCAGCGTCTCGGGGGTTGATGTACCCCCGCACCAGCATTCCAAGGGAGCAGGTCATGGACAACGACAGCACCATGCGGCAATGGGCAGGCTGCACACCGCCCACCGCCATCGACCCCGCGCGCACTGCGCTCCTGTGCATCGACTACGAGCTTGAGTTCTTCGCCGGACACCTTCACGTCCCCCACGGGCCGCAGGCGGTCATGCAGGGGGCGCGACTGGTCGAGTGGGCCGACGCCCACGGCATGACCGTGGTACATGTCCGGCATGTGGCGTCAGACCCTGCGTCGTCGCTGTTCGGCGCACAGGGGGGGATGATCGATTTCCACCCCGACGTGGAACCGAAGCCGCATCATCTTGTGTTTTCGAAACACCTGCCCAGTGCCTTTGCCGATACGGGGCTTGAAGAGGCCTTGCGTACGCGGGGTATCGACACGCTGGTGGTGGCGGGCCTCATGACCCACATGTGCGTGACCAGTGCCGTCGCAGATGCCAGCTATCGCGGTTTTTCGGTCATCGTGGCGGCCGACGCCTGTGCCGACCGTAACCTGCCAGCCCATGACGGGCATGGCATCATCCCCCATCTCGCCATCCATCGAAACGCCCTTGCCGCACTCGCCGACCGCTTCGCCGATGTGATGGATACCGACGCCATCATCGCACTGGCTATCGTGTAGTACTGCGCAGGGCGGCCTCCTGCATGTGTGACGGACAGCGCGAACCCGTGCCCTGTGGCGGGGTTCGCGCCTGTCTGCATGCAGGGGCTGTGCGTCCTGACCGTCGCATGCCCGCGCATCCGGCATCATCGGCATGAAAGGGCCACCGCCCCGGCCGTTGCCGACAGGTCTTGCCTTGGTGTCCCCACATGCTATGCTTCACACAGCCAACTCGCATCCCCGCCTGACCGCGGGTCCACACGGAGGGCCACATGGAGAAGAAGAAACTCTGCCTCAACACCCGTCTCGTCTGTGCCGACGCGGCGGGGGTCATAGACGCCCTTGCCGAAGGCCTGAAGGAACGGTGCCTGCGTATCCAGAAAGGGGACGAGACCCTGGTGCTTACGCCGCCAGAGGCCGTCGACCTTGAACTCGAGGCCAGACTCAAGGACGGGCGAGGCAAGATAACCCTCGAAATATCGTGGCGTGTCTCCGAAGATGGAGAACATGAGGCTGAAGACGGGGAAGATGACGAACCCGGTCAGTCGGGTGCGTCGGGCGAGGCACGTCCCGATGACGAGGCCGAGGTGCTCATCGATGCTGCGGAGATAACCCCCGGTGAAGGGGCGGCACAGGCCATGAGTGATGCACCCGCAGTGAAGGAAGGCAAGGACAGGAAGTCCCACAAGCGGAAGTCCTGACCCGGCAGGGGCGTGCCTGACAGCCTGCGTCAAGCCGTCTGCGCCACGCCGTCTGCGCCAGACGGACTGCGCCAGACTCTCTGCGTCGGTTATCCTGCCGCCCCAGACGCGGGAGGTGCCTGTGGCTGGCGTGGCGTGCCCGTCATCATGCCCGTCCGGTATCATGTCCGTCCATGTCATGCCCCGTCCGGTGTGCTTCGGTCGGGGACCTCTGCCAGCCAGCCGGTAACCCGGTCGATGTCAACTGCGCGGCAGGATGCGGGGTAGTCCGACTGTCCGGCATGAGTGTCATATCTACGCTGACCCTGACGTCCGGCCCCATTCTGGGGTCGGGCGTTTTCGCGTCGGTACGGTGGCCATGGCGGTGTGCCACTGAAACCGTCATGGGCTTGGGCGTGTCAGCCGTGTCAGGCGTTTGAGGGCGCAGGCGGGGCTGTGTGGCTGGTGCGGATGCTGGATGGTTCAGGGCAGGGTGAGTGACCGTGAAGAAACCAGCCCGCCGCGCATCAGGGCCGATTGTCAACAACCATCCGATAGGATACCGTTTATCATTGTTCCGGCGTTCCAAGAAGCGTCGCGCCTGTGAAACATGTCGCATCTTCCCTGTGTCATGTCCGCACACAGGCCGTCGGCATGAAACGGAATGTCTCGTTGGTGAGCGCGGTATCCCGCATCCGGAGAAGGCATGGAAATCGGCGGCTACACCCGACTGCGACGTAGATTGATGCTGGCCATGCTGGCGTTTTCGCTGGTGCCCCTGCTTGCGCTGGGCCTTTTCTTCCAGAAGCAGTTCACGGGAACCTACAACGAAAAGCTGGTCTCCGGTCTCGAAGCCGTGACCGAAAGCAAGCGGCGCGCCCTTGATACGTTCCTTGAGGAGCGCGTCTCGCAGATAAAGAGCCTCGTCTACACGCACAGCTTCGAGGAACTCTCGAACCCGGCGCGTCTCGGCGAGATATTCTCGGTCATTCAGGCCAATGCACGTTCATACGTCGATATCGGCATCATCCTCTCCAACGGAACCCATGCGGCATATGTCGGCCCCTACAACCTCGAAGGGGCCAACTACATGGACGAACCGTGGTTCCAGGAGGTGATGCTGAAAGGGCAGTACGTCAGCGATGTCTTCCTCGGTTTCCGCAAGTACCCGCATTTCGTCATCGCCGTGGCACGGCGCGAGGGGGCGCGGACATGGATCGTGCGGGCCACCATCGACTCCGCCGCCATCAACCAGCTGCTGCGCCGTTCCTATTCGGGGAACAACAGCGACGCCTTTCTGCTGAACACCGAAGGACTTCTGCAGTCGGACTCGCGCAACAACGGCGAGATCATGTCGCACTCCGCCATCCCCCTGCCGCCGCGCGGCAAGCGGGGCATCCTCATCGAACCCACCCACAGCGCCGACGGACGCCCCATGATCGCCGCCATGACATGGCTCGAGCGGATGCCGTGGCTGCTGGTGGTCATGGAAGACCCGCGCGAACCCCTTTCGCCGCTTGAGCGTACCAACCTGCTGCTGGTGCTGTTCGTCATGGGGGGCGTGGCGGTCATCTGCCTCGGAACCTTCCTCACCACCCGAGCCATCGTCGGCAAGCTCAAGGATAGCGACCGGAAGCAGGCCATGCTCGATGCGGAGTTCCTGCAGTCGAGCAAGATGGCGGCCCTTGGCAAGCTGGCGGCGGGCGTGGCCCACGAAGTGAACAATCCCCTCATGCTCATCCGCGAGAATGCGGGCTGGATCAAGGACCTCCTCGTGGAAGAGGACCCCGCAGCCATGCGGAACCACAAGGAGCTTGTCACCGCCGCCGACAAGATCGAGATGCATGTGGACAGGGCCAAGGGCGTGACGCACCGGATGCTCGGGCTTGCGCGCCGTCTTGAGCCGCTGCAGGACGACGTGTGCGTGAACCTGCTCACCGAGCAGACCATCAAGTTCCTTGAGACCGAGGCCCTGCATCGCCATATCACCCTCGTCAAGGAACTGGCGGACGACCTGCCCCCCATCACGACCGACGCCACGCAAGTGCAGCAGGTGCTGCTCAACATCCTCGACAACGCCATCGACGCTGTGGGCCGCGACGGCACCATCACCATCCGCACCGGGGCCGCCCCGGACAGGAGCGAGGTCTTCGTCTCGGTCAGTGATACGGGCGAGGGCATCCCCCCCGAACTGCTCTCGCGTATTTTCGATCCGTTCTACACCACCAAGAAGGTGGGCGAGGGCACAGGACTCGGCCTCGCCATCTGCCACTCCATTCTCGAAAAACTCGGAGGCCGCATCCACGCCGCGAGTGCGCCCGGACAGGGGGCCACCTTCACCGTGACCCTGCCCCTGGCCGCCAACCCCGCCCTCGCCGCCGACGGGATGCTGAACCTGCGCTGACAGGAGATGACGCCGTCATGAACATACTCATCGTCGACGACGAGACGGAATTCCTCGAACTGGTGGGTAAGCGCCTTGCGCGGCGCGGCATGGACGTGACCACGGCCTCCAGCGGCGAAGAAGCGCTCACCTTGGCCGAGGGGCGTGTCTTCGACGTCGTCGTGCTCGACGTGAAGATGCCGGGCATCGACGGGCTGGAGACGCTGCGCCGCCTTCGCGTCATGCACCCCACCATGCCGGTTCTGCTGCTCACGGGGCACGCCAGCCTCGGTTCTGCCGTCAGCGGGATGGAACTGGGGGCCTTCGACTACATGCTCAAGCCTGTGGCCATCAACGAACTCATCATCAAGCTCAACGAGGCCGCCCGACTGGGCGGGGCCTAGAGGCGGCGCGCAGGGCATGGCGTCGCTGCTCACGAAGCTACGGGCGCTGTTCGACCGCCCCCCCGACCCGGTGGCACTGGCCGAGGCCGAGAGGCTGCGCGCTGTCTACCGCGAACGGTGCGGGCATTTCAGGCACTTGCTCTCTGCCAACAAGACCGCGCTCGAGGTCATGGCCGACATGGAGGAGACGCTGCGCGGCGGGCGGCCTTTCGGGCTGCACTACGTACGGGGCGCGTCCACGCGTGTCACGGCCAGCGTATTCCAGATGGTGCGGGCACTGAACAGCCTCACGGAAGACAGGTACCGCGACCTCTACGCCAGCTTCGACGCGGTGCGCACCGCCATCGAAGCATGCCTCGGCAGCCGCCACCGCAGTGAACGGGGGCCGCTGGTGCTGCCCATCGCCGACATCAGCCTCGACATGGCTGACGAGACGGGGGGCAAGATGGCCAATCTGGGCGAGATACGGCGCCGCCTCGGCATCTCCGTGCCCGATGGCTTCGTGGTGACCGCCTCGGGGTTCCAGTACTTCATGGCGGCCAATGGCCTTCAGGAGGAGATAGACAGGCGCATTCAGGCGGCCAACGCCGGACGCCTCGATGAGGTGTTCGCCCTGTCGTCATCCATCCAGTCGCTCATCCTGCGTGCGCCCGTGCCGGACGACCTCGCAGCCGCCATCACCGCCGAGGTGGAACGCCTTGCCGCCAGCCATGCCGGGCCTCTGCGTCTTGCCGTGCGCAGCAGCGCCGTGGGCGAGGACGCGCTGGGCGCCTCTTTCGCCGGGCAGTACCGTTCCGAACTCAATGTGACGCCTGAAGACGTGCTCGATACATGGCGCGAGGTGGTCGCCAGCAAATACGGCGTCACCGCCATGACCTACCGCCACAACCGGGGTATCCCCGATGAGGATGTGGCCATGTGCGTGGGGGGCCTCGTCATGGTCGATGCCCTTGCCGGTGGTGTGGCCTACAGCCGTAATCCCCTCGACCTGCGCGACAACACCGTGGTCATCAATGCTGTCGCGGGGCTGCCCAAGGCTGTGGTCGACGGCAGCTGGACGCCTGACGTCTTCGTCGTCTCGCGTGACGTACCCCCGCGCCTCGTCCGGCGCGAGATAGCCTCCAAACCCGGACGTTTCGTGTGCGACCCCGTCGAGGGGGTGCGCCTTGTGGAACTGCCCGAGGCGGAGCGTACCCTGCCTTCCATAGATGATGCACTGGCGGTGGAGATAGCCTCTCTGGCGGCGGGCTTCGAAGTCTACTACGGCGAACCGCAGGATATCGAATGGGCGCTCGCCCCCGACGGGCAGCTGGTCATCCTGCAAAGCCGCCCCCTCAAGGAGGCGGTACACGAGGCGCCGCTGGACATCGCCGCAGCCGCCGGGCCGGATGTGCCGGGCGGAGGCGGGTCGGCGTATCCCGTGCTGCTTGCGGGTGGTGCCGCCGCCAGCCCCGGGACGGGGGCCGGAGACGTGTATGTGGTGCGGCGTGACGCCGACCTTCTGGGCTTCCCGGACGGGGCGGTCCTCGTCGTGGAGCGTTCGTTGCCCCGCTGGGCCCCATTGCTGGGGCGGGCTGCCGCCGTGGTGGCCGAGGCGGGCGGCACGGCGGGGCATCTTGCCAGCGTGGCGCGCGAATACGGCGTTCCCGCGCTTTTCGGCATCGAAGGCTGTGTGGCTGCGCTGGAAGGGGCGGGCACGGTCACCGTGGATGCGGACAACCGCAGGGTCCATCCCGGCAGGATAGAGGCCCTTCTCGAACGGACGCCGCCCCGCAACCTCATGCAGGGCAGCCCCGTCTTCGAGACCTTGCAACAGGTGGCACGCCTTGTGGTGCCGCTCAATCTGCTCGACCCCGAGTCGCCTTCGTTCGCCCCGGGCAACTGCCGCACCCTGCACGACATCACCCGTTTCTGCCACGAGAAGTCGGTGGATGCCCTCTTCGGTGCACATGAAGGCTCGCCCGCCGAGGCCTTGGCGGGAAAGCAGCTGCGCGCCGGGGTGAAGTTGCAGTACTGGGTCATCGACATCGACGACGGCTTCATCGACCCCGTGCCGGGCAAGGTGGTCGACATCGCCAACATCCGTTCGCTGCCCATGCTGTACCTGTGGGATGGCATGGTGGCCGTGCCATGGGCCGGGCCGCCCACGCTGGACGCGCAGGGGTTCTTCTCCGTGGTGTTCGAAAGCACCGCCAACCCCGACCTTGAGGCTACAGCCGCCAGCCCGCTGGCCAACAAGAACTTCCTGATGGTGTCCGCCGACTTCTGCAACCTGCAGGCGCGTTTCGGCTACCACTTCTGCACCGTCGAGGCGCAGGCGGGTGACGATGCCCACGGCAACTATGTGAGTTTCCATTTCAAGGGCGGGGCCGCCAGCCCCGACAGACGGGTGTCGCGCGCCTTGCTGGTCGCCGAGGTGCTGGAGGAACAGGGCTTTCGGGTGGACGTGAAAGAGGATGCCCTCTTCGCCTCATGCGAAGGGCAGCCGCGCGAGGAGACACTGGCGCTCACGCGGCTGCTTGGTTACCTGATCATCCATACCCGTCAGGTGGACATGATCATGCACAACGCCACTGCACGCGCGGCCTTGCACCAGCGCTTGCGTGACGAGATGCTAGCGGTGCGCCAGCGGCCCGCCGTCGTCGTCCCCTATGTGCAGCCGCACCGTTAGGGGGTGCGTTTCGCATCTGGCTGTCGGCAGCCCCAGAACAGTTTCAGGTGGTGGACTTGGCGAGTCGCAGGCGTGAGCGAGGGAAGGATGGCGCACGGTGCCACTGGCAGACGCGGTACGTCGTGCGGGTGCCACCTGAAAGCCAGCCATGCCTCATCGGGCCGAACGTACCCGCCAGCCGGTGACGCAGATGCTGTGGGGGACATCTTTCCCCCTGCCGACATCGCCCCCCGTCGTGCAGCCCCCGACAACCTGCGCCCCGGCGTCTACACACTCCCGGGGCGGCGGCGTGCCCGCCGTCGTCGTACAAGCCCGGCGACCTTCGCCCATTCTTCCTCGTAGGTGGAACGCGCACTCTCCGCGATGTGTTCTGCCGCCTCGCACGAGGCAGTCCCCAACTCATCCCGGCATGCGTCGGCAAGGCGTTGCATGGTCTCGTCCATCTGACGTTCGAGCATGGCGATGTAACCGGCATCGTCTTCCATGAGAATCCCCGGCGTTGAGGTGACCCGCCAGTCTTTCCCATAGGCGTGTCGTGCCCGTCTGTCCATGCCTGATACAGGGGGGCTGGCAACACTGCGTAACGTGCCTTCCTGTGGCTGCCCGGCGGCGCATCATGATGCGCCAACGCAGAGGCGGGTACGCCCAAGGCAAAGGCGGGTATGCGCTATCGCGCACACCCGCCTCGTTGTCATCTGTCTGGGGTCTGCCAGTGTTCCTGCGTCGTCGTCACTGCCGCGCATGTCTGGGCGCAGTGCCCCGGAGGTCTCCGACGGTTGTCCTTCGCAGGAGGCGCAAGGCGCCTGTGGCCGCTGGCCGCACGTCTGCAGGGCTGTCTGCCAGCCCGTTGCCTACGTCGTACAGATTTCGGCTAGATATCGCCGCCAATCTTGTGGATGGCGACCATGCCCCCGGCAACACTCTTGGTGTTGGTCAGGCCGAGTCTGTCGAGGATGAGTTGCGACTCGAAGGAACGCAGACCGGTGTTGCACACCAGCATGACGGTCTTGTCACGCGGGATTTCGTCGATGCGGGCGGCGAGTTCCTCTTCGGGGATGTTGATCCATTCATCACCGTATTTCTCCACCAGCGGGACGGCGTTGGCGGCAAGGCGCGTGTCGACGAAGCATATGTCGGCATCCTTGCGGCCTTCCCACAGCTGGACGAACTCTTCCGTGCCCACGAGACGGCAGCGGCCCGCCAGCACGTTGTCTGCCACGTTGCCCGCCACGTTGACGATGTCCATGGCAGAGGCGAAGGGCGGCGAGTAGACCACTTCGGCGTTGCTGATGTCCTCGACGGTGGGCTTTGAAGCCAGCATGGTCGCCACGGCATTGATGCGTGCCGTGAGAGCATCGCCAAGTGTCGAGAACCCCTGAATGCCGAGCACACGGCGGGTGGGCCTGTCCACCACCAGTTGCAGGGTCATGATGGTCTTTTCGGGGTAGAAATGGGCGCGGTCGAACTGTTCCACGTGCACGTTGACGGCGTCATACCCTTCGCGAAGCGCGCCTTCGACCGTAAGGCCCGCACCGGAGGCGGAGCCCTCGAAGAGCTTCACGGCCCAGCTGCCCACGGCGCCGGGGAAGGTGGCGTCACCATCTGCGAGGTTGGTGCCGATGACACGCCCCTGACGGTTGGCCATGGAACCCAGCGGGAAGAAGCCGGGCTTGCCCGTGACGAGGTTGGGTATGGTGACGCAGTCGCCCCCGGCGAAGATGTCGGGGTCGGAGGTGCGCATGCGGGTGTCGACGATGATGGCGCCGCGGGGGTCGAGTTCGAGTCCGGCGTCGCGTGCCAGTTGGGTGTTGGGCGATACCCCGGCGGCAAGGATGACGAGGTCGGCGTCGAGGGTGCGCTTGTCGGTGATCACGCGGGCGACCTTGCCGTTCTCGCCTTCAAGGCGGACGACCTTCTCGCCGGTGTGCACGACGACGTCGTTCTTCTCAAGGTCGTGGCGCAGCATCTGCGAAAGCGACTTTGACGTGAAGCCCGGCATGATCTGGTCGGCGAGTTCCACCACGGTGGTGTCGATGCCCCACATGTCGGCAAGGCTCACGGCCATTTCAAGGCCGATGAAGCCGCCGCCCACGATGACGGCCTTGGAGACCTCTCCGGCGGAGATGGCGTGTTGCACGAACTCGGCTTCGTCGAGGTTGGTGACGGGAGTGACCCCGGCAAGGTCCATGCCTTCGACAGGAGGCCTGTTGGCCTTGCTGCCGAGGGCGAGCACCAGCTTGTCGTATTTGAGGGTGCGGCGTTCACCCGTGCGCAGGTTCTCGATCTCCACCGTATGGGCGGCCCGGTCGATGGCATGGGCGCGGGTCTCGACCAGTGCCTCCACGTCCTTGTTGATGCGGAAGAACTCGGGGTCGCGAACCACGTTGTAGGGTGTGGCCTGCAACGACTCGATGTTGCTCACCTCTCCGGACACGTAGTAGGGGATGCCGCAACCGCCGTAAGAGATGCGCGATGCCTGGTCGATCATGGTGACGTGGGCTTCGGGGTCGAGACGTTTGAAGCGGCAGGCGGCCTTGGGCCCGAGGGCCACTGCGCCGATGACGACGACATGCTTCGGCATGGGTTCCTCCAGAGATGCGGCGTTGGGGCGGCGAAAGCAGGTGGGGTGCTTTGGCCCGTTACGGGTGCGTGGCTGGCATACGCCAGCTGTGCCGGTAGGTTGAGTGCCTTACGCTTTGGTGAGCGTCAAGCATCTGAAAGCATACTTTCGGAGTAGGATTTACACCCATGCCGGGCTTTTCGCAAGGTCTGTGTCCACTGACATTGTCCCTGTCGTCGTTTTTACGCAGTGGAGACGGTGCCTGTACCGTTGTGCGTTGAGGTCTGTTGCGCAAACGAAAAAAGCCCTTTCGGGCAGTGTGGCGACCGGGGCGGTCGTGTCGTGCTGGCGTGGTCAAAGGGCGTGAAAAAAGGCGTGCAGTGCCGGATGTACGGCGGCGTCCAGCTGATGCGTGGAACGGTTTTGCACGCCTTCTAGGGGTTTACAATGGTTTCCCCATCGGTCATGGGCAACTCGCTTTGCCGTTATGGGATCCTGTTTCCACCAGAGGCTATACCCTCCGCCATTGTCCTTCTGAACACTGCCTCGTCTTCGTGCTTTCCCTGCCACCAAGTGGCCCTGTCCCGGCTGCCTCAGGCGCAGCCTGAAGACCTCTTGCGCACTCCGACACCGTTGTGGCGATGCTTCCGACGCATCGCACTCCTGCACCAAATCCGGCGGCACTCGCAGCGGCCGTGAAATGGATACGGCCTAAACATAACGCAGTGCGTCGTCTGTGTCCATATGGATGCAATCTTTTTGCAGTGTGCCGACTGTCTCATCAAACATGATGCAATGTACCGTAACGATTGATGCGTCTGATTAGCTCTGTTGCCATCTTCTTTTCCTGTGAATGTAACATGCCGTTAAAGAAGATGATGTTTTTTTGTGCTGCGATGGCAAGGTGTTGGATGTGTGTTGCGGCAAATGACAGAAGGCCGGAGCAGCGAACATGCTCCGGCCTTCGTGCAAGGTCGTTGTGTGCGAGGCTGACTACTTGCCGGCCAGTCCAAGCTTCGCCGCGATGCGCTGGGCCGCTTCGACGGTGTACTTTTCAGCCAGTGCCACCTTGTCCTCATCGTGCAGCACCAGCGAGGGCGCGTTGCCGAGAGTGGCGTCGGGCGTGACGCCATAGGCGGGCGGAAAACCATTGGTGAAGTACATGTCCTGAAAGCCCGAGAACTTGAGGCTGTGTGCCGTGGCGTCGAGCACCGCCGTCTCGTCCTTGTCGACAAGACCCAGTTCCTTGGCGCGCAGAAGTCCCGCAAGGCACTCGCCACCCTGCGTGCAGGCGATGTGCCCATGGCGGTTGGCGCGGATCATGGAATCCATGATGGCCTGTTCCGTCACCTGCACCACCTGGAAGGCACCGGGGCCGCCGAGGGCCTCGAACCGTTCGGCGAGGTGCCTCACGCGGGGGAAGGACACGGGGTTTCCGATCATTGCCGCCTGCGCCACGCTGGGCTGGACGGTGACGGGTTCGTAGTGGCGCTGCCTGGGGTCTTCGACGCTGTAGTAGCGGTAGACGGGGTCGGCGTGGTGCGACTGCACCCCGAAGACGCGCGGAAGGGCGTCGATGATGCCAAGACGGTGCATCTTGAGAAAGCCCGACATGACAGCGGTGATGTTGCCTGCGTTGCCGATGGGCACGAAGACGCACTTGCCCGCCATGTCCCAGCCGTACCACTGGGCCACTTCGAAGGCGTACGACTCCTGCCCGAGGATGCGCCAGCTGTTCTTGGAGTTGAGCAGGGCGACGCGGTAGTTCTCGGCAAGGTGCTCGACCACTTTCATGCAGTCGTCGAACACGCCGGGAATCTCGAGCACCGTGGCCCCGCTGCCAAGAGGCTGCGAAAGCTGCTGCGGGGTGACCTTGCCGTGGGGCAGGATGACCGCCGACTTGATGGGGGAACCCACATACGAGGCGTACAGGGCCGCTGCGGCGGACGTGTCACCCGTGGAGGCGCAGATGGTGAGCACCTCGTCCCAGCCGTGCTTGCGTACCAGTGCGCGCAGGTAGCTGAAGGCGCAGGCCATGCCCCTGTCCTTGAACGATGCACTGGGGTTCTGGCCGTCGTTCTTGTAGGCGAAACGCTGCCCGACGCTTCTTTCGAGGGCGGGCGAGGCATCCACCACCGGCGTATTGCCTTCGCCAAGATAGATGATGTCGTCCTCTTCAAGGACGGGGGCCATCAATTCATAGAAGCGGAAGATGCCGCGCAGCGAACGGCACCGGGTGGATGCCCGGGAGTCGAAGAGCGTGCGCCAGTCGTCGCCGCTACGGTGGTCGGCGAGGTGGTCGAAGTCGAGGTCTTCAAGCAGGAAGACCCCGCCGCACGAGGGGCAGGTGTAGAGCAGTTCGTCTATGGAGTGCCGTGCCCCGCATCCGAGGCAGACATATTCCATCCGGCTGCGCCAGCCGGGAAAATCACAGGAGGGCATGGTTTACTCCGTAACGTATGTTGCCGTACAGCGGCGCACCGGTCTTGCGGCGGGCGTCGCGTTGCTTCAAGTGCGGGCGCACGCAGGGGGGCCCGTAATGCCTGACGGACTTCAGGCCGGGCTGCTGCCGGCCTACTGGCCGGACGATTTGCCCGATTTGCCTGCGGACTTGTCCGCAGCCTTGCCACCCGTTTTGCCCGCAGACTTGCTGGCAGGCTTTGCCCCGGACCTGCTGACAGGCTTGCCGACCGTTTTGCCCGCAGGCTTGTCCTCTGGCTTGCTTTCGGCCGCGCGGGCTTCGGGGGCGTTGTCGTGCTCCTCGTTCTCGCGCTTGTCGCCTTCATCGGCAGCG
>Ga0302246_1001900_pt1 | contig 13527 bp, 13 predicted proteins | sample AAG_UR_Trp_MG_FD_193533 | JGI IMG/M metagenome (GOLD analysis project Ga0302246, IMG submission 193533) | Enriched activated sludge microbial communities from anaerobic digester in WTTP, New Holstein, Wisconsin, United States - AAG_UR_Trp | ecosystem: Engineered > Bioreactor > Anaerobic >...
GCCATGGCATACATCGCCCCCTCCCATGCCTCCCACCACTGCTGCAATCGTCTGGCCTCTGCCATGCAGTATCCAGTGTCGGTACAACATATCATAGCCCCTCACGGCTTCTTCACCATAGGATTCGCGGAACGGCATCGCACATCGGTCAGGAGGAGAGAATGCCCGCCAGAATACGCGTACCTCGGTGGGTTTCGGTGCTCGCGCTGGCAGTCGGCGGCATGAGCCTGCTTTTCGTGACTTCAGCACTGCTTCCCCTGCTCCATACAGACCAGTCCGAATCATGGCGCGACACCATCCGTATCGGGTATGCCATTGAGCCTCCCTATGCCTTCGTGAACAAGAATGGCAACGTGACAGGCGAATCTCCCGAACTGGCGCGCATCGTGGCCCGCAGAGCGGGTATCCGCTCTACCCGCTTCGTCCTGTGCGATTTCAACAGGCTCATCGATGCGCTCGTCGCAGGCGAAATAGACGTTATCGCCTCCGGCATGTTCATCACCCCGAAGCGCATAAAGCGCATCGCCTTCTCACAGCCCACCACCACGGTTCACCCGGGGCTTCTGGTACAGCGCGGCAACCCGCACAAGATAGACGGCTACGGGGCATTCAAAGCTGGTTCGGGGGTGAGGGTGGCGGTACTGAACGGCTCCGTCGAACAGGGCTATCTGCTGGCATCCGGGGCCTCATCTTCCGCCATGGTCATCGTGCAGACACCTCAAGAGGCGCTCACCGCGCTACACGACAACGCCATACAGGCAATCGCCCTCTCTGCGCCGACAGTGAGCTTCATGGTCGCGTCATCTCCATCCGAGTTCGAAGCCATTGCGGGTTTCACCCCCGGAGAGGCCCCACCCGAGGAGCACTGCGCGTTCGGGTTCCGCCTCGATGACACATCATTGAGGCAGGCCTTCGATGCAGCACTTGCCGGGTATCTGGGGACGCAAGAGCACATCGAAATGATATCGCGTTTCGGATTCGACAGATCAGCCGTACCCCAGACGCGATAAACCACCGGGAAAAAAGATGGCACACCCTGTAGCCATACTCAGCGGCAAGAAACGCAACATGGGGCTCGGTATCGCCCTCTTCGCCGTGACCGCCTGCATCATGGCGTGGCTCAGCGGCTCGTGGTACCTGACACTGCAACAGTATGCGCCGCTGTCACAGGACATGCGTCTGGCATGGTCCGACCTCTACCGGGGCCAGATGGAGGCTGAACGCCTTCTCGCCGGAGAATCCGGCGGGCGTCCGGGCGCTCAGACCGCCTATTTCAGGCAGGCTGCCGAACGTATCCAGGACGCCGTAAGAATACTGCGGACGAGGAGCGCACTCTTCTCTCTCGACACAGGCCTCATACAGACGAAGGACGATGCCCTCGCGTTCGTCGATGCCATCAACGAAGTCAGCACCGCCACGTACGCGCGCATCCGTGACGCATCGACTCCGAACACGATGCGCATCATCTCGCAACGCAACGACTTCGATGCACTCCATGTCAATTACGAGAAGCTCCAGAGAAGCTTCGACAAGGCGTTCGACAGCCGGGCCCAACGCCTGATGCAGTCCGGAATAGGGCTCATGTCGCTCTGGATAGTCGTTGTGATGTTCCTCGGGTTCCAGTTGCACGGGCTTGCTGAACGGTTCAGGTCTGCAGCCGAACAACTTCGTGAAAGTGAAGAACGCTGGAACTTCGCGCTCGAAGGGGCGGGAGATGGAGTATGGGACTGGAATCTGGCGCAGGACACCATCTTTCTTTCCCGAAAATGGAAAGAGATGCTCGGCTTCAATGACGACGAACTGGTCAACGACTTCGAGACGTGGCGATCCCTTGCCCACCCTGAAGACATCGATACGGCACTAGCGACGATCAACAGGTGCCTCTCTGGAGGCACAGACCAGTATGAACACGTATACCGCATGTTGCGCAAGGACGGGACGGCATGCTGGATACTCGACAGAGGCAGGGTCGTCGCTCGTGACGCGGAGGGCAACCCTGTCCGGTTCATAGGCACACACACCGACATCACGGCCCAGAAACTCTCGGAAGAGTCTGCGCGTGCCAGCGGCGAAAACCTTGCCGTGACACTCTCGTCGATCGGCGACGCCGTCATCGCGACCGACAGGGACGGACGAGTGACCCTGATGAACCCGGTCGCCGAAAAGCTCACGGGCTGGACACAATCCAGCGCCATCGGGAAGCCCGTCTCCGCGGTCTTCGTCATCATCTCCGCCACGACGAAGCAATCTCTCCCTTCTCCGGTGGAGGAAGTACTCCGGACAGGTCGAACAGTCTCCCTGTCCAACGACACCACCCTGGTCTCGCGCAGCGGACGCGAATTCCAGATTGCCGACAGTGCCGCCCCCATCCACGATGCTTCCGGCGAGATGTCAGGCGTCGTGATGGTGTTCACCGATGTGACCCAGCAATACCGTTTCAAACGCAAACTCGCCGAGAGCGAGCACAGGTTCAGGACGGCGCTCGATGAAGCCCCCTTTCCCGTGCTCCTGCATGATGCCCGGGGCGATGTACTCATGCTCAACAGGCAGTGGAGCCTTCTGACGGGGTATGAACCTTCGCAAGTGCCGACCATCCATCGATGGAAAGAGCTTTCAGACCCCGAAATCGACCCGGAGAGCCGTTTTTCAGGGCAAGCACGCAGCACGGACGGAGAGCAGAACATCCGGTGCAGTGACGGCACGCTACGCACATGGAACGTGAGCATGATCGAACTCGGTGCCATGCCGGATGGCAGGCACATCACCATGCTCGCCGCAGTGGATGTGACGGTCCAGTCCGAGACCATGCGGGCGCTGCAACGCTCCAAGAAAGCGGCAGAGTCTGCGAACGCGGCGAAAACAGAGTTCCTCGCCAACATGAGCCATGAGATTCGAACGCCGCTCAACGGCATCATGGGCATGATGCAGCTTCTCGTGAGCACCCCCCTCGATGACGAGCAGAAACAGTATGTCTCCAACGCCATATCCTCGTCCGGCAGGCTCAGCCAGCTTCTCTCGGATGTGCTGGACCTTTCGCGGATTGAAGCGGGGGGGCTCGTGCTGCGCGATGAATGCGTGACACCCTCCGAACTTCTCGACGCCATCAAGGACCTCTTCACCCTCGGCACGCGGTCGAGTCAGGTGGAACTCGCTCTCGAAATCTCTCCCGGTCTTCCACAGCACATCCTTCTGGATGGCGGGCGACTGCGCCAGATTCTCTTCAACCTCGTGGGTAACGCGCTCAAATTCACAGAGAAAGGCCACATACATGTACGACTCGACGAGCTTGCCATCCACGGGGGCATGCGCCAGTTGCTCCTCGTATCCGTAGAAGACACCGGCATCGGGATTCCGCAGGGGGCGATGCGCGACATCTTCAACCCCTTCTATCAGGTGGACGGCAGCCACGTGCGCCGTCAGGGCGGGGTAGGACTGGGACTCTCCATCGTACGCCGTCTGGTCATTGCCATGGGAGGGGCACTGTGCATTGACAGTGCCGAAGGCGAGGGAACACGCATCCACCTGTCGCCGCCCTTCCGCACCTGCGCCCCGGATTCAGGCGACAAGCCCGAAACGTCCGGCGAGACACCGGAGGCAGGTCTCCCCATGGCGCTTGGGGACCCAGCCGCGCTGCACGGCCTGAACCTGCTGCTTGTCGAGGATGACCCCGTCAACCAGCTGGCGACTGCGGGCCTTCTCCGCAAATCGGGTGCGCGCGTCACCATCGCCGCGAACGGACAGGAAGGATTGGCTGCAGCGCTGTCGGACAGCTTCGACTGCATCATCATGGATGTGCAGATGCCCATCATGGACGGTATAGAGGCCACACAACGGCTCAGAAGCGATGGCCGCTATGCCGCAAGGGCCGCAACACCCGTAGTGGCGATGACTGCGCATGCGCTGGAAGGGGACAGGGAGATGTGCCTGGCAAGCGGCATGGATACCTACGTCACCAAACCGGCGACACTCGAGAGTCTTGCGCAGGCGATAGCCTCTTCCATACGCTTGCGTACCCGGAAAGGGCCCTGAGGCACGCCCAGTCCCCCCGCACCTGAAACAGCCCCGACTGCGGCACTGCACCCTTTGCCGACGCTCACACGAATGCCATCGTGGAAGCTGCGAAGGGGGCAGACGGCGTCGCACTCCGGGCAACGTCGCCCGCTGACGGCCCCCCCTTTCTCATGCTTGACAACAGGGCACGGGGGGCGTAATCGCCCATTCACGCAAGGGGAGTAGCTAGCCCAGGCAACGTCAACAGCCTGACGGGAGACCGTCTGGCGTTGCCGTCGTAAGAATCCCGATTCTGACGATTAGCGAGACCTTCATGGCAGCAATGCCGGAGGTCTCGCTTTATTTTTTGCGTGCGGGCCTCCGGAAGACTCACTTTCAGGAGTGGCGAAATGACTTTCAGAGAATCCGTTCCGTTCATCGTGGCTATCGCGGCCACCATCCCCGGCATCCTGCTACGCGTCGTCCATCCGGACATCAGTCCCCTGCTCATGGCCTCTCTCACGGGCCTCGCCATTCTCGGGGCGTCGTTCATGCTCATGTGGGCCTGCGAAGTGGCCCAGATGGACATCCCGCAGACTCTGGCCCTAGCCGTGGTCGCACTCATCGCCGTGTTGCCCGAGTACGCCGTGGACATGTACTTCACATGGATGGCGGGGCAACACCCCGAAAGCAACTACGCGCACTATGCCATCGCCAACATGACAGGGGCCAACCGGTTGCTCATCGGCATCGGCTGGAGTGCCATCGCCATCCTCTACGCGCTGCGCTTCCGCAAGGCGGTGCAGCTTGAAGAGGAACGCCGTTCCGAATTGCTGTTCCTCGCACTTGCCACCGCCTACGCGCTGGTCATCCCGCTCAAGGGCACGCTGGAATGGTACGATGGTGTCATTCTCGTCAGCCTCTACGTCTGGTACATCCGCATCGCCTCAAAGCGCCCCTGCACCGACTGCGAGGTAGAAGGCCCGGCGGAAGCCCTCGCCCATCTGCCCCGCAACACGCGCCGTCTCACCACGCTGGGGCTCTTCCTCTTTGCCGCCGGTGTCATCCTCTGCGACGCGGAACTGTTCAGCGAAAGCCTCGTGGCCTCCGGCAAGGTGCTCGGCATCAACGAGTTCCTTCTGGTGCAGTGGCTCGCACCCATCGCGTCCGAAGCGCCGGAGTTCATCGTCGCCATCATGTTCGCCACCCGCGGTCAGGCAAGTCTGGCCCTTGGCAGCCTCATCTCGTCGAAGCTCAACCAGTGGACCTTGCTCGTCGGCATGATACCCGGCGTCTTCGCCGTATCCTCCGGGTCCATCAACCCGCCCATGCCCATGGACGACCACCAGATGCACGAGTTGCTGCTCACCGCCGCACAGTCGCTTTTCGCCGTGGTGCTCCTCGCGCGCATGCGTCTCGGGCTTCGCGGGGCCCTCGTGCTGCTGGCGCTTTTCATCGGTCAGTTCGCGGCACCGCTGTATGAACCCTATGTGGAGAACCTGCTTGGCATCCCCCACATGCCCGACGGGCTGCACATCGTGTACAGCGGCCTCTACATCGCCCTTGCCCTCGGCATGATGCTCTACCGCCCCGGCCGCCTGTTGCAGTTGCGCGAAGGCCTCAAGGTCTGACGCCCTTCACGGTCCTACAGTAAGGTGCGGGGGGAGCAATCCCCCCGCACGGCCATAACCGCCCAGACGCCGACGGCATGACCACCAGCCGACGCCACAACACCTGTTCCACCTCACCCGCCCTCATGCGCACCGCCCCCGAAAGCACGACCGCAGCCGAATCTTCTTGGCAAGGTGCCGAGCACGACACTGGGCACGACACGGGGCACGACGCGGGGCAACGCCCACGAGGCACGGCGAGCGCCACCAAAACATTTCAACAATAACAGAATCTTATATTCGTCATTGCAAAGGCTTGGCGTCATCAGGGCGGCATGATATGGCATGGCAGCGCAGTCATGCGTTACGGAGGTTCCATGCGCCGATTCGTCATCTGCCTCGCCGCCCTTGCGCTTCATGCCATGCTGTGTTTCCCCGACGTACGAGCGTTCGCGCAACCATCGGACCAGCCCGCACAGCCACCGGCCAAAGCGGCCCCCGGACAGGAAGAAGGCAGCTTCAACATCCATGACGAGCGCACCGACATCGACGTCAGCTACCCGACCTTCGACAATGCAGCCGTGACCGCCGACATCCGCCAGTGGGCCCACCACCTTGTCGATGCCTTCCGTGCCGGTATCGAAGAAGAGCAGCCGCTGCCTTTCAAGAGCACGCTCAAGGTCGGCTATACCGTCTCACACCCTTCGGACGTGGCCCTCAGCATCACATTCGACGTGTACACGTATACCGGCGGTGCACACGGCAACCTCGACCTCATCACGCTTTCGTACGACCTGCGCGACGCCCGGCGACTCTCGCTGGAGAACCTTTTCGCCGACCCGGAGACAGCCCTCGCCCGCATGTCCGCCTATGCCTATGCACGCCTCTCTGCCACACTCGGCGACATGCACGTCGAAGACATGCTTCGTAGCGGCACCACCCCTGACGTGGACAACTACGCCAGTATCGCGCTCATCCCCGGCGGTATCCGCATCCACTTCCAGCCGTATCAGGTCGCACCATGGGCAGCCGGTCCCCAGCATGTGGACATGCCCCTTGAAGACCTCGCCGATGCAGAACCCCGCGCCGCCCTCTGGGGACGGTAGCAGCCACCGTATTCCATCATCGCCCTCCATGTTCGCGCGCATCATCACGTCATCGTCCTGCAAGGGTTGCCTCGCCTCCGACTGCCTGCGCGGCTTCGTCATGGCCCTCGCCTTCTGGCTCGTGCTGCTGCATGCGCCCACACACGCCACGGCGAACATGCACCCCGGCTTCAAGACGATGGGGCTATGGCTTCCCGAAACTGACGAGCGCATGGATGTCGCCGTCTGGTATCCGTCCATCCGCGTACCTAGCGAGTTCCGCATCTATGAGTGGACGCTCGAGGTGGCCCGTAACGGCAAACCCGTGCCGGGACGGTTCCCGCTCATCCTTCTTTCGCATGGCACGGGCGGTTCAAGGTTCTCACACCACGACACGGCGGCAGAACTCGCTGCCAATGGTTTCGTCGTGGCGGCCATCACCCATCCCGGTGACAACATCGACGACACATCCGCCCTGTTCACCCTGCGCCAACTGGCGCAGCGCCCCAGACAGGTCAGCCAGTTGCTCGACCACCTGCTGCGCGACCCCGCCATGCTGGAGATGATCGACCCCGGGCGCATCGCAGCCGTCGGCTTCGGCGTGGGTGGAACGACAGCACTCATGCTGGCAGGGGGCATACCTGACGGGGCAGGGTGGACAGACTACTGCGAGAGGGCGTCGCAAGGCGACCCTTATTGCTCGCCGTGGGCCCGTGCACGGCTTGACGCCCTGCGCGACGACCTCAAGTCGCTCAAGACGCTTCCGGTCCTGCGCGACACTCGCGTCCGCGCGGCCGTCGCCGTCGCCCCCGCCTACGGCATGCTGTTTTCGCGCAGCAGCATGAGCGCGGTGAACATCCCCGTCAGCATCATCAAGGCGGGACAGGACGAGGTCAACCGAGCCCCTTTCCATGCCGACGCCATCCGGAGTGCCCTCACCCCTTCGCCCGAGTTCGCCATTCTCGCCGAGGCTGACCACTTCTCGCTCATGGCCGCCTGCCCCCCTCAGCTGGAAGGGATTCTTCCTGAAGTGTGCGGCGGGGTCTCCCCCGAGACACGAGAGCGCATCCACATGACGCTCAACGGCCACTTGCTGCGTTTTCTCGTGACTCACCTCGGCAACACCCCTGCGTTCTTTCCTGTTGAAGAACCACAGCCCGCGCCGCCCCCCACGCCCGAGGTGCAGCCGGCACAACCGGAAACGCCACCCGCGGTGAACGCCACCAAGGGCAAGCGCGCCAAGCCCCGGCCGAAACCTCGCGCCAATGCCACGCTGCCCTGACATCGCGATTCTCTAGACACACGACCGCAGCCGAGAATGTATAACATGCTAGAATGAAAAATCTTTTTGCCAGACCATCCGCATTGTCCGGCATGGCGGGGCGCACCAGTCGCCCACGGCAGGACACCCCGCTGACGAAGCCCCACAACACGCTGATTTCTCTCGACAAAAAAACACATTCCACCGCCCTTCCAAGCCGCTTGACATGGAGAAGACGAAGCACTAGATGCTCTCTCGTGGCAAGGTGCCACAAGTGTTCCGCACGAAGGAACGCGCCACTTCATGCAAGATGTCAAGGTAGCAAAGATGTTCAGCAAATGCTGCGGCCAGACCACATTCAGGCCGTCCATGCTTCTTGCTTTCTTTTTCTCGATAATCACCCTCGCCATCCCGGCAGGTGGTCCGGCTGATGCCGTCTCCACCACGAACGGGGCAGCACAGGCAGCCAATGACGTGCCCCCTGTCGTTCACGCTGGCGAAGGATGGCAGGCCATGCCCGCTGGGGGACGCCCTGCCTACATAGGCATCCATGGCGGTACGGTTCCCGTGAGTCTGCTCACCACCCGCGGCGGGGCGACCATGGTCGCTCTCGTTGGGGAGACGGGAAGCGACTTCCTGCGCGTCTTGCGGGGCGGCAACGCCTCTTCGAAGGCCGAAGAGGTACCGCAGCCTCATCTCGTCGCCAGCGCGGCATCCGCCACAGATGCCCGCCCCATGCCCGCCAAGGGTGAACCAGGCCCCATGCCCATAGAGACCGTAGCCGCTCCGATGCCCAACGCGACCATGCTCGTCGCCTCGACATCGTCCGGCAACATCCCGGTCATCTATGCAGCTGGACGCTCCTTCGAACGCATGGACATCGCCCCTTCCGAGTGGACCCCTTTCGGCCTTGGTGATGAGACCGTCAAGAATGACGGTTCTGGTCACAACACACCCAAGATCAAGGCGAAGAAGGCAAAGGCCAAACAGAAGAAGACTGCGGTGCGCAAGCCAGCCCAGACTCGTCAGGCCAGCAAGAACCCGCAGCACAAGGTGCTCCACAACGAAGGCGGCCCGGTGAGCATCACGACCCCTCTGGTGTTGATCAACGCCTAGACGTCTCTCTCATGCCCCTAACAGCCCCGCACCGCGGGGCTTTTTTTTGGTGTTACGGCGGCAGTCCGCTTCGGGCTCCATGTCCGCGTCCTGTCCGGACATTACCGGCCGAAGCCCCCGCCCTGCCATCCTGACGCCACAGCGGCCCTCCCGCAGGTCGGTCTTGGTAGCCGTGATACACTCAACCGCCCCCCTCACCGCCCTGTACAGGCCTCAAGACACCGTTCCCACGGCATCCCCGCCACGTCTCAGGCAAGGTCCTGCACACCTGATTGCCGGATGCTGACCAGCGTTACACGACAGCATCCGAACCATCCTGCGGGCACGTCATGACCTCGCTGCGACCGGAACGGACCTGCCACCATGCCGTAGCTATGCACGCACGGCAAGGGCACCATCATCCTCGCTAACAAACACGTCAGGAGACGCCATGCGTGTCACAAGAACGGAGGCAGGCAACTGCGCCGACTCCCGCCCGTTACGGACGGCACACTCATGTCAGGGCAACGCCCCTCGCACCTCGACCCGCGCACTATCATGGAGGCACTCGTGAACGGCGCCAACCACGACTGGAGGCTGGACAGAAGCCTCACCCTGCCCGCCATTCTCGCCATCGTCACGGGCATCATAAGCGCCGCGACCCTCGGCGCCACGCTGAAAACACGGATTGAGACCATCGAAGCCCGTACCGCGGCGTTCGATTCCGAGATGCGTGACGCACGAGCCACCAGCCTTCATGTCGCACGCATCGACGCCCGGCTCGAAGCACTTCAGGAAACCATGGCGGCACTCAGGGATGACATGCGGCAACTGCGCAAAGGCATGACCGGAGACGGCAGATGAAGCAGCGCGCACCGAACCTTCGGGCACGGCAGGAAGACTTCGTGGCGGCAGTACGGTCGGGGCTTTCGCCCGAGAAGGCGGCGTTGCAGGCAGGCTACGCACCCGCCACGGCAAGGAGGACGGGCCACAGGCTCATGCAGTCTCCTGCCATACGGAGTGCACTCGCAGAATCAGGGGTGGAGGCTGCCCCCCCGGAACACGGCACGCCCGACGTCTCACCTGAACAGGTCGTACAGGAGCTTGCCGCCATCGGTTTCGGTGTCCTCTCCGACGTCTGCTCGTGGTCGGCCGAAGGTATCCGCCTGCACGACTCCACACGGCTTACACGGGCACAGGCATCCATGATCGCCGAAATCCGCGAAGCGTCGTCCGGCAAGGGAGGAGTGCACGTCAAACTGCACTCGAAACTCAAGGCACTGGAAATGCTCGGTCGTCACTTCGGCATGTTCGGCGGGGCGGCGAATGAAGGCGGGGCGACCGTACCCATGATTCCCGAAGAACTGAGACAGCGCATCGACTCGATGTATGCAGGGTACGGTTCCGAAGATGCAGGGCATTTCGGCACGTCCGACGAAGAGACGGATACCGGCGAATCACTGGCAGACAGGGGGGTATACGGCGCGCTGCCATGAAGCCGATGCACGCCGCAGGAAGATGCAAGCGCCATCGTCCCGGCATTCCAGAAGACTCGAAGGGCCGAGGCGTCGGCCCTTCGAAAATCATGGTCGTCACAGACAGGAGGCACTAGCATCTGTATGATGAAGTGAACCCGCCGCAGCCTCGTCGCGGCAGCGGCTTTGTTGTTCAGGAGGCAAGACGATGTACGACAAGTCATTGGAAAAAGAGGAAGCCTGTTGTTCATGCGGACGCTACAACGACCTGCAAGACAACGAACGGGCCCGGGAACTCCACCATGTCGAAGACAGGCTGCTCTGCTTCGACTGCTTCCGTCGGCATGGGCCGTTGTTACGCGGCACTCTCGGAGAAGAGCGCGTTCTGAGCCTCATCGAGAACTGGTACGGCTAACCCTGTGCACCTGCGATTCTGCACGTTATTCCGATCTGCGCCTCAACGCCTCTGCCCCCCCTGCACCGTACCTTGCGAACGAGGGACACACCGTAGCCCCACAGGTTCTCCCGGGCTTGTAAGACCGCAGGTACAGTGCACCAGCTGCTCGCTTCCATCCGGCAACCGAAGAAGTCCGTCGATCTCCACCTGTTCCCGAAGATAGAGCCCGTCCACGACTTCACCACGCTCGACAAGCCGCGCGTTCTCGTCGTTGTAGAGTGTCAGCGACACAGGTGCACCGTACATGCTGGCCAGTTCAAGCTGGGCATAGGCAGAGCATGCCGCGAGCCTGTCTTCGGGAACGCGGGCCTCGACTTGCGTCGGCCATGCGGCCAGACAGAACGCGAAGGTTGCCGCCAGCGACGCCAACCGCTTCATCCCCGTCCTCCTCATTTGCAGATTCCGGACTCGCGCGCCGACTCCATCCCGGTGCAGTCTCCCTTGGAGCAGCCCTTGGCGAAATCGGCGCAGGCTCCCGCCGTGTCATCCTGCTGCAGACGTACCGCCGCCCTGAAGTTCCACGCCCGATGATAGCCGGAATCGAGTTCCAGAGCATGGTCGAGGTCTTTGCGGGCACCGATGAGATTGCCCATTCGCATGGAAACCAGCCCCCGGTAGGTGTAGGCCTCGACACCGGGCTTGAGGCGAAGCGCCTTGGTGAGGTCTTCGAAGGCCTCTTCGTACCGGCCCATCTCACTGTAGGCCAGTCCCCGCCGCTGGTAGGCGGCCGCATAATCGGGTTGCACGGCTATGGCACGGTCGAGGTAGGTCACCGCCTGTACGGGGTCGGAGCACACTTCGCTGTTCCCCCACAGGACGCGGGCAAGGGCGTAGTTCTTCTCCGCCTCGGGCGCGACGTTCCCCGACAGGCCCATCGGGTTGACAGGGGCAAGCGGTGCCTCGTGTGCGGCACAGCCTCCAAGAACGAACAATGTACAACAGAGCAGACAGCGCAGGACAAAGGGCATCCGCAACCTCCATGAATATGCGTCGACCCTGAACACAGTGCGGCGGCATGGTCAAGCACCCATCAGTATTGTTATTGGATATAGACCATGCTATTCATGTCGCATGGACACGACACACACGCCTCACCTCACCGGGAATACACTCGAAACGGCGTTGCGCCACCTTGAATCATCTGCGGGCCCTCGCCCCAGACTCTGTGCGGCCATGCTCCTTTGGGCCACAGGCGCTGAAGGACACCGGGCCGCAGCATGGCTGCCTGCGTGGTTCATGCCGCACTTTCACGACGCACTGTGCTCCCTTCCACGCGAAGAAGCACTCTTCGCACTCTTCGAGGATATGGCCCTCCTCGCGCGGGCACATGCCGTATCATGTCGACCGGAGATGATACCGGAACCGCTTGCCGCTGTAATGACCGCTTTCGAGGCAGACGGCGAATGGCACCCGAACGACGGTACGCTGGTGAGCGAATGGTACTGGCTGCGCCTGCCTGCCATCGGCATGGCATCGCGCCTCGGTGCCGACGTGGGGCTGTTCGGGACATCCGGCCAGCCCTTTGCGGCCCACGGGATGCAGACGACCGAAGGCTGACCCGCCGCCGTCTACCCTCGCATGAGGGGCTTGCCCATCTGGACGCCGCCCGCGCCTGCGCCTATTGTCATGATTCCACGGAGGAACCATGCAAGCCGCGTCCATCCGCTTTCACGTCCATATCGTGCTCGTTGCCCTCATGCTCACGGCATGGGGCTGCGCGCCTCGCGTCAAGGCCGATGTCCTTGCCGTATCCGCCCCCGGCTACACCGTCTCCGGGCAGACATGCATCGTCCTGCCCGGACCGGGCATGGCTGGCATTCCGCCCTCTCTCTTCGCAGAGGCGAGTGGAAGGGTGCGAGCGGCCCTCGCAGGCAAGGGGTTCAGACCCGTCGAGAACGAGAACGAGGCAGAGATGGCCGTCAGGGTCTCATGGGCCACGCACGGCCCCTACGAGACACGCGAACCCCTCCGCCCCACGCCTTCGTTGTCCAGCCCGTTCGGCTGGGCGCGCCAGATGTCCGGGGCGTACGGCAGGGCAGGCTACGGCGGATTCGGTGTGGGGTATGGCGAGGGCTGGACCATCAAGAACGTCTATCAGCATGAACTCGTCCTCGAAGCACGTCGCCGCAGCCAGACCAAGCCCGACATCCCCCCGACTGCGACCGACACACCCGCCAGTCCGGAGGCGACGTCGCAGTCCCCCGACTACACCCGTCCCCCGTATGCCCCGCCGTTGCCCGTGCCCAGTCTGACACCGGCAAGCAGGGGGCGCACGCCGGTCACCCCCCTTCCCCCTGCCGGGTCCGCTTCAGGAACGGTTTCAGGAACAGACGAGGCAGGCCTTGCCCCGTTCGGCGGTGAGGTCCTCTGGCGGGTCGTTGTCAGCAGCGACAGCCAGCGGTCGGCCATCGACCCCATCCTGCCGCACCTCATCAGCGCAGCGGCCCGCTGGATGGGCATCAGCACCAGCACTCGTGTGACCATCGACGAAGAGCTCAATGTCACGCCGCGGGGCGACTGAACGCGACACAAAAGGCGGGAGTGAATCCCGCCT
>Ga0302246_1001907_pt1 | contig 13474 bp, 11 predicted proteins | sample AAG_UR_Trp_MG_FD_193533 | JGI IMG/M metagenome (GOLD analysis project Ga0302246, IMG submission 193533) | Enriched activated sludge microbial communities from anaerobic digester in WTTP, New Holstein, Wisconsin, United States - AAG_UR_Trp | ecosystem: Engineered > Bioreactor > Anaerobic >...
ATGGGCGACATGGACGGTTTCGAATTGCTGCGCATCTTTCGGCGCATGGCCCCGGAGATGCCCGTGGTGATGCTGACGGGACACGGGGGTGAGACCGAGGCGGCCGAGGGGCTGCGGCTTGGCGCTGCGGGCTACCTTCTCAAACCGTGTGATTTCGAGGCGCTTGTGGAATGTCTGGATGGTGCGCTGACGCAGGACGACTCCGGCGGTGCCACGGACGGGCAGGCTACGTGACCCTGCCGCGTACGGGAGGGGATGCGTCCCGGGGCGTGCGGAGTGCCTGATGCACAGACATCCCATGAGGGCCGGAAGGTCGGATTCACCGGCGTGCGGTGTGTCTGTGGCCTCTGTGCCGTGCCGTGAGGTATCCCTGTCGTTCCCGTGCATGCCGTTGCGGTGCCCCGATGGAGGGACGGCTGCGCAATGGAGGAAGGACAGCGAAGCTGACATGCGCCGCGTGCCGCGTGGATGCCATGCCGTCACCCTGTCCATGCCGGATGCCTCTGCCCTGCCGACACCGCGCCGCCCTTGCCCTTGGCGGTGGTTCGTGGTAGCCGCACACGATGTTCGACCTCGACATGTCCATGCAGGTCAGGCGTCTCGCCGTGGCCTTCGTCCCCATGCTTCTGGGCATCGTTTGCCATGAGGTGGCCCACGGCTGGGCCGCATGGCGACAGGGGGATCCCACGGCCCGTTCCCTTGGGCGTCTCACGCTCAATCCTGCCCCGCACATCGACCCCATGGGCGGGCTGATGTTCGTGCTCACCTCATTGATGGGACCGTTCATCATCGGCTGGGCCAAGCCCGTCCCGGTGAACCCCCGCTGGTTCGCCAACCCGCGGCGTGGCATGATGCTGGTCTCTCTGGCGGGGCCCGGTGCCAACGTCGTGCTGGCTGTGGCCTTCGGTCTCGTGCTCAAGCTCTTCGTCATGCTGCTGCCTCCCATGCAATGGCAGGGAGACGGCACCTACGACTTCTTCATGAACATGCTCATCACCGGGGTGTGGGTCAACTTCACCCTCGCGTGGTTCAACATGCTTCCGCTGCCGCCCCTCGACGGCGGTCACGTCGTGGCGGGGCTTCTGCCCTCGCGCCTTGCGTGGCGTTACGAACAACTCGAACGCTACGGCTTCGTCATCATCATCCTGCTGCTCGCAAGCGGTATCGTCGGGCGTGTCATCTACCCGCTCATCCAAGGCTCCGTCTACATGGTGCTCTGGTCGCTGGGTCTCGCCTGACAATCGCCCCATTCCCGGAGGAGAATCCATGACCAGACCCGAATCACGCACTGTTTCCGGCATGCGCCCCACAGGGCCGCTGCACCTCGGCCACTATTTCGGGGTGTTGAAGAACTGGGTGGAGATGCAGCACGAGATGGAGGCGTATTTCTTCGTCGCCGACTGGCACGCCCTGACCAGTGACTTCGCCGAACCTTCGCGCATCAAGGAATTCGTCCCTGAACTGGTGAAGGACTGGGTCGCCGCCGGTCTCGATCCCGAGAAGTGTGTCATCTTCCAGCAGTCGCAGGTGAAGGAGCACGCCGAACTGCACCTCATCCTCTCCATGATCACGCCGGTCAGCTGGCTGGAACGCAACCCCACCTACAAGGAACAGCAGCAGGAGATAACCACCAAGGACCTCGGCAACTACGGGTTCCTCGGCTATCCGGTGCTGATGGCTTCCGACATCCTCATCTATCGCCCCAAGTGGGTTCCCGTGGGGCAGGACCAGTTGCCGCACCTTGAGCTGACCCGCGAGATAGGCCGACGCTTCAACCATTTCTACGGTGACTTCTTCCCCGAACCGGAAGCGCGTCTGACCCCGGCGGCCAAGTGTCCCGGTCTCGACGGGCGCAAGATGTCCAAGAGTTACGGCAACGGCATCTACCTGCGCGACACCATCGAAGAGGTGGCACCCAAGGTGCGCGGCATGTTCACCGACCCCGCCCGCCTGCGCAAGAGCGACCCCGGCAACCCCGATGTCTGCAACCTCTTCCCCTATCACGTGCTGATGACCGACGCCGAGAAGCAGGCAGAAATCCGCGAAGGATGCACCAGCGCGAAACTCGGCTGCGTGGACTGCAAGAAGATGTTCCTCGAAAGTCTCGCCCGTTTCTTCGAGCCGCTGCATGAGCGTCGCCGTGTCCTCGACGCGGACCCCGAGCGCGTACGCGCCATCCTCGAAGACGGCAACACCCGCGCTCGCCGTGAAGCCGCCGCCACCATGGACGGCGTGCGTTCGCGCATCCACTTCTAGGGGGCTATGGCATGACATCCTCCGAAGAGCGCGACGCCACACAGGCGTTTCTGGACAGCCTGCCCGAGCTTGAATCGGGCGAGAGCTTCAGGTTCTCGTGCCACCCCGGCGTGCGGTGCTTCAACGCCTGCTGTTCCGACCTCACCATGCCGCTGACGCCGTACGACGTGCTCCGCCTGCGGCGGAATCTCGGCATGGACAGCGAGACCTTCATCGCTGAACATGCCCGTGTGGGGCAGTACCCCGATACGGGCTTCCCGCTGCTGCACCTGCGCATGAGCGACCATCCACTGAAGCTGTGCCCCTTCGTCTCCGACGAGGGCTGCACGGTCTACCCCGACAGGTCGAGCGCATGCCGTACCTACCCCCTCGGGCGTGCCACCCGTGAAGACGAGGACGGCAACGTGGTGGAGCAGTTCTTCGTCGTGCAGGAGGAGCACTGCCGGGGCTTTGAAGAGACCAAGGCGTGGACGTCGGCCACATGGTTGCAGGATCAGGGGCTGGAGCCCTACTACCGCTGGAACGACGCCTATATGAGCCTCATGGCACGGCAGCGTCGCACCGGGACGGTACTGGGGCCCAAGCATGCGACCATGTGCCTGCTGGCGTTCTATCAGCTTGACCGCTTCGCCGATTTCGTGCGCGGGGTGCATCTGTTCTCCCGTCTCGATGTGGACGAAGCGCGGCAGGAACGCATCCTCGCCGACGAGGAGGAACGCCTCGGCTTCGCGCTGGAGTGGGCTGAACTCGTGCTCTTCGGCGATTGCGCCACCTTGCGGATGCTCTAGGGGCATTCGTAGTGCACCCGCCGCGTCGCTGGTCGTCCACTCCGTCGCCTCGCCGCGTGCGGTCATGACGCGAGGCGTATGCGCCGTATAGAGGCACCACGCCACGTCCCACCGGTCGGGTTCGGGCTGGATAGCCTTGCCGGAAGCCCGACCATCGCACACACCGTATCCAAGGCCACCCGCCCGTAAAGGCGGGTGGCTTCTCATCCCGCAGGAGGTTGCACCATGGCAGACACCACCGTGCCGCAAGGGGCGACAGGCGACGCACCCGTCAAGCATGCAGAGGGTGCGCACTCGGAAGGTGTGTCGGCCCCCAGTCTGGATGCCTGTGCCGTTGCGCTGCCAGCGCACCCCGGCGTGGTGACTCTGTCGCGTCTTGTCGACTGTCTCGCACCGCTTCGTGCAGCAGGAAAGCGCATCGTCTTCACCAACGGCTGCTACGACATCGTGCATCCGGGGCATGTGGACCTCTTGGCGCGTGCCCGTGCCGAGGGCGACCTGCTGGTGCTGGGCCTCAACTCCGACGAGTCGGTCAGGCGGCAGGGCAAGGGGGCGGACCGTCCGGTGAACCCCTTCGAGGTTCGCGCCTTCGTGCTGGCGCATCTTGCCAGTGTGGACTTCGTCGTCCGCTTCGACGAGGACACGCCCTATGAACTCATCAAGGCCGTGCGTCCCCATGTGCTGGTGAAGGGGGGCGACTGGGCCATCGACCGCATCGTCGGACGTGACATCGTGGAAGGTGACGGGGGACGGGTGTTGAGTCTGCCCCTGTTGCCGGGATTCTCCACCACCGCCCTCATCTCACGGATACGTACCACGCACCCCTGAAAGGCGTCGCAAGACCGCCGTCTTCTCTCCTCCCTCGCTTCCGGGGGTGTGTCTCCTCATTTCCCGCATCGTCCGAACGTGTTTTCCTGATGCAGTCTGGGGCCGAAGCCCGCATGCGCGACGCCGGCATTGCCCTTTTCTGTCCTGATTCAGTCCGGGTACTGTCCTGATTCAGCATGGGGGCTGTTCGCCGTTGCGCCGTGCATGCCAGCCAGAAGCGCTCCTGACGGTGCTGGAGATGTCTTGCCATGCCGGAGTCTTCTTTGTGGCGAGGGTCGGGTGATTGACGTGGTGCGCAACGCGGCATGACCCGGCCCATGAACGAGGAATGCCCGTGCAGGGCTACACGGGCATTCGAGGGAGGAGTGGGAGGGTCGGGTTTCGGTCAGGGTTTTGCCTCCCGTTCTTCGAGCAGGCGTTCGTAGACGTTTTCGATACGTTCGAGCAGTTCCTCGACGGGGCAGGGTTTGAGCAGATAGTCGCTGGCCCCGGCGCGCATGGCGTCGAGCGCGATGTCGGTGTAGGCGTGTCCGCTCAGGATGATGACCGCAGCATCGTCGCCCCGGCGCCGCATGGCGCGCAGCACATCCCGTCCGTCCATGTCGCCCAGCTGGATGTCGAGCAGGACGACATCTGCCGGGTTGCCGGAGAGATGTTCGAGGGCGTCGCCGCCACTCCGGGCCTCATCGACGTGGAGTCCGCGGTGGCGCAGGCGCCGTATCAGGGCGTCGCGGAAGCCGTCCTCGTCGTCGACAAGCAGGATGCGGCAGTGGGTGAGAAGTTCGCTTTCCATCGATTTCTCCCGTGATGACGCCGGGCGGATGCTGCGTGATCGTTTTGTCCCGTTTTCTCGTCGTACCTCGGCCTGCGGTCAGCGTCCGTCCTGATGGAGGGGCGAGGCGCGGCCTTAAAAAATGTCAGGCTGGACCCTTCCGTTCAGCATGCGGCTGCCTGTGCGCAGACGACATCACCCACCCGCACGGGGACTGATGCGTCGATGACGAGCACCGTGTCGTCGCGGTGGATTTCGCGTACCACGCCGTCGCCCACGAGACTTCCGTCACGTCGCATGATGCGGCAGGCCATACCGCTGGACACACCCATGGCGCGCCCGATTTCGCAGGTTGCCTCGAAACCGTCACCCGTGGGCTTGAGCTTGTAGATTTCGCCGCACCCCTCTTCACGCAGCCTTCTGGCCCACAGGTGGCCCAGCAGGAAGTCCACAAGCGCAGCGAACAGGCCGAAGGGCAGAATGCAGGCTGCGGTCACGAACGGGTCGCGGTCGAGCCACCGTTCGATACGTGAGAATGATGCTGCGCGCATGGTCTCGGCATCGGGCCAGACCACGACTTCGAAGACGAGGGCCGGGTTCTGCTTCTCGCCGTAGGGGTCGCGTACGCTGATGACGTAGTTGCCTACCGTGGGCACGTCCCCAAGTTTCACCTCGCCGCGCCACATCCCGCCGCCGAACCAGTAGCCGGAGTAGAGTGCCTGCGGTTGCAGCACCACCTGGCCGTCGCGCGAACCGCCGTCGACCACGAACTCCTCGACGCGCTCCGTGTTGGGCGGCATGGGGCCGCTGACGGAGTAGACGCCGCCGGGGATGCCGTCGATGCGGTTCACGCCGCGCTGCATCTGGGCCAGCAGACCATCAGCCAGCGAGAGAAGGCTCAAGGCCAGCAGGACCATGGCGATGCGGCTTGAGAACCACTGTGCCCGTGCGATGGTGACGCTGCGTTGCATCATGAAGGCTGCCTTTCTTCGTGTCCGACGTTTTCGTGTCCGGCGTCTTCGCTGCGGGAGTTGCGGAGAAGACGCTTGCCAAGCCAGCCCACGAAGAGGGTGGGGACGAGGGCCGTGAAGAACGTCTTGCAGAATACGGGGGTGAACTCGTCGGGCTGGAGTGAGGCCCTGTACATGGCGAGGAACACGCAGGCCACCACGAGAAGGTTCACTGTAAGTACGAGGCCCCTGCGGGCAAGTTCGTGTCTGTAGTCACTCATGTCTATTCTCCCTGTGGGCGGCGGGGCCGGCCATCCGGCCCCGCCTTGCGTAGGGGGGGGTGTCTTTGCAGACTACTTCTTGAAGATGTCGGTCTTGCTGATGTTCATGAAGCGGAGCGATACACCTTCGGTCTTGTAGTATACGCGTACTTCGTCACCGGCTTCCCAGGTATGATCGGGCATCGAGAAGTACTCGTCGGGTACCGAGAAGGTGCAGAGCATCTTCTGGCGACCGGAGTAGATGGTGATGGTCTTCTTGTCGCGGTCGACCATGGGGAACTTCTTCGCCGTATCGGTGGCCTTGTCGAACACCAGCGGGTGCTGCCTGTCGATGTTCTGCTGAAGGTCGATCACGGTGATGGTGATGTCTTCGAACGCCTGGGTCTTGGGGTTGAAGATCTTCACGATGTTGGCCTTCGTGTCGAGCTTCATGCGCAGGCCGGCTTTGGGTTCAGGCCCCATCTCCGCCGGGTCGGCCGGCAGTTTGTAGGTGTGTGGCGGCAGGGTCGAGTAGTCGGGGTTCATGGGCTCTGCCAGCTTGTCCTGAATCAGGGTGACGGTCTTGGCCTGCTTGTCGAAGGCGATGACGCGTCCCTGGTCGACCTTGCCGTATTCGCCGCAGCCCACAAGGCCGAGAGGAAGGGCCATTACCATCAGCGTGAGCAGTATGCGCTTGATGTTCATCATAGTCTCCTTTCGTGGGCCGCTAGTTGGCGCGCTTGCGGGCCAGTTCCATCTGAACGCCCTGAACCATGCGGACGAAGATGTACAGCGACATGCAGGTCACGAGGCCAAGGACGAGTACGGTGGCACCGGAGTCGAGGAGGGCCTTGTACTGGGGCACCCAGGGCTGGACGAGCTTCATCAGGATGGAGATGGCGCAGCCGACGACGGCGAGGCCGAAGGCGATGCGGATGCCGTAACCCTTGATGTACTTGGTGGCGACAGCGCCCACCTGCGCACCCATGGCGGCGCCGACGAGCATGATGATGGCGGCCACGAGTTCGGTACGACCCTTGTAGGTGTAGGTCGCTGCACCGTAGAGGCCGGAGATCATGACTTCGAAGAGGTCGGTACCGACGGCCACGTGGGTCGGGCAGCCGATGAGGTAGATGAGGGCGGGCATGCGGATGAGACCGCCGCCGATGCCGAGAATGCCTGCGAGCCAGCCGGTGAGGAAGCTCACGAGGATGGGCAGCCATGCGGAGCAGTAGATGCCGGCTTCCTTGAGGTGCACCATCGGGGGGATCTTGATCTTGTGCAGGGCCTTGTGCCATTCGACGCCCGTGGCGCCAGCTTCGAGCTTCACACCCTTGGCCGCAGCTTCACGTTCCTTCTGGCGACGCTTGGCCACGTCGTGGAAGACCATCCACGCGATGAGCGCGAGCAGCACGATGTAGATCCAGCGAACGACCTTCTCGACGCTGCCTAGCCGTTCGAGCCACATGACCATCTGTGCACCGGCTTCGAAACCGACGACCGTACCCACCAGCATGATCATGCCGAGTTTGTAGTCGACGTTGCCGAACTTGCCGTGGCGCATGGTGGAGATGAGCGACTTGCCCGCCATGTGCGCGATGTCGGTGCCGATGGCGAATGCCATGGGGAAGCCGAGGATGTTGAGGCCGGGGGTGACCATCCATGCGCCGCCCATGCCGAAGAAGCCGCCGATGATGCCAACGCCCACGCCCAGGATGATGAGGCCGGGCCAGAAGATCTTAACGCCCGCGATGGGCATCAGGATATACAACCATTCCATGGTGTCCTCCGTCGTCCTTTCCTAGTGTTCCGCGAGATCGCGCGACTTCAGGTCGATGCCGATGTGGTTCATGATGATGTCGGCGATGACGCCGAAGATCACGCCCACGAGGGGAATCAGGATGATGGTGAGCACCGTGAACTGGAGATGGCTCTCATTGTAGAGGTTCGCCCACCAGGCGAGGACGCCGTCGAGTTTGCGCGTGTCGGCTACGATGACGACGGGGGCACCGCCGCCACCAGCGGCGAGCGCCGTGCCGGGCAGCGCGATGAGCATCAGCATCAGCGACCACCAAAGCTTGTTGAGTCTGGCCTTCATGTCTTCCTCCTTGCATGTTGCGTTCGGTGGCAAACTCCCGGCCCTGCCGGGGCGACCCTCTGCGGCCGGGTGCCACCCTGCCTCTTCCGCGTTCCGCCCTCTTGCCCGGGGCGGAGTGTTCCCGAAAAGCGTAAGACGCGTCGCGTCTGTTGCCTTCGCTTGAGCAATGGCCGTGCCAAAGCTGATTTTCGTGATGGCAACATGCTGAAATCGAAGGAAGCTTGTAAGAAGTGTTGCGCGATGCTCCGAAAGGAGTTACGCAGAAACAACACCTCTGCGCGATTCGTTCCGTCTGCGAAAACCTCTTTATGGGGGGGATATGCGCTTCTACCGGCCGCCCATCATCGGCAGCGTCTTCAGAACCGACCGCTCCGCCAGGGAGTGGAGCATCCCCAAACGGATGCTCCTTGTCGGAGTGCCGCTTCTGGCGGCGGTGCTGGCGTGTTTCGCCTTCGTCACCTACAAGGTGGGCGCGCACTATCTGACGACAGCATATTCGCGGAATTCTCTCACCCGTGCCAAGGCACAGGCCCACGAGATAGCATCCCGACTGGAGACGGCCCGCAACGAACTGCTGTTCATGGCCGACGGCATCCTCGACCCGAAAAGACTTGCCCGCTACCTGCAAGGACGCACGGAGGCCGAAGGGCTGCGCTACCGCGAGATAGCCTTCCAGGGAAACGGGGGCAAAGACGATGCCTTCGTGCTGCTCAACACGGGGCGTGGGGTGGTATCCATACCTCCCGATACGGCCCTCGCCACACGCTTCGGCCCCTTCACGCGGCAGAGTGCGCCCACCGACCCGCAGCCGGGGCAGGTGTATCTTTCGCAGCCGCTGGAGGTCATCTATCCCAGTGTGCCGGTGCCCGGTGGCGTGCAGACTCTGCCTCTTCATGTCATTCGCCTTTCGACGCCTGTCTTTGCAGAGGACGGCACCATGCGCGGCATGCTGCTGCTGTCGCTGGACGTGGTGGCCTTGCGCAACGTGCTGTCACTCTACGCCTCGCAGCGTTCCCCTCTGCACATCTATCCGCAGGAGAGCGAGCGGTATCGCAGTTTCATGTTCGACCCCGCGGGGTGGATACTCTTCCAGTCGGAATCGCCCGACCTGCCCGATGCCGACCTCTCCAATGACGTTGTGCGGTCCGGATTGCAGGGCGACCTTGGCAGGACAGGGCTGGACATCGCCTTCAGGCCCGGGCCGGAGAATGAGAACTACTGGGCCATGGTGTCGGAGGTGCAGGCGGGACGGGCTGGCTTGAGCACGCTGGGTTCGCGCTTCGCCGACGCCGCGTCCCTCAACCGTTCCAGCTTCGTGAGTTATGTCCCCATCGTCTTCCGGGGCGGGCCGGGGCAGCTGCCCTCCGTGTATGCCGGGCTGGGGTTCATCGACACCAGCTTCATGGTCATGGCCTCGTCCTACAAGTTGGCGGGTGCGCTTTCCGTTGCCCTCGGGCTTGGGGTGTTCGTCATCACCATCGTGATGGTGTCCATGGGGGTGCGCATTGCGCGCCCGCTTATCCAGCTTGCCAACGCCATCGAGAACAAGGCCGCTGAGGATGACATGTCACCCATGCAAGATGCGCTACTTCCACGGGAAGCGCATTTGTTGCGCAAGGGGGTGAACATGATCCTTGCGCGATTGCGTGAAGTGGTGCAGGCGTCGTCATTGCATGATGCGCGATCGCTCGCTGCGCGCAAGAGGCAAAAGGTCTGTTTTGATACTGAGCTTGCCGTGAGCGCCTCCGACACGCCCGACCCCGACAGCGAGAAGATGCCGGGCATCGTGGGGGTCAGCCCTGCCGTGAAGTCGCTGCGTGCCCTCATACGCAAGGCCGCATCCATCGCCGCCGACGTGCTCATCATCGGCGAGACCGGTACCGGTAAAGAGCTCACGGCAGAGGCGATTCATGCCAACAGCAGCAGGGCGAAGGGGCCTTTCGTCAGCATCAACTGCGGGGCGCTTGATGAGAACCTGTTGCTCGACGCCTTGTTCGGTCACGTGAAGGGTGCGTTCTCTGAAGCGAAGGGAGAACGCAAAGGGGCCTTTCTCGCAGCGGATGGCGGTACGCTGCACCTCGACGAGATAGGCAACGCCTCTCCCAAGGTGCAGCAGGCCCTTTTGCGTGCCCTGTCGGTGCGTCGCATCAGGCCGCTTGGCAGTGACGACGAGATAGGCTTCGACGCCCGCATCATCGCCGCGACCAACGTTGACCTGCTGGAAAGCGCGGGGCAGGGGGCGTTCCGCGAAGACCTCTACTACAGACTGGCGGTCATCACCATCAAGACGCCTCCGTTGCGCGAACGCCGCGAAGACATTCCAGCCCTTGCCGGGTATTTCATCAAGCTGGCGTCCGTTGAGACGGGGCGAACCCTCATGGGGCTTTCACGTGGTGCCCTGGATGCCTTGCTGCGCTACCCATGGCCGGGCAACGTGCGCGAGATACGCAACGTCATCACCCGTGCCGTCGCCTTCGCCGAATCGGACATCATCTATGAAGAGGATTTGCGCTTCGGCTTTTCGGACGCAGGTGCCGAGGCTTCGGCCGAGGCCGACCCCGTCGCTGCAGAGTGGCCCGGTGTAACCGGCCTGTCGGGCATGTCCGGCAGCGTGACCGTCGCTTCTGCGGGGGGGCATCAGCAAGGCAGGGCGGGCACGGGGGCAGGACAGGGGGGCGAGGCCTACCCCGCCTCGGGTGGGGCGACCGGCATGACCGACGCATCGATGGCTGACGTCTCCCCGAATGGTGGCGGCGAGGGCGTTGGGGGCTTCCCTGTGGCATCGTTCCCCGCCGATGGCGGCGCCTTCGATGATGCAGCGCGTCCTCGTCGGCGTTCGTCCACCATGGGCAGGGGGTATGATGCCCCTCCGGCTGGCGATGATGCGGGTGGTGCGCCTCCTACGCGTGAAGTGGTGGAACGGTCCATGCAGGGTGATCGTGCAAGACCCGGTGCGGCGTTGCGCGATGCGGATGTTCTCGCCAGCCTCAACCCCCGACAGCAGTCGGTGTGGCCGCGCATCCTGCGCGAGGGTGGCATCACCCGTAGCGCCTATCAGCAGGCACTGGGTGCAGAGGTTTCGGTGCGTACGGCACAGTACGACCTTCAGGACTTCATGAAGCGTGGAGTCCTTGCCAAGGTCGGGCGTGGGCCTGCTTCGCGCTACGTGCTTACGGAGGACTATCGGGGGTAGGCATGGCGCAGGTGCGCCACACTCTGCCGTGATTCTGGTTGTTGCGCCGGATGCAACGTAGGAGGGCATGTGTCGCTGATCGATTTTTTCCGCCGTCGCCGGACTACTCCCACTGCCGAAGAGCGTGACGCCATCATGAAGGCGTTTCGCCAGAGGTACACCCATTTCAAGGACTTGCTACAGTCCAACAGTGAACTGGGGCGTATCATGTCCGACATGGAACAGACCCTGACAGGGCACAGCCTCTTCGGCATGAACTACATCCGTTCACAGGCGACGCGGGCGGTCTTTCATACCATGCGCATGGTGACGGCACTCAACGCCATCGCCGACGACCGTTTCAGCGGTCTGGTTGCCACGGTGGAAAGCATCAACACGCGCATCAGCGACATCCTCGATGCCCGTGCCCCGGTACGCGTTGCGGAATTCGTGCTGCCCCTCGCGGAAGTGAACCGCGATGTGGTCGACTGGGTGGGGGGCAAGAACGCCAATCTGGGTGAGATGATGAACCGGGTCGGTGTTCCCGTGCCGCGCGGCTTCGCCATCACCACCACCGCCTACCGGGCGTTCATGGACGGCAACGGCCTGATGGAGGAGACGCGCAAACTCTTGCGTGACGCCTTCGCAGACGACCCGGAAGGCCTCGTGAGAGTGTCGAAGGCCATCATGCGGCGTATCGACGAGGCCATCGTCCCCGACGAAGTGGTGGAGGCGATGCAAGCCGGATGGGATGCCACTTTCGGCCCCGGCCCCGTACGCTGCGCGTTGCGCTCCAGTGCTGTCAGCGAGGACGGCAGTCTCTCTTTCGCCGGGCAGTACCGCACCGTGCTCAACGTCACCCGCGATGAACTGCCTTCGGCTTTCCGTAGTGTGTTGGCCAGCATCTTCTCGCCGCGTGTCATCGCCTACCGCTTGCATCAGGGGGTGCCGTTCGAGCATTGCGCCATGGCCATGGTCTGCCTTGAGATGGTGGACGCAGTGGCAAGCGGAGTGGCTTTTTCGCGGCATCCTGTCGACCTGTTGTCGGATGCCGTCGTCATCAACGGCATCTGGGGGCTTGGCGAATACGTTGTCGACGGCGTCGTGCCGCCGGATACGTGGCTGGTGTCTCGCGTCCGGCCCGACAGGGTCGCAGAACGTTCCATAGCCACCAAGAGTGTGAGACTCATGCCAGCCCTGCACGGTGGGGGCACGGTGGAAAGTCCTGTGCCACCTGAACAGCGTTCCATGCCAAGCCTGACGGATGCGCAGGTGATTGCGCTGGCTGACATGGCGCTGCGCCTTGAAGAGCACTACAGGCATCCGCAGGACATGGAGTGGGCGCTGGATGGCGCCGGGCGGCTGGTGGTGTTGCAGACCCGTCCCATGCGGCTGGCCGATGCGCGTTCCGACAACCTGCCCGCTTCGCCCCGCATCGAGGGTGCAGGGCTGCTTCTCGAGGGCGGGGATGTGGCGTGTGCTGGGGTCGGCTGTGGCCCGGTCGTGATCCCGTCATCGGCAGAGGAACTCGCGGCATTCCCCTGCGGCGGGGTTCTCGTGGCGGCGCACTCGTCACCGAATTATGTGCTGGTCATGGACAGGGCGCAGGCCATCATCACCGATGCGGGCAGTGTCACGGGGCACATGGCGTCGCTTTCACGCGAGTTCAACGTGCCGACGCTGCTCAATGCGCGCGACGCCATGCGAACGTTGCGCCCCGGTCAGGAGGTGACGGTGGACGCCATCTCGGGCCGCGTCTATGAGGGGTGCGTCGAAGAGTTGCTGGCGCTGCGTCGTCCGCGGCAGGTGTGTCTGGGCGACACGCCCGTCCATATCGCCCTGCGGCGCGTCGCCGACCATATCCTGCCCCTGCACCTTGTCGACCCCAAGGCCGCCACGTTCATCCCGCGGTCGTGCACCACGTTGCACGACGTCATGAGGCTGGTGCACGAATTCTCGTACACAGAGATGTTCCGGCTGAGTGATACGGCTACCGTGGCGGGGTCGGTTGCTGTGGAACTCAAGGCGAGTGTGCCGCTGGACTTGCACGTCATCGACCTTGGCGGCGGGCTTGCCGATGTGGACGGGCCCTACGCCTACCCCGAGCAGGTGGCGTCGGCACCCTTCGGCGCGCTGCTCGAGGGAATGCTCGACCCGGAGGTGCATGTGCGCGGGCCGCGGCCCATCGACATGGGGGGCTTTCTCTCCGTCATGGGGCGGCACATGATCGAACCGCCCAACATGCATACCGAGCGCTTCGGCGACCGCAGCTACGCCATCGTCTCCGACAAGTACATGAACTTCAGCTCGCGTGTTGGCTACCATTACAGCATCCTCGACGCCTACTGCG
>Ga0302246_1001917_pt1 | contig 13413 bp, 12 predicted proteins | sample AAG_UR_Trp_MG_FD_193533 | JGI IMG/M metagenome (GOLD analysis project Ga0302246, IMG submission 193533) | Enriched activated sludge microbial communities from anaerobic digester in WTTP, New Holstein, Wisconsin, United States - AAG_UR_Trp | ecosystem: Engineered > Bioreactor > Anaerobic >...
GCCTGAGAAGAAGCGTTATTATGCGTTTGTTCATCCGAAGGATACCCATGGTGCCCTTTGGGAGGTCATTGACGGGAAGTATGCTTCCCAGCTGTAAGAAGTATTAAAGGGGTTGCAAGACCCTGGTTATACGAAGGGCCCCTCCTCAAAAAGGGGCCCTTCTTTTTACCCTGGAAAATCGCCTTGTCTATCTCCTTGACACGCACCCCTCTTTCTCTTATGATGCATTCACAACATTTCGTTTTAACAAGGATTATCGGACATGTTGCTTTTTTGTCCGGGGAAAAACATATGATTCTCAATGTCGGTGACAGGACAGACCGTCGGGATGAATAATACCGCTTACCGTCTCATATTCACGGGGTTTGCACCCGCCACCTCTTTCAAGGAGGCGGTTCATTCCCTCCAAAAAGAACTGGAACTCCCCGATGAACAGAAGCATGCTTTTTTAGTCAACCCACCCCGGATTATCAAAGAATACGCAACACAGCACAGGGCGGAACAGGTGCAGGCATCCTTGAAGAAGGTGGGTTGCTTAAGCATATTGGACCCGGTCGTCAAGTACCCTCCTTTCCCTCACTCCCTATCCCGAAAAGATGATCAGATCATCAGGAGTGAACTGAGCAAGATACTCCGAGCCAGGAGCAGTCTGGTGATGATGCTGGTCCAGGTCAAGCCGCCAGATCCTCGCTCCGTCTACCCCTCGATGTTGTCGTTTTGGGAAGATCAGGCGATTGGAATCTATCGTGAAAGCGATACCGTCATCGGTATTGACGATGGCCGTTTCGTCATTCTGGGCTTCGCCTCGGACAAACACGGGGTGATGCCTCTGCAGAACAAAACCCTCCGCATCCTGAAACAACTTCTCGGCACGAACGTTCTGGTGACATTCGGATATTCCGTTTTTCCTGCGGAAGCACAAACTATGGAAAGACTTCTCTACCTGGCGACCCTTCCCAGGGATGGCATCTCCCCCGATTTGCCGTCGGAGGTTCCCCAGACCGATTCTTCCGCAAGTCAGGCGATAAGATCGACTTCCTGTAGACCGGACGGATGGTCGCCTCTGCAGCTTTGCTTCCTCCGGGGAAGGGGGCGAATTTTCAATCGATTACTGAACATGGACCCGCAGATCCTCTGGTTAGGGTTAAGTCAGATCCCTCGCGCTGACCAGGATGAATTTCTCGCCCGTTTACCCTTCGATTCACCCCTCGTACCGGTTTTGGGAAATTTGATCAACGAACAGTCCAAACCAGCTATTGCCCAGGAAGGGGAGTACCATTTCAACGCAATTATTCATCAGATGGCGTTGGAACCGGGCATTACCCGGAGAGACATCATGACGGAAAAGGTCATGTCCATACTCAAGCAATCAAATGATCTGCCGACACTTCCGTCTGTTGCGAGTCAAATATTCAGCATCGCCTCCAATCCGAATTCTTCCGCCACGGAATTGGCTGACATTATCAGCCGGGATCCCGCCCTGACATCGAAACTGCTCAAGACGGTCAATTCCGCCTTTTACGGTAGTCCACAGAAAATCAGTTCCGTGAAATATGCCATCTCCCTGCTGGGCACAGAAGAAATCGTGGATCTCTCCTTCGGTCTAGCCGTCGCAAAGGTGTTCGATTTTAAATATCTGAAGGAATTTATCAATCCTCAGTTACTCTGGCATCATTCCTTTTGCACCGCGTTGATCGTCAAACATTTTTACCGGGATCTGACCGGTCAGAAAGACGATGGCGTTTTTTCCGCCGGGCTGCTTCACGATGTCGGAAAAATCTTTTTCATCGAGCATTTTACCGATCCATATCGAAAAACCTATCGTGATGCGGAAGAGCATGAACAACCGCTATTCGAATTTGAAGAAGATGACTTCGGCTTGAATCACGCGATGGCCGGCAATTACCTTGCGGTCCGTTGGAACTTTCCGGAAGCCCTGACCCATGCCATTGCCTACCATCATCAACCATTCTCCGCTCCGGATCATTCGGAACTCGCTGCGGTAACCGGCCTTGCCGACTATCTCTATTACCGGGCAATGGGCATGGACAACCCACAAACGGATAATAAATATGCCCATCAGCATGGCATGACTTACGGCCATTACCTGTTTCTGTCTCGCGTATTTGAAAATTTTAATACGGAAAGGCTTGAAGACATGACCCAAAGCGCCAGGGCGATCATTGAAGAAAGCCAATCAACCATCACCCACCTCTCCTGAGGATTTTCTTTATGAAATCAGGATCAAAACACCACACTGATGGCCCGTTACCTGTCCTTGCGGAAAAGGAACTATTTAGAAAACAGTACCTGAAAATGCGGGACAACTATGAAAACAAGATCAAAGAACTGTCCGTCATCAAGGAACTGGTGGACAAGCTCCGTCTGACGGGAATCTATGACAAAAAGACACTGTTTTCGGAGCAGCTTGACATTATCCGGAAGTACTTCTCCATAGAACATGTTTCCTTGATGCTGCTGAACGATGAATCACAGAGACTTGAGGTTGCGGCATCACTCGATGACAATGGCTGGATCGAGGATACCGATCATCGCCGTCTTACTCAGAAGACAGCAGAACAGGCCATCATCCGGCAAAATGCAATCCTTATCAATAATATGCCGGATGCATCCGTCCCGGAACCAAAAGAAACATCTGCCGGGCCGTCTCTGCTCTGCACTCCCCTGTTGCATAACAATCAGGCGATCGGCGTTCTTGTGCTTATCTGTCCCGCGCCAAAAAGCTTTGACCAGAACGAGGTCAGTTTTTTCAGTCTGGTGGCCGATCAAATCGTCACATCCATTATTCTGTCAAGGCTGTATTCACAGATGCTCAGGGAGGAGAGCAAACGCTTCCTTCTCAGTCGCTTTTTTTCAAAGAACGTTACTGAAGAAATTCTCGCGCAAGAGGGGATCCTGCAACTGGGCGGAGACAGGAAACGGGCGACCATCTTCTTCGCCGATCTCAGAGGATTCACATCCATTTCGGAAAAACTCGATGAGGAAAAAGTTGTTGAGATTTTGAATGAATTTTTCTCCCACATAACGCCCATCATTTTCAAAAACGAAGGGACCCTCGACAAACTGCTCGGGGACGGCATTCTGGCAATTTTCGGAGCCCCAATTTCTCATCCCGATGACCCGACCCGGGCGATCAGGACGGCCGTGGAAATGGTCCTGGCCCTGCGCGCCTTCAACGAATCACACCGGGGCAGAGAATGGCCGGAACTCAAAATCGGCATCGGCATCAACACAGGAGAGGTCGTTGCGGGTTATATCGGCTCGAAAGACCACCTCAATTACACCGTGATCGGTGATGCCGTCAACGTGGCGCAACGCATTGAATCCATTGCGGGTCCGGATGAAATCCTGATCACAAAAGCAGTTCGGGATGCAATTGAGGGATTCCACCTGAAAGAACAGGGGGTAAAAGCGTTGACGGAACTGCCGGCACAAAACGTGAAAGGGAAGAATGAATCCATCCAAATATTCAGGGTCGAATATTGACGGTTGACATAGAATGAGCGTTTCTAAACTGCCGGTGATTTCGTATCCATCTATTTCTTAAAACATATTAATAAGTTTTTTAATTTTTCCCTGTATATCCGGGGTTTCTGTAATCTCACTGACGAGACAGATGCACTTTGCCCCCCGGGAAGCCACCTCGGAGAAATTGTGTTCCTTGATCCCGCCGATGGCCACAAAAGGAATCCGCGTGTTCGCAACGGCCCATTCCAGATAGGACAGCCCGACCGGAGCCATGACGTCCTCCTTGGTATGCGTCTCAAACAGGGGTCCTACCCCTGCGTAATCGACACCTAGGGCATGCGCCTCCTGCAGTTGCCGGGGCTCGTGAGTCGACCAGCCCAGTATTCGGTCAGGCCCAATCAGTCCCCTTACGGCTGGAACGGGATAGTCGTCCTGCCCCACATGGACGCCATCGGCATCAGTTAAGAGACAAAGATCGGGATGATCGTTAATGATGAACAGCGCTCCATAATCTCGCGTCAGTTTACGAAGTTCCAGACATTCCTCATACTTTCCCGCCATGGATTTTTTCTTTTCCCGGTACTGAATGATCCGGATGCCGGCCTCCAGCATCTCGCGAACCACCTGGACGTTTTTTCTTCCGGCAGAAAGTTTTTCCGCGGTGATACCGTAAATTCCCTTCGTTTCAAATCGCCGCATCTTTTCTTTTTTCGTCATGATCTCTTCTCTCCATCCTTTGTCTGAATTTGCCGGATTGATGTCCGGTCATCTTCTTCAGGCAATTCCTTTCACCCAATTGGTAAATTCCGGCCGATAACCTCTGATTTGGAGCATGTCCACAATCTGATTCACGCTCCTCTCGTCGTCAATGTCGAACTGCCCCGGCCTTGAACAGGCAGTGGCATACCCCCCAACGGTTGTCCGGGAACCGGCGGACATCCGGGTCATTCCCAACCCGACCAGGTTATCCCGGGTTGAAGCATTCTCCCGCGTCGAGATGCTGATACCGGCTCGGGGCAAAAAGAGGCGCGTTGCCAAAATGAAACGCACAAACCGAACATCGTCCACGGGATCTTCCGGCCCCGACACGGCGCCCGCAGGTCGTATCCGGGGATAGGAGAAACACAATTCGACTTCGGGATATTTGCGCTGCAGATAGTCGCCATGAACGCCGGCCATGAACATATCCCGCACGGCAGATCCCAGACCGAGGAGAGACCCGATATTGATATGCTTCAATCCCGCTTCGATCGCCCGCTCCGGCGCCTCCAGGCGGAAATCGTAATTCTTCTTCTCTCCGTACAGATGGACCTTGTCGTAAAGCTCCCGGTCGTACGTTTCCTGGTAGATCGTCAACCCGGACGCCCCGGATTCCAGGACAATCCTGTACTCATCCTGTGTCAGGGCATATATCTCAAGGATAATCTCCGAAAAATACGCTGAGGCGATACGTACCGCTTCGGCGATATACTGCACGGAAGATCGCTTTCTGTCTCCTCCCGTCAAAAGAAGAATGCTGTCAAAACCGTTTTGTTTAAGCGCCTCCATTTCCGCCCTCATTTCCTCGATTCCCAGTTTCTTCCTTTTATAAGGCTTGTCGATGGTGGTGGAGTACCCGCAATATAAACAGCCGTTCGTGCAAAAGTCCGACAGATACAAGGGAACATACAGGAGAACGACTTTTCCGAAGTACTGTTCCGTAATGTCGTGAGCCCGGCGCGCCATCCGCTCCAGGACCTCCATATCGTCAGCAGCAAGGAGCTTCAGGTAATCAGCCCGATTGAGAAAATCTTTGGAAACGGTCGCCATCAGTTCCTCCCGGTTAACCGGTGTCCGATGAGATTGAAATATCGCTTCCGCTTCGCGGAGTTCCTGCTGAATCATTCGGCTCTCCTTAAAAAACCCGTCAGGGGCGAAGAGGCGTCGGCGAATTCCTTTTCCGCCAGGAGTCCCATCTCGAACGCCATACGGCCTGCCTCCACGGCTTTCGCCATAGCAATGGCCATCGTAACGGGATTGGGAGCCGTGGCAATGGCCGTGTTGGCCAAAACGGCGTCGGCGCCGAGTTCCATGGCTTCGGCGGCGTGGGAAGGACGACCGATCCCTGCATCGATGATAACGGGAATATCGATTTCATTAATGATCGGTTTCAGCAAAGCGGCACATGTGATGCCCTTATTGGTACCGATGGGAGCCGCCAGAGGCATCACCGCCGCCGCACCCGCCTTTGCAAGTTTTTTGGCCATGACCAGGTCCGGGCTGATGTAAGGGAATACCATGAACCCTTCTCCGACTAGTATCTCCGTCGCCTTCAGCGTCTCTTCATTATCCGGCAGGAGGTACTTGGCATCGGTTTCAACTTCGATCTTGATCCAATCGGAACCGGTTAACTCCCGGCCGATACGGGCGATTCTTACCGCTTCCCCGGCGTTTCTCGCCCCCGAGGTGTTGACCATGATCACGCAATGGCCGGGAATGTAATCCATGATGTTTTCATGCCTCGTTTCCGGGTTGATCCTCCTGACCGCCACCGTAATGACTTCGATCCCGGTCTTTTCCACCATCTCCGGGATGATGGCATAGGAGGGAAGTTTTCCGGAACCGATAAAAAACCGGCTTTTCAGGTCTCTTCCGCCAATTTGATATGTCATTTTATCCTCCTCATCCGCCGCCGACAAAAGTGACGGCGTCCACTTCGTCGCCCGGCTTCAGTGCGAAGACGGGCCAGTGTTCTTTTTTTACAATTTCACCATTGACCAGCACTGCAATTTTTTTAGTTTCATAGTGATTTTCAGACAATAGTTTATCAATGGTTTCACAGTATGGCTTTTCCGTTCCGTTGAGTTTGATCATGAATCAAGCATCCTCCCAGGCATAAAAAAACCTTCGTCGGCGGTCATGCTTACGAAGGTCCACTTTCCTGCTTATTATCCTTTCTCCCTACGCCGGCATTATCCGGATCAGGTTCATCGGGTATAATCTCAGACGTCCCTTCCAGGACACCACCCCAGGGCGCCATCTTCCTTCTGCGGGCTTTTCACCTTTCCCGACAGACGATTCAAGCGCCATCACATCAATCATTGCAGGCAATCACCGGCAATGATTGCTTATCTTTCCTTATATCTTCAATTTCTCCTTTTTCCCGAAAGATTATTTTATTGCATATAATAAGGAAACGAATTTCTTGTCAACAAGAAAAATTCCCGAGGGGGCAATTCCCGTCTGTGCGAAGAAAAAAGCCCCCGTTCCCTTTTGGGGAGCGGGGGCTTCAGCGTTAAAGGTCATTCAAAACCGCATCAGCAACCGCAGGCCGCATCCTTCGAAACCAGCTTCTCCGGTGAGTTCACCGCGATGCTCTTCAGCAGATTCAACCGCACATCCAGCGTGTGCTGCAGATGCGCAATCTGCTCCTTGCTCAGATGACGGAACTTACCCACCATCGACAGGTAGTCCTTCAGCGTATGCGTCGGATTCGCAATCAGCTCCGGATTCGTAAAGTTCATCTCGCTCGTCGACTTCTCGAACTCCCACAGCGGGAAGAAGTTACAGCCCACCGCACGGCGCTGAACCTCGATCGTCTTGTCCTGGGGATAACGCCAGCCCGTCGGACACGGCGAGAACACATGGATGTACGCAAAGCCCTTCTTCGACGCCGCAATCGCCTTTTCCAGCTTCCGATGGTAATCCTCGATGTTCGCCATCACCGCCGTCGCAACGTACTCGCAGTTGTGCATCATCATCACCACCGGCATGTTCTTGCTGTCACCAGGCTTACCCGGTAAATACGGGCCCACCGGCGTTGTCGACGTCCACGATCCGTAAGGCGTCGTACTCGAACGCTGCATACCCGTGTTCATGTACCCTTCGTTATCCACGCACACAAACAGAATCTCTTCTCCGCGCTCCGCCGCACCGGACAACGACTGGAAGCCGACATCCGCCGCGCCGCCGTCACCGGCCAACGCCAGAGACGTCACATCCCGGCCGATACGCTTGTAATAACGACGCGTTCCCGCCAGCATGCTCGCCGTGTTCGTCAGCAGCGGATGGAAGCTCGGCACCTTCGTACCCGTCTGGCCGTTGAATCCTACCGCGCAGACACCCGGAATACAGCCCGGAGGAGCCGCCAGAACCGTGTCCGGTCCCACCGCTCGCAGCGTATGGCGGATGATCAGCTCCGTGTTGCAGCCCAGGCATGCTGCCAGGCCCGGTGCAAACAGGTCTTCCCGGTCCGCCTGGTCGTTGAACACATCCGCTTCCGTCATGTACTCCAGCGCCTCCGGTTTGCAAACCTTCACACACGCCGGATCCCCGCCGCAATGATCGCACTTGATCACGTTGCTGATCGCCGGGTTGTAGTAAATCCCGCCATAAGGACAGCCCAGCGTACAGATCGTACACGTCACGCAACGGTCCTCGTTCCACTCCACAACACCCGTCTCCGGGTTCTTCGTCAACGCCCCGGCGGGACAACTCTTCACACAGTTCGGATCCCCGCACTGAAGACACGTCACCGGGCCGAAAAACTCCTCGCTTAGGTTACGGATCAATTTGATCCGCGAATGAAGCGGATTCGACGTACCCGTCTTCGCCTGTGCACAGGCTACCTCACAATCCCCACATCCGTTGCACTTCTCCGGATGTATCTTTAATGTATGATATGCCTTACCCAATGTCCTTCTCCTTCTCTCTCTAGGTTATCCTCTCCAGGCTTCCCACATCACCCGGCGGCTCATGTCCAAAGGCTTCACCGCAAACTCCGCCTTCCGGGTCCCTAAATCCACCTTCCGGCGAATCAGGTTCATGAGAACCCCGGGATCCATCGTCACGTTGATCCCGATCGCGCCGACCAGACAGTTGCCCTTGAATACCAGCTTCTGATAAACCCGGCTACCCGCGATGTTCAGCCGCGCAATCTCGTACGCCGTATCGTCCTCTTCCAAGGACAGACCCACCGCAAACGAACGGTTCCCGTAAAAATTGAACGTGTTCATGCTCAGGCCACCCTTGTACGGCTCCGATCCCTGCGCTTCCTCCGCGCCCGCCATGCTCATCCCCGCAACCTTGCCCTGCTCGAATGCATCCGGCAAAATCGCATTCAGATCCTGCTTCCCGCTGAAAAAATCCCGCGCCTGGGCCACGTCGCCCGCCGCCCAGATGTTCTTCACCGACGTCTTCATCATGTCGTCCACGAGTATTCCCTGGTCCATCGCGATGTCCTTCGCATCGAAGAACTCCATCCGGGACTTCACACCCGTACCCACAACCAGAAGGTCCGTGTCGATATGAGACCCGTCGTTGATCACGACGCGCGTCTTCCCGCCCTTCAGCTTCTGCACTTCCTTCACCTGCTTGTTCAGGTCGCACTTCACGCCGTGATCCAGAAATACCTTGTGAATCAAGGCCATCGCGTCTTTGTCAAAATAGTTCGGTAAGACCGCAGGCCGACGGCCACGGATCACCTCGACATCCAGGCCCTTCTCCTGCAACCCTTCCGCCGCATGCATCCCGACCAGGCCCGTACCCATGATCACCGCATTCTTCGCCTTCTTCGCCGCCGCGTTGATCTTGTGCGCGTCTTCCATCGTCCGCAATACCAGGCAACCCGATTCCTTCAAGCCCGGCGTCGGCGGCAAGGTCGGCTCAGAACCCGTCGAAATCAACAGCTTCTTGTATCCGATCTGGCTCTTGTCGTCCAACGTCACAACAGACTTCTTCACGTCAACCTTCGACAGCTTCTTCCCCGTCTTGAACGTGATCTTGTTCGTCTTGAAGTAATCCTTGTCCCGTAAATATATCTGCTTCTCCTCTACCTTACCGGATACAATGTACGGCAACACCGTCGGCGAATAGGGCAGGCACTCTTCCATCGTCACCATCATCATGCTCCCCTCCGGATCATGAATCCGGATCTCCTCCGCCGCGGTCAGGCCCGCGTGACTGCTACCGATAATGAGGTATTTTGTTTCCTCCATTTCCTGTTGCCTCCAATCCTAAAACTTCTCGTTCATCCAGATCGTCTCCTCAACGACCTTCCCCTTCGCCGCCTGGCCAACCGTATCGATCGCGTCCAACATATGGTCGATCGTAATATCCGTACCCGCCAGGCCACCAATGAAGCTGATCACGTCCGGATGCTGCTTCATCTTACCCGATGCCGCCAGTACCTCCTGGTACAACGGTCCGCAGTTCCAGCCGTAATTCACCGAACGGTCCACCACGCCCAGCGCCTTGATCTTCGATATCGCCTTCTGAAGGGCCTTCACCGGGAACGGACGGAAGGTCTTGATCTTCAGCAAACCAACCTTCTTCCCCTTCTCCCGGGCCACATCCACCGCGTCCTTGCCCGCACCCGTCATCGAACCGATCGTCATGATCGCGTACTCCGCATCCTTCATCCGGTACTCCTCGATCAACGGCGCAAAATCGTGACCCGTCAGCTTCTTCCAGTCCTTATGCGCTTCCTCGATCACCTTCAACGCGTTCTGCATCCCCAGGCAATGGCCCTGCCGGTACTTCGCAAACGCCAACCCGCCGGGACCCGTCATGCCCGTCAACGGATCAACGCCCATCGGACGAACCGGATCCAGAGCCACGTGCCAGTTCACCTTCTCCGGCGTCTTCGGACCCAAAAACTTGTCCGCCACTTCCTGGTCCACAACCTCGATCGGCTCCGCCGCGTAGGACAAAAAGTTCCCGTCAAAACAAACGTTCACCGGCAACATCACGTCCGGATGCTCCGCTATACGGTACGCCATCACCACAGAGTCCGCAATCTCCTGGTTGTTCTCACAGTAAATCTGGATCCAGCCGCATTCCTTCACCGTCATCGCATCCTGCTGACCGCCCCATACGCACTGAGGCGTAATGCCGTCACGGCAAACAATACACAACACAATCGGCAATCGCAGGTTCGGCGTACGCCAGTAGGGCTCAAACATGAACGCCAGGCCCTGGCCGCACGTCGCCGTAAACGTCCGCGCACCCGCCAACGCTCCGCCCTGCAACACCGACATAACACTGTGCTCGCCTTCCACGTCCATCAGGTCCGCATCCAGCTCGCCGTCCGCAATAAATCCCGCCATCGTCTCCGCGACCCCGGACTGAGGCGTAATCGGATAAACCGCAACCATGTCCGGCTTGGCCAGCACCGCTCCCCATGCCGCGGCTTCGTTTCCATCACACACTATCTTCTTGGCCATTTACCTTACTCCCTTTCTGTTACCATCGTAATCGCTCCATGCGGACACTCCGTCGCACATATCCCGCATCCCTTGCATATCGCCATGTCCGCCTCAAACCACCGGGGCTTCTCTACTATACACTGTGTCGGACAAAACGCCCAGCATGTCGCACACTTCACACACTTCGTCCGATCCACGATCGGACGCTCCGAACGCCACTCTCCCGTCTTCATCACGATCAAATCCGTCGCAATCGGACAAAGGTGGTCCGGAACACCAGCCTTACCAGGATCGAACATCTTGTACGCCTGGGTCGCCTTCTTCTTCGTCGCTTTCTTCGCTGTTGCCATATCCCTCTCCCTATAACTCGTATACCTGCGTCTGATCATAGCCCTTCTTCACCGCTATGATGTTCTTCTCCAGAGCCGCATCCCGAAACGCCGTCGCTTCCATCGCATAATTGATGCTGTCCAGCGTCACCATACCCGTTACCTTCACAAACGCTCCCAGCATGATCGTGTTCGTGATGCTACGCCCGATCGTCTCCATCGCAATCCCAACCCCGTCGCACAAACCAACCTTCTTCACCTTCGGACCAAAATCAAACTCCTTGATCCCCTTCTTCGTGCACAATATCGCCGTCGCATCTTCCTGAACCCCGTCAAATATCGGAACCGAGTTCGGCAGCGTCGGGTCAATGCATATCACGATATTCGGAAACCGAACGTTCGTGTGCTGACGAATCTGCTTGTCGTCAAACTTCAAGTACGCCACAACCGGGGCCCCTCTGCGCTCAAAGCCAAACGCCGGTATCGTCACCGCGTACTTCCCTTCCTTCAGCAGAGCCTTCGCCAGGATCTCCGCTCCCATGACCGCGCCCTGGCCGCCTCTGCCATGCATCCTTAATTCATACATCTTCCTTTATCGCCTCCATCCACATTTTTGCCGCAACAAGACCCGAATCAGACCCGCTGCCCGGCAAAGCCGGCGGCACGGTCAGACGTACCGCCGACTCGGCATTCCAGAACCCGATCCCGATCGTCGCAGGTTGTCCCTACTTCTCCAGTTTCCTCCGGAGGTACTTCCCGATGCCCGGCTCCGATACCACCTTGCCGTCCACCACCGCGACCTTCCCGCCTTTGATCACCTTCGCCGGCCAGCCCTTCAGCTTCCGGCCCTGGAACAGGGAAAAGTCCCCAAACGAGTACTCCTCCGCAGGATCCACAACCTTCTCCTTATCCAAATCCAATATCACCAGGTCCGCATCCGATCCTACCGCGATCGTCCCCTTACGGGGATAAAGCCCGAACGCTTCCGCCGGCGTCTTCGTCGCCTTCTCGATGATCGTCGTCCACGGAATACCACGCTTGTGGTACCCTTCCGTCAACAAAACTGGAATGTGCGTCCCGATCACCGGATAGCCCGGCATCGCCATCAGCAGGCTGTCGCCCTCGGCGCCCTTATGCGCCTTCGCACACGAAACGTTGTCCGTCCCGAACGTGCTCACCACCCCGTTCTTCACCGCCTTCCACAACGCCTCCTGCGCGTCGTTCCCGCGGATCGGGGGAAGCATCTTCGCCAGCTTGCCCATCGGATCCTCGTTCGTCATTCCGCAGTAAGCCGACGTCGTCTCCACATAAATATTCTCACGACCGTCCTTGAACATCTCATACAGAAGCTCCGCCGCTTCCCGGCTCGACATGTGAACCATGTACGCCCGCGCACCCGTCGCACGAGCAATGTTCACAAAACGGCGCGCCGCGTCCGCCTCCGCTCCCGCCGGGGACGACCCCGTCCAGTCCTTTAACGTCGGATTCGAAATCGCGCCGACGGCCTCCCAGCCCGCATCAACCTGAGCCTGGTCCTCGCAATGAACGCATCCGATCGCCGGGGCACCCATCGCCGCTACCTTCGCAAATCCCTGGCGAATAAAATCATCCGGTACATTCGGGAAGATCCCCTTCACGCCCGTCATGTAAAACTTGAAGTCCGTAATCCCGAACTTCTCGTAATACCCTTCCATCTCCTCCATCTGCTGTGGCGTGAAAATCGATACATGAAACACAAAGTCCGTCGAACTCTTCGCCTCTCCTGCCTCGATCGCCCCGGGAAGAACCCCCATGTACGACTCTCCGCCTCCCATAAACACGCCGATCGTCGTCACGCCGCCGGATAACGCATAACGCGTCTCCGTCTCGACCTCTCCCTCGTACGTCGAAAAAATACCCAGATGAACGTGCGGATCAATACAACCCGGAATCACGTACTTGCCCCCCGCATCCACCACTTCCTTCGCTTCCGGTAAAAGATCGTCCGTCGCGATGATCGCAACCTTCCCGTCCTTCACACCGACTCCCGACTTCACCAACCCGACGCCCGGAATGAACAGTGTCCCGTTCACTACCTTAAGATCCAGCATAACCTGTGTCTCTCCTTTCTTGATTTGTCGGCCCCTTGTGCCCTTTCCTCTTCCCTGCAAAGGATAAAGGGGGTTGGCACCCAACCCCCTTCCCTTCGTCCTGATTCGGAAGGCTCTCCGCAGAACCGGCTTTCCGGCTCCGCGATCCTCCCCTATCTATCTTTCTTTTGGGTCCGTGTTCCTATGCCTTCGAGAACAGGGCCACATCAATATTCGGCCGCGGCATCAGCGGTGAATAGACACCCGCCCGCAGCAGCAGGAACAGGATGCAGAAATCACCGATCAACTCGAATACCGCTACCGCCAGAAGCAGCCCCAGGC
>Ga0302246_1001921_pt1 | contig 13387 bp, 10 predicted proteins | sample AAG_UR_Trp_MG_FD_193533 | JGI IMG/M metagenome (GOLD analysis project Ga0302246, IMG submission 193533) | Enriched activated sludge microbial communities from anaerobic digester in WTTP, New Holstein, Wisconsin, United States - AAG_UR_Trp | ecosystem: Engineered > Bioreactor > Anaerobic >...
GCGGGGTTCGCTCGGGAAGACAGGCCGTTTCGGGCCCACCTGACCCTGGGACGGATCAAGGATCCCCGGACTCTCCGGGGAATCGAGGCCGCGATCGTCCAGGGCCGGAGTTTCGATGCCGGTTCTTTTCCGGCGGATAAGGTCCTGTTCATCAAAAGCGACCTCACTCCCGCAGGGGCAATTTACACCAATCTGGCCATGTTTCCCCTGGCCGGCCCGCAGGCCTGATCTTCAAAGGCCCTTTCTCCGGTGTTGTTTTTGATGGCAATTTTCGGGAAGAATGATATAGGACCGGAGTGGTTCCGGGCTATTCTTTAGAGGATAAAAACAGGGACCGGCTTCCCGTGCCGATCCGATGCTGAGGTCACGGAAGAAGAAGCCACAAATGCCGGGTATTCCGCGGGATGCTGCAGCAGGAGCATCTGCGGGACATCAAACCATGAACCGGGGGAAAGATCTTCTGCGGGCATCCGCAGGGGGTGAATAAAGTCGCATTGAGAGGAGGAAACCATGGCAACGGATATGGACAAAGGCAAGGCCGTCGATCTGGCCATCACCCAAATCGAAAGGCAATTCGGGAAAGGTTCCATCATGCGCCTGGGCGGCGCGGAAAAGGTCACGGATGTCGCCGTTATTCCGACGGGATCCTTTGGCCTTGATATCGCTCTCGGCATCGGCGGCGTTCCACGGGGACGCGTCATCGAGATTTTCGGACCGGAATCGGGTGGAAAAACCACCCTGGCCCTCCATATCGTGGCGGAGGCACAGAAACAAAACGGGATCGCCGCCTTTATTGACGCGGAACACGCCCTCGACGTCGCCTATGCCCGCAAAATCGGAGTGAACACGGATGACCTGCTCATCTCCCAGCCCGATACGGGTGAACAGGCCCTGGAAATCGCGGAGACGCTCGTCCGCAGCGGCGCCCTGGACGTGCTGGTCGTCGACTCCGTCGCCGCTCTGGTCCCCAAAGCGGAACTGGAAGGCGAAATGGGGGACGCCCAGATGGGACTCCAGGCGAGACTCATGTCTCAGGCACTTCGGAAATTGACAGGCAGCATCAACAAGTCCAGAACAACGGTGATTTTCATCAACCAGCTCCGCATGAAGATTGGGGTCTTTTTCGGCAACCCCGAAACCACGACGGGGGGAAACGCCCTCAAGTTCTACGCCACAATGCGCCTGGACATCCGGAAAACCAACTCCATCAAACAGGGGCAAGATGTCATCGGTATGAGGACCCGGGTCAAGGTGGTCAAAAACAAGCTGGCCCCACCTTTCCGGGAAACGGAATTCGACATCATCTTCGGAGAAGGCATATCGAAGCAAGGGGATCTGATTGATCTCGGTGTGGATCAGGGCCTGGTCGAAAAGAGCGGGGCCTGGTATTCCTACAAGGGGGAACGGATCGGACAGGGCCGGGATAACGCAAAACAATTTCTCAAGGATCATCCCGAGATTGCCGATACGATCTCAGGATTGTTGAGGGAAAAATTCGGTCTTCTACCTCTTGAGGGAAATGGTAAGAGCTGACGGTGGAAGCGTCCTCCCTGGAAAAAGCGCGGCTTCAGTCTTTCCGGCTCCTGTCTTTGCGGGCCAGAAGTGAAAAGGAACTCCGGGACCGGCTGTCGAAAAACCATGGCCGAGATGTCGCCGATGATGTCATCCGGCAACTCCAAGAGGCAGGGTATCTCAACGACGAAACCTTCGCCCGTGAGCGGGCACGCCAGCTCGCCGTGGGTCACTTGAAAGGAAATCGCGCCATCGAGGCGGATCTTCTCCGAAAGGGCATTGACCGGGCGGTGATTGCCGGGGCCATTCAGGTGGCCCGGGAAGAATTGAGCGAGCCGGAGGCCATCCGAAAGCTATTAAAAAGGAAACGGGACGGCCTTTCGTCCCCTCCCGATCACCCTTGGCGGGAAAAGACAAAACGCTATCTCCTGTCTAAAGGTTTTCCGATGGGATTGATATTTGAAATGTTAAACGAATGATTTTGACACGGGTCGTTGATCCGGTCTTGCATGAAAGCGAATTGAAGGAGGTTGTTCTGCAGCATGATGACGGGAAGTGAAATCAGGGAGAGTTTTTTAAAGTTTTTCGAGGGAAAGGGTCATGCGAGGGTATCCAGTTCATCCCTCGTACCCAAGGACGACCCGACACTCCTGTTTACGAACGCCGGCATGGTGCAGTTTAAAAACTGCTTTCTGGGCCTTGAGGATCGGGGTTACCGGCGGGCCACAACCTCCCAGAAATGCGCCCGCGCCGGAGGAAAGCACAACGATCTGGAAAACGTTGGGGTCACGGCACGGCATCACACCTTCTTCGAAATGCTGGGGAATTTCTCCTTCGGTGACTATTTCAAGAAAGAGGCTATTTCCTGGGCCTGGGAATACCTGACGGAGGGACTCCGGTTGCCGAAGGAAAAACTCTGGATCACCGTTTATGAAAACGACGACGAGGCCCTCCAGATCTGGCATGAACAGATGCACGTTCCCCTGGAACGCATTGTCCGGATGGGGGAGAAGAGCAACTTCTGGATGATGGGGGAAACGGGCCCCTGTGGACCCTGTTCGGAAATTTTGTACGACCAGGGCGAGGGAACGGGCTGCGGCCGGCCGAACTGCGATGTGCACTGTGAATGCGACCGCCACCTTGAAATCTGGAATCTCGTTTTTACCCAGTTTGACCGGGACGCTGCGGGAAATCTGAATCCGCTGCCCAGACCGAATATCGATACGGGAATGGGTCTGGAACGCCTGACGGCGGTGGTTCAAGGGGTTAAGAGCAATTACGACACCGATCTGTTTCAGGACATCATCCGTCATACCGAGAAGATCAGCGGAAAGAAATACGGCCACAATGAAAAGCAGGATATTTCCATCCGGGTGATCGCGGACCACAGCCGGGCCGTGACCTTTCTCATCGGCGACGGGATTCTTCCCTCCAATGAAGGGCGAGGATACGTCCTGAGACGGATTTTAAGACGGGCCGCCCGGCACGGCAAGCTCATCGGCCTCCACAAACCGTTTCTCCACGATACCGTCGGCATCGTCATTGATACGATGAAGGATACCTATCCCGATCTTCTCGAGAAAACCGCCTACATCCGTAAAGTCATCTTCAACGAAGAGCAACGTTTCGGGGAAACCCTGGACAGCGGCCTGAGAATTCTCCAGGAAGAAATCACCACCCTGAAATCGTCAAAGGTTCGGGTCATTCCCGGGGCGGTTGTGTTCAAACTCTACGACACTTATGGATTCCCGACGGATCTCACAGCGGATATCGTCCGGGAAGACGGCTTCACCCTGGACATGGAAGGTTTTGAGAAAGCCATGACCCTGCAGAGGGAAAAGGCCCGTGAATCCTGGAAAGGCAGCGGGGAAGAGGCCATCTCCGAAATTTACCAGAAGCTTTCTGTCGATGGAATCGCTACGCGGTTCATCGGCTACGAGGGAACCACGAGGGGGGAATCCTCCGTTCTGGCTATCCTGAAAAACGGAGTCCGGACCACCATCCTGCAGGAAGGGGAAACAGGAGAAATCATCCTGGAAGAAACTCCTTTTTACGGTGAAATCGGCGGCCAGGTCGGCGATACGGGCACGCTGGAAGGAAACGGGGCCGTGTTCGACGTCCAGGATACCAGGCGCCCTCTTCAGGATCTGATCAGCCACGTGGGAGAGGTCAAAAAGGGCCTGATCCGTCTGGGCGATACCCTGCATTTGCAGGTAAACGACGAATCGCGCCGGGACACGGAGGCAAATCACTCGGGTACGCATCTACTCCAGGCAGCCCTCAAGGCGGTTCTGGGCGACCATGTCAAGCAGTCCGGATCCCTGGTCACACCCGATCGGCTCCGGTTCGATTTCACCCATTTTTCGAAGATCGACGATGCCGAACTGGCCCGGGTGGAGCAGATCTGCAACCGGTTCATCCGGAGAAATCTCCCTGTCAATACGACCGTCATGGCTCTCGACGATGCGGTCAAGACGGGAGCGACCGCCGTTTTCGACGAAAAGTACACGGAAGAGGTCCGCGTCGTCAAAATGGGGGATGTCAGCATGGAACTCTGCGGCGGGACCCATGTTAGCCGGACCGGGGATATCGGTTTGCTCAAGATCATTCACGAATCGGCCATCGCCGCCGGTGTGAGGCGCATCGAAGCCCTCACGGGCCGCGAGGCGGTCCGCCACATCCAGAGAATGGAAGAGGAATTGAAGAAATCGGCCTCTCTCCTGAAGGCCAATCCCCTGGAACTGGCCGAGAGAATGGACAAGACCCTGCGTTACCAGAAGGAACTGGAACGGGAAATCGAGGCCTTGAAGGGGAAGATGGCCGCCCGGGATTCGTCCGATCTCCTGAACCGGATCAGGGAAATCAAGGGGGTGGCAACCCTCGCAACCGTTGTCGACGCACCGGACGCGAAAACCCTGCGGGACTTAGGCGATAAACTACGGGATCGTGTGCCGTCCGGAATCATTCTTCTCGGCAGCAGGCCCGAAGGCAAGGTCATGCTCCTTTGCATCGTGACCAAGGATCTGGCGGGGCGTTATCACGCCGGGAATCTGATCAAAGAGATCGCCCCCCTGGTGGGCGGAAGCGGTGGCGGCCGCCCGGATATGGCGCAGGCCGGTGGTACAAAGCCGGAGAATCTGGAGGCGGCTCTGGGCAGGCTGGAGGCGCTCCTTTAATTTTGGGATCGGTGGAGCCTCCCTCTATCCGACGACCATGCTCAACTATCACTGCAGAATGTGCAGTATATTTTTCATCAAAAAATCAGGAGAAAAAGATGTTTGACCCTCTGTGGACCACCAGTGTATCCATCCCCCTTTTCCAGATCATGTTAATCATGGGCGCCAGCACCCTGGCCCTGGTCCTCGGCAAGATGAAGATCAGCATTGTCATCGGCTTTTGCGGCCTCCTGTACTGGGGATACTTCTGCAACCCCAGCCTGAAATCAACGGATGGAACTTTTCAGATGGACGCCTTTAGCCTCGCATGCATGGGGTTCGGCGTCGCTATTGTCTTTCTCGTCCTGGTCGGGCTGTTGACGCACCAGGATTAGGCAGGGCTCCTCTCCCAAGTCCCCGTTACGTCAACGGTTCGATTTGCAGGGGCGGCCGGAGGATCTTGTTGGCCTGGTTCATTTTCTCCCCCTCCGAATAAACGGCGACGGCAGAGCGGTCCTTGACGTTTGCCAGGTATTTCAAAGCCCCCTCGGTCAATTCCCGGTTTCCCATGGATAAGACGGCCTGACGGAATCTTCGCCTTTCCTCATCGGTCAGTCCCGAGAAATGGCGGATCATCGAGGCGAATCCCCGCCCGGCGGGATCCATCGGCCGATCCAGGGCAGCGATGGAACCGATCACGGCTTTCTGTATCTCCTCGGCGGGAATGATGCCGCCCGCGGTAAAACGGAGGGCCTCTTCATAAACGGCAAGTGTCCTCGCCAGATGAGGATCCCGGTAAGAGAGAAAGGCGAACAAGCCGTTTGTGGGATCGTACTGGCACATTCCCCCGTATGCACCGCCCTGGACCCGAATCTTCTGATAGAGACAACCGTTTGAAAGGAGACGGGAGAGGACGAACAGGGGTGCCGCCAGGGGGCTTCCGTAGGTCGGCGCAGGGAAGGCTTCCGCCACATAGGACACCTGGGCGGGAATCACAACGCCCGTTCTGGACGGAAGCGCCGGAATCGGAACATCGCAGATCGTGGATGGGACCTCGTTCAACTCCGCCATGATCGGTTCGATGGCTTCCGAAAGCAGACGCAGGCCCTGCCCACCGGCGGTCAGATTCAGGACCAGCCGTTCTTTCCGGATAATCCAAGATTTCAAGTCTTCGATCTTGCTTATGAAATCTTCAAATCTCTCATCCCAGGCCTCGGCCAACCCATGGATAAATTTCAACTGACTCCTGCCATGCCATTGCTCTTCCCGGTAAGACGGAAGGGTCAGGGAAGCGGCCGCCGTTCTCTTGGCGAAGAGATGACCGGAAGGAACCACGGCGGCCTGGAGATCGTTCCTGCCCTCGAAAACCAGGTCCCTGATCCTCTCCGTTTCCGAAAGATTCCCCCGTAGCAGGATATCCGACAGAATACCGATTGCATCGGGAATGTTGCGATAGAGCATCCGGACATGAACAATCATCTTCTGCCAGGTCTCACGGCCGTCAATGGAAAAACCCGAGGCCAAATGGGCTCCCAGCCCGCCCGTTTTCAGGGCGATCCGTTTTGAAAGTTTATCATAGGATAATTCCCCGGCACCCAGCCCGGTCATTAATTTGCATAAAAGCGGGAGATACGGCTGCAATTCATCGGGAACCTGGGCAATATCGAAGGCGATGTGCAAATAGGCGATATCGTTTGTGAACAGGTCATGTGAAAGAACCGTCACGCCCTGGCGGCTTTCCGATTCGACAGGAATGACATCCACCTCAGGAGACAGGTCCTCAATCCCAACAGCCGGGAGTAATGCCGCCGCCTCAGGCGGATCGGGTTCGGTCTGAAAGCTCTTGAGACGAAAGGCATCGGACGCGATCCGCTCACGTTCTTCCGGGGAAAGGCCCGCCGTGATAACCCGCAGAATTTCCCGGGACCTGGTCTCCTGCTCCTGCTGATACGTTGCACTCGGTTCCATGACAGACAGGAGCCGGTGCGGGTTTTCGAGGAACCACCGGCGCAGGACCTTCTGAAAGAGAGTGGGATCCTGGTCCCAGCGCCGCCTGATATCTTCGATCATGGCAGGGAAGTTCAGCCCCGCCAGAGGATCCCCATCGTAAAGCCACGTATGAAAAACAAGGCTCATGAGAGTGATTCCATACGGATAAGCTCCCCGGTGAATTTCCTTCCCGTGAAATTCAACCTGATGGAGGGCCCCTTCGATCAGGTCTTGTTCAAAACCCACTTCCGTCAGGCGGGCAAGCGTATCCAGAACGAGGGATTCGATCGCCTCCACCCGATCGGCCTCCGTACCCCGAAGACCGACAACAAACGCCAATTGCTTGATATCCTTTTCCAGGCCCGTAACGGGAGAAAGATCTTCGCCCAGACCGGATTCGACCAGGGCCTTCCTCAGTGGACCGGCGGCACTGCCGACCAATGCCCAGGAAACGATCTCCAGAAGGATCACGGTTTCGTAATCCAGGTTGTCTGTAAGCATCCAAGCCATGTTGACTGCCGTTTTCGCCGTGGCGTCTTCATCGGCTCCAATGGGATATTCCCCGGAAACCGCCCGGGGTGCCGTCCAGCACACCTGACCGGCAATATTGGATTGCACGGCCACGGCATCAAAGCCGTCCAGCATCTCATCAAGAAACGTCAGACAATCCCGGGTTGGAATATCCCCGTAGAAGAAGAACCGGGCATTCGAGGGCGAATAATAGGACCGGTGAAAGGCCCTGAACTGTTCATAAGTCAGGGTCGGAATGACATCGGGAGCGCCTCCGGAATCGTTCCGATAGATGGTATCGGGATAAAGGTTCTCCTGGATGGCCTTGAACATCAAGGAATCGGGGGAAGAATAGGCGCCTTTCATTTCGTTGTAGACAATCCCCGAGATGACGAGCTCGCTGTTCGGATTTTCGGGATCGGCAAATTCGAAATGATGCCCTTCCTGGAGAAATGTTTCCCGAAGCAAGCGGGGACGAAGGACAAGATCCGTATAGACACGGGCCAGATTGAAAAAGTCTTTTTTTACCTGGCTTGCGACGGGATAAACCGTTTTATCCGGATAGGTAAACGCGTTGATGAAGGTCTGGAGAGATCCCCGATGCAGTTCGTTGAAGACATCTTTCAGGGGGTAGCGTTCCGAACCGGCCAGGACGGAATGCTCCAGGATATGGGGCAGTCCCGTCGAATCTTCGGGCGGTGTCCGGAAACAGATCGCGTAGAGGTTCTCCGGGTCATCGTTGTGAAGATGGAGTATCCTGGCTCCGGTTCGCATGTGCAGGATTTCATAGGCCGTCTGGCGAATATCCGGCAGGGATGTAACCCGCGTGATCTCAAAACCCAAAAATCTATCGCCCGACTTAAAGATCGGTTCGGGACAGGTCGACGACTGTGTCATGTGCTTCTCCTTCATCCGCTTTTTCTAAAGCTCCATACCCTTATCCATTCTCCCTTCTTCCGTCAAGGCACAAAAAAGGGGGAGCGGTGATACACCGCCCCCCCTTTTTTGTGCTCATTTGCCTCCCGCTTTTCTCCGATTAAAACGGGGCAGGTTGTCAGGGCTTTTTCTCCTCCGGCAGGGAAAGCGTCACGAAGAAGAAGGAGCCATTCCGTTTGATGCGGAAAAGATACGTCCCATCCGGGGTCTTGCGGGACAGGATTTCCGCGTAATTTTCCAGGGATGTAATGTTTTGTCTGTTGATCTCCAGAATAATGTCCTGGGGGCGAAGTCCCGCTTCGTCTGCGGCGCCTCCATCGGCTACGTCCGTAATGATCACGCCCGTTTTCGCTGGTAGTTTGAAATATTTCATTATTTCCGGCGTGATTTCCTGAACCGTCAACCCGAATGTCTCTGAAAGGTTATCCGCTCCGAAAATACTTTTCCCATCCTTCCGTTCGGCAATCACCACCGGCATAATTTTCTCCTTGCCGTCCCGCCAGATCCGGATATCCACCTTCTTCCCCACGGGTAGTCCGGCGACGGCCATCAAAAGACCGCGGGTATCGTCGACCGGTCTTCCTTCAATCCCCAAAATCACATCTCCCGCCTTGATTCCTCCCTTGTCGGCCGGATTGCCCTCGAAGACATCGCTGACCAGGGCTCCCCTGGGTTCCTTAAGCTTCAAATTTTTGGCGATATCGTCCGTCACATCCTGAGCGGAAACACCAAGCCAACCCCTCGTGACGTAACCCTTGCCCTTCAGATCAGGCAGAAGCGCTTTGGCCATATTGATCGGGATGGCAAAGCCGATCCCCTGCCCCTGGGCGACAATGGCCGTATTGATTCCGATCACTTCCCCTTTCAAATTGAACAGGGGACCGCCACTGTTCCCGGGGTTGATCGATGCGTCGGTCTGGAGGAAATTATCGTAGGGACCGGACCCGATCACGCGTCCCTTGGCGCTGATGATTCCGGCGGTCACGGTATGATCCAGACCGAAGGGATTGCCGATGGCGAAAACCCAGTCCCCGGGACGGATCTGATCGGAGTCTCCGAACATCACCGCCGTCAGGGGCGCCGACGGCTTGATTTTGATGAGGGCGATATCCGTGTTGGCATCTTTGCCCTTGACTTCGCCGTCGTACTCGCGACCATCGGACAGCTTCACCTTGATTTTGTCTGCCTTTTCAACCACATGGTTATTTGTGAAAATATAGCCGTCGGAACTGATGATAAAGCCGGACCCGAGGCTGTTCTGCTTGTATTCCCTTTCCGGCTGGTCCCCGAAGAAACGGCGGAAAAATTCATCGTTGCCAAAGGGGCTGAAGGGCAGATTTCCGCCGGGCATACGTTGCGTTTTCAGAATCTTGGTCGTGCTGATATTCACTACGGCGGGACTTAATTTTTCAGTCAAGTCCGCAAAAGACGGCACCGCGGAACTTAAAGCAGCTGGAGCGGCCGTCGCAATGGAACAAAAGAAAACCATGAAACACAAAAGAGAAAAGACGGTTAAAATTCCCCGGTAGAGGTAGCCTCCCCGGCCGACACGACTTCCATATTTACCCATCATGAAACCTCCTGCTGGTAAACGGCTCTGTTGTTTTTGTTCTCTGATTGATTCGACTGTCTTTCCACCGGCGTCTGCGGCCCCGCAACAAACCCCGCATCATACAAAGGGCATCAATTCCCTTTTATCTGATTGAAATGTAGTCATCGTCCTCGTTCAGTCAAGACGTCCCGATGACAAGACCGATCATTTTACCACTCCGGATGATGAATCGAAGAAGGACCAGAAACAGGGTAAACGTGAACTTTAAAAGAAGGGATAAGATGTTTCATGGTCGAAGGGGGTGTAAACCCGTGAGCAAAACAGGCCTGACAAGCATGGAAAATCCGGGATGAAGCCCGGCAGAGAAGATACTCCATCCGCAAACTCCGCAAAGATCATCACACAAAACGCACGGAATTGCCGGGAACCCGGCTTGGGACAGTCGGCAATCCGCCTAAACACACCCCCGCCGGACAGGATCCGTTCATGAAAACCGTCCCATCCGTTTCACGACACCGGATCAAAACAACTAGAAATGGATATACTTGAAAGAGGCCGTCAACCGCGTTCGATAAGTCTTGATATTCCCATTTTCAATGGTCACATCCTGTCCCATGACCTCGGCGATCCTCAAATCCTGAATGCTCTTGGAGGCCGTCGCGATGGCGTTTTTTGCCGCCTCTTCCCACGACACGGTACTGACACCCACCAGCTCGATCAAATCATATGTACTTTCGGGCATTTCATTCACCTCAAATGGTTTTGGTTATTCTTTCCGTAAAGGCGCTATCCCGTGATGGAAAACATCCCGCCCCGCCAAATGGTTTGGACGGTTGACCTTCACCCAACCGGACGTACGTCTATGCACCCGTCGCAAAAATATTAACCACAAAGGAAATGGCCTGTCAATGCAATTCCCCGGTTAATCTACGACAGTATGAGATTTTTTTAATACGCAATCCTCTAAAAAAGAGCTGATGAAAGATTTTCATGACACCTATACGGCCAAATAAACGAGGGGATTCCAATAACTTCCGACAATTCGACCTGATCGGCATGCCTTGTCGACCCGATCAAGGAAAGGCGCTTCTGCTGGAGAGTTCGGCGCGGCAGAAATCGCGAAAGTTATTGACCGCCGTAAAGAACTCCCGCATCATGATCACCCAGGCGTAACGCCCCTGATCGGTCAGACGATAGTCCTCTCCCGTGTATCGAATGGCCCCGATCAGCGAAAAAAGCGCTAGGTCCAGCCAGAGTACGGGATAAAGCCGGCCGGGATATTTTTCTTCGAGTCCCTTCAAGTTGAGCGATCCTCCGAACAGGCGCATCAGGAAATCGTAGCGGACCCTATCACGAAGCGAAAAGGTCCGTGTGGCCATCAGGGGAAGCTGCCCCCGGTTGACCTGATCGATATAGGCCGGCACATGAAACGTGTTGGCATAGCAGATCCCGTTCAGATACCCGATGGAGCCACTCCCCAGTCCGGCATACTCATCGTAGTCGACGATATACTCATCGATCATGGTTCCTTTGCGGGAAAAACACCATGCCGATGAAAACCGGTAGGCCGGAATGAGCGTTCTCACGATTTCGCGGTAAAATCGCTTCTCGTTTCCGCCGTTCACATCTCCCAGGGCATCGATGACCTTCTGGCGGGTTACATCCGAAATCATGAGGGGATAAAACGTCACCTGCTCGACTTCAATATCCATCAGGATATCCAGATCCCGTTTCAGCATGTTCAGGTCCTGAGAGGGAAAGTTGAAGATCATATCGGCGTTGAGGGTATCGAAAACACCTCTTAATTCCTTCAACCGGCGGGCAATGGTTTCTCCGCTTCCGTATTTCTCATAACGATCCATGCGTTTCAGGAGATCGTCATTGAAACTCTGCACCCCAACGGACAGGCGATTCACCCGGGCGTCCCGCAGGCAAAGCAGATTTTTCTCCGTCAGGTGGTTGGGATTGGTTTCCACGGAGATTTCGCGAATCGGGAAACAGTCCCGGGCAACCGCCAGGGTTTCGGCCAGCTCTTCGATCATGACCGTCGGTGTTCCGCCGCCGACGTAGATTCCTCCGAAAGTATAGCCCAATTCCCGGTACAAACGGATCTCTTTCCTCAAGGCATCAAAGTAATGGCGGCAGAGGTCCTCTTGAAAGACAACCCGGTTGAATGAACAATAGGGACAGAGTTTTTCACAGAAAGGCACATGCAGGTAAAGGAGTCTGGAGGGCGGCGCCAACCCCGCAGGCGGAATCTGCGGGTGCTCTTTTTCATCGAACCGCATGGCTGCGGCGAATTCCTGTTTGGCCCGATAACCGATAATACGATGAATCAAGACGCTCTCCCTGCCTCCGTTCCCAATCGCTCGTTCCTGCCGGGAAAAGAGGGATTAACCGCCACTTTCCCCGAAAGCCGATTCCCTATCACGAATAGTCTGAAATCACAAGCCCTTGCGGGAAAGCATCATCAATGGTATAGGGGCTCCATGTCAAATCCATGAAGGAGTAAAACGGCATGTCGGATCAAAAAATCTATACCCTGTGGTCGGATGACCGGATCAATGAAGAATCCATCCGGATTCTCAGGGCACCCTGCGAAGACCTGCCCCTGCCCCTCAACGCGGAGGGAGAGGAAATGGTCAGAACGCTTATCGACACTTTCTTAACCCGGGATGACGGCGTCGGGCTGGCGGCACCGCAGATCGGCATTCTCAAAAGGATCGTCGTCTTCAGAAACAAGGGATTCGACGAAAGAAGCTGGTCCAAGAACCCGGAAGATTACGAAGTCCTCATCAACCCGAGAATCACCCAGGCGAGAGGGGACCTTGTATCCGCCTTGGAAGGCTGCCTGTCCTGTCCCGACATTCAGGTTGAAATCGCCCGCTATCCCGAAATCAAGCTGAGGGCCTTTGACAAGCAGGGCAGAAAGATTACAAAACGGTACAGCGATTACGTTGCCCGGGTCGTCCAGCATGAAACGGACCATCTGGAAGGGAAACTAATCATCGATCATGGCGGGGCTCTATATTACCCGAAGAAAAAGCAGGCGTTTTTCGATAAAATCTTCCAGCCGGAAAAATGAAAAATCTTCTCGCTGAAATTGCTCATAAACCGGGGAAAGGCGTTCAGCGAATAAGGTTCCGCAAGGCTTCTGCAACCGGTGCGGTAAAAAGGGACATGAGAACGGCAAAAAGGGCGAATGCCCCGACGGCTTCGCTGATGTAGATTTTGTTGTACCGGCGTTTCAGGGATACGACGGCCAACCCCCCGATAAGCAGGCACCCCAGATGGAAGAAGGGGAAATATCCTTCCGCACTGGTCACAAATTCCATATAGGTAAAAGAAGCCGTCGTCAGGACAACAAAACCTGCCACAATCCAGACCTCGACAGCCTTCCCCACAGGAACGGCCACCTTATTCGACTTCAGGAAATCCAGAAAGGAACTCTTCACTTCCCTTCCCCCGGAAGATCGAAACAGGCTTGATCTCCCCTTAAAGTGCCCGTTGTATAACACAACCCGCCACCTTATTCAACACATCGCTTCAGCCCCGCAAAGCAAAGCGGAACGGGAATCCTGCCTATAAGTGCGCCACAGATCTCCGGCCGGGCCAGTTGCCTCATTAATAAATGTTACCAAGGGGAGGGTTTTCGTGGGTAACATTGACTCATAAAAGATGTTACCCAGGGTTAAAGTTGATGGAGAAGATTTTCTTAAGTTTTTCATCCATA
>Ga0302246_1001922_pt1 | contig 13378 bp, 14 predicted proteins | sample AAG_UR_Trp_MG_FD_193533 | JGI IMG/M metagenome (GOLD analysis project Ga0302246, IMG submission 193533) | Enriched activated sludge microbial communities from anaerobic digester in WTTP, New Holstein, Wisconsin, United States - AAG_UR_Trp | ecosystem: Engineered > Bioreactor > Anaerobic >...
TCATTTTATCGATGCCGATCTCGCGGTTTTTTGCCGTTCGCGAGGAGACGGCATCGGCCACGATGTGGACTTCATAACCCTGCTCCAGCAAATCCATCGCCGTCTGGTAGACACAGATATGGGATTCGATGCCGCAGAGAAGAATCTGCCGGCGGTTTGTCTTTCTGAACGCCTCCATAAAAGCGGCATTGGCGTAACAGCTGAAGGTTTCCTTCGGAATCTTTTTGATGCCTTCCAATACTTCGGCGATTTCGGGGATGGTGGCGCCCAACTTTTCCGGGATCTGTTCGGTGACGATGATGGGCAGTTGGAAAACCTTGGCTCCCTGGATCAGTTTGCGGGCGCTTTCGAAAAGGAGTTCCCGGTCGGCGGCGGCCCGGGCGAGGTTTCCCTGGATGTCGATGACGATCAGCAAGCTGGTTTCTTCCTTCAGCATGACAATCCCTCCCGTTTGTCTCTGTTTTGTTCTCCTGCCCGTATCATAGCGACCGGGGATTTGTAAATAAGAAGGATGCTTTCCAGGGAGGTTCTTTATTGCATACGGCAGGCCAATTGATGTAAGAGTGACGGATGTTTTACTGAAAAAAAGATCAGGGCGCTGCGGTTAAATGCAGGCGCGTTGAAAGGTTATTAAAGCGAATGATCGCCATTGTGGATTACGGGGCGGGCAACCTGACCAGTGTGGCCCGGGCCCTCGACCATATCGGGAAAAACAGCCGGATTACCGGCGACCCTGCCGTTCTGGCCCGGGCCAGCCACGTCATTTTCCCCGGTGTCGGGGCGGCCGGCGATGCCATGGTCAACCTAAGGGGTCGCGGCCTGGACGGCTGGATCCGGGATTGGTTCGCCTCCGGGAAGCCCCTGCTGGGCATCTGCCTGGGCACCCAGGTCATTTTCGATTACAGCGAGGAAAACGAAACCGCTTGCCTGGGACTCATCTCCGGCCGTGTGAAACGCTTCCCCGCGGACATGAAGCGCGACGGACGCCCTTTGAAGATTCCCCACATGGGCTGGAACGGCGTCTCCTTTACCGGTCCGCATCCTGTCTTCAGGGGTATTCCGGAGGAGGCGGAGTTCTACTTCGTTCACACCTATTATCCGGATCCTTCCGAGACGGATCACGTCATCGGACGGACCGAGTACGGCTTGACCTTCTGTTCCGCCGTGGCGGTCCGGAACCTCGTTGCCGTCCAGTTTCACCCGGAAAAAAGCGGGGTGCCGGGCCTGAAAATCCTGGAGAATTTTTGCGCCTGGGGAGGGGAAGATGCTGAGTAAACGGATTATCCCCTGCCTGGATGTACGGGCGGGCCAGTTGACGAAGGGGGTCCGTTTTCAGGGCAATATCGACATCGGCGATCCCGTCGAAGCGGCACGCCGTTACTACGAGCAGGGGGCCGACGAAATCGTTTTTTACGACATTACGGCGTCGGCCGACGGCCGGGCCATCATGATCGACGTTGTCCGCCGGGTGGCGGAAACCATTTTCATCCCCTTTTCCGTCGGGGGCGGCATTCGGACCCTGGAGGAAATGCGGGAGGTCATCCTGGCCGGGGCCGAAAAGGTGAGCGTCAACTCCGGCGCGGTGAAAAATCCGGATATCATCCGGCAGGGGGCGCGGGCCTTCGGCAGCCAGTGCGTCGTGCTGGGAATGGATGTCAAGAAAGTCGGGCAAAGCCGCGAGATTCCTTCCGGCTATGAAATCGTGATCCACGGCGGGCGGGTCTACACGGGCCTTGACGCCCTGCGGTGGGCGAAGGAGGCGGAGCGCCTGGGTGCGGGGGAGATCTGCCTCAATTCCATCGATGCCGACGGTACCCAGGACGGCTACGAGATCGATCTGACGTCCCTGGTCTCGACGGAAGTGTCCATTCCCCTGATTGCCTCGGGAGGCGCCGGAAAACCGGAGCATCTCTATGACGTTCTCACCCGGGGTTGTGCCGACGCCGCCCTGATCGCCTCCATGGTTCACTACCGGACCTATACGATCCGGGAAATTAAAAATTATCTCCATGAAAGAGGGGTCAAAACGAGGCTTTTCTGGTAGTGCGGGCGGATGAGAGAAATGACAAGCACAATTGACCGGGAACTGGATTCCTACCTGAACTACCTGACGGTGGAGAAGGGGTTGTCCCGAAATACCCTGGAAGCTTACGGACGGGACCTGGCCCGTTACGCCGACTTCGTTGTCCGGCGGGGTGTGGATTCCTGGAAGGCTGTGACGCCGGAGGTCCTGGTTGGTTATCTCGAAACGGAGAGAAAGGGAGGGTTATCTGCCGTTTCCATGAACCGTCACCTCATTGCGATCCGGGGTTTTCATAAATACCTGATGCAGGAAAAACGGGCCGAAACGAGTCCGGTTTCCCATATCGAACTGGCCAAAGGCTGGATGCGCCTGCCGGATACCCTGAGCCGGGAAGAAATGGAAACGCTTCTGCGGCAGCCCGGCCGGGAAACCCCGACGGGCATGCGGGATACGGCCATGATGGAGTTGATTTACGCAACGGGCCTCCGGGTATCAGAACTCATCGCTCTCGACATGAACCACATCAACTGGCAGGTGGGGTATCTCATCGCCTTCGGCAAGGGCGGCAAGGAGCGGATCGTTCCCATCGGCCGGGTGGCCTACGAGGCTGTGAAGATGTATGTCGAAGAGGTCCGGCCTCGGATGCTCAAGGGCAAAATGACCGATGTCCTGTTCCTGAACCGGCGTGGGGAAAGACTGACCCGTCAGGGATTCTGGAAAATCGTCCGGGGCTACTCGCTGAAGGCAGGATTGCTGAAAAAAGTGCACCCCCACACGTTTCGCCATTCCTTTGCGTCTCACCTGCTGGAAGGGGGCGCCGATCTCCGTTCCGTCCAGATGATGCTGGGCCACGCCGACATCTCGACGACGCAGATCTACACCCACGTTTCGGGCGAACGGTTGAAGAGTATCCATAAAAAATGCCATCCCCGGGGCTGACGGGGGAAGGTTTGATGAACGAAGAGACCGGATTAATGATAAGAAGACCTGATCAATCCGGCAGAGGATCGGAAACGCTGTGAAGTTGAGTGCTGGATCTAAACCGATATGGATGGCGGCGGGAGCCGTTCTGGTTGTGATGGCCGGTTTGGTCGCCCTTTCCTACATCGCACCGGGTAAGACCGCTGTCCTGTCGTTTGCCGGGAAGCGCATCCAAGGCGCGTTGGCCCACTACGTTCTGGACCGGCCGCCCCGGGTCTATGCCCTGACGGCGGAGAAAAATGGTCAGGATTTCCTGATTTCCGGGGACACCCCCTTTGAAGTCACCTCCCGGGACGAGTTCGTGATCAAGGACATCACCTCCGATGCCCTTTCCGGCAAAGGATTTTCCGTTGATGTGATCGGCGTAGGAGGACCCGACGATTACCGGGCCCTGCTTCGGGGAATCGATCTCGTGAATCTGTCCGTACCCCGCATTTCGGAGGAGACCCTGGCCCGGGGCTACGCCCGGGGGGAGATTCGGGTCGGTTACGAACAAAAGGTCGTCGCCGTCATGCCGATCCGGATTCGGGTCATGCCGCAGGACTGGCTGCGTTACGCAAAGTCCTCCAACAGCCGGGAAAAACAGATTGAATATCTGAAGCGGGCGGCTGCGGCCAATCCCCAGGATCTGGCCATCAGAAGGGCTCTCGGTGAAATTTACCGTCATGCGGGGCAATTACGGGAAGCCGAGTCCGAGTTCCAGGGTGTTTTGTCCCGGAATCCGGACGACGCCAAAGCCCTTGCCGGTCTCATGAAAACGTATCTGGCGTCGGGCCGGGACGACCTGGCGCTGAAAGCGGGCCTTCACGCCGTCAGGATCGAGCCCAACGAACCGGGGCTCTGGGAGGATCTGATCCTGACCTACGGCCGTCTCGGATTATGGCAACAGGCGGCCGATGCGTCCCGGAGTCTGCTCAAGATCGATCCCCGAAACGATGCCGCCCGTCTCCGCCTTGCCGGGATCTACGAGAAGCTGGGCAGAGGAAACGAGGCGCTTGAACAGTATCGCCTGTTGACGGCGAAGGGTTCCGGAGCGGCGTCCAATCTGGAAGGCCTTGCCCGGATCTACCTGAAGCAGGGAAAGTATGACGAGTCGATCCGTCTGTTGAATAACCTGATCAAGGGGAAGTCGCCGGGCGCCGCGGTTTATGCCAACCTGGGGCTGGCCTACGGCGGGAAAAAGATGTGGAAAGAGGAACTGGCAAGTTACCGTAAAGCGGCGGCCCTAAGTCCCAACGATCCGATCATCCTCTACAATCTCGGGGTTTCCTACGAGCACAATAACCGGGACCAGGAAGCGATGAACGCCTACGAGAGGGTGCTGAAACTCAAGCCCAACGATACGGAGACGATGCTGAAACTCGGCGACCTGGCGTTCCGGAACAAGCAGTATAAAAAGGCCATCGGTTTCTATGAAAAACTGGCCGGGAAGTTTTCCCGGCGGGGGACACTCTATGCAAATCTGGGATATGCCTATGGAGAGTTGAAACAGTGGGCCTTATCGGCTAAGTATTACGAGAAGGCGATTCAGGCAGGGGTGAAGGACGAGAAGGTGACGTATAACCTGGCCGCAACGTATGAGAAAATGGGAAAGGAAAAGGCCGCTGTCTCCCTTTACGAGAAATCCGCGTCCCGGAGCACTTCGGCGGATGCGCAGAACCGCATGGCGGATTACTACATCAAAACGGGAAAGTACGATCAGGCCATCCGGGTCTATCAGAAGATGCTGAAGTCGGATGCAAAAAACGGCGGGATCCATGCGGATTTGGGTTATGTCTATGGTTTGAAGGGCGATCTGAACAGGGAAATCGAGTCCTATAAAACGTCCCTGCGCTACAACAGTGAAGAGGATGACGTCTATGCACGCCTGGGCACCGCCTACGAAAAGAAGGGCCTCCTGGATGAAGCGTTGAACGCCTATACGAAGGCATATCAGTTGAATCCCCATAACACGCAGGCTGCGGAGCGGATTCCCCGGGTGAAGATTCGCCTGATCAGGGAGAAACGTGAAAGAGAAACCAATACGGGAGCATAGAATCATGGAGAGGATTGAGGTCAACCGGCGGGTGGTTATCGGAGGGAACGGCGGGTTCGTTCTCATTGCCGGGCCCTGCGTCGTCGAAGATCCGCAGGGAACCCGAGCTATCGCCCGCTATCTGAAGGAACTGACGGACGAACTGGAAATTCCCTTCGTTTTCAAGGCGTCCTATGACAAGGCCAACCGGACATCGGCCAAATCCTACCGGGGACCGGGGATGAAGGAAGGTCTCCGGATTCTTCAGGAGATCCGGGATGAATTGGAGATTCCCGTTCTTTCCGACGTCCACCGCTTTGAAGAGATCGATGCCGCCGCAAAGGTACTGGATATCATGCAGGTACCGGCCTTTCTCTGCCGCCAGACGGATTTTATTGTCGAAGTCGCCCGCCGGGCGAAGGTGATCAACATCAAAAAAGGACAGTTCCTTGCACCCTGGGATATCGCGAATGTCATCGAAAAAGCGGCGTCGGCGGGGAACCGAAACATCATCATCACGGAACGGGGCGTCTCCTTCGGCTACAATAACCTGGTCAGTGATTTCCGGTCCATTCCCGTCATGCGGGCCATGGGGTACCCTGTTGTTTACGACGGAACCCACAGCGTCCAGCTTCCCGGCGGTGCCGGTGCGTCCTCGGGAGGGCAGCGGGAGATGGTTCCTTATCTGACGAGAGCGGCCATCGCCGTCGGCGTGGACGGCCTTTTCCTGGAGGTCCATCCCGACCCGGACCGGGCCCTCTGCGACGGGCCCAACTCGCTTCGCCTGGATACGCTGCCGGGGTTGCTGAAAACCCTGAAAAAGATTGACAGAATTGTGAAAAATCCGTGAGACCCCTACCCGGATTGATCGGGTTGCATCAGAAGAAGGAGAATTCCAAATGAGTAAAACGTTAAGCGCCGAGGCAACGGACAGGCTCAAATCGGTCCGCTGGCTGGTTCTGGATGTGGACGGGGTGCTCACCGACGGGTGGGTGATCCTGGACGACGACGGCCGGGAAACGAAACATTTCAACGTCAGGGACGGCCATGCCCTGAAGATGATCATGCGTTACGGGATCGATGTGATGCTGCTGACAGGGCGCAGATCTCAGGTTGTGGAGCATCGTGCACGGGATCTGGGGATTACGGAGGTGCACCAGAAGGTTACCAACAAGCTGGAATATTTTACGGAAATGATGGACAGAAAGGGAATGTCCTTTGACGAGATCGCCTATATGGGAGACGACGTGGTCGATATCCCCCTTTTGAAAAGGGTTGCTTTCTCCGCCACGGTGGCGGATGCGGCGGAAGAGGTTCTTCCCATGGTCGATTATGTTTCGTCCTGCCGGGGGGGGCAGGGTGCCGTCAGGGACGTCTGCAAGATCATCCTGAAGGCGCAGGGCAAGTGGAAAGAGGTCGCAAAAAGATACCATTTCCCCGAATCGCTCTGAGGAATTACAGGAGTATAGCTTTACAGCCTGTCCGGCCGATGATATAACAAAACCATAAGAAGCGACTTGCACGGACGGGGCCTTGTTGCGGAGGTGGCTTTGACAATGAGTATGAGCAGGGAAAGGATCGGTCCTGTTTTTTCATTATCCCCGGCTGGGGGGGTGTCCTTTCCGGATATTTGGGATTGTTGATGAAAAAGTCACTTCGTATGAAAATAGCCCTGGTTTTGGTCGTAGTTCTTGCCGTTGCTGGCTGGTTTTTGCTCTCCGCGGTGTGGAAGACCGAGGAAAAGGCTCCAGCGCCCCTGAAAATTCTTCCCGACAAGGTGGATCTCCAGGCGAGGGATGTGCTCTATACGGAAGTCGGCCGGGGGGACGTTAAATACGAAATCCGTGCAAAAACGGTGCGCTATCTCAAAAAGGAAAATACCGCCGATTTTGAAGACGTGAACGTGAAGGTGATCATGCCGAAAGGAAAGGTCTACACGATCACCTCCGACCACGGTACATACGATACGGAAAAGAAGAATATTTCCATGACGGGTCATGTGGTCGTCGAATCGGATATCGGGGAACGGATCACGACGGATCGAATCAATTATATCGATGCGGAGAAGAAGATCCACACGGATGGTCCCGTGAAGATGGTCAACAAAGATATTGAAATAAAAGGCATCGGGATGACGTTTATGCTGGACAATAAGCACTTGACCCTGTTCCGACAGGTCAGGGCTATGGTCCGGTCGACCCGGTGATTTGCGGGAAAGTATACTCACTGTCCGGCAACAGCAAACAAAGGAGGACCCAGAAGGTGTTTGTAGTCACATCAAGGAGATGCCTGATCGGCTTTTTTCTCTTTTGCCTTTGTGTGGCATTCCCCGTTGCGGGGGTGAACGGGAAGGAGATCGGATCCCGGAAGAACATTGTCGATCGGAATACGCCCATCCAGATTGCTTCCGACCGGATGGACGCCTATAACGAAAAGGGAATGGTCGTCTTCGACGGTAATGCCGTCGCCACGCAGGGAGACCGGACGATCCGGGCGGAGAAGATCACCCTTTATTACAAGAAAAAGGCAGAGGCCGGCGGACAGACGGAATCCGCCGATATCCGGAAAAACGGGGACCTGGATAAGATCGAAGCGACAGGAAATGTGCGGATCACACAGGGTGCGCGGATTGTGACCGGAAACGAGGCCGTATATCTTCAGGACGCCCAGAAAATTATCATCAAGGGCAATGCCGTATTAAGTGAAGGGAAAAACGTCATCAAGGGGAAGCAGGTGGTGGTGTACCTGAACGAAAACCGGGGTGTGGTTGAGGGCAATCCCGGGGAACGGGTCAATGCGACGATCTTCCCGTCGGGAAAGAAAGAATCCAAACCTTAGTTGCAGGCGGGACGATTTGTCCCGAGAGTTCGCCCCGGAAATGTAAACGGATAAATCATTTATGGAATTACTGGAAGCGCAGGGCCTGATTAAAGTCTACAAGGGAAGGAAAGTCGTCAATCGAGTCGATTTGACCATCCGGCCCGGTGAAGTGGTCGGTCTCCTCGGTCCGAACGGGGCGGGCAAAACCACCACCTTCTACATGATTGTCGGTCTGATCAAGCCCGACGGCGGGACGATTCGCCTGAACGGCCAGGACATCACATCGGACCCCATGTACCTGCGGGCCCGCAAGGGTCTGAATTATCTGCCCCAGGAGCCGTCGGTGTTCCGGAAGCTGACCGTCCGGGACAATATCATGGCGATTCTGGAGACCCTGGATCTGTCAAGAAAAGAAAGAACGGACCGCCTCGATGTGCTTCTTCAGGAACTGGACCTCAAGGCATTGGCGGAAAACTACGCCTATTCCCTTTCGGGGGGAGAAAGGAGGCGGGTCGAAATAACGCGGGCCCTGGTGACTTCTCCCCGCTATATTCTGCTGGACGAACCGTTTGCGGGGATTGATCCCCTGGCCGTCGCGGATATTCAGACGATCATTTTCAAATTGAAGGCGAAGGGTATCGGTGTAATCATTTCCGATCATAATGTGAGGGAGACCCTGGCGGTTTGTGACCGGGGCTACATTATTAATGAAGGGTCCGTGCTGGTCGAGGGAGATCCCCTGGAGATCGCCCAGTGTGAAATGGCCAGAAAAATCTATTTTGGTGAGAACTTTGATTTTGAAGTAAAAGACAAACCCATGATAGTGGAGTAAAAAAGGCGATATGGGAACTTTCACGAGGATATCGCCGGGCAGGCAGCAAGTATGGCACTGGAATTAAGACAAAACTTAAAACTGACGCAGCAGTTGATCATGACGCCCCAGTTGCAACAGGCGATCAAACTGCTGCAACTGTCCCGTCTTGAACTGGTCGATACGATCCGCCAGGAGATGGAGGAGAATCCTTTTCTGGACGAAGAATCGCCGGATGGTGAGACGGGAGAGGAGTCTCCGGGAAAATTTGATGAACCCGACGGATCGGACGAGCCGGACATCCCGGAAGGTGGGGATCAGGAACCGCCCGTTCAATCCCTGGAAAGATCCGGGGAGCTGACCGGCGAAGGGGATGGGAAAGAGGAATTCGACTGGAACAGCTACCTTGAGGATTACGGTCCCGTAGGGGCCAATTACGACCACCGGGAGAGTGAAAATCCGTCCTGGGATAACGTCCTCACGTCACTGCCCTCGCTTGCGGATCACCTGACCTGGCAGCTCAAACTTTCGCGCCTGACGGAAGACGAAGTGCGGGTCGGAGAGCAGATCATCGGCAATCTCGATCCCAACGGTTATCTGGCCGTCACCCTTGAGGAGCTTGCCGAAATACTCAGCCTTGACGTATCCTTTATCGAAGCGGTGCTGGAGAAAATCCAGGATTTTGATCCCCCCGGTATCGCCGCCCGCAATCTTCAGGAGTGTCTTCTCATTCAGGCAAGAATGATCGATTCGTCCAATGAGGCGCTGCAGACGATCATTCGGGATCACCTTAAAGATCTGGAAAAGAAAAACTACGTCAACATCTCCCGGAAGCTTAAAATTACCATGCCGGAGGTATTGCGACTGGTATCCATGATCAGCAGCATGGACCCGAAACCGGGCAGTGTCTTTTCCCAGGAGCGGGTACAGCCCATTGTGCCGGATGTGTTCATCGTCAAACAGGGAAACGATTACCGGGTTGTCCTGAATGAAGATGGTATGCCGCGGCTTCGGCTCAATAACCTCTACAAGGAGGTGATGGGAGGGCTAAAAAAGGGGGCGAAAGCGGAAGAAGGCAAGCTGTACGTTCGGGAGCGGGTGCAGTCGGCGACTTGGTTGATCAAGAGCATCGAGCAGCGTCAGAGGACCGTTGAGAAAGTGGCCCAGAGCATCGTCCAGTACCAGCGGGATTTTTTCGACAGGGGCATCAATTACCTGAAACCCCTTGTTCTCAAGCAGGTGGCCGATGACGTGCAGATGCACGAATCGACCATCAGTCGTGTCTCGACCAACAAATACATGCTGACCCCCCGGGGCATCTTCGAACTGAAGTATTTTTTCAGCAGCAGCATCCAGACAGTAAACGGCGAAGATATTGCATCCAAGAGCGTAAAAGAGAAAATACGAAAGATTATCGGTGAAGAGGACGGGCAGAAGCCGCTCAGCGACCAGGACATTGTCAAGCGGTTGAAGGGGGCGGGGATCACCATTGCCAGAAGGACCGTGGCAAAATACCGGGAAATGCTCGGCATCCTCCCCTCGTCAAGGAGAAAGAAAGTGATCTTACCCACATAAAACGATTGACTTTTTTCGATAACAACACTATATGGCCAACGCTTCAGTGAAGAAATCTCATCCGCGCCCATTGCAAAGAAACGGAAAAAAGGGCGCAATGAACATTTAAGGAGGACGACATAATGAGAATTACAGTGACCTTGCGAAACGGGGAAGACGAATCCTGGCAGAAGGAATATGTGGAAGAAAGGATGAAGAAACTGGACAAATATATTGATACCCCCGCCGAGGCCCGTGTTGTTCTGCAAATTGAAAAGTTCAGAAATACGGCTGATATCGGTCTGCTGGCCAACGGTTTAAATATCAACAGCACGGAAGAAGCGAAGGACATGCATCTGGCGATCGACAACGCGGTCGATAAGCTTGAACGCCAGTTGAAAAAACACCGGGAAAAGATCCGGGCGCATAAACCCGGAGCAAAAGAGACCGAAACCCTGGGCAACGAAACAGCCGGGGAGGAATCGGAAGAGATGTCCGGCTCCCGGGTGGTTGAAATCAAGAAAGTACTGCTTTCTCCCATGTCTCTGGAAGATGCGATCCTGCAGATGGAAGAGACGAAGAACCGTTTTGTCGTTTACCGTGACACGGGCTCGGAGAATGTTCACGTCATGTATCGCCGGGAAGACGGCTCATTGGCGGTGATCGAGACGAACGGGTGATTGGCGGGAAAAGTGAAATGAAAATTGTCGATATGCTCAAAAAGGAGTTCATCTCCACGTCTCTTCAGTCCAAGGACAAGGCGGATGTGCTCTCCGAACTGTGTTCCCTTTTTGCATACGGGAACATCCGATATAATCATTCAGCCATGGTCAAAGCCCTCCTGGAGAGGGAAAAACTCGGTACGACGGGGATCGGCGACGGGATCGCGATTCCCCACGGCAAGCTGGCGGATCTGGACGACATGTACATTGCTTTCGGTAAAAGCGACGCAGGTATCCCCTTTGAAGCCATGGACGGTAAGCCGGCCCACCTTTTTTTTCTGCTTGTCGCCCCCGAACAGTCGACGGGTCAGCATCTGAAGACCCTTGCCAAGCTGTCGCGCATGCTCAAGGATGTCCAGTTCAGGAAGCACCTGATGGAAGCCAGGACATCGGAGGAACTGTACAGGATCATTTCCGAGAAGGATGATACCTGCTGAGAAGAATGGAATAAGGGGACCGGTTGGCAATAAAATCGATCAGGGGCCTGCTCCGGGGATCGGAAAAAAGACTGGGCGTTCGGGATTTCTTTCATCTCCCCGTGCGGAGGGATATTGGGCGACCTTGCCCTCTTTGTCTGCCGGCCTCTGGAAAAATCGCCCCGGGGCAGGTTCCCCGGGGCAGCATTCTCATCCTTTCCGGGCGGGATGCAGACGATCTGCATCGCTGCCGGGAACAAAAAGCATTCCTGAACCGGATTCGGAACGGGAATTTTTCCTGTCTTGCCTTTTCCGAAAACCGTGAACCGCCTGAAGAAATCAGGCGATGCTGCGAAGAAAGCCATGTGGCCCTCTTCAGCTCGTCCTATGACGGGCCCTATTTGCTGAGTCGGTTCACCGGTCTAATCCGTGAAAGAATATTGAAAATCGTGGTAATCCATGGCGTTCTGGTCAACCTCTGCGGATGGGGTCTCCTGATCACCGGTGATGCCGGTGTGGGGAAAACCACCTGCGGTTTGGATTTGGCGCGAAGAGGCCATATCTGGATCGCCGATGATATCCTGGAAGTGGTGAAACGGGGCCGGAGACTCCATGGCCGCGGGTATGGAACCGCGCGGGCCGCCATCGCCCTTAGGGGGGTGGGGGTCGTGGAAACCCGGACTCGACCGGAAATATCCCGGATGCATCCGGAGTCATCCCTTGACCTGTGGTGTGAATTGAGAATGAAACAGGAAGGACCGGGGGAAGAGAAAACGCGTCGCATCATGGACGTTCCTCTGCCATTTATCCCTTTCCCTTCCCCTGTCGTGCACAGGGACACGCCGGCGCTCATCGAGCGATGGGTGCAGGCCTTTGCCGCCGGAAAGGAGCATGTATGAAGTCCGTTCGGATTGTGATCATTACCGGGATGGCCGGTTCTGGGAAAAGTACGGTGATGCGCGCCCTTGAGGATATCGGGTTTTATTGCGTGGATAACCTGCCCGTCGTGCTCCTGCCGAAGTTTCTCAGTGTCCAGGCGGCACCTGAACTGGGGATTGAACAGGTGGCCCTGGTCATGGATCTCCGCGAAAAGAGCTTTCTCGATCAGTATCAGCGTATTTTCAGGGGATTGAAACGGCGCGGATACACGATCGAGATCCTTTTCCTGGATTCGACCGATGATGTTCTGGTTCATCGGTTCAGCGAAACGCGGCGGATCCATCCTCTTTCTCCCCAGGGAACCGTCATGGAGGGGATCCGTCTGGAACGGGAGAAACTCACTCCCCTGAAGAAAATGGCCGATTGGGTCATCGATACAACAACGCTGAATGTTCACCAGCTCAAAGACGTCATTCAGCGGGCATATGCAACCGAAGGCGGCCTGAAAAGGCTCCTCGTCTATGTAACTTCTTTCGGCTACCGTTACGGCATTCCCATGGATGCGGACATCATTCTCGATGTGCGCTTTCTTGCCAACCCCTACTTTGTTGCAGATCTGAAGCCCCTTGACGGCCATGACCCGGCAGTGCGGGATTATGTTCTTTCTTCGCCGGAAAGCGCCCGATTCGTGGAAAAAATGACGGATCTGATCGGGTATCTGCTTCCCCTGTATGAACGGGAAGGGAAGTCCCGGCTCAACATCGCCCTGGGGTGTACCGGCGGCCGCCACCGTTCTGTGGTCATGGCGAACCGCCTGTGTGCGGATCTATGCGACTGGAATTATCCCGCCAGCGTCTACCACCGGGATATCGACAAGGCCTGATTTCCTCTAGAAGGAAACCTCCACCTTTTTCTTGACGTTGTCGGCGATCCAGTGCGGATCCCACCACTCAATGGGATTGACGAACTGTCCTCCCACCATGATGCCGAAGTGCAGGTGATCTCCGCCGGCCAGGCCGGATACCCCCGTATTCCCGAGGACATCGCCCAGCTTGACCGACTGGCCTTCCTTGACCTGGATGGAACTCAGGTGACCATACAGGGATATCATGCCCAGCCCGTGATCGATGATGACAGCGTTTCCGTAGATGCCCAACG
>Ga0302246_1001925_pt1 | contig 13366 bp, 11 predicted proteins | sample AAG_UR_Trp_MG_FD_193533 | JGI IMG/M metagenome (GOLD analysis project Ga0302246, IMG submission 193533) | Enriched activated sludge microbial communities from anaerobic digester in WTTP, New Holstein, Wisconsin, United States - AAG_UR_Trp | ecosystem: Engineered > Bioreactor > Anaerobic >...
GCCGATTCCGTAACCAGACTGCCCGCCTTATCGATTTTGAAATCGTTGACGAGTACACGCCCCGCCAGAATCAAGGCCCGGGCCTGTTCCCGGGAAGCCGTCAGTCCCCGATCGACGAGCGCCCGGTCCAGCCTGACTTTGCTCTCTTTTTTGATCAAGGCGTTTCCTCTGAGATTTTTCTGGCTGCCGCGATGATCCCATCCCTGTCGATGCCGTAAGTCTTTCTGAGTTCGGCCTGCGTGGCGTGTTCGACAAATTCGTCCGGGATACCGAGACGGATGATCCGGATATCGCTTATCCCGTTTTCTTGAAGCATTTCCAGAACGGCGCTACCGAAGCCCCCGGTCAGGACATTCTCTTCGACGGTAATCAAACGACGACAGGCGGATACGGCCCGACAGATAAGATCTCGGTCCAGGGGCTTGACGAAACGGGCGTTGATGACGGTGGCGCTGATGCCCTCATTGAGCAGGTCCTGCGCAGCTGCCAGGCTCGGGAGTACGGTGGACCCGATGGCGACGATAACCAGGTCTTTACCGTCCATGAGGATTTCTCCCCTGCCGAGGGGTATTTGTTCCGGCCGTTCGTCCAGGGGAACGCCTGTCCCTTTCCCCCGGGGATAACGCAGAGCTGCCGGGTGGCCCGTTTCAACTGCCGTCTTCAACATATGGCGAAGTTCGTTTTCGTCCTTGGGGGCCATGACGATCATATGGGGAATCGAGCGCAGGTAGGTGTAATCGAACAATCCATGATGCGTGGGTCCGTCGTCACCTACCAGGCCGCCCCGATCCAGGGCGAAAACGACATGCAGGTTCTGGAGGCAGGCGTCATGAATGATCTGGTCATAGGCTCGCTGCAGAAAGGTTGAGTAGATGGCCACCACGGGGATAACCCCTTCAGTGGCGAGAGCCGCGGCAAACGTCACCCCGTGTTGTTCGGCAATGCCGACATCATAAAAGCGATCCGGATAGCAGGAGGCGAATCGGTCGAGTCCTGTGCCTTCACACATGGCAGCGGTTATGGCAACGATCTTTTGATTTTCCGCGGCCAACTGAATCAGGGTGTCTCCGAAGACTTTGGTGTAAGTGGGCATGGCCTCGTCTTGGTTCAGGGGTTTCCCGGTTTCCACGTCGAAAGCGGCGGTGCTGTGAAATTTGAGCGGTTCCTGTTCCGAGAACGGGTATCCTTTTCCTTTCTGTGTGATGACATGAACCAGGACAGGGCCCTCCAGCTCCTTGACATTCCGGAGGTTTTTGATCAAGTGATCCATCCGGTGTCCTTCCAGAGGGCCCACGTAAGTGAAGCCCAGTTCCTCAAAGAGCGCTCCCGGGACGAAGAAAGTCTTCAGGGATTCCTCGGCATGCTGAGTGAACTTGAGCACTTGAGGGCCGACGGAGGGAATCGTTTTCAAGAAGCGCTTGATTTCGCCTTTCAGTTTCATGATCGTCTGACCTGTCATGACCCGGTTCAGGTAAGAGGACATGGCGCCTACGTTTGGCGAGATGGACATCTCGTTATCATTGAGGATAATGATCAGGTTTTTATGTCGATCTCCCGACCAGTTTAAGCCCTCATAGGCCATGCCGGAGGTCATGGAGCCGTCGCCGATGACGGCGACGACCTTGAAGTTTTCACCTTTCAAACATCGCGCTTCGGCGATTCCCGCCGCGGCGGAAATGGAGGTGCCGCTGTGTCCGACATCGAAGACATCATAAACACTTTCGGCCCGCTTGGGGAAACCGCTGATGCCGCCGCGCTGCCGGAGGGTGGGAAAACGTTCTTTCCGCCCCGTGATGATTTTATGGGCATAGGACTGATGGCCCACATCCCAAATCAGTTTGTCTTTAGGCGTGTCGAAGACATAATGGAGAGCCAGGGTCAGTTCGACGGCCCCCAACGAGGAGGCCAGATGCCCGCCCGTTCGTGACACGGTCTGCACGATCTTGAGGCGAATTTCGTCGGCCAGGCGATAGAGCTCATCCATGTCGAGTTTTCTCAGGTCTTCGGGCAGATCAACGCGATCCAGAACCGGCCCCTGAGGTATTTCCAACGTTGTCTGCGCTCCTGTGTTCCGTTTCATTCCGATGCCTTGTTTATTATTTCGCCCCGGTCGCTTCATGCTTGCCGAACGGATTTATCTTCTCGCTTAAAAATCACGCTCCACGATGTGGCGGGCGATCAGCCGCAGGGGCTCCCCTTTTTCGTCTAAAAGTGCGATGGCAGCCAAGGCGTCCTCCATGAGTTCCCGTCCCTTTTTTCGGGAATCCTCGACACCGACCAGGGCCGGATAGGTGGCCTTGCCCCGGTTTTTGTCCGTTCCCGTGCGTTTTCCGATCCGGTTTTCCTCTCCTTCGACATTAAGAATGTCGTCGGCGATTTGAAACGCCAGGCCGATTTGTGTGCCGTACTGGGTCAAGGCGTCCACTTCAGCGGGCTTACCTCCGGCGAGGAGCGCTCCTGAACGGATGGAGGTGACGATCATGGCTCCGGTTTTACGGGAATGAATATATTGCAGCGTGGACATATCGAACTCTTTGCCTTCGGATTGTACATCCATGACCTGACCACCGATCATTCCGAAAAAACCCGCCGCACTGGAAATATCATGAATGATATCCAGATGTATGGACGGGTCGGTGTCCGTTAAGTGTTTCGGATCGGACAGGAGAGCAAAAGCCTCCGTCAGCAGGGCGTCGCCGGCCAAGATGGCGATGTTTTCGCCGAAAATTTTGTGGTTGGTCAGAATGCCCCGTCGGTAATCGTCATTGTCCAAGGCAGGCAGGTCATCATGAATAAGGGAATAGGTGTGGATCATCTCCAGCGCGCAGGCGACCGGCAGAACCGCATCGGCCTTCCCGCCGAGTGCCTCTGCGGCAGCCATGCACAGGATGGGGCGGATTCTTTTCCCGCCGGCAAAAAGGCTGTAGCGGACGGCTTGGAAAATAATCGTCGGATAAGTGTGCTCCGGCGGCAGATACTCACGGAGGGCCTGATCGACTTTCTTCTTATGATCGGTTAAATAACTGTCTAAGTTCATAAGAATCTTCGTTTCTTTTCATTTCTACATCGGTTTTAGGTTTCAGGCATGCCCGAAATTTGACCCCAGGATCCTGATATGATTAATCCTCGTCCGAAAATGGGGCGGCGGTTAATTTCCCGTCCTGCTTCAGCAGCACTTCCACCCGTCTTTCCGATTCATCCAGCTTTTTCGCGCATATCCGGGACAGTTTGATTCCTTCCTCAAAGGCTTTGAGGGAATCCTCAAGGGGCAGGTCTCCGCTTTCCATTTTTTTAACGATTTCTTCCAAACGGTTCAGGGTGTCTTCAAATTTGTCTTTTGCCATGGTTTTATCATCCTTTCGGAAGGTCAAGCTTGGAATCGATGCCATCCCTTTCGCCGTCCCGTTTTTTCCCCAAGTGCAGGTTTTGAAACGGGGCAGCCGTATCATCTTCCAGGCGAGACTTGACGGACGCCGTCAGTTGTCCTTTCGCGAGCAGAATCATCAGTTCCTCCCCGTCCCGCACATTTGAGGCCGTCCGGACCACCTCGCCCGTTTGCGGACGTAGCGTGATGCTGTACCCCCGACGAAGGACCGCGAGGGGGCTTAATGACTCCAGCAGGGACATATCATTCATCAGGATCCGACGGGAGTCCTCAATCCGCTGTCGCATAGCGGCTACCATATTTTTGAACAAAGATTCAAGGGTAAAACGTATCTGCCGATGCCTTGTGCGGGGACTGGCCTGCGTGAGGCGAATATGCAGGTGGCGAAGATGGTCGTTACAGTTGGCCCGCTGCTGACGCATGCGTATTCGCATGCGTTCACCATAGTCGTCCAAAGCCAGACGATAATCTTCCACCAGCCGACGGGGATCTTTAAGACGCTCCCGGAGCGACGTGACCTGCCGGGATAACATGACCGATATGTGTATTTGGCTGCGGATCAAACGGCGGCGCAGATCAAACAGTGTTTTGATCAGGTCGTCCCGGAAGGGAACGACCAGCTCTGCGGCGGCGGAAGGGGTCGGCGCCCGCAGGTCCGCTGTGAAATCGGCGATGGTGTAATCCGTTTCATGGCCCACGGCGGATATGACGGGAATCGGGCAGGCGAAAATAGCCCGGGCTACGGCTTCATCGTTAAAAGAGGCCAGATCTTCCAGAGATCCTCCTCCCCGGGCCAGGATCAGGACATCCAGATTTTCCATGGCTGTCATATCCCTGATCGCCTGAACAATTTCCAACGGTGCTTCCACGCCTTGGACACGAACGGGGGCGATCAACAGGGAAACCGAAGCGAAACGACGTTTTGTCACGTGCAGAATATCCCGAATGACGGCGCCCGTCGGCGAGGTAATGACACCGATACGCGAAGGGAGGAAGGGAATGGCCTTTTTGTGTCGGTCGTCAAAAAGACCCTCTGCCCCGAGCCGTGCCTTGAGTTGTTCGAACGCCCTCTGGAGGGCGCCGATACCCCGGGGTTCGATGCTGTCGACTATAATCTGGTATTCTCCCCGGGAAGCGTAAAGACTGATGCGGCCTCGGCAAACCACCGACATCCCTTCTTCCAGCTCCAAGGCGTGACGGCGGGCAGACAAAGTAACACGAGCTCCGGGGAAGGGTTTGAACCAGACCGCCCGGATTTGGGCCCGGTCATCCTTCAGGCTAAAATAGGTGTGTCCCGAAGCCGGACGACGCAGATTGGAAATTTCCCCTTCGACCCAGACCAGGTCGAACGTGCCTTCGAGGAGATCCTTGATTTCTTCCGTCAAGGCCGTAACGGTCAGGATTTGTTCCACCATACGGTGTCGAACTATCAGATATTCGGGAAGATGACAAGGGTTTTACCACCCTGCCACGCCAAACGCTTGTCTTGGCTCGTAAGGAATGGCCAGGCAAACATTCAGAAGTGACCATCTGTTTGCTGGCACAGGGCCATGCCAAAGCGCCCGGTTTTCGTAATCTTCGGTGACGCCGGGCGTTTTGCATCTGATCTTCTCCGGATTTGACTTTGGTGTATCAAGGATTTAAATTGTTGAAATTGAAAAATAAACAAGGGAAGGTCGTGAGTGGAGGTGAAGGAAATGTTTCAAAAAGTTCTGGTGCCCCTGGATGGTTCCAAACTTGCGGAGTGCGCGCTGCCCTCTGTGCGGAATCTGGGCCGGGGAGGATTTGTCGGAGAGGTTGTGCTTCTCAATGTGGTGGAGATCCCTGCGACCTGGATTGAGGGAATCGATTATGTGGCCATAAAAGATGCAAGTCTGAAGCAGTCGACGAAATATCTGGCGGAACTTAAGGCGCAGTTGGAGGTGGACGGGCTTCCCGTCACGACGGAAATCCTGGAGGGGGTCACGTCCCATGTCATTGTCGATTATGCCATGCAGCACGGCGTGGATCTGATCGTCATTGGTACCCATGGTTACACGGGTATGAAAAAACTGATGTTCGGCAGCGTCGCCCTGAGGGTACTGCATGACGCCCACTGCCCGGTTCTTTTGATCCGGCCGGAATCCTGTCGCTGATGAACTGCACCAATCAAAAATAGTCGGAGTCGTCGTCCTTGTCTCCGTAGAGGCAGTAGCTTGCCGCCGTGCGGAACATGACGTTTTTTGTGGAACGCTGTTCCTTTCGATCGAGTCGACAGCAAAGCGTCTTGCTGATTCTCCCTCCCAAGATATAATGGTTTACGTGCCACCCCCCGGTGCCGTCAATTGACAGATCCGAAAAAATATGTAAGATGACAAAAATCTGCTCTTTTATTGTGATATGATTACAAACAGTTATCCTGTCTCGACTCTTGACGGTTTTCAAACAGGAGGCCTTGAGCTTCCTAAAAGACAACAGAAAGGTCTGCAGCATGACCAATTCTCTTGAACTGGGTTTGATCGGCAACTGCCGTATCGGCGCTCTGATCAACAGTGAAGGCGAAATCGTCTGGAGTTGCCTGCCCCGTTTCGACGGCGATCCCGTTTTTTGTTCCCTTTTGCGGGACCACGGTCCCGGTGAAAATACCGGCTACTGTTCACTGGAACTTTACGATTTGACCGGCACGGAACAGTACTACCTGCCCAATTCCGCTGTGCTGGTGACCCGGTTGACCGATGCGAAGGGTGCTGTAGTGGAAATCACGGATTTCGCACCCCGCTTTCGTCAGCATGGCCGCACGTTCATTCCCATGATGATGATCCGGTACGTCAAACGGGTCCGGGGTGCGCCGCGCGTGCGCGTCCGTGTCAGAGCCACGTATGGATATGGACGACATTCATGTGCCGTCACCTATGGCAGTCACCACATCCGTTACATTACCCCGGATGTGGTTTTGCGGCTCACGACCGATATGTCCCTGACGGCCATTCTTGAAGAAATTACGTTCTTTCTGCAGGATAACATTACCCTTATCTTCAGCTCCGATGAGACAATCCCGGACACCATCGGGGAACTGGCCCGGCGCTTCCTGAATGAAACCTTGATGTATTGGCATGAATGGGTCCGAGATATCGGTATCCCCTATGAATGGCAGGACGTGGTCATCCGTTCCGCCATCACCCTGAAACTGAACACCTTTGAGGACACCGGCGCCATCATTGCGGCCATGACCACATCCATTCCCGAAGCCTCAGGCTCGTTACGCAATTGGGATTATCGTTACTGCTGGTTGCGTGACGCCTATTTTGTAGTGAACGCGTTGAACCGCCTCAACACGACACCCACCCTGGAACGTTATCTTGGTTTTCTGGCCAATGTCGTGGCCGGTGATCCCACAAGGCGTGTCCAGCCGGTATACGGTATAGACGGCAGAGCGCAATTGGAAGAAGTGGAAATGGATTCTCTGCCCGGATATCGCAGCATGGGGCCCGTAAGGGTCGGCAACCAGGCCTACGCCCAGATCCAGCACGATGTGTACGGATCAGCCATATTAGCCGTGGCTCATGTCTTCTTTGATCACAGGTTAATCCGCCGGGGAGATGCGGCGCTTTTCCGGCGTCTGGAATTTTTAGGCGAAGCGGCCTTTGCCGTGCACGATCAGCCCGATGCAGGAATTTGGGAGTTTCGCGGCATCCTCCGCATTCACACCTTCTCTTCCGTGATGTGCTGGGCAGCCTGTGACCGGTTGGCAAAAATCGCGACTGTGTTGAAACTGGCGGACCGTGCTCTATATTGGCGGGCAAAGGCCGATCTCATCCACGCGGTGATTTGCCGAAGGGCGTGGAATGACCGCAAACAATCTTTCACCGCAGCCTTTGATGAGGATGCCCTGGATGCAAGCGTCCTTCTGCTCCATGATCTCGGTTTCGTGGCGTCAGACGACCCGCGATTTGAGAGGACGGTGGCGGCAATCGAAAAGGAACTGAAACGGGGAGATTACATCTATCGTTACGTGGATGCCGACGATTTCGGCGTTCCGGAAAATGCCTTTCTGGCTTGCACATTCTGGTACATCTATGCCCTGGCCGCTCTTGGACGCATGGACGAGGGGCGCCTCCTTTTCGAGAAACTGGTGGCCAGACGCAACCGCCATGGGCTTTTATCTGAGCATATCAATCCCCAAACAGATGAATTATGGGGGAACTTCGCCCAGACCTACAGCATGGTGGGCATGATCAATTCCGCCATCAGACTCAGCAAGCGCTGGGATTCCGCATTTTGACTATTCCGCATGAGGTCGATTTGAAATCTTTATCCAGAAAAAAACTTACTGTCCGATCTCTGAAGCTTTCTCTGCGGTTCATTATTCCTCTGGTGATAGCCCTCTTAATCCTGGCCTATGCAGTCGTTCCGCTGGTGGATAAATTGACCCTGCGGTGGTTTCTCCGCGATCTCGACATACGTTCCCAGCTTATTGCAGCCACGCTGGAAGAGTCGATCGTTGAGCTTGTTAAACAAGGAAACAAAGCCAAAATTCATGCCATGTTCGCACGGTCGATGCGTGATGAAAGACTGTTTGCATTGGGATATTGCAATGAAGAAAAAAAATTGCTCTATCGCACCCAGACTTTTCCGCCGGGTCTTTCCTGCGAGTTGTCCGGTACAAATCATGGACAGGAACGGCATTCTCTGCTCCGGTTATCCCAAGGCCTCGTTCATGTAACCTTTAATCCCATGGAATATGAAGGGGCGCCGGCAGGCACGCTGATTTTGGTTCATGACATGAGTTTCGTGGAAAGGCGAAGCGCGGATACCAAAAAATACATCATCATTCTTTTCGTATTATTGGGGGTGGTGATATCGATGATTACCGTTTTTGTCGCTCATTTGAGCTGGCGTGGCTGGATGGAAGGCGTTCGAGCGATATTGCGCGGAGAGGGGATCGTGCGTCCCTTTTCAAGGCCGGCAAGCTCCGAATTGCAGCCGCTGGTAAGTGACCTTCGGGCGCTCCTTCGTACCTTGGATGAAGAAAGACGCTTTGCCGACGACGCCACAATTTCATGGAACCCCGATACCCTGAAGGGACTCCTCCAGACTGAGTTAAGCGGCGATCAGATCCTGGTGGTTTCCAACCGAGAGCCGTATATTCACGTGAAGGGAGATGAGGGCATTGAAATCAAACACCCTGCAAGCGGCCTGGTTACCGCGATTGAGCCGGTCATGCGCGCCTGTTCCGGAACTTGGATCGCCCATGGAAGCGGGTCTGCAGACCGTGAAGTCGTCGACAAACAGGACCATGTTTTAATCCAGGCCGGCGATGCGGATTACACCTTGAGACGCATCTGGTTGACGGAAGAAGAAGAGAACGGATATTATTATGGTTTTGCTAATGAAGGGCTGTGGCCCTTGTGCCACATTGCCCATGTGAGACCGGTTTTTCGAACGAAAGACTGGGAGCATTACGTGGCCGTCAATGAACGCTTTGCCGATGCCGTTGCGGAAGAAGCGCAAAGAGACGACCCGGTCGTGCTGGTGCAGGACTATCATTTTGCGCTTCTTCCGGGCATGATTCGCAAACGGTTGTCCCGTGCGACCGTTATTTTCTTCTGGCATATTCCATGGCCCAATCCCGAATCGTTCGGTATTTGCCCCTGGCGTGAAACGTTGTTGCAGGGTATGCTCGGCAGCACCATCATAGGTTTTCATACGCGTTTTCATTGTAAAAATTTTCTGGAAACGGTCGATCGGTATCTTGAAACCCGGATCGAACATGAAACGTCGACCATTTTTCACGGCAACATGTTGACTCTGGTAGAAAACTATCCGATATCCATCCAATGGCCGCCGGTCTGGCAGGAACTTCAGCCTCCGGTTGAGGCATGTCTTGCCGAAATTCGGGAAACGATGGATGTTGCCAAGAACGGTTTGATCGGTTTGGGTGTGGACCGGCTGGATTATACAAAAGGTATCGTGGAGCGCTTGCGGGCTGTGGAATACATGCTGGAAAAACACCCCGAATTAATCGGTGAATTTACATTCATTCAAATTGCTGCGCCTTCACGGTCCGCCCTGGAAGACTACCAGTCTCTGGATGAGCGGGTGCGTTCACTGGCCGACCAAATCAACCGACGCTTTTCCGACGGGGCTTACCATCCGATTCGCCTCCGGGTAAAACACCATGACCCGGAAGAGGTCAACCGCTATTACCGGGCGGCGAATGTCTGCATGGTGACAAGTCTGCATGACGGGATGAATCTGGTGGCAAAGGAATATGTCGCCTCGCGCGATGACGAACATGGGGTTCTGATCCTCAGTCAATTCACCGGAGCCGCCAACGAACTGCATGAAGCCCTGATCGTCAATCCCTATCACATCGAGCAGACCGCTGAGGTCCTTTACCAGGCGCTGACCATGCCGGATTTTGAACAGCGTGAACGAATGCGCAGCATGCGGGCCCGCGTCCGGGATTTCAATGTTTACCGATGGGCGGGCAGAATGCTGATCGATGCGGCGCGTATCCGCCAGCGGGAAAAACTTTCCGTGAGGATCGGCCGTCCTTTATGAAACTTCCCCCGAACCAGATTTATCTTTTCAGTGATATCGGCTTGAACGCCCTGAAAACATTTGTCGATGCGTCAACCCTTTTCGTTTTTGATCTGGACGGTACGCTGGCCGCCATCGTGGAAAATCCGCAGCAGATCGAGATATCGACGGCGATAAAAAAGGAGTTGGCCGTGTTAAAAACGCACGCCGCGCTTGCCATTCTTACTGGCCGCTCCCGTGAGGATGCGCAAAGACATCTTCGGCTTGTCCCGGATTATCTGGTTGGAAACCATGGGGCGGAGGGTCTTCCGGGCTGGGAGGAACGTCTGGATGAGTTCAGATCTCAGGTGGCAGGATGGGAGAGGCAATTGTTCGCGCTCCTTCCTGCGCCTGCTGGTGCGGGTACAGGTATTTTCATCGAAAACAAAGGGGCATCGCTTTCGATTCATTACCGCGGCGCCCTTGATCAAGCCTCATCCCACAAGCTTGTGTTATGTGCCGTCGATCAACTGGAACCACGTCCAAGGAGCATGAGCGGCATATTTACCGTCAATCTGCTCCCGGAGGCGGCGCCGGACAAGGGAAGGGCGATTATCGAATTGATGCGGCGGGGGGGGCACCCGAAGGGTTTTTTTGCAGGCGATGATGTGACGGATGAAGATGTGTTTCGGCTCAAGGCGGATAAATTGTTTTCGGTTCGGATCGGCGTAAAAAGGGAGAGCGAAGCTCTTTACTACTTGAAAAGTCAGCAGGAGATGCTTGTGCTGCTTCGGCAAATCAATGCCGTCCTGAGGTCGTTGCAAAAGTAAACGGCATTTCTCTTCGTCGCAGATTGAATCGATGTCCCCTGTTCAATGTCCGTACCCATGCATGCCGCTGCCGCTTCACCGATTTTGAGCGGGCTTTCGAGCGGCATCGGCAAATAGCCGATTAAAAACGATCGAAACAGGAATTTCTCTGCTTGAAGGAAGAAATGATGGCTCAGAATCAGCCGTGCTCATGCCGGCAACGCGCCTGTTCTGAACTCCGTTTTTTGAATATGTCTGAAGCATGCTTTGCCTATGTCCTGGAATAATAAAAAAGTCGGTCTCGCCCTGGGCGGCGGCGGCGCCCGGGGGCTGGCGCATATCGGTGTCCTGTCCGTGCTGGAAGAGGAAGACATCGGTGTCGACATAATCGCCGGAACCAGTGTGGGGGCGATTATCGGGGGCGCCTACGCCTGCGGCGTCACGCCGAGGGAACTGAAGCGCATGGTTGTTCGATACCTGAAAAGTCCTGAATTTCAATCTTCCATCATCCATACTCTTTCTCCGACCGACGATGTCACAGATTCCCGATTTGCGCAGCTCATTTCCGGTTATCTGAAGTCCCGCTATCATATGATACGTACCTTCTTCAAACCGGGAGCCGTACCCCTGCAGGATTTCCAGTCCATGATCAATTACTTCATTCCCGAGCGAAAAATCCAAGACACTCGGATTCCCTTCCGTGCCGTTTCGACGGATCTCATATCAGGAGAGCAGATCGTGTTTGCCGAAGGTTCTTTAAGGGAGGCCGTGCTGGCAAGCTGTGCCGTGCCTGGCGCGATTGATCCGCTCAAAAGCGGCGACAGGCTGCTTTCCGACGGCGGGATTACCAGTCTCGTCCCGGTCAATGCCTTGTGGGAGGCCGGTGCGGATATGGTAATCGCGGTTACTGTGGAACGCAACATGCTCTTCAATGGGAATATCAAGAAGGCAAAGGATGTGGTGACCAGGGCCGGTGAAATTACCGCCTATCGATTGAAGGATTATGAATTGGAAAAAGCGGATGTGGTGATCCGGCCCAGAACGCGGGATTCGCACTGGGCCGACTTTTCCAAAGCATCCGAATTGATCCGTGATGGGGAAGATGCTGCCCGGGAAGCCCTGTCGGAGATTCGCAAAAGGCTTCCTCTGTCAATCCGGGTGAAAAAATTCTTAGGCCGATTTAAAATGAATCAGCGATAGAAGCGCGAGATGTGCTTGATCTCGTCGTTCTGGCTCCGCTCCGTGTTCCTCAGCTTGAACCGACGGCCCGGGCACTTCCCTGCGATCTCCTTGTCGTCCAGGTCGGAAACCGGAGTGAGTACAAACAGACGCTCTTCGACCTTTTCTGCTGTGCTGTTCCAGGTCTCGATGCCAAAAGAAGCGACTTTTCCCGGAAGCCCGCGGGCAGATAAAACGCCGTCAGTTCGTCGGAGACCGGAATTTTCGTCGATGAGCTGCCGGATCTGGTTCCCATAGCGGGCCCGGATGAGAGGGTAAACGATGGAATTGGTGATGGTGCCGTCGTCCTTGTGGCGCATGTAGGAAGGAGAAACATCATCATAGCGACCCTCCAAGACCGGTTTGAGCAGAATGTCACTCCTTTCGGGTATGATGCTCCACGGGTCTGAATCGACCATCACACAGGCCTTGACAGTCAGGGCACGGACAATTTCCGATGCGTCGCCACCGGAGGTGCCGTCGGAGTTGACCAAGGGAGACGTGCAATGAGGGAGACACTTGGACAAACCCGCTTCAACAGCCTTGACGGCACGGATGATGGTTTCGCTCTGTTGTCGCTGGGGATGCCGATCAGTGTATCCACCTTCTCCAAGGCGATAATTTGAAAAGTGAAGTAAAAGTGGTTCCAGGGTTGTTCATATCCCTGAAACACGTTATAAGCAGCTATGATGTAAGTTTATGTTCCAGAAAGCCCCCCTCTTGTATTCGAGACTTTATTTTCGAATATCCTCAATCAGGAACATCAATTACTGCGTGCTGATGAATTGATCGACAGATTGGGGCGGTGCTTGTTTTCTGAAGCAAGGTAATTTTAACTCTATGCGTAAAGGGAAATAAAAAATGGATTCCAATGATTTGCTGGAAAAAGCGACGGAATGGTTTATCGCCAGCGGTCTGCACATTCTGATGATTTTGATTCTGGCGTGGGTTGCCACCAGAGTGGCCCGACTCGTATCAAACCGGCTTGTTTTATTCTTTACCCATCAGCGAGATGATGCGGAATTTCAGAAGCGGGCACATACCCTCGGTGAGGTGGTGCGATACGTCATGGTGCTTGCCATTTCTACCGTTGCGGCGATGACAATACTGAGAGAACTGGGTATCAACATTGGCCCCGTCCTGGCTGCAGCCGGCATTGTCGGCTTGGCGGTGGGATTCGGTGCCCAAAGTCTGGTCAAAGATGTAATCAGCGGGTTTTTTATTCTGATGGAAGATCAAATCCGGGTGGGTGATGTGGTTGAAATCGCCGGTAAAGGCGGTCTGGTGGAAAAGGTCAATCTGAGAACCACCGTACTGCGTGATGTAGCCGGAAATGTCCACTACATCCCTAATGGGCAAATCAGTGTTGTAACCAACATGACGAAAGAATATTCCCGTTATGTTTTCGATATCGGGGTTGCCTATCGAGAAAACGTGGATGAAGTGATCGAGA
>Ga0302246_1001937_pt1 | contig 13305 bp, 8 predicted proteins | sample AAG_UR_Trp_MG_FD_193533 | JGI IMG/M metagenome (GOLD analysis project Ga0302246, IMG submission 193533) | Enriched activated sludge microbial communities from anaerobic digester in WTTP, New Holstein, Wisconsin, United States - AAG_UR_Trp | ecosystem: Engineered > Bioreactor > Anaerobic >...
TCATTACAGAGGCTTTATCATACAAGTACCTCTACATCGCCAGCTTCTTCTTCTGTCTGCTGGTTGCATTCCTTGTAAACAGGTTTTCACCAACTGTTTACCAGGTCAATTCGGTGATCGGGCCGGTGCAGGACAGGCGCTCATCCATGCTGAGATCAAACGATCTGTTCAGCGGCCTCGGGGCACTGGCTGAATCGCGTAACCTGGAGAATGACATAAACAGCCTGAACTCTTTCAGACTGGTTGCTACAACCATTAAAAACCTGAACCTGGAAATTGGATATTTTGCCGGTAAAAACAGTTTTCTCCAGAAACCGGCACAGGTTTATCTTGGCAACCCTTACACTGTCAGTATTGACAAATCGCATATACAGCCAATAAATACAAGGTTCCGCATTGAAATACTTGATGATCATTCCTACCGCCTGACCGCTTATGAAGATGAGGCATCATTCTACAATTATATTGACAATGCTATAGTCAGCCGGAAGAATGTTTTTAAAATTGACACTATATGCCGGTTTAATGAGACACTCTCTGCATATAACTATAAATTCTCTGTCACACTTAACCGTGATTTTTATAATCCGCAGACTGCAAAGGAGACTGGTTACTTTTTCGAGTTCTATCATCTTGATCAGCTTACCATGTCATATCTTAAGCGACTCAAGGTGGAGCCTGTCAGTATCAGGTCATCCCTCATCACTCTCCTTTACAGCGGCGAGAATAAAAGGCTTACCATTGATTTCCTGAATAGCTTCATCCAGGCTTATCTCGACGACAATCTTTCCAAAAAGAATAAGATAGCCCTGAATACGGTCAATTTCATTGACTTGCAGATATCTGAAATCTCCGATTCACTCTCTGTATCTGAATCGAAATTGCGTGATTACCGGTCGACACACCAGGTTACAGACCTCAGCTACCAGGGACAGCAGGCGCTTGAGCAGCTTCGCCAGATAGAGAACGAAAGGTCAATGCTTCAGGTACAGGAGAGATATTACAATTACATCCTTGACTATATGGAGAAAAACCATGATATGGCCGGCCTGCCCACACCTTCCGGGGCAAATGTAAATGACCCTATCCTGAACTCCCTGGTACTTGAGATGCTTGCACTGAATGCAGAAAGGTCAGCTATTCTCAGCAACAATGCTGAAAAGAACCTCTTTCTCAACCAGCTTGAAAACAAAATCCGCCTTCAGAAACAAACAATAATTGAAAATGTAAAGAACAACCTGAACACTCTTAATCTGACGCAGAATGAACTTAATTATCGTGAGAGCAAGCTGTCAGGCGAGATATCCAGGCTGCCCCGTACGGAGCTGAACATGGTCAGCATGCAGAGGCAGTTCAACCTTACTGATGCCATTTATACCTTCCTTCTGGAAAAGAAAGCTGAAGCGGCCATAGCAATGGCATCAAATTACCCGGACTATGAGATACTGGAGCCGGCAAGAGACGTTACCGCCACAATTATAGCCCCGAGAAGCAGTCTCAACTGGATCATTGCCCTCTTCATGGCTTTAATGTTACCTACCCTGTTTATCATCCTTCGAAACTTCTTCAATGAGAAAATCACCTCTGTCAGAGATGTTGAAAGAATGATCGGACAGCCGGTTATGAACCTGATATACACCAACTATTATAAAACTGAATCTGTGGTTATGGACCATCCGGGGTCATCAATTGCAGAGTCATTCAGAAACCTGCGCAGCAGCCTCTTCCTGAAGTTCAGGTCTGAACCGCATAAGGTTCTTATGATCACCTCATCACAACCACAGGACGGCAAGAGTTTTGTTTCAAGCAACCTGGCTGCATCAATCGCCTCGGTAGGACATAAAACCATACTGCTCGACTGCGACCTGCGCAGACCGACACTCCATGACAAATTCAAAGTAGTCAACTCCGTCGGCCTCTCTAATTATATGGTCAATGATGTCACAAGCAGGGAGATTATAAAGAAAACCTCCTCGGATAACCTTTGGTTCATCCCGGCAGGGCCGATCCTCCCGAACTCATCAGAACTGATTGAGGCAGGAGCGCTGGATAACCTTATTGAAGAGCTGGAACAGCAGTTTGATTATGTTATCATCGACTCTACTCCTGCCGGACTGGTTGCCGATGCTGCCCTGATGATAAAATATGCATCATACATCCTTCTGGTATGCAGGAATGATTATACCCGCAAGGATGTTTTCACTGATGTCCTGAACTTTTTCCGGACAAATGAAATCAATAATTTCGATATTGTTTTCAATGATCTTGACCTGAAAAAAAGCAGATACGGACGCTATGACAATTACTACAAACAATAAAATCATAAGTTATTACGCTAGTATATTACAATCATTATAATTAATTATGACAACAGATGTAGATGCCATGAGGGAGAAGATCAAGAACTATATCGTTCAAACCTCCCATGCTGATGCCGATAAAGTCAAAAATGAATCACTGATCTTTAAGGAAGGTTTTTTTGATTCAATGGGATTTATTATGCTGATCACATTCCTCGAAGAGGAATTTGGAATTAAAACAGTTGACTCTGATCTTATCGAAGAAAATTTCGAATCCATCAACGCGATAACTGAATTCATTCAAAGGAAAGCATCAGCATAAATGTGCGGGGTAGCAGGAATAATAGACTACAGTGGAAGAGATGACAGCATTGGTGCAGTGGAAGCAATGCTCCGGTCTTTCAGTTACCGCGGACCGGATGAAAGCGGGATATATCATTCCCCTGTTGCTGCCATCGGCCATGTAAGACTCAGCTTCACAGACCTGGTATCCGGCCAGCAACCCCTGTCAGACATGACAGGCAGATACTGGATCGTTTTCAATGGAGAGATATTCAATCACATAGAACTGCGGAAAGAGCTGGATGAAAAAGGTATTAAGCTTACATCCAGGTCTGATACCGAGGTTCTCGTTAATCTCTTTGCCCTGTACGGGGAAAATTGTCTGGGGCTGCTTAACGGGCAATTCGCATTCGCCATCTGGGACAAACTGGAGGAGAAGCTTTTCATTGCACGCGACCGGGTGGGGAAAAGGCCACTATTCTATACTATGGCAAACGGAGCGCTTTACTTTGCCTCGGAGATTAAAGGCATTTTCCGGAACCCTGAAATTACTCGCACACTCAATCCGGAGAATCTGGCACAGATTTACACCTTCTGGACTGCTCTGACACCGGCCACGGCATTCAAAGGTATCAGTGAACTTTCTCCGGGACATTATCTGACCTTCAGCAAAGAAGGCCTCACCGTCCGCAAATTCTGGGAGTTGAACTTCTGTAAAAGCGAATCAGCCATTTCTCTGTCAGATGCTCTTGAAAGATTTCACGAGCTCTTTAAGAGCGCAGTGCAACTCTGCCTCAGGGCTGATGTGGAAGTAGCTGCATACCTCAGCGGAGGAATCGACTCAAGCGCAACAGTTGCTTATATAAAGGATCTCAAGCCCGGTGTTCTTAAAACTTTTTCCATTGGGTTCGAGGATAAGGATTTTGACGAAAGCAAATATCAGGAAGAGGCAATAAGGTACTTCAATACCAGCCACAGGGCAATAAGCTGCACTTCGAAGGAGATAGCTGAGGCATTTCCAAAAGTTATCTGGCATGCAGAGACCCCGCTTACGCGCACTGCCCCCACCCCGATGCTGATCCTGTCAAAGCTGGTCAGGGACAATAATATTAAGGTTGTCATCAGCGGTGAAGGTTCGGATGAGGTCCTTGCCGGTTATGATATTTTCAGGGAGGCAATTATCAGGAGATTCTGGGCTTCGCAGCCATCATCATCATTGCGGCCGATGTTGCTCAAGAAGATCTACCCTGACATACCACATCTGCACAATGCAAGTCCCAACATCCTGAAGATGTTCTTCGGATACAGGCTTGAAGAGACTGCAAATCCATTGTACTCACACCTGTTAAGGTGGAACAACTCCAATCATATAAAGAAACACTTCTCGGACCATATAAGGGAATCGATTAACGGATATGATCCTCTCACGGATCTAGCCGGCAGATTACCGGAATCGTTCATGGATTGGTCGCCACTTGCCAGGGCACAATGGCTCGAGACAACCATTTTCATGTCAGGGTACCTGTTATCATCCCAGGGTGATCGCATGGCGATGGCCAACTCGGTTGAGGGAAGATATCCGTTCCTCGACTACAGGGTCATTGAGTACTGTTCAACACTCCCGGACAAGCTTAAACTCAACGGTCTGAATGAGAAGTACCTGTTAAAGAAGCTGATGAGCGGGAGAATCCCTGAGAGTATCATTAAACGGCCCAAACAACCATACCGCGCTCCTATCAGCAGCGTATTCACAGGCAGTGAAAGACCGGATTATGTCGGTGAGATGCTGTCAGAAGAGATGACAAGGCTCGCCGGAATCTTCAACAAAGACTCTGTAGCAGCTTTACTGGCAAAGATTGAAAAGAGCGGTACGGCATCTGAGATGGATAACATGGTACTTGCCGCGGTAATATCAACTCACCTGGTTCATCATCAGTTTATTGAAAACAATAATTCGGAGTTCCGGAGCGAACCTCTGAGCAACCTGAAAATAATAGAAGAAAACAAATAGAGGATCGATTCTCTACAGCAGGGATTTCCTGTGGCAACAGCAACAGGAAAAAACGAACAGGAGAGAGTGACCACACAAAAAAACGCATCATGCCAACAAGAAAACCATTCTCGAAAGACATCATCCTTCTTGAAAATGTAGAAAGGGTAGTTGACAATATTATTGAACAGCTGCGTTCAGACGTGTTGCAAAGGTTCAAAAGACGCGGTGCAGTTATCGGAATAAGCGGAGGGATAGACTCCTCCGTCTGTCTGGCACTGGCTGCCAAAGCATTTGGCCCTGACAGGGTACTGGGGGTCATGCTGCCCGAGAAGGACTCCAACCCTGACAGCGAGATTCTTGCACGGGAACTTGCCTCACGGTTCGGCATAAGAGCAATAAAAGAAGAAATAACCGGAGCACTGGCGGGATTCGGTTGCTACGAGAGGCGGGACGAGGCGGTGAAACGTGTTTTCCCGGAGTATGACCCGAAAACATGGAAGATGAAGATAGGCATAAGGCAGAGCGGGTTATTCAATAACATCCCTCCCATCTTTTATCTTACCGTAATTGACCCTGCCGGGAATGAAAAGGACAAAATCCTCCCTGCAAATGAGTATCTGCAGATAGTTGCTGCCTCCAACTTCAAGCAGCGGACCCGCATGTCAATGCTTTACTATCATGCTGAAGCTCTCCATTATGCAGTTGTAGGAACACCCAACAAGCATGAGCAGGAACAGGGGTTCTTTGTCAAGCATGGCGATGGCGCGGGTGATGTGATGCCTATTGGCAATCTGTACAAGACACAGGTTTATCAGCTTGCTGAGTTCCTTGGAGTTCCCGGGGGCATTATTGAGCGCACGCCTACCACTGACACCTACTCTGCAGAACAGACCCAGGAAGAGTTCTTTTACCAGTTACCCTTCCATCTGATGGACAGGTTCTGGTACGGCTTTGAGAATGGCTATCCAGCCGAAGAGGTAGCTGCTGTTATGGGAGAAACCACTGAACGTGTGGAAGCTCTCTTCTTCAATTTCGAACGTAAACGGAAAACGACTGAATACCTTCGTATGCCTCCGGTGAGGGATTATTATCGCGGATAAAACTATAGTCATGAATGCAATTGATTATTTCTTCGGGAATACTTACCGGCTTGATAAACCATTCCTGGTCGGCAGGGAAGAGATAAGTTACAGAGACTTGTATATGTCATACAACCATCTGGCAAAATGGATCAATGGGATGGTTGGCACAGACAAACATATAATCCTGTTGTCGGTCAACAACCTGTTCTTCATCAAGATGTATTTGGCTATCATCAAGTCTGGAAATATCTGCATCCCGCTTGATCCGGGGATTGAAAAGGAAAACTACATGTATATTCATGACCTTACGGATCCTAAACTGATTTTTTTGACCCGAGAAGTTGAAAAGCGTCTCGAGCTGAATTCAGACCAGGCCTGGTACCCTGACACCCTGCCTTCTTCAGAAGAGAATTATACGGATGAGATACCCGGCAGCGAATTTGACAGGGAGAGATGTGCTGAAATCATCTTCACCTCCGGTTCTACAGGAAAGCCCAAAGGGGTGATGATTTCCCATAAGAACCTGATTGCCAATACATCTTCAATCGTTGAGTATCTTCAGCTGACATCTGACGACAGGATGCTTGTCGTGCTCCCGTTCTACTACTGTTATGGGTTATCCCTTCTTCACACCCATCTTAGGGTCGGAGGATCAATTGTGTTCAACAACTCCTTTATCTTCCTGGGAGGTGTTCTTAAGAGCCTGATTGATTACAAGTGTACGGGATTTGCGGGAGTGCCAAGTCATTTTCAAATTCTTTTACGGAAATCAGATTCCTTTAAACAGACAAGCTTCCCGGATCTTAAATATGTCACCCAGGCCGGCGGTAAGTTGGCTCCTGTCTTCATTGATGAGTTCAGGCAGGCGCACCCTGAGGTCAGGTTCATCGTGATGTATGGTCAGACCGAGGCCACGGCAAGGCTTTCCTGGCTGCCGCCGGAGGTATATGACAGAAGAAAGGGATCAATGGGAAGAGGGATTCCCGGAGTGGAACTGAGGGTGGTAAATGAAAAGGGCGAGCTGATCAGACCCGGTGAGACCGGTGAGGTCATTGCCCGTGGTGATAATATAATGATGGGATATTTCGCCGATGAGGAGGGTACAAAAAATGCCATCCGCAACGGATGGCTTTACACCGGCGACCTTGGCACCGTTGATGAGGATGGCTATATCTACCTTACGGCAAGATCAAAAGAGATCATCAAGGTTCGTGGGAAGCGAATCAGTCCCAAGGAGATAGAAGCTGTTATCCTGGCTTTGCCCGAAGTAATAGACTGTACCATTGAGGGTGTGGAAGATGAGATAGAAGGTGAGATGCTTAAAGCTACTGTGACCGTCCGCAAGGAAAACGCTGAATCACTGACCAGGGAGAGGCTGATTCAGCATTGCTCACAACATCTGGCCCTATTCAAGGTACCTCAGGTATATGAGTTTAGAGATAACCTGACAATCAGTGCAACAGGGAAAAAGATCAAGAAACAGTGATAAGCCATAATCAACGGCTAATCCGGGATACTTATAGTTTTTCTCCTGTCAGTGATGTGGTGAGACCATTATTCTCGATCACATCAATCAACCTGTTGAACAATAGATTAGCTGCCCTGCCGGCAAAGGTTTTGTTGGGATGAGAGTCATCGGATGAAACTGCATACTCATCTTTAAAATATAATCCGCCTTCTGTTTGTAACTCGTACAGATCCCAAATGAAAATGTTATCATCAGGCTGGTCCCATTCCTGGGTTACCCATATATAAAACTCCCTGGCACGATTAGCTTCTTCTTCTGTCAGTAATGCTTTTACCTGCACAGCTCCCGTGAACACAATGAATTTGGTATCAGTAAATTCATGCAATTTCTCCTTAATAGCCTGGTATTGCAGCTTATAGTTTTGCAGTGATTTAATATCTGAATCTATGTCTGGAGCTATAGCATCCGGAACAATATTACTTACAGGAAAACAATGCTTAAAAACAATTACATTATAGTCTTCAGTTAGCATCTCCAGTGTTGGTTCTTTAAGGTAGGCCTTACTTCCGGCATTCTTCACCCATATGTTATAGTAATCATAGGGATAGTTATTCCAGCCGTAAGGACTAGCTTTGGGAAAGTTTAGTTCACTAATGGAATAATTCTGCAGGCTATTGTCATTGTAATGAGCAAACAACAGAGGAATCTGTGCTTTTATTTTTGAATTTTCACTCACTATTGAAGGGTCAACCTGAGAAAGATCCCCCTCCCAGATTACCCCGCCAGTGCTATGATGAAGAAAAACAATTTTATACATGTTATCACCATCCTTTGCACCTGAACAGGATACCAGTGAAAAGACGCAACCCAATAAAACAAATGCTTTTATTACTGATTTCATGATACATAGATTATATTGAAAAAAACCATTGTTTAGACCTCAGGTTCAAAGTTAATAAATAATCTGTATGAAGGGAAAAGAGCCAATAGGAAGGTTATAATTGGCTCATTAACTTATGGCGAAGCTATGTTTCCTTAGATATGATTTATTGAAAACCTCCTCGCGCCAACAGGTTATTCAGTTTCCATGGAATTACAATTATATGCTATATCAAGCATTTTTATTCCCACACCTGGCTTGAAATGAAGTCCATCATAAAAATTGGACATTTGTTCGGATATCACATTAATACCCGTAAAATCAAATACATTTTCTTTACCAAGAATCGTTTCAAGTATTTCAAGGTCTGTCTTATTAAAAGAAATCTGTTGGTAGTTAGGAGATATTATAAATCTAAAGTTTGTACCATGCTTAACAAATACCCTTGCAATATCCTTCAGCATTTCAATTTGATCATTAGTGATCTGCTGCTTGTATTCGCACTTGTGACCAGTTCTTTCAGGGAATCTGTCACGCCTTATCTCATAGTACCTCAGAGAATCTGAATCAAGCTCCTCCTGAATGCTGAAATTTATATACTCGTTTGTGACTTGATCAATGCAAGACTTCTCGTTTAGTAAATATTCCGACATGAAAGGTTTGAACTCCTTCGTTAATCCATAGATTGTCAGGGAGCGGATAAAATTCACATTGAATAACCTCATCAGATTCAAATACTGAAAGTCTGCCCATGATGATTGTAAAAACCGCGGATGCTTCACAAACAATACATTTTCCCTGTCAAGCCTTTCAAATGCATAATTGTAGTCAATCACGAACAGAGCATTTGATATCGGGTCATGCATGCGATCAATATACATGATCTTTGACCAGATCCCAACAATGTTCTCACGTGAAGCATCAAATGAAAAGACTTTTGCACTATCCGGAAGGTAAGAAATCCAGATGCTTGGTCGAATAAACAAGGCTGTTGATGAGCCAAATATGTATGAATCATAATTATGCGCTTCCCTGTTCATCAGATATACCTCTGATGATACATAATCCCTGTTTTTAGGTATGTGAGGCTTCCTGTTATAATCACTGTATTTGAATATGACCATAAAGGGATCTATAATAATATAAATCGCCAGTAAAACCAGAAATGGCATCAGGAAGAAAAGCACCTTTTTAAAATAAGCCAAAAGATCTTTCATTTTTATTAAAACATTTCATAAATAAAAGAGCTGCTGCCATCTAACTGCGTAAGGATCAGAATTATAGTAGCGTAATAAATGATCATTCTAATAGCTTTATTATTCTCCCATATTGAACAAATCTTTGAATACAAATGACCACAATCATTCTGGATAATCTCATAAAGCAGAAACATCATAGCAAATGTCAGTCCGAAGATCAACGGTTCATTCAGCAGACTCTGACCCTCTGTTTCGAGTGGACTGAAAATATCAGAAAAAACACGTAGAACTTGCGGGAGGTCAGGGGCAAAAAAGAAAGTAAGAGACAGTGCATAAAAGGAATAAGTACAGAGCCTGCCTGCATGTTGCCGGGCCTTGCCCGGAATAAATGAAAAGATGGTGTTCCGGAATTTTTTGGTTTTGAATTCATAATATATGGCAATAGCCTGCAGGAAACCAAGGGCTATAAAGTTCCAGCCAGCTCCGTGCCATATACCAAACAATATCCATGTGAGAAAAACAGCTATTATTGTTGCCTTTCCCTTTAGTCTCCTTAAACTGAAACTTGTTTGTTTAAAGATATAGTCATTAAACCATGAAGAGAGTGAAATATGAAACCTCCGCCAGAAGGTTGTCATGTTTTCAGACAGGAAAGGTCTGTTGAAGTTAGGGAGCAATTCAATGCCTAAAGCTCTCGAAAAGCCTATTGCAATATCTGTATAGCCAGAGAAATCAAAGTACAGATATAACGGTTGAAGCAAAATAATTGCGATTATCTGACATCCCGTAAAATCATCAGGATGCAAAAAAAGCTGTGACACATAAGAACCGAGATGGTTGGCTATAACCACTTTCTTGAAAAAGCCCTGAAGAGCTATTCTGAGCCCATCTGTGACTATATCAGGACTGAACCTTTTATCAAACGTAAGTTGTGGAAGAAAGTGACTTGACCTTTCTATCGGACCTGAAAGAAACTTGGGGAAGTATATCAAAAAAAGGAAAAAACGAAGAAAATTGTTTTCAGGCTTTTCCCATCCCATCTTTATATTTATGAGGTAACCAATCCCCTGTAAGGTATAGTAGGATATCCCAATTGGCAGAATGATTTCAGAAAGTACAGATGCCCTGATGTTAAGGTTAAACAATGCCAGAAACGGATCAATTGCAAAAGAGGCATAGCGAAGTAATATCAGTTGAGTGAGATTTAAAATAATACCGGTTCGAAACAACGCTTTTTTGTGCCTGGAAGCCGGCATTCTTTGTCCCAAAAAAAAGTTAAGATATGCATAAACTGCAAGGTAAACCGGGAGATATATACTAAAGGTTGTCAGAAAGACACAACTGAGCAATAAAAGATAACCTACTCTTAACTTAGGAGGGATTATATAATTGATGAAAATCACTACAATCGCCAGTACAGCGAACTTAAGAGAGATTATTTCCATTAGTGTCTACATTAACAATAGTTAAGTATACTATTCAAATGATTACTCATAACTGCCTGATTATCAGAGTTGATCATTTCATCTGAAACGAACCCTCAATTAATTGATTATGTGGCTATTAATAATATAACAGTTTACCCCAGTTTATATTGTTTTTGCAATAATTACCCGTGTATTATGGCAAATTTGCGGATGAAAGTGTGTTGACCCGCAATAATCCATATAATGTATGTTCCATTTAGAAAACCGGATGTGTTTATAAGCAACGTAGGCTCCTCAGAAGAGGGATTATTATATACCATTTGGCCATTTATATTGAAAATTCTTACAGACATTTTGTTTTCACCACTCCGTGAAATATCAATTGATAATTGATGTTGGCCGGGATCTGAAGAGATGACAATTTCATCTCTATTATCGTCATATTTATTGATTCCGGTTGATTGACCTTTAAATGTATTTACGATAAATTCCGCGAATATGGGGCCTACTGTCTGATTGGCAAGTAAATTTGGATGGGAATCACCATTTGTATGACTCTTCTCATATTCATACTTCAGACAGTTTATTTTACCATTGACCGGGTTTGTATTTGATTCTGCCACCAGATTATAGAAATCAAAAATGTAGATATTCGGGTGACTCTTTCCATCTTCGGTTAGCCAGGTTGATTTAACCCAATTAACAAATTCCCGGGCTCTGGCTGCTTCCTCGGTGGTTGTTTCAAGACGATGAAGCGGCGCAAGCGTCCATATAATGAACTTCTTAGTCGGGTATTGATCCATTAAACCACGTAAGGCCCGGTATTGAAGCTTATAGTTGCCAATTGTTTTCACTGAAGAATTAACTGCAGCAGCCCCATTATCTGGTCCAATTCCCGCGCCTGGAAAACAATGCTTGTAGATCACCATATCATAGGACTGAAGTATATTGCCAAGGCATTGTATATTTATATCTGTGGAACTACATTGTCCATTTAACCAAAGGTTCCAGTAGTCATATGGATAGTTTTCCCAGGGGTATGGCGTACCCGGATATGCTCTTGCTGTAACTGTATAGTTTGTACCATTTTTGGAATTGTACTGATTTATCCATGAAGCAACCTTACCTTCAACAAAAACCCCCTCACCGGTTGAATGATGTAAAAAAATTGCTGACTGACCATGCATTTCGGCAAGCATTGCCAATAAAATACAGATTAATACTGAATTCCTCATTGTTGTTTGCTTTTTGAAAATATAAACAATCTTTTATACCTGATTTATTCTATTTTGTTACCTCTCCTTCCGGCCCAATCCGGATACTGATTAAGACTCCTGTCTGCTGTCATATTCCGCTTACACCTTGCATTTCAGAAGTAAAGAAGATTATCATTATATAGCTGCTGTATACAAATACAGCAGCGGATTTTGTTTGTCAAAAAAATGTAACAATGTGAGAAATTAATCGTAAAAACAGTTACGTTTGTCAAAGGAAAACATTTATTCGTCAAAATAAGTAGAGTTCATGAGGAGATTTGTATTGCCCTTGTTGCTATTACTTAACACGATCGTTTCAGGAAAGACTTTTTATGTGGCAACTAATGGGAAAGACACGAATAACGGGACATCCCTGGCTACTCCATTTGCTACCTGGCAAAGAGGCATAAATGCTGCTTACCCTGGTGATACAGTTTTTGTAAGAGGTGGTGTCTATTACTTAGTAGGTAATAATCCGTTTGTTGAGGTTAATCCACAAAGATGGCCTGTAGGACAGGGACGCACGGGAACAAAGGATAAGCCTATTTGCTTTTGGGCTTATCCACAAGACTATGAATCTGGAAATCATCCTATCCTGGACTGTTCTCAAGCATATGAAACTTATGGCACTAATTTCTCTTGTTTTGGGCTTAACGCTGTTGAATATTGGCACATAAAAGGAATCACAGTTAGAAATGCTTTTCAGAGAGGTAATGCGAATAGAAGGCCACAGGGTTTTGGTGCAACATTATCTGCCAATTTAAGATTTGAAAATTGCACGGCATATAATATTTCTGCAAGGGGTTTTTATTATGAATCCGGAGCCTGGAATACTTGGGATGGTCCAAACGCTTTATGGAGTTCTGATACTACATATTTCATTAATTGTGACGCTTATGACATTCGTGATTCAGTGAATTGTTCTTCTGGAGATGGCTGGAAATGTGGAAACTACTATAGAGGGGTATTAATCTTTGATGGCTGCCGTGCATGGGATTACTCGGATGATGGTTTTGACCCTAGCGGTGCTGGTAAAAGAGTTTTTAGGAACTGTTGGGCAATGTCAGGCAACAAGTATTCTTCTCTATGTAGTGGAAATATTGAAGGAAATGGTTTTAAAACATCTGCCGTTGGGGTAGATCAGGCTGGACATTATCCACAAGGATATTCTTTTGTTGAAATGACTAATTGTCTTGCAGCATATTGTATAGGATTTGGTTTTTATAATAATCTGGAATTAGGTACTGATAATAAGGCCAGATATTGTAATAATACTGCTTATCGCAATTATGGAGGTTTCTTTGACATGCCCCTCAACATCAGTTCAAGAGGCCTTGAAATGAGAAACAATGTATCATATAATAACCGTAGTTCAGATTATTCACAAGTAGGAATTTACAGACCATCAATTTACACTG
>Ga0302246_1001962_pt1 | contig 13215 bp, 11 predicted proteins | sample AAG_UR_Trp_MG_FD_193533 | JGI IMG/M metagenome (GOLD analysis project Ga0302246, IMG submission 193533) | Enriched activated sludge microbial communities from anaerobic digester in WTTP, New Holstein, Wisconsin, United States - AAG_UR_Trp | ecosystem: Engineered > Bioreactor > Anaerobic >...
AAATTTATCGAACGAGGATCCTATTTTCATCGAAAAATAAACTCGTTTCTTGTTAAACAACAACGGGTTATAGGATATCTAAAAACTGCGAAAGTTGAGGAGGTAATTGATCCGGTTGTTGCGGAAACAGCAAAAAAACGAAATTTGATTTGAAAGAATAACTCTTGATTAAACGAAAACCGAAGGAAAGGAGAAAAGCATGAAAGAACTGCCGGTTAAAAACAATGTTTCCTGGGTGGGTAAAATCGATTGGGAACTCAGGCGCTTTCACGGCGACGAATATTCGACACATCGCGGATCTACATACAACTCCTACCTCATCAAGGAAAAGAAGGTGGCTTTGATCGACACAGTTTGGAATCCATTCGCCAAGGAATATGTGAAAAATCTGGCCCAAATCATTCCCCTCGACAAGATCGACTACGTCATTGCCAACCACGCGGAGAGCGACCACAGCGGCGCCCTGCCCGAACTGATGCGTCACATACCCGACAAACCGATTTACTGCACCGCCAACGGGGTAAAATCTCTGAAAGGCCACTACCATAAAGACTGGAACTTCCAGGTCGTTAAGACGGGCGATCAACTGGATCTGGGCGACAAGAAGCTGATCTTCGTGGAAGCGCCGATGCTGCACTGGCCGGACAGCATGTTCTGCTATCTGACCGGTGACAACATTCTTTTCAGTAATGATGCCTTCGGTCAGCACTATGCCTCTGAATTCATGTTCAACGACCTGGTGGATCAGGCGGAGTTGATGAGCGAATGCATCAAATACTACGCGAATATCTTAACGCCTTTCAGCCCACTGGTGGAGAAAAAGATAAAAGAAGTTCTTTCCTTCAATTTACCGGTCGATATGATCTGTACGAGCCACGGCGTCATCTGGCGGGACAATCCGACCCAGATTGTGACGAAATACATGGAATGGGCCGGAAATTATAAGGAAAATCAGATTACCATCATCTATGACACCATGTGGAACGCCACAAGAATCATGGCGGAAACCATCGCCAACGGCATTAAAGCCGCCGATCAGGCGGTCAACGTCAAGCTCTTTAATGTTTCTAAATCGGACAAGAACGACATCATTACGGAAATATTCAAGTCAAAGGGCATTGTGGTCGGTTCACCCACCATCAACCGGGGCATTCTCACGGCAATCGCTTTGATCCTCGAAGAGATCAGGGGATTACGGTTCGCGGGCAAGAAGGCCGCGGTCTTCGGTTCGTACGGCTGGAGCGGCGAATCGCCGAAGGTGCTGGCGGAGCATCTGGAGAAATCAGGTTTTCAACTGGCGGACGAGGGGTTGAAGGTCATGTGGAATCCCGATGAAGCGGGTCTCCAACAGTGTTTTGAGTTTGGGCAGAAACTGGCCGGACAGTTGTCTTGAGAGAATCGCTGTTCTGGATGTTAAGACGTTCTTTAGCTTCTGAATCACTTCGTCAGGGAAAATAGAGCGCGGGAGGTTGTCATGGAGATGAAAGCCAGCCGGCAATTGAGAAACGAGCATGAGGGCATCCGCACGATGCTTCGCATCATGGAAGCCATACGCAAGCAGGCCCAAAACAACGGTAATTTTGACAAAGCGCATTTTGCCGCTATTCTAGAGTTTCTGAAAGTATTCGTGGACAAATGTCATCACGCCAAGGAAGAGGAACTCCTCTTCCCTGCGCTGGAAGCGGCGGGCGTTCCCAGTGATGGAGGTCCCATTGGTGTGATGTTGCATGAGCACGCTCTGGGCAGAGAGCTGGTCAAAACCATGGAAGTGTCCTTCACCGCATTAAGTAAAAATGGCGGGAAGTCAGCCCTGCAGGAAGTATCCCATCATGTTGAGGAATACATTGCTCTTTTGTCCGGGCATATTGATAAAGAGAACGGCATTTTATTTGATCTGGCCGATCACATGCTCTCCGAGATGAAACAGAGGGAATTACTGGATGGTTTTGAAAAAATTGAGGAAGAGCGCATCGGAGACGGGAAACATGAGGCGTTCCATGAATTGATTCATACCCTGGGTAACACGTACCTGAGTTGAACCATAACGGCGAACCAGGAAACTATAATGAAGGCGTGACAGGAGGTGAATTGATGAACTCACCGAGATTAAAAGCGTTCTTCCTGTTTTTTCTTGTCTTGACGTTTGGCGTTCTCATCTTCGGCGGTTATCTCATCAATAGAGAAAAACCTCCCATTCCACAAAAAATCGTCAGTGATGACAACCAAGTTGTCGTCACCATTGAAGATATTCACAACGGACAGAATTACTATTTCAGTCGCGGCGGCCAGCATATGGGAACAATCTGGGGTCATGGTTCCTACCTCGCTCCGGACTGGTCGGCTGATTACCTGCACCGCATGGGTCTTTACCTGGCTGCCCGCCACCACGGTCTTTCACCTGAGCAGGCAAAACACTTTATGCAAGTCGATTTTGATTGTCTGGAGCCGACCGAACAGGCGCGCCTGCAAATCCTGGTCAAGCAGGAAATCAAAACAAACAGGTACAATCCCCAAACCGGAGTCCTGCATTTCACTGCGTTTCAAGCCGAAGCGTTTCAAGTTCTATCAGAATATTATACGGATCTATTTGTCAAAGGTGATCAACGCGTCAGCCTGCAGCCCGGCATCGTCCAAACGGAAGAACAGGGAAAACAGATTTCGAGCTTCTTCGCCTGGCTTGCCTGGGCGGCGGGAACGCTTCGGCCGGATGCACCGCGTACATACACCAGCAACTGGCCATATGACCCGCTGGTCGGCAATGAACCGTTGCCCGATACCCTCATCTGGTCGATTGTCAGTGTCATTCTCCTGATTTTCGGCATTGCCGCGGCCTTATTCGTTTATCAGCGCTATGTGGGACAGGACGCATATGATGCCACTCGCCTCAAAGTGGACTTTGCCGAACCAAACCCGACACCAAGTCAGAAAGCCACGTTGATCTATTTCCTGACGGCCATCCTGCTTTTCATCATTCAAATCGGTCTGGGGGCATTGACGGCCCATTATACGGTTGAAGGCAATGCATTTTACGGCGTTCCGTTAGCCAACATTCTGCCTTACGTGGCGGCGCGCACCTGGCATGTCCAACTGGCCGTCTTTTTTATCGCCACCTGTTTTCTTGCTGCCGGTCTTTTTATCGGACCGTTCGTCGGCAGAGAGCCCAAAGGTCAGGCCGGCTGGGTATGGGCGTTGTTTGCGGCACTTGTCGTCGTGGTCGTCGGGAGTCTGTCCGGAACCTGGGTTTCGATTTATGGCTTGCTGGGTGGGAATGGGTTTCTTCTCGGTCATCAGGGTTACGAGTATATTGAGCTGGGGCGGATTTGGCAGCTTCTGCTGATTGCCGGAATGCTCATCTGGCTGGTCCTGGTCTGGCGGGCCATTCGCCCTGCCCTGCAAAACGAAAACGACAGCGGCGGCCTGACCCATATGCTCCTTTACAGCGCCATTACGATCCCCCTTTTTTATATGACCGGGCTTTTATACGGCAAAGGCAGTCATCTTTCCGATGCGGAATACTGGCGATGGTGGGTCGTTCATCTCTGGGTCGAAGGATTCTTCGAGGTGTTCGCCACGGTGGTCATGGCCTTTCTGCTTTCGTACATCGGCGCTGTCAGCAGGAAATTCGCCCTGACGAGCGTTTACTTCATTATCTTTTTATACCTGGGCAGCGGCGTGATCGGAACATTCCATCACCTGTACTGGACGGGGACACCTACCGTCATTGTTGCGCTGGGCGCCGTCTTTTCGGCCCTGGAAGTCGTGCCGCTTTCCCTGCTCGGCTTCGAAGCCGCCCACAACCTCCGGGTCATTGAGACCGGCGGAAAGGCGTTCGCATACCGCTGGCCGATCTATTTTTTCACGTCGGTTGCGTTCTGGAATCTTATCGGCGCCGGCGTCTTCGGTTTCCTGATCAATCCGCCCATTGTTCTTTACTATGCCCAGGGCATTTATACGACTCCCATCCATTCGCATACCGCGCTTTTCGGCGTCTACGGCATGCTGGCGATTTCTCTGCTCCTGTTCTCAGTCCGCCATATTTTATCCCGCGCCGCCTGGTCGGATCGGGTGCTCAAATGGAGTTTCTGGGGTTTGAACGGGGGCCTGGCCGCAATGGCAACCTTCAGTCTGATCCCGACGGGTTTTTACCAATTTTATTACGCGGTCAAGTACGGCCTGTGGTATGCCCGCAGCCCGGAAATCACAACTGGCGAGGTCATCCGCATGCTGAGCTGGGCGCGTATGGTCCCTGATGTAATCTTCTCCATTGGCGCGTTTGCGTTGTTGTTATTTCTCATCCGTGGAATTTGGTTGAGTTTTCTAAAAAGATGAACCGTTTCTCCGGATCGGATTCACACGGAGGTATATGAAGATCGACATACAGACAAAACGCATTTATGAAGCGGCCGAGCCGGAAGACGGGTATCGCGTTCTTGTGGATCGTCTATGGCCGCGGGGCGTTGCAAAGGCCCTTGCGGGTGTTGACCTTTGGCTGAAAGAAATCGCGCCAAGCACGGCTCTGAGGCAATGGTTCAATCACGATCCGACGAAGTGGACGGCCTTCAAAAGTTCCTATTTCCAGGAGCTTGACGGCAAACCGGACCTGGTGACAACGTTGCTTGAAAAAGCTGCAACCGGCCGTTTGACACTCCTGTTTTCGGCAAGAGACCTGAAACATAATCAGGCGATTGCCTTAAAGGAATATCTGATTGGCCATGATGGGGTCTGACCAGGCTAACTATCCAAGGAAACTGCAACCATGTCCATAACTGTCCGTTCAATCTACCGCTACCCGATCAAGGGACTGAGCCCCGAGGCGCTTACGCAAGTGCTGCTGTCCGCCGGTCAGGGTATTCCGCATGATCGGCGTGTTGTGCTGCCACAGCCGTGAATCCGGCGACCGCCGAACGCGACCTGGACATTCCCGTCGTACTGCAAAAGGCATTCGGACACAACCATTTGGGCGTTTATGCCGAGGTGCTCGAGGATGGTTTTGTCATGGCTGGTAATTTAATTGTCTGAGTTCTGTGTGAGTTCTGCGGACGGTTTACCGGATTACTAAAAAATTAAGTGCCCTGTTTATAAAAATTCAGATATTGGTAGTCGATGACTTGCCATAGTGAGCATCCCATGAAAAAAGACGAACAACTCAGGACGATTAGAAAGAATGTGGAAACCTGGAATCAGTTGAGACTGGAAAATTCCTCGCTGTATCCTGACCTCAGCAAGGTGAACCTTTACAAGGCCAACCTCGGCAAGGCAAACCTCCGGTACGCGAAACTGATTGAAACCGATCTCACCCGGGCCAATCTCAATGGGGCCGATCTGCGCGAGGCCGACCTCCGGGGCGCCGATCTCCGTGAAGCCGACCTCAGGGGAAGCAATCTGAGCAAGGCCGATCTCGGCGACGCCAATCTCGCGGGCGCCTTTCTCATCGGAGCCAATCTCAGTGAGGCCAATCTCAAAGAGGCCGATCTCACCGAAGCCGATCTGAAAAGGGTCCATCTCAGTCATGCCCGTCTGGGAATGGCCAACCTCAGCGGGGCCAACCTCAAAGAGGCCGATCTCACCGAAGCAGACATGAATGGCTGTATTCTGGATGGCGTCAATTTCAACCAGGCAAACTTATCCGGTGCGGATGTATCCGGTGCTTCCTTCTGGGATATCGCGAATGCCGGGTGGAAAATTGACGGCATCAAAGCCAGTCATGTGTATTTTTGCCGGGGATCTCAAAAAGAGCGGGAGAAGTACCGGCAGGATTTTGAAGACGGACAGTTTGAGGCGTTGCACAGGACCTATCCGACGTTAGAACTGATGTTTGAAAAAGGACTGAGCCTGCCGGGGCTGTTTACATTGAATGCGCTGATCGAGAAGATAAGTAAGCAAAATCCCGAGCTTGGCATGAAGCTGGCCGGTATCTCCCAGAATGAGTTTGGAACCATCGTGAGGATTAAAGTCGGCGAGGATGAGTTCCTCCCTGAAGCGGTTAAACTTATCCGGGATTCAATTGACCATTTCAACAGGGGAATTTCCGCCGATATTTTCATGCCGCAACTGTCGCAGATGCTGGCGGCAGACGTTGCAACAACTTTGGAAAATGCATTGAAGACGCAGCCGGCCAACCTTGTCATTAACCTGGACCAGCCCATCATCACCTTGATAAAAACTGACGGTTCGAGCAGCCAGCTTGCTTAGTGAAGGGCTGGCTCTGCCACCGATCAGTTCAATTGCGGGCTGAACCCATCCTAAACATATACCACCATACATCACCCGATCCGTATAACCAAACCGGCCGCAATTAAAGATGTTTTTGCCCAAATTAATGATTGACTTTCTGCCATGAGCGGTTTAGTTTTCCTGTGCCTGCACGGGGGGCGCTATTATTTCTCAAGATAAACATTGACGATGCCGGTTAGAAGCATTTCTTCCATAAATATTAATAAAGCTTTTTTAAACATTATTATTCCATCGGCAAGTAAACATCCAAAAACGTCATGCCGGACCCCGGAGACTGTGTCGTAATACCCGATTGACGTTTGAGGTCATTCTGAACGAAGTGAAGAATCTAATAATAACAGGATGTTAAAAACCGAGATTCTTCGCCTGACGGCTCAGAATGACATTACGACACAGCCTCCCCGATCCGACATCCAGTCAAATTCATTCTGGATTCTGTTTTTCGATGGAATGACGGGAATTGAGTTATTCAATTGCCGAAGTAATAAATAGGAAATGTGGCTATTTTATATATCTCCATTCGATCCAAGTTGCCGATTTATGAGGAAGTAAGTCGATGAATTTAGTCATTTACCGCATTCTTTCAGTATTTCTCATTTTTGATCTCATCGCCATTGTCTATTTTCTTGCCATTGCAGATCTTTTTTATGCTTATATTGCTCTGGCGTGTTTTCCGATAATTCTAATATTACAGGCATTTATTGTTAAGTGTCGTTGCGGATGTCGGCCCGGTCTTTGGTTGCTGGCAATATGGATAATGTTTCTCGATTTTGAGCTTTATTTTGCTGATACGCTTCTTCTAAGAAGATGTCCGAAATGTAATCGTGATTTAGCGCAATAGTCGAGTTAAGCGGGTTCTGCCCACCGATCAGTTCAATGGTACTGGTCAATAATGTCATCAACAATAATCAATAATGCGCAATAATAACAATAATGGGTACAATAATGGGGTCGGACCACGTTAACATTCAACTCCCTAAAACTGTTTCGTATTATCATTAATCAACTTCAATCAGAATTGGACGTGCCCTTGGGGGCAATATAATATCGTCCGCAAATTCTTCAGGCGGTTGGCCCTTTACTTCCAACCGGGCGTTCCAGATTTTCCTTGCCGCCAATTTATAGCGTGGGAAATCATAATGCGGGTCGCCATTCTCATCATACTCATAAAACCACCAAGCAAATTCCTCAGCGACCACTTTTGCCAAGTCATTCACCGTTACCCATTCTGATTGCCGCAGGAGAATGGTTTCGGCTTCAGGCTTGTATTCTTCAACCACGGCCCTACCAAGGGCTTCCATCGCGCCATAAACAAGACCTTCCGGATCAACTTCGTCGAGAATGATGATCATTTTTTCAAGCAGTTCCTTGTTAGCAGCCAGGGTATCCTCGATCCACTTCAGGTCAACTTTATCCATTAAATCGGCCATCCGATTAAGGCGATTATCCTCCTTATGTAAATCTTTCTGATCGGTTAAAGTATAGGCCTGTTCATCTTCAAGTATGGTTACATTGCTGAAATGTTGTGCGTATTTATCCGGCTGTTCCGTGTGAATCGGGACCAAATATCTGGGTTTCAAGGCCTCAGCAAAGATTCTCAAATCATCAACGGCAGCGTGTCCGCTGGTATGGGCATAAACAAAATTGACCTGGGGATCATTCCGGTATGCGGCAATCGCGCTGGCTCCATAGTATTCATGATCGGTGCATTTCAGATATCCCAGCCATTGGGAGTATATGACGTTGATTGGCGACTCCTTTTTATAATAATTCATCGTCCTGGTTCTGGACATTTTACTCAGCCAGAGAAATCTCGCTGGATTTTCAGCTATTAGTTCTTTCTTGATCCGATGCTCATAGATTCTTTTTCTGAAGTCCCCGAAGAAGTCGGGGTTTCCCTTTAACTTCTGGTCCTGGCTGAAATCTGCATACACACCGATGGATTCCCATTCTATTGACGGAACATGCTGTGAGACCAGTTTCAGCTTTTCCAGAACCCAAGCTGTGTAAATATCTAAAATCAAAATCTTTCCGGCTCTTTTACAGGCCCTGTAGGCGGACACAATGCGATCGATGTTTTGCGATGATGAGACGAGGAAGGCAATGTTCTTTTGGTCTTTAATGGTTTTAAAGATTTTGTTCTCTACATCGGCCTCCGCGGGAAAATCGTCGTTGCTGCGCTCCAGCATGGTTCCTTCCATAAAAAGCACGTCGATGTCCTTGGGCGGATTGTGGACTATTTCCTCAAAAAGGACGGCTTTTCTTCCGTGTGCCCGGAAATCTCCGCTGTAAAAGACGCGCATTCCATAAGCCTCAATCAAAAACGCATATGCATCGACCGCAGAGTGGTCCACCAGGTAGGGTGTTATGATAAAATCGCCGATTTGAAACGGATGCCGGTTTTTGAAATACTGAAAGCGATTGGCGTACAATGGATTGCCGAGAAGCATCCTTGTTGCATCAATCAGATGCCTCCCCAGTTTGCCGATATACACCGGGACTCTGGGATCAACCGCATCGATGAAACCAAAATGGTCCTGGTGGGGATGACTAATCAGGAGGGCGTCGGTTATGAAATCATCTGCTGGTATTATTTCCCTTTTTTTGTCAAGAGGACGCCCCAGATCAAGGAGGATTCTGCTATCACCCGCAGATAGTTTAATGCAGGTGCCTCCGATTTCGTTGCTTCCCCTGAGTATCTTGATATGCATTAATTTCATTTGCTTTTCTCCGACTAGTACCATGTAACGTCTATAAATTCGGGTAAAGACGTTTTAGTTTGATGCGAGCATCTGGTGTTGTGAATTGCCAGACAATATTTTTCGCGCTGTTATTTCTGTCTCTTTGCCATGCGGCTATTTGGGTTTTCAAGGTTGTCATGTCGGGGATCCGGCGATCAAGGCATTGCCCCTTCAGGACGCTGAGTTCAATCTCCGCCATGTTCAACCAACTGCCATGTTTCGGCGTGTAATGGATATCCAGTCGTTCCGTCAAACGTCTGGCTTCCTTGGGTTCGAATGTTTCATAGAGTGAGGCAATGCTGTGGGTGTTCAGATTGTCCATGACCAGACGCACCTTGATTGCGCCCGGATAACGTTCATCGAGCATCTGTTTGATCTGCAACGCCCAATCCTTTCTGGTGCGATGCTCGGTAACCGCTACATGTCTTTTACCGGTAAGCGGTTCCACTTCCATGAATATTTCCGCTACCCCGTTTCTGACGTATTCGTCGTCAATGCGTACCGGACGTCCCGGTGTGCACGGTATCGGCTCACGGACTTCGCTGATCATCTGTTTACAAGATTCATCCATGCACACCACCGGGTAGTCAGGATCATAAGGCAAATGGTAGATTTCAAGCACATCCTCCATATGAGCTACAAAGGCCGCACTCCCTTCGGGCGGAATTTTCCAGTATCTGCTGAGGTGAGGCTTAAGTTCGTTTTTTTTAGAACTCGCTGCACGGTCATATGCGATACGGATTCGGCAAACTTAAGCTCGACGGCTTTATCGGCAAGCAGTCTGACCGTCCATCGACGGTGTCCTTCTGGGGCATCTGAACAGGCCAATGCTATCAATCTTGCTTCAAATGCCCCGTCAAATACGACTTCCCGAGGAGGCTTTTCTCGTGGCTTACGCTCAAGTGCCGCTTCTATCCCATCTTCCACAAAGCGCTTCTTGAGGTGTTCTATCGCCCGGCTGGTTACTCCAAGTGCTGTTGCCACATCGGCGACATTCCATGCCGGACCGTCCACACCGGCGTCACATAGCAATAACGCACGGGCATGGATAAATCTTCTGGCGTGGGTCTTTCCCCGGCGGGTCATTGCCTCAAGTTCTTTGCGCTCTTCTTTGGTTAGCGTTACTCGATATCTTGGCGACATGGTGACCTCCTACATTGAGTTGTCGCCAGAATATCACAATTTCAGTATATGCGAAATATATTATGTTACGTGGTACTAGTATAAAATCTTATTTCCCCCTTGCTCCGATAGATTCAGGTCAACGTCTTTTCCGAAAAAGAACAATCCTGAAAGATGATCGGTAACAGTAATATTACTCATGATTTTCTCACTCAACGCATTAATGACAGGCTGGTTGTATCCCGCAACGATAAGAAGCGGACGCTTCTCAAGCTTAATATCATTGATATTGACGTCGGCAAGGAATGATTGTTTCTTGATAATGCCCAGTTTCCTTTTGGTCTTTATGGTTTCCTGATATGCTTGAATAATCTCCTTCTCGTGATCACAAGCGAACTCGTAATATTTTCCGATCTGCTCATTAATCTCTGGATTTTTCTCTGGATTATAAAGCCTTTTGTCGAATACTTGTTTTAGCTCCACGAAAACCAGTTTCTTGCTTTTCTTATCGAGATTTACAAAATCGATACGGGTGTTGTTATCCTTGGTTCTCTCCGAGAAGGCCACCTCAACATCAACAATTGTTTCTTTGTTTTTTTCCACGATCCGGGATTGAATTCCCTTTTCTTCCCCGGCATAGACAGCGATGTTTTGCTTAATTGTTTTAAGGCACCCTGGCTCCAGGATATACGAGACATTAGGGCAGGCATTGTCGGGTACCTTCAAGCGATCTCCATCCGGAGACATCTTCACGTATTCAGAATTAGCATTGCCGATCAGATATTTATAATGAATCTCACAGCAAATATCCCCTCTCTTCAGGCAGATTTTGAGAAGATTCCCCATCTTTGAGTAAACGTTAATGGAGTTGGATCTGAGTTGGATGTTTATATCCGGATCCTCATGGGAGAGTTTCACAATCTTATCCCACCAGTCCGCAGATTGAAGCTTTTTAACCAATTCGTCATCTTCCTTGAGTCTGGAGAACTTTTTCTCATCATCTTTCTTCATTCTTTTCCTCCTCTATGTTTTCTATGACGTCACTGTAATACTCAGAGCAGGGCAACCCCGTATTAGTTACGACGCTAACACATCGATCATCCCAAAGTTCCAGCATATCGAAATCCTTGATATTGGTCACTTCAAGCACCGGCAAACCCTGCGCCACAAGCCATTGATGTATGAACCGGACGGCTTCGGGACCTTTTGTCACTCTGGCGGTGAATATCTTGACTCTTTTCCCCTCGGCAAGCCAGCTTTTCACTCTTTCGATCATCGGCGGCAGGGCATTACCGATGTGTTCGATACCCTGCCAGTCGCTATACTCAGCAAGCGTGCCGTCAAGATCAACACCGATCCAGTGGTCATTTTCGCTCATAAATAATTCTTTCCGCCAGTTCCCATTATTGGACAATTTTTGATGTGATGTTATCTAACAAAGAAAAACCACATTCCGACAAGAGATGTTCCTCCGATTCCGTCAATGATTTTCTTGACATCATCCATTGTTCCGATTCTTGATCCGTTGGAGTCACGAATAACATTCCCATCGAACTCACCCACTTTTCTACCATAGGAATCGCGAAGATACTTGCCGTCAATTTCACCAACCTTAATTCTACGGGTATCACGAATGTGCTTACCATCAAGATTGCCAACTTTTATCCCGCGGCGATCACGTAAATCCTTCCCATCAAATTTGTAGTCGGCCATAAAATTACTCCTCTCTGTTCTTTAATAGTATCTCAATCCGACAATGCCTAACTTAACGACCATCGGCTATAAGCCGATGGTTTCAGCGGCCGCGTCAAATGAATTCGACTACTTTGCGGCCGTTTTATCGAAGAATTTAAGGTGCTCATCCCTTCAGGATTTCGCAAAAACTTGCTTCGCCTGAAAGCGAGGGGTTTCCACCATCCCTGCGAGATACGCTAACAGGGTGTTTAAAGATGTGCGCTGTCTTGCCATATACGCCTATGCGTCTGATCATGACTTCATCCATTGACTGATGCTTATTATCTTCAGAGTACAAAGGCTTGCTGCGATATTTGAACTGAACAAAATGTCATTATGAAGTTTGCGATCATGGAATCCGTAATGCTGCTGAAGATGCCTGGAGATAATACGCGAGCGAGAATTGACTGATGCACTTTCTTCCCCCGATAGAACTGCCGTGTTGTTATGGTGACTGGATAGGTCTTGTTTGAAGATCGTATAGGAACAATGAATGGATTTGTCAAGGGGAAGATGCGCCGGGTGTGTTTGCGACAGCGTAACGCACCGAAGGAAATAACTGGATTACGTCTTTCGACGGGATGAGTGCGTCTGGGAGCAGGCAGGATTTGAGAGGTGTAACTCCTCTTCTGGAAGAAAGCCCACTTCCAGTAGCTGAAGGTAACTGCGTCGCTGTGAGGCGGGGTGGAGAGCAATCGGAGGCGAACAAGCAGTCCGTAGGATAACGAACACGATTCGGCCTTGTGGTGCGGCGATCCTGATCATTCAAGGTGAAGTGGCGACATATAATGCACATAATGGGGTCGGACCAAGTTAAATTGCCGTATTCGTTGAGAACAGCATGAATTTAAGGCCTGTTTTTCATTTTAAACAGCCCTTTTCAGGCTTGAAATCACCCATCTCAATCAGGGGCAACCGCAAGGGTTGCCCCTACGTGACAAATCCTAATCGACGGGATTCCATAGCGGGGAGATTTTTACACTGTCAGACTTATTCACCCAGGTCGAGACCTTCTTGAATCAGTTCCAGAACTCTTTGTTTTTCTTCCGGAAACTTGTAGCCCTCGTAATCCTGGTGAAAGAGGAGACCGCCGTATCGGTTTTTCCAGGAGTTCATCATATGGTCGAAACAGACCCGCGACGTCACCTCCAGCCCCTCGATCGTCACGCGCAACTCTTCCAGGCGCTCATGGCGTGAACTGACTTTCAGCCTCCCCTGTTCAAGCTCCGCATAAATCGGCGTGCGGGGGCTGGGAACGAAAGGTCGGGATCGAATGTAGTGGGGATTAATGGCGGTGAGAACACGCGCCGTGTCTTCCGCATGCTGTCGCCAGAGTCCCATGCCGGCCAGACCGGGCATCCAGTATTCGGAAAGCTGAAAACCC
>Ga0302246_1001963_pt1 | contig 13214 bp, 15 predicted proteins | sample AAG_UR_Trp_MG_FD_193533 | JGI IMG/M metagenome (GOLD analysis project Ga0302246, IMG submission 193533) | Enriched activated sludge microbial communities from anaerobic digester in WTTP, New Holstein, Wisconsin, United States - AAG_UR_Trp | ecosystem: Engineered > Bioreactor > Anaerobic >...
CAAGGAGATTATGATCCTTCTCTTGCAACTAGAAAAGGATTCGCTCTTAATGCTTCTCAAATACCTACTCATAACCAGGTAGCTTTTGGTAAAGACCTTAATCCGACTGAGTTAGATTACTTTGATTTTACATATTACACCGGAAATATACCTATCTACGAAACTATAGGTAGAAAAACCAAGAATCATTATCACCTACATAGACATCTTACTGGCTTTTATAATGGACACGATCCTGAAAGTTCATATTATTCAAATACATACCCTGAGTGGCAGAATACTCTTACCATTGATAAGCTAGGTGGAATTAATTACACCTGGGCCTTTTCACCGAATCATCCTACTGTTACATCGAGAGGATTTGCAATGAACGGAAGCGTAAGTGGATTGTCTAATTCTTATGCTTGGACTGTATGGGTTAGAAATGTTTATGCTGGAGAGGATATGGCGAAGAAACGTGCAATTACTATTGCTAACGGATCCGGGGTAACTCTAAGTGATTATCAAATAAAAGTGACGATTCCATATTATTCTGGAATGAGAGGTGATTTTGGAGATGTTCGCTTTGGTACAATAGATGGATCCCCATTAAGTTATTGGAATACCGCGTCTACCCCTAACTCCTCTGCGACGTATTTTGTAAGGGTGCCAAGTATTCCAATTGGTACTTCAACAATATATCTCTATTATGGCAATTCTAGCGCCGTATCTCAAAGCGATCCAAATATGGCCATGGAGCTATATGATCATTTCAACACCTTGGATACTACTAAATGGAATTTCACCGGTGCTGTCTTAGATGGACATACTTTAAGATTGAGTAATCCGTCTGCGGGTACAAAAGTATTCAGTTCTAAAAAAGTATTTAATTATCCAGTTTATATATATTATTCTTATAGGAAGAATGTTTCTAATGTTCAGAGATTAAGAACATCTGGTTATGTCTGTAATTGTTCTTATTCAGACTATGGCCTTTTCAATAATACTTTATATATAAATGGATCTTGGACTAGCGGGGAGTTCAGCTCTTATCTTCCTATAAATACTTGGCTTGGTCTGTATGAGATATATGTGCCTGGCGGTCAATCTTGGATAGGTGTCAATGGTTATAGTAGTATCGGAGGTGCTAGATTAACGGGAAATGCTTCTAAGAATATCTCATGGGCATTAAATTCAGATGGAGGAGGAGGGTCTTCTGATATAAGTTTTGACTATGTTTACGTGAAGAAATATGTTTCTGTAGAACCATCATTTTCTATCGGCTTAGAAGAGAGTAATTGATAAATATTCCTTGAAAATGACTCTACCTTTTGGTAGTATCACTTTAAGATAATAATATATTAATATATGTACAAGAAAATATTACTGCTAATAATTGCATTATTTATCATAATTGGAATCTATTCAGCATTATTTAATAGAGTTCCTAGCAATGATAAAAAGGTTGAAGTTAGGGACTTTGAAAGCTGTATTTCAACTGGAAATTCAGTAATTGAATCTTATCCGAGAAGATGTATTTATGAAGGCAGTGAATTTATAGAGGATATTGGTAATGTGTTAGATAAAGCAGATTTTATCAGGCTAGACAGTCCTCATTCTAACGATAAGGTTAAAAGCCCTCTATTAATAAAAGGAGAGGCAAGGGGTCAGTGGTTTTTCGAAGCTAGTTTTCCTGTCGAAATCAGGAATGTTGAGGGAGAAGTAATTGCACAAGGATTTGCTCAAGCCAAGAAAGATTCTTTAACTGAAGACTTTATTCCTTTCGAAGCGCTACTTACCTTTCAGTCGTGGGGAGAGGGGAGATTATTCTTACACAAAGATAACCCTTCTGGATTACCAGAGAACGATGACTTCCTAGAAGTGCCAATCTTTCTAGATGGGGTAGCTGCACAGACTCCATGTACGGAGGAGGCAAAGGTATGCCCAGATGGATCTACTGTTGTAAGAACTGGTCCAGACTGTCAGTTCACCCCTTGTCCAGAGAGTAGAGACATTAAAATATATTATTATGATAGTAATCTAGATAAAGATAGTTTTGGAAATATTTCCTGTAGTAGTAAGGGACTTGTTCCTTTAGTAAAAAAGATAGCAGTAACCTCTACTCCTATTCAGGATGCTATAAAGATGCTTCTTGCTGGTGATACTGATGGAGCAGGTAAGTCAAAAGGTTTGAACACTGAATATCCTCTCGAAGGATTATCTTTAAAAGGGGCTTCCTTGAAAGAGGGTAATTTGATTTTGGAATTCGAGGATTTATATGGAAAAACTGGAGGAGGGGCATGTCGTACTCATATACTCTGGTCTCAGATAGAGGCTACTGCTATGCAGTTCCCAGAAGTCAAACATGTTACTTATTCTCCAGATACCTTATTCCAGCCATAATTATATGGATTACAAAGAAGCAATAAGAATCTTGCTAGATATTATCCAAAAGTATCCTCTCAGTGAAAAAGAGAAGGAAGCTCTTCATATTGCTATGGGCACTCTTGATTGTGGTGCCTTGGCAGGGAATAGGCAGCATATGATTATTAAGAATAAGAAGGCTAAACAAGAACGGGATAAGCATGATTGACATATGAAAGATTGGTGTCATTATCAGGGTGGGTGATGGTATTTATGATTATTTTACCAGACCTAGAACTGATAAAGATTGATAATATTAAGGTTAGGTTTAATCCAGAAAAGGTGGACTATGATACGGAGGTAATAAAGAAGATAGACTCGTATTGGCAGAGTATTGTAGGTTGCTTTAATGGAGAGCTAACCCACGTCAAAAGCATCAGCGTTGACGGACATATTATGAGCATAGATACCTGTATTGGCTGGTACAAAGATTTTCTTGGTTCTGATAAACCAGATAGTCTCGCTGGTATAGGAGGTGCTAGGAACTGCTGCATCCCTCTTTCAGTAGGTGCTGTTACGATTACTAGCGACCATAAGGTAATTGTAGCCAAAAGGGAGGGAACCTGTCTTAATCAGAATAAATGGAGCTTTCCTGCCGAAGGGTACATGCTTCCTAGTAAGACCATCGAAGACAATCTTTTGTTGGAAATGGAAGAAGAGCTAGGAATATGTAAGTATTCATCGCTCCAGGTGATTGGACTAGTCTTTGATCGGATAGTCAAGCAACCATACGTTGCGATAGTGTGTCACTTAGGTATATCTTCGGAAGAAGTACAAATAGCCTTTAAATATACTGATAAGACAGAATTCAAGGAGATAAGATTCATTGACAATGAAGAGGAAACTTTCCTTAGTTTCTGTTCTAAGAGTGATCTCACTCTTCATAATCTAGGTAAAGCAATTCTCTATTGTTCTTTTATGGGATGGAATCATCCCTTTTTATTTTACTAATTTGATTATCATAGTATATTGTACTAATATGGATATATATTCATAATCAATTAATATTCTTTAGTTATGAAAAAGATAAGAGTGTTTATATTAGCATTATTATTCCTAATATCTTCTGGGATTGGGGCATATCTGCTTTGGCAGGATAAAGTAGTTAGTGAGGATTTTATAGGAGCACCAGAACCTCCCTCACTAACCGAAGAGGAGGTAGATGTCTTGCCTAATAATAATGATGTGCCAGTAGTTGCGGATAATCCCGATGTTGTTTTAAAGCCAGAAGTTGAGCCAATAATATTGCCGAAGCTTGTTATATATTACGGAGAACAATGTCCTCATTGTAGGATTGTTGAGAAGTTTATTAAGGAGGAGAGTATAGGAAAAGAGTTTGATATTGAGATGAAAGAAGTTTCTCAAAACGAAGACAATAAATCAGAGCTAATTAAAAGGGCTGAATATTGTGATGTTAAAGGGCCTATAGGCGTACCGTTTCTTTGGGATGGTCAAGCATGTTATTCAGGCGATGAAGATATTATAGATTATTTAAGAACTAAGACTAATAGATAAAATGAAAAAATACATATACATCTTTGCATTATTTTTCTTATTTTTATTCGATAAGGTTCAAGCAGTATGCCCAATCTGTACCGTTGCAGTTGGAGCGGGTGTGGGGCTTTCTCGATGGCTAGGTATCGACGATTCGATTATCGGTCTTTGGGTAGGCGGACTTACTGTATCAATGATTGTCTGGACAATATCATGGTTGGAGAGTAAGAAGATTGGATTTACCGGTATGAACTTTTTAAGCACAATCTTATGGTACGCCTTGATGGTTATCCCCCTCTATTTCATGGGGATTATTGGTCATCCTTATAATGCTTTGGGTACTTATGGAATTGATAAATTACTGATGGGTATCGTCATAGGAAGCATTGGATTCTATTTTGGTGCAGAGTGGTATTTTTATCTTAAAGAAAAGAATGGAGGGCATGCGTACTTTCCTTTTCAGAAAGTAGTCATGCCCATCAGTCCTCTTATTCTCATGAGCATCGTCTTTTATCTTATTACTGCTTAAGTAGTTTAAGAATATGCATAAGTTATCGTTACAAGGCTTTATGGACATCAATTGCTATATCGTTGATGATGGTCATAGTTGTTATATCGTTGACCCAGGAGCCGAAAAGAATCAGATAGTCAGTTTCATTTCTAATCTAGGATTAGAGGTTCTTGGCATTCTTCTGACTCATGCCCACGTAGATCATATTGGAGCGATTGATTGTTATCCTGTTCCTATCTATCTTCATAAGGAAGAACTACCCATCCTCTATGACGCAACCTTGAATGGAAGCGCGGTTTATGGCATTCCTTTCCCTAATCCTCATCAGCTCGATGTAAGGATTGTTGATGAGGATGTCCTTGTTCTTGGGAGTCAGTCCATTAGGGTATTACATACTCCTGGACATACTATAGGCAGCACCTCCTATATCTTTGGAGAAGATATTTTCACAGGAGACACTTTATTTAAGGGTTCTATTGGTAGATGCGATTTTCCCACTGGTAATATAGAGATGATTCGTAAGAGTGTTACTGATATATTGGAATCATTCCCAGGTAATTATTCTATTCATCCTGGTCACGGTGAAAGTAGTAAGGTTGTAGAAGAGAAACAGTCAAACCTCTACTATTTAATGTGGAAATGATAAGGATTAATACCCATGACATCATTCATAGAAGCAGTATATACAGTAGTTAGGAATATTCCAAAAGGGGAAGTTTTAACTTATAAAGAGGTCGCTGAGAGAGCTGGAAGACCTAAGGCATGGAGGGCAGTAGGAAATATTCTCAACAAGAACTATGACGTAAATATCCCTTGCCATCGAGTTATTAGGTCAGATGGAGGATTGGGAGGATATAATAGAGGGGGAGATGTCAAAAAGCGTATTCTTGAAGAAGAAAAATCATAATAGAGTTTGGCTTATTGGAGTTATAAGGATTATTTGTTATAATAATATCGACATCTACTATTAAGAAATACATAAAGATATAAACAAATGAGTAATTTCGAAAACGGAAGTGTTGAGAGCGAGAACCCAAAGGAAGGGCCTAAATCCGTAGAAGGAGGGCAGGAGGTTAATAATCAGGCCATTGCAGAGTATATTGTTCCAATAGAAGACGTCACTTCTATTATTAACGGCAAGAAAGACGAAACTTTTTTTGCCCCTCAAGTCACGGGTAGTCCAGAATTTCAGCAGGCCATGAGAGAAGCTAATTTCGATGACTTTGAAGAAGGAGCTTCCTCTGAATCTCCAGAAGGCAACGCTCAAGAATCGGCAGAAGAATCATCCTCTGAATCCTCTGAAGGTAGTGGAAACGAGCAAGTAGAGGAATCTAATTCTGAATCTCCAGAAGGCAACGCTCAGGAATCGGCAGAAGCATCATTTTCTGAATCTTCTGAAGAGGACGAACCTCTCTTTGCCCCTCAAGTCACAGGTAGCCCAGAGTTTCAGCAAGCCATGAGAGAAGCTAATTTCGATGACTTTGAAGAAGCATCATCTTCCGAAGAGGATGAAACTCTTTTTGCCCCTCAAGTCACAGGTAGTCCAGAGTTTCAGCAAGCCATGAGAGAAGCTAATTTCGATGACTTTGAAGAAAGAGCTTCCTCTGAATCTTCAGAAGGAAACGCTCAGGAATCGACAGAAGAATCATCCTCTGAATCCTCTGAAGGTAGTGAAAAAGAGCAAGTAGAGGAATCTAATTCTGAATCTTCAGAAGGAAACGCTCAGGAATCGACAGAAGAATCATCTGAAAATAATTTGAATAATGAAGCTGAATTTACTTCAAGTGGATCTACTCCTGAGAATCTATATAATATGGCAATGGAAAGTGCTATGGCATCAGAAGCATTAGGTCTAAAGAAAGACCAAGAGTCAGCCTTTAACAAAAAGAAGGAGGGTCTGCTAAAGAAAATGTCATCTTTTGTTAAGGGATTTAGAGAAAGTCTTTCTGAAACCAAAAATGGTTTTAGCGAAACTAAAAAGGAAGTTATTAATAAACTTAAGGAACTCTTTAAAGATAAGGAAGCAAAGATTCCACTAAAAAGGAAATTTGAAAGCATGCCTTCTGAAATTATCAGGACATTGGAAGAATTAAGGAGGGAGATTGATGAATTAAAACAAGAAAGGCTTGCAGCTAAAAGAGAGCAAGAGACTAATCAGGAGGATGATTCAGAATCTTCATCAGAATCTGGCACTGAGAGTAAAGAAGGATTCTTAAAGAAACTCAAATCATTCTTTAAAGGCTTTAGAGAGAAACTTACAGGCGCTAAAGAAGGGCTTAGTGGGGCAAAGAAGGAGGCAGTAGGAAAACTAAAAGAGTTCTTTAAGAGAAAGGAGGTAAAACCTTCTAAAACAGAATCAAGGGATGTTTTTGAAGAGAATAAGGAAGCAATATATCAATTAAACAGACAAGCAAAAGCTCTTAGGAAGAAAATGCTATCTGCTGAAAGAGGTGGTAATAAAGAAGCAATTGAAGAGGTTGAAGGAAAATATCAACAAGCGGATTATGTATATAAGAAGAAGATGCATGAAGTGGCAACTAGTCTTAATATGACTCCTAATGAGCTCATTCAAAAGATGAACGAGGATAGGTATCCTAGGGTATCTAAAATAAATAAGGAGAATCTTGCTAGGATTAAAGCAGAGATGAAGAAAGAATAATAAGTAAATAATTATAATAATATGGACAAGAAGAATATATTCATTCTAGTCGGATTAGTTGTTGTAGCTGGATTGATAGTTATATTAGCTATGCCACCTAAGGAGCATGAAGGACCAGAGCCTTCTAATCAGAACGAGGCTCCTTCAGCAGTTCCAATTAAGGAAGGTCAGGTTAAGCAAGTTATGAAGACGTATAAGGGTGATGGTATCTCTTTTCAGTATCCAGATAGTGTCGATTTAGGAGAATCTAAACAAGGAGATTATCTATTAAATGTCAAAGTGGAAAAAATATCTTCATTAGCTGGTACTATGGGTTATGATAAAGTAACTGCAGAGAAGAATACCAAGCTGTTAGAGGGTGGGCAATATGGAGATAACGTCGATTGGCCCTTTGAAGCATCAAAGAAGGTAGCTCGTATTGATAAAGTCAATGCTCAGGATTTTGTCGTCTTTTCCAGATTCGAAGTATGTAGTGTCGTCTTTGAACGTACTGCCTATTTCTTTCATGAAGGCAATCAGTTTATAATAACTCTTTCTGTGCCTAAAGATCTTATGATTAGTAGGTTTCCTCAATATTTTAAGGTTGATAAGACTAATTGTGGAGATGGATACGTTTGGGATTTTGATAAACAAGAGGAATTCTATAAGCTAGCTCGTAATGGAGAGCTAGGTATGGCTTCTGACTGGCTTCAGACTTTTGATAGTATTATCAAAACAATAAAATTTGATGTAGTCGAGAAGAAGGTAGTCGATAGCAGTCTTATCTTCGGAAGGTGGCAGTCATTAGATGATTATAATTCAGAGATTGAATTTAATGAATGGAAGAAATTCGATTACTATCAAGGGGCCAAAGTTTCAGAAGGGTCTTTCTCTCTTGATGGAAGTAAGTTAATAGTAACTGAGGATGGAGAGAAGATGGAATATGAGATATTAGAAATATCAAACAGTAAGGTCGTATTAAGCTACTTAGCTAGAGGTAATACCTTAAGTTATAAGAGGGTTGAGTGATATTATGGCTTGGTATCTGATAGTTATTCTTATTACTCTTAATCTAATCAGCTTCTTCGTTATGGCAATCGATAAGAAGAGGTCTGTGGGGCATAGCAAGAGGATTCCAGAAGGAACAATGATGTTCCTTGGAATCCTCTTCAGTGCTATAGGAATAATTATTGGTATGTTTACATTCAGACACAAAACAAAGAAGTGGTACTTTGTTTGTGGAATGCCACTGCTCCTCCTCGAAAACATATCTCTTATCATTCTAATAATCTTCTTTTTAGAAGGAAAGATATTGATTAGTTGGCCATGATTATGCTAGCGTGTATATTGTTAATTAAGATGATTTATGAATTCATTGCCTTATCGTGAACAGATGGATAGAATCAGGAGATTGAAGGCTGATATTGAGAGATTCTCAATCTCTACTGATAGTAATTTCAAGGACGCCATAGATGCGTTTACTTCTTTTTTTATACAATGCTATCATTTAAGGGATTGGCTTTTGGAAAGTCACTACAGAAGGAGAGAGCTTGATGAATTTATCTCTAACAGTCCGTCACTCTCTCTTTGTCGAGACATCGCTAATAAACAGAAGCACAAGGAGATAAATAGATATGTCCCGCAGAATCATCTCCTGGAACATCATGTTCATGGCATGTCTACTTACATAATTAGTTATTACGATCCATTTAAGAATGAAAAGCGTTTTGGGGTAGATGTCCGGGAGTTCGGAACTCTTATTGATGTAATTGACTTAGCAGATAAGTGTATTGAAGAATGGGAACGATATCTTTATCTTAATACTTTCTAAGCTCTCGTAAGAGAGCTTTTCTTTACTTGATAGTTTCTCTAGACAAAGATTGTATAAATGTCATCATATTAGTATAAGAAGATGACATTCTTTTATGAAAAAGATAACAGTTAATGATAAGATGCAACAAGGATATTTTTATGTATTATCTAACCCAGTGGGTAAGGGTTTTCATTCAGATTTTCGTCCCGACCTGACCCCTCAGGAAATGTTAGCTTTAGGAGTCTTTGGTGGAAAGTATATGACTGATTGTCGTCAAGAGTTTCCTGAAGAATGGTATAAGGATGCCAAGCTTTGTCCAGATAGACATGAACCTTCTTTAAATTTCTTCGGAGTTAATGCTAGTCAACCTTTAGAAGTCTGGAAAAAGAAGGGCTGGATACACCCCGACGATCCTAGGGGTTGGTTCCAGTGGTATTGTCGGTACTATCTAGGAAGACGTCATGAAGATGATCTTAGGCAGATTAAACGGTGGAAAGCTATTGCTAGGCATATTATTCAGCTGAAGAAGAATTGTCGAATCGGGGATTGGTCATGTCGTCCTAGGCAGAGACAAGCTATCCTACATTGGGCATATGACTCTCGAGTCATGTAGAGAATAATCAACTAATTATTAATTATATGTTACAAGAATTTAAAAAGTTCATCTTAAGAGGTAATGTTATAGATCTTGCTGTTGGTGTCATGATTGGAGCAGCTTTTGGAAGTGTGGTTAATTCTTTAGTCGCTGATATATTGACCCCTTTTATAGGGATATTTGCTAAGGTCCCAGACTTTGCTAGTTGGATTATTACCCTTAATGGGAGCAATTTCATGATAGGCAAATTTATTAATGTTCTTATCTCTTTCTTAATCGTTTCTTTCACTATATACTTTTTCATCGTTCTCCCAATAAATTCTTTAAATGACAAGGGTAAGAAGGAGGAGGAAAAGGAGCCTAATACTAAAAAGTGTTCCGAGTGTGATAGTGAGATATCAATTAAAGCAAAGAGATGTCCATTCTGTACTAGTATTATCAGTAAGTAATAAATATATGAACATAATAATCAAATTACTAATTATTATTATTCTGGGCTTTGTATTAGTCTTTGGCTACTTAGGATTTCTTCCAGTTGTTTCTCCTCTTATGGGGGCTACGACTCCTAAGGATTTAGGAGTCAGGTTCGAAGAATCCGACTTTAAGAGTTATACCGAAAAAGCTAAGATTAAATTCGAGGCCTTAGGTAGTGATCTTTCTCCTGAGAAGAGCCTGTCGTTCGAAGGAAAGAGTGAGTTAGAGGTTTCCTTTACTAGTGAAGAGATGACCGCTATGATTAATAGTGACAAGTGGAAGTATTATCCTGTTTCAGATGTACAAGTGAAGGTTCATGATGATGGTACTGCTGAAATATCAGGCGTGCTTCGTAAAGATAGATTGCAAGGGTATCTGCAGGCTCAGGGTGTGTCATTGAAAGAAGTAGATGCCATTATGGGTTACATTAAGGATGTTCCTTTGAACCCTATATTCTATGCCAAAGGTACTGGTTCAGTGGTTAATGACAAAGTTGATATGAAGATAGAGAGAGCTGAAATAGGAAGATTATCTATTCCTACTGAATTCATTTCCGACCCTAGTCCGATAGAAGGATTCATTGAAGAAAGAATCAAGTTTGTTCCAAATTTCCATGTTGAAAGTTTTGGATTTAAGGATGGTAAGATGGATTTCAAAGGAACCTATCCAGAAGTTCAGTATAATAGCGAGAGGTAGATATGAAGGAGATATTAGGACCATCTTTTTTTATTGGTAATCATAATGACGACATTATTTCTTTCGGTCCAGGTGAACCAGACCTTATTTCAATAGAACATCCTCCTCTTTCTCTTAAGAGACGGGGTTATGGAGAGGTGCAAGGTGAAGAAGACTTAAGAAGTGCTTTATCTTGTCGGTATCCAGGCTCCAGTCCTGACAATTTTATTATCACTAACGGAGCTTCTGAAGCACTTGATCTGTCTTTACGGGCAATATATACTCCTCATGCTAAGATATTGATTCCTAGGCCATATTACTCTTCTTATCTTGATTGCGTGGAGTTGTCTCATATGGATAATGTTTTTCTTGAACTTCAAGACGGAAGAATGATAGAGGATGATGTTGAGAAAGCTATAGATGGATGCATAGGAATGATTTTCAATTCTCCAGGAAACCCCACGGGCATAGTTCAATCTAGCTCAGTAATGGATAAGATTGAAAAATTGTCTCAAGAAAGAAAGAAATACATTATTTCAGATGATGTTTATGAAGATTTTGATTATTCAGGTCCTCACCGTCAACTGAAAGGGGAATATATTATTTCTATTCACTCCTTTTCCAAAAGTTTCGACATGTGTGGACATAGAGTTGGTTATATCTATGCTACCAATAAGGAGTTAATTGAAAAGATTGTCAGGATTAAGGCATGTACTTCCATGAATACTAATCTTTTGGCTCAAGATTTTGCTTGTCAAGTTCTTGAGACTGATAAAGAGAAAATGGTTACCCAATCACAAGAGATGGAAAAGAAAGGTCTATACATGTATGAAAGATTGAAGGATTTAGGACTGGAGTTATGGAAGCCTGAAGGAGCCTTTTATCTCTTTCCTAAAATGGAGGACTCTTCTCGGGTTGTTAGTGAGCTATACTATGATTATGGGGTTATTGTTTATGATGGTAAATGGTTTGGTGCTCCTAATAGAATTAGGTTATCTTTTGCGACTAGTAGAGAAAATATTGATAAAGGTTTAGAGAAGTTAGGTTGCTATCTTAATAGGTAAGAGATATTTTTAAGATGCTTTATAGCATCTTTTTTATTAATTGACATTACATATTTTAATTAGGTAAAATATATTCATAACCATAAGATTAATTATATGAATCTTGAGTCAAGAAAAAGTTCATTCACTCTCATAGAATTATTAGTTATTATCGCCATCATAGGCATTCTAGCAGGCTTTATTATTGTCTCGATGTCTGGAGCTTCAGATGCAGCTAATGATAGTCGTAGGAAGGCAGACATTAACCAGCTTAGTAAGGCAGTGATGATATGGAAGACCAATAATCCTGATTCATTATTGCCAATAGAGGATTGTGCTATCGGAGGAGGTACTACTCCTTGTTCTAGTACTGTTCTATCTGCTCTAGGCAATGCTTCAGTCTTAAGAGATCCAAATAGTACCCAGCATTACTCATATTCTTCTATTGATGGTAATCATTATACTATCTCTGCTAAACTATCAGATAGTAATCAATATTCTTTTGATTCTTCTACTGGCAAATACGGTATATCTATTCCTTCGGGAGAATGGGTAGATACAGGCTTAGGATTCCAAGTAATGAAGTATGAAGCCAGAAAAGTAGATGGAAAGGCCAGCTCTATCCCAGAAGGTCTTCCTTGGAGAAGCATTACTCAAACTCAAGCTATTCTTGAATGCAATAAGATAGGAGCCCATCTAATTACCAATGCTGAATGGACTGCTTTAGCAAGACACATCGCTGCTCAGTCTTCCAACTGGAGCACTGGAGTAGTTGGTTCCGGATTTCTTTCAAGAGGTTATGCAGCTAATGCTGGTTATGATGATAGTTTCACTAATACCAAGCATGCCCAGACCACAGGAACAGAGAACGATCTTTATAATACAGGTGCTGATACTGTGGGTCCGTCTGGGGAGTTCAGATATAAAAGAACTCATAATTTATCCAATGGGCAGGTATTATGGGATTTCTCTGGTAATGCTCATGAATGGGTTAGTGGAACATGTAGTCCAGGTTCTGGCATGGGTAAGTGGTATGACTTAGGAAGCTGGTTATCATGGACTGATTCTAATCTTAATGATTATGAAATTGGGTTAGCTGGCCCTAACCCTTCTTATAGTTCTGTCTATAATACAGGAAGATATTATAAATGTACTAACGAGGGAAACGGAATAATTCGTGGTGGTGTTTATAATTATGGTCTTAATGCTGGTATTTTTAGTATTCAGATGAATACGACGACTTCTTATTCCGACTCTTTGCTTAGTTTTCGTTGTGCTCGATGATTATTGTATACAAAAAGACACGGTCATGCCGTGCCTTTTCCTTTTATTAAGCTATTTCCATAATCTTAGGAACAAGGTCTTTTTTTCGGGACATCATTCCAGGGAAGTATAACGAGTCACTCTCAATCTTGGTCTTGAAGGCTTTTTCGATATAGCTTTTATCTCCTGCAATTAACACTTCTGAACCTTCCTTCATTATATCAGTCAGCATTAGGGCGGTGAAGGTCAATCCTTCCTCTTCATTAATTTTATTTAATTCTGCTATTAATTCAGCCTTTTTTTCT
>Ga0302246_1001966_pt1 | contig 13182 bp, 10 predicted proteins | sample AAG_UR_Trp_MG_FD_193533 | JGI IMG/M metagenome (GOLD analysis project Ga0302246, IMG submission 193533) | Enriched activated sludge microbial communities from anaerobic digester in WTTP, New Holstein, Wisconsin, United States - AAG_UR_Trp | ecosystem: Engineered > Bioreactor > Anaerobic >...
CCCTCGATCTGGGAGATACGGTCATGGATATCGGCATTACGCCGAACCGTGCGGATTGTCTCAGCATGATCGGGATCGCCAGGGAGATTGCGGCTCTCACGGGTAAAACGGTCAGGTACCCGGAGATTGCTTTCCAGGAAACACAGGAAGACATTCGCGGTATCACCTCCGTGAAAATCGAGGATCCCGATCTCTGTCCACGATACACGGCGAGAATTTTAAAAGGGGTCAAGATCGGCCCGTCGCCATTCTGGATGAAACAGCGCCTGGAGGCGGTGGGACTCAGGGCGATCAACAATGTCGTCGATGTGACGAACTTCGTCATGATGGAATTCGGTCAGCCCCTGCACGCTTTCGATTACCGTTTTCTGGAAGAAGGGCGGATTGTTGTCAGACGTTCCCGGGCCGGTGAATCTTTCGTTTCCCTGGATGGAAAGGAAAGAACGCTTCGCCAGGATACCCTCATGATCTGCGACGGGAAAAAACCCGTTGCCATCGCCGGGATCATGGGCGGTCTCAATTCGGAGGTCAAAGACGATACCGAAATGGTTCTCCTGGAAAGCGCTTATTTCCAGCCGTCATCAATCCGGAAATCGGCCCGCTGGCTGGCAATGGGGACGGATGCCGCCTTCCGGTTCGAGCGCGGTATCGATCCCGGCGGTGTGACGACGGCCCTCAACCGGGCTGCCCAGTTGATCGCGGAAACCGCGGGTGCCGTCGTTTGCAAAGGACATGTGGACGAGAATCCGGCGAAGATCGGCGCTTCGGAGGCGATTCCGCTCCGTATCGATCGTGTGAACACCGTGCTCGGTTCCCGCTTCGAAGAGGGAAAAATAACCGATGCCCTGAAAAATCTCGGGATGACCGTCACCGCGACGGAAAAGGCCGGGGCCTACAGCGTGACCCCCCCGAGCTGCCGTGTGGATATTTCGCAGGAAATCGACTTAATCGAAGAAGTAGCCCGTCTGATCGGTTACGATCAGATCGATCCGAAGCTTCCTCAGATTGCCGTCAAACCGCTGGTTAAAGAGAAAAAGCAGATTCTGATCGAAAAGATCCGCCAGGTCTTAAACGGAGGCGGTTTCTCGGAAGTGATTCACTACAGTTTCATCACCCCGAAATCATGTGAAATATTGAATATTCCCGCCGAAGATGAACGGGCGAAGATGCTCAGGATTTCGAATCCCCTGACGGATGATCAGGCCGTGATGAGAACGACCCTCGTTTACAGCCTTCTGGATACCATGAGAACCAACGCCAATAACGGCTGCCATAACCTGAAGATCTTCGAGACGGGGAAAATCTTCATTGACCGCGGTCGGGGTGAGCTTCCCCTTGAGAAGGAACGTCTGGGGGGACTCCTGACCGGCTTGGCTTATGACGATTTCTGGCATTTGAAGGAACCGCCGGCGGATTTCTATGGACTGAAAGGGGTTGTCGAAGATCTGTTCGATGCCCTGCGGCTTTCCGGCGTCAGCTACGACGCCTCACGGACCGAACCGTTTCTCCATCCCGGCCGGAGTTGCACCGTTTCCGTCAATCAGGAACCGGTGGGCTTTCTCGGTGAGTTGCATCCTGACGTGCAGTCGCGCATGGACCTGCGGAACAGGGCTCTGGTTTTTGAACTGGATATGGACGTCCTGTGCGGCCTTTTTACGGGTCTCGTCAATTACCGGGAAGTATCCAAATACCCGGCGACCTCGCGTGACGTCGCCTTTTTAATCCGGGATGACATCGAGTCGGCGGAGATTATCCGTCTGGGCGGCCTGTCCGGCGAGGAATTGCTTGAAAAAATCAATATTTTCGATATATATGTAGGGGACAAGATTCCGGAGGGAATGAAGAGCCTCGGTGTCAGGTTCTCTTACCGTTCCCCTCAAAGAACGTTGAAGGATGAGGAAGTGAACGAAGTGCACCGGAACATCGTAAGCGGTATTGTTCGTGCGACAGGAGCGAAAATCAGAGGGGAAAACAATTAGCACGTGACTTATAGGAGGACATAATGACCAAGATCGATATTATTCAGAATGTGTATGAGAAGTTGGGAATCCCTAAAAAAGATTCAGCAAAGATTGTCGAGTCCGTGTTTGACCTGATGAAAGATAGTCTTGCCAAGGGGGAGAAAATCAAAATCTCCGGGTTCGGCAATTTCCTCGTCAAGGAGAAGAAATCCCGCCGTGGTCGCAACCCCCAGACCGGCGCAGAGATTTCCATTTCAGCCAGGAGAGTCCTGACCTTCAAGTCCAGTCAGGTCTTGCGGCGCGCCCTGAACGACTAAGTACGATTTCGACCGATAAAAATCCTAATTCCTTGCCTGAAAAAATATGTCCGAATTCAGTGCAACGGATTCATCTATGAGGATTTAGGATTTGATGGATACCAATTTATACGATAAGGCGTATTACCGAATTGGAGAGGTCAGCAAGCTTCTCCTGGTCGAGCCTTATGTAATCCGTTTTTGGGAAACGGAGTTCAAGTCCCTAAAACCGGTGCGGGCGGCCTCCGGGCATCGTCTTTATCGCAAAAAGGATGTCGAGACACTCATTCTCATTAAGAAGCTGCTTTACGAACAGCGGTTTACCATCAGCGGGGCCAAACAATACCTGTTGAAAGCAAGTCGGGAGAAGACAGCCGTTGAAGTGGATTCGGATCGGCAGAGACTTGCGGAAATTAAGAAAGAGTTGGTGGGTATTCGAAATCTGATCGGATAAATCGGATAAAACAGTAAAAAAGGCCGTTGGATGATCTCCAACGGCCTTTTTGGTTTTTTGTACAGGCAAACCTATTTCTTTTTCCCGCTGCTTTTTCCTCCGCCTCCGCCCTTCGTGGAACGCTTGGAGGCCTTCATGGGGTTAACCTTCTGTGTGGTGTCCTTAATTTCCCGGGTAATGTGCGAGGCGATCGCGCAATTCCCGATAACCCATCGGCTGGCGGGATCTGCATAAACCTTACAGTACTGGCCGGTCGGATAATCGACAATCTTGTTGCAACCTCCGCAGCTTTCTATAATAGTTCGACAACTGCCGTCTGTAAACGTACAGCCGTTCTTTGTCATGAAGGTACATTCAACACCTACTTTAACGGTTTGACACAGCATATAGCCACCTCATATTTTATTGAAACAGTGATAAGACGATCACTTGAAGGTCTGCTTGAGTAACAGATGATCACGCCTGTGTCAAGGGAAATTGTCTAACGTCTTGACACGTTTCCCGCAACCGTGGTAGAGAGCAACACTCCATGTGCCCCCGTAGCTCAGAAGGATAGAGCAACGGATTCCTAATCCGTGTGCCGTGTGTTCGACTCACACCGGGGGCACCATATAATTTCAAGCACTTACAAGACGAATATTAGACCCTTGATGCGAATCCGTGTGCTGTTGTGATAAATTTGTGATAACAGGCGGTTTCAGAGAATCCATGACCTCGATTCCTGCCCTCAAGCTTTCCGTACAGTGGTGAGCATAACGCATAACCATTGAAGTGTTTTTCCATCTGCCAAGCTTTTGGACGGTGAATAAATCAACGCCATTCTGCACAAGTCTTGTTGCAAATGTATGTCTCAGATCATGAAAACGAAGTTTGGAAATGCCAGCCTTTTTTTCTGCCAGATGGAAAGCCCTGATGAGAACGCTTGAACCGATCCGGTTGCCGAGATGATTAACAAAGACCAACTTGTCTGGTTCTAAAACACAGGGTGCTTTCTTCGTCAGGACACCTAATGCCGTGGCATTCAGCGGCAGAGTATCTACAGACCTGTTCTTCTGTTCCAGAATGATCACAGTTTTTCGTCTGAAATCGATCTGAGACCATTTGAGGTCCATTATTTCCCCTTGCCGAAGCCCGGTATGAATTGCGAAAGTAATGATCTCTTGCAACCAAAACGGTGAAGCCGCCAGTAATTTTTGCTCTTCATCCAGGCTTAACCAGCGCTCGATTTTGTTATTTACCCGCTCTTTTCGGACCCTCATAAGGGGGTTATCCTTCACCCATTCCCATTCCTTCATGGCAAGATTAAAAGCATGCCCCATCACTGTTAGCTCGTAATTGATGGTCCTGGGTGAAACTCCTTCCTCCCGTCGTCTTATCTTATATTCAGAAATCATTTTAGGCGTGATTTGGGTTAAGACGCTGTCTCCGAAAAACCTCCGTAGATGTTTTTCCAGTCCCTTATCCCTTAAATGAGATTTGGGCGCTTTACTGATCGCGGAGTATTCCTTCATATAGCGGTCCATAAGCTCATTAAATGTTCTATCTTCACCTTCCAGATGCGGAAACCATTTGCCCTCTGCTATTTCCCCTTTCAATTTGTCAAAGATCCTTATGGCCAGCTTCTTGTCATCCGTCTCCGTTGACCGTCGAAACTGCTCACCATTATGAGTAAAACTCATCCACCAGGCCGATCCTCTTTTATATAGACCCATTGTTTATCTCCTTATTGGGTCCCTCGATCCGGTCTGGTTTCCCGTGGCCGGGATTATAGACTTCAATCTTGCTTTGGTCAATTGCCTTCCTAATCAGTTTATCAATATGCGTATTGCCTTTATCTGATTGTTTGCCCTTTGCCTTTTTTGATTTCTTAATTCCGGCGTGGGCCTTGCCTCTTCTGTTTTCCATCCAGGAGTCTATTTCCTGTTTCTTGAATCGAATCAATTTGCCGACTCGATAATGGGGAATTTCCGAGATCATGGCATATAGGGTCTTTATTTTAACCTTCAGGTAGCTGGACAAGTCCGCAATGTCCCAAAATCCATTATCGCTTATTTGATTCTCTACCATAACCTTGCCTTACTGCATTTATTTCTCTAGAAATTCGATTTCAGAAAGGGATTCCTCGTATTTTCTCGACTCTTCCACGATCTTATATGCTGCACGTTCCATTTCATCTTGAGACATGCTGCCTTTTTCCTGTAATTCGTGCAGCAACTCATTATAGATTTCCCGTTCTGTGGGAGACAAGAAGTCGAAGTAAGCCTGTCCATGTGCAGACTCTCTACAACTCTCTACCTCTCTGAAAACATCCCTATTTTGTTCATCTTTTTCAGGTAGAGAGTGGGTAGGCTTTGAGGACTCTCCAGAACTATATCCATACTGTTTGAGGATCATCACATATTCGTCAAGGGTTAGTTTGATTTCGGAGTAACCGTGAACAATCCGGTTGTGGAAACTCATCCTCTTCAGCCTCTTGCCGATCCATTGAGATGATGCATGCCGGTCTTCAGGTTTACCCTGGTTGTATCTGGCGCGGACATCGCCGGTCTTGATGCTCCATTCTAAAGACTCGGCATATGCATTCTCATCAGTAATCTCCTTAATAATGGCAACCAAGCGACCTTCGACAGTGTCTTTCCTTGATTCATCCTTTTCACCAGCAATAGCGAGGATCGACTCTTCCAGGATTTGGAAGTCAACAGGGAGCAGCGAGTTCACGAAGAACAGCGGTTTTGTTATGTCCCATAGTCTGCCAGATATGCCCTCGATTGGCTCCATATCGGCAAATGCGGATAAGAGATGTTTTGCCCTCCAGGCGGTGAGCCGCTCCTTCAGCTCCAGGGACAGTTCAGGACGTGGATTCTCATAGTTGCCGGGGCGGTTCGGCATGGTGATCGGTAGGCAGCGGGTTTCAAGTATCTTGTGCAACGGTTCATTGCTGGCAATGATCGTCGGACCGTATATGTCGTAATATACTGTATCATTGAAAGGTCCTTGATCCGGGTATTGAACGCGGCAGCACTTAGCGCCTTTTTCGTACCGCAACAGCAGAATATCATCGCATCCGCCACGCTCAGCTTTCTTGGATATATCAAGCAGATCAAGGAACAGTGTCCCGTGAAGATTTTGACTGTAGCGGAAGATTGTGGCTTCCCGTAGTTCGATAAGATGGATACCGCGAAAAGCAACATAGGCGACGGACTTGCCGGTTCTGCTTTTGCCTCTTTCCGGTACGGCATTAAAGAGAATATAGGGGCAGTAGTCGATACCGGGGTGATCATGCAGATAGGTAAGAAATACATAGTGGGCAACAATGGCCCACTGTTCGTCATCCAGTGCGGAGAATCGTTTCTGGTGCGAGAGAAGATCATCATAGAGTGTAATATCTTCCTGGGAAAAGTAACGCAAAACTTCGGTAGCCCGGGGAATGGTGAACGGTAAATGCTTTCTCTCAGGAATGGAGAAACTTTCTGTTTCTGTAATGTACTCCTGGGCAAGGACAAGTTCTCCATCCTTGAGAATAGCGTAGACCAGTTGCCCTTCATCATTGATACACACATCCACCAGGCCGGGAAAGTAAGCTGAAAGAGAGGAGTCGTTGAAGGAATCCATTACCGGCCGCCTCCATTCGACAGAGTCCCACGCTGAATACCTTTCTTAATGCAGGCGTTTTCAAAATCTTTGGCGTTGTTGCGCCTGTTTAAGAGGTCTTGCAGCTCATGCAGGGCTTCATCACGGTTAGTGATTCCCCGGAATGAAGCAAAGGAGGAGAGGCAACCGTCGATATGAGAAAGGTGCCATTCCGGCGATATGGCCCGCTCTGATCTATATACCCGTTTTAACTCCCCGTCAGAATCATTTTGCCCAAAACTTTCATGAACAGCACTCCAGAAAGGATGAATTGTTTTTCGTTCTGCTTTCTCATTATCAGGAAGACGCAAAGAGAACCATTTAGATGTGAGATAGAGCCACAATCCAGCTTGCTTCTCTTTCAGATCGTCAAGGGAGTTAATTCCGAATTGTTTCAATGCCGGTCTACGGACTTGAAATTCTATTCGCCAGATATCTTCCGTTGATTCACGCTGCCATAGGTCCAGGAACCAGAGCTTAATCCCACCTTTCTGATTGACCTCCAGGCCTTTGTTGTACATGCGCAACTGGATATGAGACTTGGCATCTCCAACATAATAGGTTTCGAGGTCTTCCTCATCCAGGAAGAGCTTGCCTTTATGGTTGTGGGTGACTTTGTGGGAAAGCAGGAATTGATAAGAGAGGCCACTGGGAACCCAGAAATCGGAGCACAAATCGACACGGCTCACCTGGACAAACTGAATTGATCCGCCACCAATAGTCTTCAGGTCTTCAGTGATCCAGGACAAAACCGTTTCAATGCCATTGTGCCAAAGTGTCTTGGCATCGATAGAGAGATAAACATTAGGGGATGATCCGGCCCGCGCAGCTTTACCAATATAGAGGTTATAAGCTTCAAACTGGAGATGAAAACGGTAGTTCTCACCTTTACCGCTCGGAAGAAACACACAGCTTCTCCCCAAAGGTAGACGGATGAGCAGACCACCAGTTTTTCTAGCCTGCTGTTTCTTTTTATCGAGAGTGTGCAGGCGTCTTTTCCAGTCTGGTCCCCATGTGACATATAAACCTAGATCAAGGGAATCAATACCATGAAGGAGAAACTGGAATTGTTCTACGAGTGGGTTTGAAGCATGGCGTGTTACAGGTAACGCCATGCAGTCTTCGTTATCAGAGGTATTGGAAATTTTATCCCCTGCATACTCCACCGCCTGTCCGTCCGCCGGCGCTTCCGCGGCGGCATACGGACTGAGCGGTGCGTTTTGTGCTGATAGAGAATTTTCAGCAAACTCGCTGTCATTTTGTTGATTTTGATTGTTCATTATTAAAAACCCTCCTTTTTGAGAAGGGAATTTAATAAATAAATGAGAGGAACAACCGGAAAGAAATCAGATTATTTTTTTTCCACTAAGAATGCTTTGCCACATCTTGCGAGCGTCTTGTATATCTTTTTCAAATGTCTCTACCGACATATTTTTTAAATCCTCATCAACATCGCCGGTCATATCAAGAGCTATCGAATCATATAAGCGCCATATATCGGCAGCACTTATTTTTTGTTTTATCGCGTGGGAAAAGTATGAAATAAGTCCGCCAAGATGAAATTTTATCGCTCTCATTTTCAATGGCGCATTTGGTGGACTTGTAAATGACTTTTTAATCATCGACATTCTTGCTTGCGCTTTTAGAGCTTGTGCTTGATGTATTATTTCACTTATTTTAGGTTCAAAAATAATTGATTTATCCAGTCTGATAAGATTTTCTAGTGCTTCATCATCACCATTTTGTGCTTGCTTAAGAAGTTCCAGCGGATAGGTTTTGTAAATGCTGAAACAGGGAGCCATGACGCGGATAAAAAAGATAAATTCTGGCTTTGTTAGATTCTTTCTAAATTCATCATTCTCTTTTTTGTTAAATTCACTGACAAATTTATTGATGGTTAGTTCCAGAAATTCTTGTATCTTTGTCATGCTAATTTCTTGAATTTCTTTCCACTCATCTGCTGTCAGTTTCTTTAATTCATTCTGAACTTTTTGGGGATTGTTCTGAAGTTGATTCGCGCCTTCACTGAGTAATTTAAGGATATTTGCTTCTTGTGCCGCATCATCATTAGTGTCCCTTACAGCACTGAGCAAAGCTTTACCAATCCGCTTCGGATTGCGATACAGATTAAGCCATGTCTTCAGTGAAGGTAGAGGAATATTACCTTCTATTCTTTTTCCTTCTCGAACCGATTCATGTAGTTCAAAACATTCTTTAGAAAAGCCAGCAATTATCAGGGCCATTGCTGCTATGAATGGATTTTTGTTTTCAGCCCATTTTCTGAAATGCTTCATTTTGATTTGATGTTGTGTCATATTTAAGCTCCCGTAATTTATTACAAATGGCTTTAGCATGAGCAATATTTCTGTCAAGATTTCTCTTTGGCGAACTTCGTTCGACATGGACAGAATTGTCTTTACTCGTGCTTAATGAAAATCATGCGAAGGTGGGATGGTAGGCAAAATTTCAATTTTTTGGGTTTATGTTCGCTTTTTTAAAAATGATTAACTTTCTTTCACCTACTAAGGGTGAGTTATGATGATATTGACGAAATCGAAGATAATCGTTTGTAATGTGGAAAAAGGCAGAGCCAATTTTGACCCTGCCTTTCCTTCTTTCAATCATTCATTCCCAAGACTTATTTTTTTCTTGCTGTTCATTCAAATCAGGTGATTAGTACGATAATTCTGCAACTTTTTTACTTTTTACGTAGACTAAACATTTTTGTGCCACATTGATACCACCTGTATGGGTTCCACCACATTCGGCATCAAATTTTACTCCGTTATATTTTCCTGAAATGACAGTTGTCGGTCTGTTTATGCTCATTAGTCCCTTCCCAATCTCTTGGTCATTAACGTATAAAAAGATTTCACAATGAGTTGGTTTGTCAATAGCTTTAACATATATCGAATATGACTTCTTACCAATTGTTACATCAGATGTTCTTGATTGAAGCATTGTCCCAGCACACGCGGTAATCATGAACACAACAGATAAAAGCGCCATCATTTTTTTCATCATTATCAGTCTCCATTTATCCAATCTTTTTTGATTTGAGATAAGAAAATAAAATAGTAAATTATGCAACATAAAAAACATGAATGCTCAACTTTCACTGCAAAGCGCACCTTTCATTCCATATTTACCAAACTACTCCAAAAATCTAATCTAAGACTTTGTGTTTGAAATGTTGGAAGTTTCGCCTCTCACGCCGGAAACCTAGTCAGGTCTACTTTCGTGGTATATAAAAAATTTTAAGCGATTATTCATTTATCAGTTCATATGGGTTGAGCTCCCGTAAGCGAAGCCATTTAAAAAAGAATCCCGATGGGAAATTTATGAAGAAAACAATCACTCCTTCCTGAAAGTCAGAGTTAGATAATTTTCAACTTCATGCGTCCTTTCAAACAGTATTTATTTCTCTCAGATTGCTTCTATTTGCCAAATTTCCTACGATATACACATTGGTTTTTTGGTCTTTATTACCACGAAAACCCTGATAGTGAATATTCAATCACATTGATTTTATGTCATAAATTCCTATTTTCATTTTTTACAAATTGAAGTAGGATGGCGCAAATTTTGGGGAAAGCCCATAGGGTATACTAATTGTTAGATTTCACGGAGTCAAAATGCGCATAAAGGACGAATTCAAAAAATCTGGCTATTTCTGGCTTCCCTCGGCTCCAGAGAGAAGGATTCCTGGCACGCTTGTTATCACAGATGGCGGGAACATTGAGCTTGAAGTAGTCGGTTTATTCGATGAAAGTATCGAAGGGCTAAATAGAGCTCTAAATGGCAAGGATGGATTGGAAAGAATTATTGGGCATATTGAGAAGCACGGCTTGGTTACACTGGATGATTGCTTCTATAAAAACAAGAATTTATCCTTGAGTGGTATTTCCAAGTCTACTATTTATGTTAATAGGGCATTCATAGGCGTTGCTTATGAAGATAAAGAAATTGTCTTGTTTAATAAGTTTCAGTTTTCGGTAGAGGGCATTGATGAGTGGGTTGGGATAAGCGGAATAAAAGTTGAAAACAAATTTAAAGAGAGAACAGCCTCAATAACATACGTTCCACCGGAAGAAATATCGCTCAATCTCAATAACGGGATGATGCTATTGATCACATTTTCGTGGACACTCCCTGGATTTCCAAATCAAAAAGAGGCAAAAATCACACAGAAGACGTATTTCAAGCTCACGTCTGAACAGGAGCGCCCGTTAAACGACTTTATCTCAGCGGCTTATAAAGTAACTACACTCCTAGGTTTTGCTATCGATAAAACTGTTTGTATTGAACAAGTGTCAGCAACTTCTGACGCAATCCGGCAAGATATTGGCGATGGTAGATCAGTGCCAGTTTCCATATCACTTTTTTATGCAAGCCTATCCTACACGAAAAATGAGCCAAAAATTGATTGGCACAGAATGTTATTTAGATTTGTACAGATTAGAGAAGATGCCGGGCGTATAGTTAATAACTGGTTTGATGCTTATGATGAGATTGATCCAGCATTGGATCTGTATTTTTCCACAAAGACAGGAGCGCACAAATACTTAGAAGGTAAGTTCTTGGCATTGGCTCAAGGACTTGAAACCTACCATCGTAGAACCTCGAATGAAAAGCTCATGGATGAGGCGGTTTTTAAAGAGCTATCAGAAAAATTAATCAAGCAATCTCCAGAGGAGCACCAAGAGTGGCTATCTGGAAGACTACAACACGGAAATGAAGTAAACCTTGGCCGGAGAATGAAGAGCATCATTGAGCCATTCAAAGAACTTCTTGGAACAAACAAGGAACGAAACAAAATAATAAGATCTATTGTTGACACGAGAAACTATCTCACTCATTACGATAAATCCTTAGAGTCAGTAGCTGCCACTGGTAGAGATTTGTTGTTGCTCTGTCTAAAAATGGAAGCAATTTTCCAGCTCCACTTGCTTCAGGTATTGGGCTTTACGCAATCAGAGGTTAGGTCTGTTTTTGAAAATAGCACTGAACTACAACAAAAACTTAAAGAAATCTAACAAGGCGCTGCAGCCGACGCCGCTCCGCAGCGCGACTGAGCTTGCCCGTTACACCTTTCAAACAATTAATCAATAAAGATGATACATGAGATAATTTAATGACTTGTTGTCAATGAGCCTCGGATCATTAGTCTGCGGCGGGATGTGATAAAATTGTGATAGACCATATGGCAAAACAGAGAAATAGACAGAATAGGCGGAAATAACTGGAATCAGAAATCCACATCTTTATAGGTAGTTACGGGAAACCAGACCTTAAATCAAGGGGTTAAAATTGTTTCAGATATCCTCTTTTTAGAATTCCTAATCCGTGTGCCGCGCGTTCGACTCGCGCCGGGGGCACCATAAAAACAAATACTTAGAAAGCAATAAAAATTAAAACCACTTTCTGTGCTACCCACTGTGCTACCTAGAAGGGCAAAAACAACTCTTTTTACCCCCTATTATCCGTTGAAAAAAGAAATACCCCGAGAGTTTTGACCGGTTTTGCCCGGGGGGAACATCACCGACTCTCGGGGACACAGCTAATAATGCTAACCCAACTCGTCAGTTTTTGTCAACTCTAGACCTACCTAGCCGCGCGGGTAAAGGATAGCCCGACTGGCCGTGGTGTGTCCTGGTTCCGGTTCTCTTATCGAATATAGAGAGTTTGATGCAGCCGACGTTGAAGTGGTTCCGGGGCACAGTGGCCAAGGCAATCAGATCCGCATCAAGGCGGCCCGGTTCATCAAATGCCAATGAACGGAGTTTACGAAACACCCATTGTAAAGTTAGCCACCAATAACTTCTTGAAAGAGAGCTTTTGATGATTTTTCCAGATATGATGACTTTTTAAGCATAATGCATGATTCTGTAGGTCTGTTGAATGAACCAGAGAATTAAAAAATGGCCGGTCTCTATATACTGATTTCATTCATAATTTCTTATTGACATTCCTTTCATCAGGTCTTACTCTTCATCCCGCCTGCACGGGGGCATTTCCACTTTCCAGAATGAAATAACAGGGCCGGTGACCTGGTAATCATAGCGTTTTTATTAAGTATACTGTCACCATAAATAACCAGCATCTGAATTAAGTATACTATCACCGTAAATTCCGTAAATTTGCAGCGGGAAACACTGATCACACAGATCGAAGGTAAGTTGAAACAGCAGGAAGCAACCCATTCACTCTTCCAAGTTCGAAGGGCAATCGAAGCATAAGCGCCAACATCGACGTAAGAGGAATCCTAATGATAGTGGAGGTTTACTATGGCGATATGGGATAAACGGCATGTCTTAAAAATCCGAGATGATCGTAACGTACGCTTCTTTGATCTGACTGAAGAGAATGGTGAACCCCAATTAGTTGAACACGATAAGCCAAAAGAAAAAATGACCGCCGTTAAATTGCGCACAGAGATTGAACCCTGGCTTACCGCGTTATTTCAGAGCGAACATTTGTCCTTGCTAACTGGTGCGGGCATATCTTCGGCTGTGCATGAGTTGGCGACAGGTACACCCGGAGCCGGGATGAATGGATCGGCATTCTCCATTTACAATGAACAAATTGATTCAAATGCGAAAGAAGCGGCAGAGAGGGCGGGACGTGGAAAACCTAACATTGAGGACAAGATAAGGGCGGCAAATAGCTTGTGGGAAGGGTTAAGAATCTACACTTCGGCAGAAGTGTATGGCGCGAAAAGGCTCCGCAAAAATATCACAAAGCTTGAAGAAGATATTGTTAATATTCTTACTGATTTTACAAAGATGATCTTGAAAAATGAAAGCGATCTGATTCAAGCTAAGGAGCTAGCCGCAGCAGC
>Ga0302246_1001971_pt1 | contig 13170 bp, 11 predicted proteins | sample AAG_UR_Trp_MG_FD_193533 | JGI IMG/M metagenome (GOLD analysis project Ga0302246, IMG submission 193533) | Enriched activated sludge microbial communities from anaerobic digester in WTTP, New Holstein, Wisconsin, United States - AAG_UR_Trp | ecosystem: Engineered > Bioreactor > Anaerobic >...
GGGCAAGTGCCCAGGGGCGGAGGTTCGGATCTGCCTGCTCTGTCTTTAGTTCTGCTCCAGTGCTGCGAAGTGGGCCTGCCGGATGGCCTGCAGCAGCCAAAAAAATTGACATCTGTTTTTATCAATACTGCCCAGGGGCGAAGCAGCAAAAGAAGAGGCTGGTTAAGGGTGTTTTTAATTGGGGCAAGTGCCCAGGGGCGGAGGTTCGGATCTGCCGGAGCTCTCGGATGGTCTGCACCATTGCCGGGAAAATAGATATCTGTTTTTATCATCACTACCCAGGGGCGAAGCAGCAAAAGAAGAGTATGGTTAAAGGCTTTTTCGATTTTTTTAACTGCCCAGGGCGGAAAGCTGGCTATCTCGGATGGGCGGCAGCAGTGCCGGGAAAATTGACATCTGTTTTTATCAATACTATCCAGGGGCGAAGCAGCGAAAGAAAGAGGCTGGTTAAGGGTGTTTTTAATTGGGGCAAGTGCCCAGGGGCGGAGGTTCGGATCTCCCAGGGCAGAGCCGGAGAACTTCCCCGGCTCCAGTTTGAAATCACTTTCTTACTGTTAATTTTCTCATTTTCTCCAGGTCTGAAATATACTTACTTGCCTTTTCACTTGAAAGCCCTGCAATGTCAACAGCCGGTTTTATATCCAGGTTTTTACATAGGTCCTTCAGATATCTTACCTGCATCATACTGGCTTTTCCGTTATTGCCATTATGCTCCTGTTTTTTCTCCTGCGGGATCTGCTCCTGCTCTTTCCCTATCTGGTTCACAGTCTTACCATTGCCTTTATCACCGTTCAAACTTACAGGAGCATCAACGATCCGCCCTTTCTCAATTCCCTCTTCAAGTTCAAAACATTGTAAAGTTCCATAACCTAAACAGGCCAATGCTCTGCCTATGCTCGCCGTCTCAGCTTTTGCCAGATAATCAGGAAAAGTTTTCTTTTCCTCCATCTGAATTCCTGAACTTTTATGCCTGCCTTCTTCATCAAATATATCAGCCTGCACTATGGCTATACCTTTTTCAATATCTACCTGTATAATTCTTGTCTGTATATCCCAATCAGCTTTTTCCTGCCTGAACCAGTGAACCCGGTATTTTACTTCCAGATAATCTTTCCCCTTCACTTTTATAAGGTGATTTTGTGGGTTAAATTTCCCATTATTATTACACATTTTATATTCCTCCTTATCAGCAGGGGCCGGAGCCCCCGCCGTTATTATTAATTTCCAATAATATGCTTCATTGATTTCTCTGCTCTGCTTGCAGCGTTTATTATCATCTTTCTGTCATCATTTAAAACCTTAAGCCATCCCTGAATATAAGCTGTCGAATTATCAATAGTTTTATTTTCTATGCCTGCATAACTGCACAGAAACGAAGCTCCTATCTCTGCAACCAGCTCCTCTTCAGCATAATTGCAGCTCCCGAATCTCTGAGTAGAAGCAACCTCTTTTCTGTTCAATCTCTTCTTATGTCCTGTGCTGTGGGTTAATTCATGAAATAAAGTAGAATAGTAATTTTCTTCAGAAGTAAAATTTTCATGTATCGGAATTTCCACCGTATCAGTTGATGGAATATAACATGGCTGAAATCCCTGATGCAGTATAACCGGACTGTCTTTATAACTTTTTACTATCTGTTCACAGGTTTCCACCGGTTTAAAATCTCTCTTATGTTCAGTAAATTTGCTTTTGTCTATGCCCTCAACCTGTTCAATGTTAAAAACTATGTAGTATCTCATAAAGGGTATGGTTTTTTCTGATATCTCAGTCGTTTCTTCTTCCTCATTTTTCTTTACCTTAAATAATTTCCAGTAAACTACCGGTATTCCACGAGAGCCTTTTTTAACATATCCTCCCAGATCTCTGGCCTGTTTAAAAGTTAGAAAATAAGGCGAATTAAAATCAGTCATTGAAAGCAGTAGTCTGTTAATCCCTCTGTATTCTTTCTTTGAAATGCCATTTTTCGGAGCATTTATCCAGGTTTTTTTCCATGGTACCTCGCCCTTTTCAAGGGCATTTATTATTTTTTCTGTTATGATTTCCGTTATCTGCTTACTCATTGTTTAATCCCCTTTCTCTGAAAAATTCAGGGAGAGGCTTTACCTCTCCCAATTTGCATTTACCATCTGGCTATTATCTTTTGAATGTCCTGTTTTCTCTTTATCTCCTGTGCCTTTTTCATCAGGTTATCTGCAAATATGTTTAACTCTGTCATTTTCTCTGCATGTTTCTTGCTCTCTTCATGTGCTTCTTTCACTGCAATTATATGTTTACAGGGCTTACGCTTCTTCTTGTAATCTCTGCATGTGCAGGTAACTACTCCATCAGGTTTACTTATGTAGTAATCCTTATTGGTTCTGAAGTTATTGACTCTGTAACCACTGGCTACCCTGTATACTGTCAGGTTTTGTTCATCCTGTTTATAGGTTTCATATCGTCTTTCTATGTGTGTCATTGTTTATTTCCCCTTTCTGTGTTATTATTTGATTGGTTATATTGTCCAGGGGAGAACAGTGTTCGCTGCACTGCTCCCCTTCATCATTTAACCTAAAATGGTATGTCTTCAAAATTGATTTCCTTTGTTTCAACCGGCTTTTCCTCTTCGTCTTCACCGTCATTATCCGGTATGTAATATTCAATTCCCAGCCACATTTAGATCACTCCTTTCTGTTTTTCATTGCACCGTGAGCAGTCTTGCTTCCTATCAACCCCCGCTGTCCTTCTGGCTGATGGTTCAGGCAGACCCTACCCGCCCCGTGTGTTCTGTTTTTTCTTCTCTCTATTATCTATATTATCATATAATATTCGATATGTCAATACTATTTTTAAACATTATTTATATTATTTTTAATTTTTATTTGTAAAAATGTATTTACTTTTCGAATTAGATATATTATAATTATTCAAAGAAGGTGAATGTAATGAGTAAAAAAGAAGAATGGCAGGCATTACGAGAGCAAGGATTAACTTTTGAGGATATTGCCCAAAAATATAATACAAGTAAACAGCTTGTCTGGCAGACATTAGATATTACTGGATCTCCCCGTAAAACAAAGCATTCTGCCCACTATCAAGACTGGGAAAATTTATACAACCAGGGTATAAGTATTCCTGATATAGCAAAAAAATATAATTGTTCTACTTCAACAGTTCATAATTATTTAAAGAAAAAAGTTTCTATGGATGCCAGTAAATCTGCTCTTAAAGCATGGAAAAAGAAAAAAAAGAATGGCAGAAAGAAAAAGGAAATTGAATAGAAAAGAGATTAGTATTTTTGAATTTAGTAATATTTTTGCCTTGTGTTCATCCTTTATAAACGAATCTATCTAAATATGTCGTTAAATTCATATTTAATGACATTTCGGAAAAATCAAACCCTGTAATTGCAAGGGTTTCTTGCAATCCGGTAAATTATAAAAAATTCATTCCTTATAAACCACATAAAAACCAGTAAAATCAAGGCTTCTAAAAAATAACTGATTGAATTTGTCAAGATTTCTAAAAAGATAAAAATCCTACCTCAGATTGAATCAACATTATCCTTCAACCCGAGCTCCCTCAAAGCCACCCGGATCTCCTCCACATTCTGAGCATTTACCCCTCCATCCGGCTCAAACTCAAAACTAACAGATATCTTAAGACTCTTATTAGCATGATGTTTCCCCAGCACTTTAGCATAAAAATTCATCCACTTCTGAGGAGTAATAGTCCCCTGCCACGCAATTTTTTTTGCCGGAGGTGGTGGAGGCGGAAAATTTTCTCCTTCGCCTTCATTACCATTTTCCAATTCATCCGGTTTTTTCGTAATATTAATATATAAACTCTGTGATATATCTCCTGATTTTACGGTAACAATAAAACTACCCGGCAAATCTCCAGCCTCATATAATCCACTACTATCTATCGTTCCACCTGTAGCATCCCATACAACATTATCCAGAGCAAAAGAATTATTATCCTGATCAAATCCTTTAACTGTAAAACTCCTCTTCTCTCCGGACTCAAGCTTTACATTTTCCGGCCATATAACCAGACTTTCCAGCCTGGGCGGTTCTATCTTTTTTATAGCCGTCTCAGCAGTAATTATAAACATATCCTCAGATATCTCTATATCAGAAACGGATAAACTCTCATCAAAATAAAAAGGCTCATACCTGCCGTCAGGAGTTTTCCCCACATAACCTATATTCTTATTCATTACTCCCCTTGCAATAGTATCCTTCAAATTTTCAGGATGCAACAGACGTGGAAACTGGGGAGAAGCAAAAAAAGCATCCCTTACAGATTTAGTGCTCCACTCAGTAAATGCAGGAGGCCAGTTACGGACAAGGAAATTAGCCCCTATGGCATCCTCAATATCTCCTTCCTGCTTTAACCTGTTTATAATAAGCCCTGTCATATTAGGAGCAGCACTGGAATGAACCAGGCCCAGATCTACAACCCTTAATGTATTATTCTTTCCAAGAAGTATAATATTTTTATAAGATCTCCAGACACATTCTTTCAGATCCCTTAAAGATTTCTTTAAACTTTCAGAAAGCTGCTTCTTCTGAGACTCATCAATATGCAGTTCTTCAGCTTCATCCTCTATCTCCTGCCAGGCAAGCACTTTACGGGATTCTTCTTTAAGACTGCTGTCCTGTTCCGCAACAGCCCATATAAGAGCACTTTTAAACGTTCTGGCAGATGTTCCATGCTCCCTGGTCATAGTTTCAATCATAGACATAATATTTTTATCATCCATTGAATATTCAGGTGATAAAATAATAAGAGTCAGAACAGGTCTATCCTGTATTTCTTTACTTTTCTCAGGGAAATAAATTCTATCCACACCGCCGCCTGCTTCAAACACTTTCTTTATTTCTTCTTTTACTCTATCTGTAATCTTCTCCGGCTTAATACTGGCACGCCGGTCCGACAGAAGCTTGTTTAAATTCGGCCTTATACTGAATTTATACCTGTTCTTTTCATTCGATAGATAATAACAGGAAGAACTTAAAGCCTCCAGTGATGGTTCGATATTTCCTGTATTAAGTAATGGTTCCGCCACAGCAAGCCTTATTTCCGGCACTGTCGCTTCACCTTCTTTAATCTGTCCTCCATTGGACTCAAAAAATATAACTGTAGCTATTTTCCTGTGAAGCCTGGACTCTTTTATTTCCTTTACTGCTTCATTATCAAGTCTTATAGCATGTGATTCTGCCTTACCACATATATCAGTAGTAATTGCAGATTCAAGCCTGTTCTCTCCTAGTTGCTCAAATACAGGAGCTCTGAATAACGAATCCTCTAAAGGAGCAGTGCCAGGACTTATAAGAAGATCTTTATGAGCACCTTTATAACCTTCCTGATAGGCTTTTGAAACCCAGAGAGCAAGTAATCTTAATACTCCTCTTGTCTGCTGAAATCTGGGAAGTCCCTGCCATTTTCTTTCAAATACACTTAAAACCATAGGATGAAATGGATAGGTATTCGCAAAGACTTCACGGGCATTATCTACAGGAAACCAGCCAGGCACTTCCTGACGGTGTTCAACTATCCAATCTCCATAAACCTTGCAGACTTCCATAGCATCTTTACTGATATTAACTTTTCCATTGGAAGCTATAGCCTTTAAATTCCATTCAAATAATCTTCTTCTGATAATTTCAGATGTTTCTGACTCTGCAGACATAAATACTGCTTTCCCAAGTCTATCCATAAGTTTTTTTAATCTGTTATAATCAGCCTGATCTTCCCCTGTCATTTCCATTTCAGAAGCAGGTATAGACACAGCTAAAACTACATTATCTTCTCCTCTGGCAACTTCAGAAAGGTTTTGCATAAAATTATATAATTGAGTGGAAAGACCGCTTTTACGATTTCTACTTACATAATTCATAAGTTCATCTATAAGTATCAAACATGGCTTATTTTTAGGAAGTATCTGTCTGATAACATCTCCGGCAGGAGCCATCATTTGTTTCTCATGTTCAGCTACTAAACTCAGTCCCTCTTTACCTGATAATTGATAGGCAATCTCTCCCCAGGGAGTTTTACGGATGGGAGTCCCATCATTTCCCCCCCGGCCTGTAAGAGAATCAAACTCTGTACCCACAAATACAGCTATATTTGCCTGTGGCACTTTATTTACTCCAGCTTTTTCCAGTAGCCTCTTTACACCGCTCCAGTTTTTTGCTTTATCACCGTTATTAGCCAGGTGATAAAGAAGGGTAAGAGTATGAGATTTACCACCGCCAAATTGAGTGGACAGGTTAAAGATAGGAGAGGATTCTGTTTTTATACCGTTCAACCGGCGTAACACTTCAGAAGCAAGAGACATTATATTCTGTGTTATATAAGTTCTTTCAAAGAATCGCTGCGGATTCTGATAATCTTCAGGTGCTCTCCCATCACGAACCTGATCCAGATGAACTGCAAATTCAGACGCATCAAGAGGTTTACCTTCTCTTAAATCTTCTCTCGGCGTAACTACTTTATACCAGGGTTTGAGGGACATTAGCTTCACTCCTCTTTCATCATTTGACAGACTGCAGGGTCTGTTGAAATTCTATCTGCTAAATCCATATTTTAAATCCTTAACCTACCTCTATGGTTTTCTTTTGTGTGGCAAAATTAATATATTCAATAAAAGTTAATCCTTTTAATTTAGCCTTATAAGAAATAATTTTCCTTGCAATATGTACCTGTTGTAATGCTGGGTCCTCTGGAAATTCTTTTTCAACTTCTCTGGTTATTTCATCCAGTATTTCCTGTGGAATGTTATCCATGTATATCACCTCCTAATTATAATTCTCCAGGTGGTATAATTTGTATCTGTCTTACTTTATTTAATGTATTAATCATTTTTACAATATTTTTTGTCTTAAGCTTTACCATATGTTTAAAATTCCAGCTTAACAAAAATTCCATTTCATTTATAACTGCTACAGCGATATGATAGGCATCATCCGGTTGAGATTCCGGTATTGCACCATGTTTTATATACTCATTCCCCAGCCATTCAACATCATCATTTACAATCAGTATTTTGTAATTTGTTATAAGCTCTTCCATTTTATTTCTGAGCTGTAAGTCAGGAGTATTTTCAATTTCTATAACTGTAATATTAGAGATATAAATTTCATAATCTTCAATGTTATTAAAAAATAACTCTGTAAGAATTTTCCTTTCCGGATTTCTTTCATCAAACAAAGCAGAAATTACAGATGTATCAAGATAAATTTTCATTTTGTTTTGCATCTAAAACCCCAGTCCTTTCTTCCTTGTCATTACCCCGTCAATCCATCTCTTTTCATCAGTCCCGCCCGGATATAAAGCCGACATAGCCTGGGCAAGTTTCCAGAAACGCACATCCTGCCCAACTGCATCTTCCACGAGAAACCTTTTTAATGCCTCACTCCGCCCGGCACCAAAAAGGATCATCGCCTGATGAAGCCGATCCATTACTGTATTTCCTGCGTCAGGTCTGGAAATATTTCCCGTATCTCTCTCAATCTCTTCCTCTTCTGTAGCAACTGCCAATTCTTTAAAAAAATCCATCTGTTTATCTTTCTTTTTCTTCTGTTTGGGAGCCAGACCTTCATCTTTACCAAAGAGAAATCTTGCCCTCTCTGACACAGGAAGAAGTCTTGCTTTATTTCCTTTTATTTCAACAACAGAAGAGAGTTTTTCCATATGTGCTCCAAGTCCCTGGGCAATCTTTCTTGCTGTGTCATATTCAAGAACAGAGCCTACCGGAGAACTTTTTTTACTGCCTTCAGATTCTTCTTCATCAATTTCTTCTTCGGCAACTTCAACTATTTCTCCCTTACCATTACCTGTAGAAAGAGTCCAGAGCCACATGGCAGTAAGGCGTGAGTCTTCTTCGAAGCCTGATGCATCAGCACCTTTAAAGATCATGTTTAATGCTTCTTTTGAAACTGCTGCCCAGATCTGTTCAAGATATTCTCGAAGGGTTACTACTTCTCCGCTTGCTTTTTCTACTCGACTGTAACGGGAAAATATCTCAAGAGCAGGGCCCAAGCAGGCAAATATAGCATCTGCCCCGACTATACCTTCTGAGGCAAGGCGAGGCATCCATTCATGGATACGTACAGGGAGTTCCTGCAGGACATCACGCCAGTCACCGGTGAGATTTTCTTCACGGGGCCGGCAAATTAAATGAATTGATGATGCTAAAGCTGCAGAATTCATAGCCCTTAATCGTGTCCCCATTTCAGTATCAATAGGCCAAGAAGCTGTAATAATCCACCCAGCATCAACCATAGACTGTAATTGAGCTTCCCAGCCTGAGGTAGATTTGTGAGCAAAAACAACAATACCAATTCCATCAGGGGATAATACCCTTTGTCCTTCAGCCATAGCCTTACTCATAGTAATCTCAAAATAATCTCTGTCTTTTCCTTTAATTTCATCAACTATACATTCATCTTCTTTAGGAGAAAGGTTATATATGAATAATTCTCTATGTATATCTCCTACCGTACGTTTAAGCCATACAATAAAAAAATCAGATAAATCTGCGTATGGCACGGCATCATAATATGGAGGATCTGTAAAAAAACATTGACAAGAATCATTGGGTAATGGATGAGTAGTTGCAGAAGAAATTACTATTTGTCCAACAAGCCAGTTATCTCCTATTGCCCTCAAAATATATTCTAATCTCTCTACTTGTATGCTCCAAGAACCACTAGAATTTCCTAAAATTACACCTTCAGCGAAACTTAAAACCACACCAATAGCCTGTCTTCCAAACAAGTGCCTTGGACATTCTGCAACAGGTTCCCAACTACAAAGTGAATTCCCAAGATCTGCTTGCTTATCTACTGCTAGGGCAAATAAGGTTTTTATTGCATTCACTAAATCTTTATCAACTTGTTTATACTGTTCTGTAGCTATCTCCCTAACTAATCTAATGATAGTAGTTAATGCTAATAATTGACGTGCCGTAAAAAGATGTTCGAAGTATTCCATTCCGTAATGTCTTTGGGAAAAAGCTCTACCTGCCCCCTTCCCTCCACCAATAGGTGTAGGCTCATTAGGCACAAGAGTTAAATTTCCTTGATAGTCCCTCTTTCTTCTCTCCAACTCTAATTTTGCTTTTTCTACCGATTTTATATCCTGATCTGTAGGTAAACGATAAAAACGTCCTTGCTGTCCAGGTTTTATTGTTACTACGCATAACAACCTAGCTTCATCAGCTCCTCCACTTTTTCCTTTTAACTGTCTTCTCACGGATGATACAGGCGTAGTAAATCCACATACAGGACAAGTTGCAGATCCTCTTTTTACAGTTCCATCTTTTACATCTTTATCATTACGAATAATTTCAAAATCCACTTTTTTTGCATCATAATTAGGTAATATCTTAAGGCCTAGCGAATTACTTCTCTTTTTTGCAAGCCATAGAGAAGTCATAAGGGGAACCTCAGTTCCGCATCCTGGTCCTTCACAAATAATTGTCCTTGCCCAAAGATATGCTATAGGAGTAGCACCATCAGGATCTTTCGGATAAAACTCGGCAAGTTCCTTTTCTACTTCTTTCTTTATCCATTCACCCCATTTTTTCACTTCATCGGCGAGTTTCTGTCCATATTTTGGAATATACTCCAGAAGCACTTTATTGAGTAATACAGCGACAGGATTTAGATCACTTGCAAAAGCATCTGCACCGACTCTCAGAGCTTCAAGAGGGATCGAACCTCCTCCGGCAAATGGATCAGCTACAAGAGGTTTTGTTCCCGGTGTTCCTCCCAGTGCTTCATGAGATGACTGAGTCAGTTCCCTACTGGTAGAAAGAAAGAATTCATTTGTTGAATTATCCCAGTTAGAAAAATCTGCTATAAAGTGGAGTAGAGCTTTTCTTAATTCCAGATTATCATCAAGCCTGGAAGGATTTTTCTGATATTTTATAAAATCTGTATAACTTTCGCCCCTGAGAAGTACTAGATGATCTTTAGCCCATTTCTTCATCAAAATTCTTGCAGTATCACGGAATTCTGGAGGACATAGAAGATCTGCCGGATCAGGCCAGAGAGCAGCACAGAGGACAACGCGGCAGACAGCAAGAGGTTTGCGTGCCCACCAAGCATGTAGATTAGATATATGCCCGTGCCTTATGGATTTCTCTCTTGTAGCTTGGGCAGAAATACGCTTTATCGGCAAATCTACCTCGATAAGTCTCCTGGGATATTTAACTGTACTACTCATTTATTTTCCTCCAGTATTTTATTATTTGCACTAACTACTATACAATATTTAACATATCAAGATCAAATAAAGATATCACTTAATTAAAATAACTTCCTATGTTAAGCGTTTTTTTATCTAATGGTTTTATTCGATTACTTAATTCATTATACGTAAAAGCTTCTAATGAAATGCCTGATTGAACACAATCTAAAAAATTCATAGCAGCTTCATCAGTAACTTTAATATATTTACTACAGGCAAAAAATATCAGTGTCATATACCCCATAAATCTTTGTTTCTTACTGGCAAATTTCATGAGATAAGTTTTTTCTGTCGTCATTTTTGCTGCTTCAAATGGCTCTCTAGTAATGCCAAGAATTTTAAATATATCTCTTATGCAAAAATATATCTTATTATATTCAAATATCACCTTTAAAGGAAACTGCTTATTATTATACTTATATGTATAAGTTCTCTCTATTCTATTTCCAGGATATATTATAAAAATATCTCTCCTTTCTAAAATGGAGCTTATATTATCTAATAAGCCTGAATTTATTACAGTTATTCAATTTATTACCTCTATAGTTAAATTTATCTCTCACAGAGAAACTCACCTGCAATATATTTATCATTAAACCCCATAAACCGACCTGAACTCCTCAATAATCCTTCTTGCCCTGTCCACAGAAAAAACAAACTTCTGCCCTGCCAGCTTCTCAGAAACAATCCTTTCCACCCGTTCATACTCCTTCGGGAAACTGGTCTTCAAAACCTCTACAGCCTCCAGATAATCAACATCTTCAGTCTTTTCTTTTTCCCACTGTTCAAAAGTTCCGGCAAAACTATCCTTCCTCACAACACCTTCCCTGACAGTCTCTTTCGCCTGCTCCGCCGCCGGCAGTAAATTTTTACCACCCTTCTTCCCATAATTTTTGCAGGAAGAAATCAGATAAGCATCCGGGTTGTGTATTGAATTTTGGTGATTAAAGATATAATCTGCTATATTTTTAACAATATCTGCTATATCAGAAATACCGCTTTTTTGTAAAATATTACCTGCTATTTTAATTGTTTTTTCAGATATAAAAGAATCTTCATTCTTTTCTTGATCGATTTTTTTATTAAGATTTATATGATTTGTGGAAAAATTATCCACTGAAAAATTATTTTGCGTGGAATTTTTTTCCACTTTATCCCCCTCATAAGTGGAATTATTCTCCACTTGCGAATTATCTTTCTCTACAACTCTTTTATTCTCCTCTCCACCCGACAGATTAAGGATTAATCTGATAATACTTCCAGTTTTCTCCTTTCCGATCTGAATAACTTCAATAAAATTTTTTTCCACAAGTTTTTTTATTCCCTTCGCCACAGAAGAATAATCCATACTCAGCTTATTCCCTATATATCTGCAGCTGAGTTCCTTAGTCATAGTCTCCCTCGTTTCAGGATATTTCATAATCTCCCTCACAATGGCAAGCAAAATTGCAAGACAATTCCCCCTGACCTTTTCCTTTTCAACCCTTTCCATAACAATATCCGGCACCATAGTAAAAACAAAATTAACACAACCTGTAGACATAATACAAAACCTCCTGACACTTGATTTTTCTCTCAGGAGGTGTTATACTCTCTTTGTTAGAAGGAGCTTCCTCCCAAAAGGTGGGGGCTTTCACTTTTTAGCCCCTTTTTTAATTTACAACGTTCAAACTTCACATGAAATTCTACATATTATTTCAAGAATCCTTCATCATATTTTTATAACTATACTTCTGAAATCTCCAGTATTTTTTTAGCACTTAATTGATAATGTTCTATCTTTGTTACAGGAATACATCCGAGGCTATATGGGTCTTGATGTATTTTAATTTCCGGCCTGGTGGCACAGTTATATACCACATAAAGCCAGTAATCTTTTCTTAATCTTTCCGCTGTCCTGTGTTCATTGGAAGATAAAGCTATATCTCCCACGCTTGCACGGCCTTTAACTTCAATAAATCTAACTTCTATAGCAGTCTCCGGGTCCTCTGGATGGGGTTTACGGGATATAAGATCAAAACCACGATTTTCAGACTCAACACTCTGAACTTTCCATCCTCTTTCATTTTCATACTTTATTACTGCTTCTACAGCAGTCTTTTCAACTTCTTTATTTGGAACCATATCTATTATAGGGGGAATGTCTCTTTCAGGGTGAGGTAATACCCATGCCCTTCCATGATGGCGAATATCAGATACAGTGCAATTTCTTTCCTTTGCAAGCTCTTCTCTTCGCCTCTCAAGACGATTATTGAGTTCATCTATACGATCCTCAACCTGTTTAATATTTGCAGCCACAAGAGGATCTTTATCTCCTGCAGACTGCCGATCATATAATTCAACCATACGCATATTCTGACGGTTAATAAGTTCTACCAGGCTGATCTCAAGATGACGTGATATAGTTTCTATCTCTTTTTTTCTATTTTCTACTATTTCATCAAGAAAAGGTTTAAGAGCCTGTTCAAAAAGAGTCTGTTCTATCTTTATTCTGTCAGGCAAATTAGAATCGTCTGGAATATCTTCTTCTTTATTACCTGGTATCAAATCAAGAAAGATAGTAGGTTGACAGACTGTCATATTCCCGTTCATATCAGTCTGCAATACAAAAAGCCTGCGATGTAACACATTACCTCTGCCATCTTTAACAGAAGCAGTAAAAACATCCAGTCTTGCTGATTCATTTCTATGAATATCATAAAATATTGCGCCATTCAATAAATCCTGATTTACTCTCTCCAGTATAAATTCTCTTAAACACTCAAAAAGAGGATGTCCCGGTGTAATCCATTCCAGTGTAGAATCATTCTTAAGTATTTCTTTATCAAAAACAATCCTCTTATAATCTCTTCCCAGTCTCCCGTAAAGTTTCTCAAGTCTCTCTCCTATCTGAGAGAGAGTGCGATTAACTCTGCCTAAATTATAGATATG
>Ga0302246_1001975_pt1 | contig 13150 bp, 13 predicted proteins | sample AAG_UR_Trp_MG_FD_193533 | JGI IMG/M metagenome (GOLD analysis project Ga0302246, IMG submission 193533) | Enriched activated sludge microbial communities from anaerobic digester in WTTP, New Holstein, Wisconsin, United States - AAG_UR_Trp | ecosystem: Engineered > Bioreactor > Anaerobic >...
TAGTATACTCTTCTCAGGAAGTCTCTTCATCGAGATCCCGATGCATGACGTATCTGGGTCATTCCTCATATATTTAGTAATAGGAATGCCCTTAATCGGTGCCGAGTACCTCGCGACGTGCGCTGGTCTTGGGATACCTTCACATATCCAGATTGGGTGACTACCAGGTCTCTCAATATTTATCGAGAAATTGCTGATGACGATGAAACATGCACCGGCACTGGCTTCTGCTGTGTTCTTCTGGTGGCCGATACTGCTCTTCTGGGGATTCCACTCTATTTTATGGATTGTTATTTTGATTCCTACCGGCATGGTTTCTTTTGTCGGCTCGGTGCTCCTTTTCCGGGAGTCAGTAACTGATTCGACCCGCCGGTATCTGAACCTTCCATTCTGCATGGATATCCTTACTGTGCTTGCAACCGGACTCCTGAGTTTTAACCTCTTGGGATCATTTCCCATGGGACCAAGCGGAGAACTCTGGGCTTTTACACTTCTGATGCTCGCTCCCTGCTCAGCAGCAGTATTTTACTCGATTCCGAAAGGCGGGAGGGTCCGGGAGACATCGATGTACCTGGCAATCATTATCAGCGCATACTCTGTTATCACAGCAATTTTATTACTCTACGGGGGTTACCTTCCAATGTTCGGGTTGCTGTATCTCTACTGGATGTTCGGGATGCCGATCATCGGCGTATTATTCCTCGTAAATGTGTGGTATTGGCCTCACACAACCACTGAAAAAACCATCAGTGAAAAAGGGTAAGGTTTCATTCCTGCCCCATATTTTTTACCAACAATTGCCCAATTACCCAGGTTCGTGAGGCGAACGGACACCGTTTTCTTATGGCTGCGATACAGGTGATAGAGATCCCGGATGAAGAACAGGGGTGGTGCAGGGGTGCACCACCAGCCTTCCCTCTGTGATGCCTCTTGGGAGAGGCAAGAGAAGATAGGAGAGGGGAGATGAAGGAGCCACCGGAGCGGTCAGAACCTTACGCCGGCTTCTTTGTTTCTATTGCTCTTTCAGTTCATCGCCGGAATTTAAAAATAAGGGATTATGTTTGTTTGAAAATTTATGATCTAGGGTATAGTGGCAATCTAGCCCCTAACTTTTTTTTGATCTGTATCAATAATCATAGTACATCGAGACAGGTTTCCTTTCTGTTTTATGTGTATCATTTGATAATTTCGTGTTTTAAGGCCAAAATGGATATTTTTTGAGCCGCCGCCGGGGCGTCCTTCGGGGGCGGCGGGGTCAATCGCATATCAGATGTAAAATCCAGTGCCTGCACTTTTTTCACCTGGATTTTAGTGAGTGGAATCACTCAAATTTTTCGTCGTGATTTGTTTGCGAAATTAGGGGTAAAAATAATACTTTACCCATTATCTATTATAAGCAGCGCATTCCGGGACCGCAATAGAGCGAACTTAAATCATAGTCATCGGGGAGACCGGGTCCAGGGATATACGAAGATGGAATATGAGCATTTATCCATGAATTATTAATGACAGGGACAGATTCGGACTGAACTATATTTCTATTCAAGGCTGTTTGAAATGAGAATTGATTGGATATGATTGGATTTGTAAATGATTTCGTTTGAACCGGTAATGATTTAGAAGGTGTTTTAAAAAAGGAATATTGTTCACTATATCCGAACATGGATATCGAAGTGATAAGAGCGACAACAAGGAGTAGTGATCCAAATATTCGGATTTGATTAAATGACATGGTGATAAATGTATTTTTTATTATATATAATCATCTCCACATGTCTTTAAGAAGGACTTTCCCAGTTTGTGCATCAATAACAACAATACCTCCATTACTATATTCCATTTGGTCAAAAGAAATAGACTGTAACTCTATCCACTCATGTTTAATTATGACTGTCCAAGTTAATGATTGTGTCCCGGGTGTGATATATTCAACGCTCAAATAAGCTGGGATTGATTCACGTTTTAAGTATAATTTTGGAAAACAGGTAAGGGCATATTCAATTGCTTCATCTTCAGTGATCTTGGGGAGGACTGATACCTTAATATCTCTCTGAATTCCTATATACGATAAAATTTTTCCAGATTCAGGATTTACAGAAATCTGAACAATATTGGGGGTTCCTGTAGATTGAATAAATTCTCTCCATATAAAGAGGTATTCTATTCCTCCATCTCCATGATCAATTAATTCAGCATTAATAAGCTGGAAATTTTTTTCTGTGAATCTATTATAATGATCAATCGCGAACTGCTGCGCCTTTTGTTGCGCATCATACTGTGTTAATCGAACAGTTTTTAATTGATCGGGTGATTCTATAAAAATTGCGCCTTCAACTCTATTTGATTCAGAATTTATATAATAAAAAGAAGTATCAGATTGATAAATCTCAAATGTTCCCAAATTTGTAGACAGGTGTCCTATCAATTGCATATCAATATCTGAAAGGTTCGTAAATTTTTCAATTGCATCACCTGCAAATTGTTTTTCGTTTGATTCAAAATCATTATACGCCATCACCGATGTAGTTACAATCACAGAGACAGCAATCAACCAGATAATCTCTCTTTTTTTCATTATTATCACCTAATTCCCATATCTTGCAGGTTCTAATTTTGTTTGCCAGTTCCCAGCAAGAACCCAACTTTCAAGACCACTATAGTTACCAGTTATCGGGGGATATAATGCAGTTTCATAGGTAGCAACATAAGCGGCGGAATATAAATTATAATTATTATTAGTATGATACCAGAATCGATTGTTCCAATAAATTGCCTTTGAATTAGAGATATCATCCCTAAAACCGATTGCGTTATCGACTCCTTTATTTTGCGACATGGTTAAAAAATTACCATAAGTAGCATTAATTTCAGCGGAATGGCACATTGCATATAATATGAATAAGACATCTTCTAATTCGCCATTATTAAAGTCTGATAAATAATAAACCCCGGGAACTCGGTCTCCAAAAACCGATGTTTGTATCAAAGATAATTTCTGAAGATCCGCTCGGACCGAGTAGTCCGAGGGCGATCACGACGAGCACGCAGATTCCCGCACTACCCGTATCCATACAGGTGGTCGTGATACCCCCAGTTTTTTTGCAATTATCATCGCATCTTCTCGCGTATTCTGTGGGACGACGGTTCAATGACGCTAAAGAATGGCAGGAATCTTCAATTATCTCTCTTCCACCAGAAATGGTAACTCTAGACAATGAACATTGGATCCGACTGGCAAGAGATACACAGACATATAACTGGAGTCCTTATGGCGCAGTAAGACATCTTTACGATATGTTTTATGAAGATGATGATGGTGATTATTTAAGAGATTGGTTTTTAGTAGAACAAAATGTGGATATGCAGCCCGGTTGCCAGATATGGCAAAATGGTTTCGAAAATGATTATTTATGGGTATACAATGATTGGAAATCCGTATGCCAGTTACAAAATCCAACACTATGGGATCGTGATCCTCAAGGAAGCCATACCGGAGAGTTAACAACATCGTTCTCTATTTCGGGAAATCAGCAAGGACCGGGATTTGCTTTCACATGGGCGTATCACCAACCGAATGTCTACAGATATGACTGGACCGATCTAATTAATCAAAAAGCTCAATGGGTATTACAGTTTGATTGGTTTAGTCCAAAACGCACGACTGAAGGCTTCCAACCCGCGAGCTCGTGTCGTGTAGATATGCCATCCGCAGCGGGTAGATATGATTTGACCTATCTATATGCACAGGCAGGTTTCAAAGACATATTGCAATATCAAGGATACGTATACTATTGGTGGAAATTGTGGGTTGATTACGCATAACTATATTAGTTCAATTACCATAAGTTCAATCAAGGATGATTGTTGATGCGCCAGAAAGTGAATATTGGACTCATCGTTTTTTTCATTGCTCTGATTACTGCTGGTTGCCTCACCGTGAATCCTCCAGAACAACAAATGCCATTCGAATCACACGAAAATTATTTTACTTCTTTGTGGGATACCACACTAAACAATACCGGTGTAGATGCATCATCTGCTCATTTTCAAAAAGTTTGGTTTGATACGGATGAGCAAGGAAATATAACGTCACTTCTTCTTCTCTTTACGGGTAAGAAAAACGAGGAAACATTTCTCTATCATATTGAAATCAATCCGATTGGTATGATTACCACCTATCATTCAAAAATCGAAGACCTTGATGGAGAAATTGTTCCTGTGAATCCTGGAGAAGTGCTCAAAGAAATGGATACTATCAATTATACGGCATTCACACGCAATGCCACGCGATTGAGTGTCCGTTGTATTTATAAAAAGATGAATGCAGAATATGCAGCGAATTCTGGGGATTTGTTCATTTTAAGATATGGATCTTTTATTCCCATCAAAAGAATAATCTTCGATGAAAAAAATCCATATTGCCTTATCGATATCTGTAAAATTGATCAGGACGCCCCTCCATTACTGAAGAACGAATCAGTTGAAGAGCAGCACGTTTCTCCTTATTTATCACCGGGGAGATGTATCACAGTGTTCCCTTTTCTTTGGGTAGAGAATAGTGCCAAATCAGTGCTGTATTTCAAGAACACCTAGAGAAAATACGATAATCGGTAAAAAAATCCCTCTATTTATTCAACGAATCCTTAATTTCAGAAAAAGAGGTTCTACTTTCGCATCCCATGAACAATTCAACGGAAATAATCTAGAGAACTTGATCATTGACAATTCAGAATCTTCTCCCTTCGGGGGAGTCATTCCCCGATCCCTTCATGAGGCCGTACTCGATTTCGTAATACCCGCCGCCGCGGTCCTGGTACGAGAGGTAGTAATGCGTCTGGCGCTTCTCCTCAGCCTCCTCAATCTGCCGGAGCAGGGTGGTCTGGTTCGTAGCGTCATGCCCGACCAGCACCCACCGGCGGGTCTCGTCGCTCATCTTCCAGGAGCGGGCCGGGACCGCCTCGGGTGGGGTCGTGACGGTTTCATCCTTCGGGTCGAAGAAGGCCACCACCTGCCGGGTCTCATTCTTCGCCTCGATCTTCTGATATCTCTGCCAGTACGCCATGAGCGCCGCCACCAGGGCGACGAACATCTCAATGATCTGCACGAGTTGCTGATCCATGTCGGTCTCCTTGCATGATGCGGTCGTGCTCTTCGCGGAGCTTTCCCACCTCCTCGCACATCACGTCATACTTCCCGATCTTCTGGTAGATGACGAACAGTGCCGGGTAGATAGGCAGCACGGCGCCAAGCACAATCACAATAATGTCTGCATCCATCGGACTCCCTCCCTCGCGGACAACGGGAGCCCTGGTAAAAGGGAATGGTGCCGGAAAGGGGAGGAGGGGGCTCCCTATCCCGTTGTCAGAGAACGGCTCACGCCAGAGCGGGCACCGTGTCGGCCCAGGCTTCGATGACCGCAAGGATGCCGTCGTCGCTGTAGGAGGAGACGCGGATCTGGTCCCGGGTGAAGGTCACGTAGTAGGTCTCCCCGGAGGGGTCGTGACACCGCAGAGCGACAGAGTAGCTCTCCCGCTCCTGGTCGTTCACCGGGTCGCCACCCATTGCAGCGGTCATCTCGGCGTCGGCCAGGATCTCGCTCTTCATGGTTGCGAAGGCTGCGGTAGACGGTGCACGGACGGTCACGTATCCAACCGTCTTGGCGTCATCATCTTCGTAGATGACACGGGCGTTGTAATACTCCCGGGTCTTGGTGACCGGGTCCATGGTTACACCGCCCACCTCGTATGAAGTGCACCCGAAGGGGTTGGTGCTGATGACGGCGGCCACTACCGTGTTGAGCGCAGCGGCATCTGCAAACGGGGTGGTGAGTTCACGAACGGCACTCTTGGTGACGCTCTGTTCAACAAAATCTGCCATGATTGATGCTCCTGCCCTTGATTGAGGGCTGTGAGCAGGTGGGGTGGAGGATGGTGATAAAGTTTGAGGGGGGTAGGGGAACGGAGCGAGAATTAATTAGGAAATGTAAAAGGGAGTGATTTGAAGAAGAATGAAATTACTGATTCTTGCGGTTGGGTTTAATTAAAAGGCTGCAACATCAATGACACCACATATCGTACCATTCGATCTTCATTGGTAGAATCATTTGAATGGTGATGGGCTCATTTCGGAAGGTAGGAGTAAAATTACAGGAAAATTTATGTCAATTCAATCGAAAGGACACATTATATGATTCAATTTTTATAAACAACAGCTGCATCTGCTGAATTAAGGAAATTAATCGTTAGCTCGCGGGATAGGTTGTATCTTATCAGCCCATATCTCCAAATTTCAAAGAATCTAAAACTTCTCATTCAACAGGTCGAAAACAGTAACCCATCTATTAGTATTAAGATTGTCAGCCGGAAAGACAAAATCAACGCTGATGATATGAGTTTTCTCCAGAACTTAAAAAATGTGAATGTTTCCGCATTGGACAATTTACACGCGAAATGCTATCTCAACGAAAAAACGGCAATAATCACTTCAATGAACTTGTATCAATACTCTCAAGAGAATAACTGGGAAATGGGAATAAAAATTGAAAAAGATGAAGAACCCACCCTTTACCAAGAAATTTTCGAATATGTTGAATCAATCTTGGCAGCGAGTGAAAAATACCAAATAACGAAGGTAGATACCCCACAACCCAAAAAAGAAGCTGTTCCTTCTAAGCCACAACCCAAACCGACTGTGAAGGAAGTCCCGCAAAGAGCGAACCAGGGATATTGTATTCGGTGCCATGCTACAATTGTCAACGGCGGCGTAGCTTTGTGCACTTTCGGCGGTCTAAAAGTGTACACCTGCTAACCCTCAAGGACGTACTTGAGGGGCGTAGCAATGTTCACTGTCGAGGAATTTCTCGTGATCCGCGACTTGCATCATCAGGGGCTGAACATCAGCCAGATCGCCCGGGAAACTGGGTACCATCGAAACACCGTGCGAAAATATCTTACCGCCCAAACTATGCCGGCATCGGCTTCCCGCCGACCACAACCCGGTAAACTCGATCCCTACAAGAGCTACATCCAGAACCGTATTGCCGAATACCCCTTGACCGCCGCCCGGATCTTCCGTGAGATTCAAGAGATGGGATTTGACGGGCAGTATACTATCGTCAAAGACTATATCCGGGAGATCCGGTCACCCACGAGTGTTCCGGCGGTTTACCGGTATGAGACCAAACCCGGCGTCCAGGCACAGGTGGACTGGGGCGAGTGCGGCCATCTTGAGGTCGATGGACGGCAGAGAAACCTGTACTGCTTCAGCATGATCCTCGGCTATTCCCGAATGCGGTATGTGGTCTTCACCCTCTCCACGGATACCCCCACCCTCATCCAGTGCCACCTCGATGCCTTCGACTACTTCGGCGGGTACACCGAGGAGATCCTGTATGACAACATCAAGACAGTGATCCTCAAACGGGCGCTCCGCGCCCGGGATCACCGATGGAACCCGAAGTTCGAGGACTTCTTCACGCATCATGGGTTCATTCCCCGACCCTGCAAACCCTACTGTCCCCAGACCAAAGGAAAGATCGAAAACACCATCGGTTACGTGAAACGTGACTTCCTCCTCGGAGGAACCTTTTCATCGCTTGACGATATGAACCGGCAGGTTCGGCAGTGGTGCAACCGGGTCAACGCCGAAATTCACGGCACCACCCACGAGATCCCGGTCGATCGCCTGCGTCAGGAAAATCTCAAGTCCCTGATCGGGATCCCGCCCTACCTGCTCCGACGTGAGGAACACCGGAAGATCTCGCGCGAAGCGTACCTCTCTTATCGTGGCAATCGCTACTCGGTACCGCACCGATACGCCGGGAGAGAGGCTATTCTTGAGATCCAGGGCGATCAGATGACCATCAGGGTTGGCACTGAGACCGTCTGCTCGCATACCGTCGTTCCCGGGCATACCAGGATCATCCGGGAGGGGGAACACTTCTCCGGCCTTCTTGCCGAGGCCATGCGGTGCAATACGCAATCAGGAGCGGCCTCACGGCCGCTCTTTCGGCTGATCGGGCCTGAGGTCGAACACCGACCTCTCTCGGTCTATGAGGGGCTCTCAGGGGAGGTGCGGCCATGAGCGCTCTGATCTACGAGCGGGTGCATGAGAACCTGAACCGTCTGAAGTTGACGACGTTCGAGGTGCTCCTGGATAACTATCTCGAGATCGCTGCAAAGGAGGAACGATCGACTCTGGAAGTTCTTGACTATCTCCTGGATCAGGAGGTGAAGAGCAAGGAAGAACGCGCTCGTGAGTTCCGGATGCGGTTGGCCGCGTTTCCAATGGAGAAGCGGCTCGATGACTTTGATGCCAGTTTTCAACCGTCACTGGATCCGGCAGTGATCCGGGATCTGGCGTCGCTACGATTTGTTCATCATGCGGAAAATGTTGTCTTTTTAGGGCCGCCGGGAGTGGGGAAAACCCATCTTGCCCTGGCTCTCGGCCATGAGGCGGTGAAGCAGGGATTCCGGGTCTATTATGCAAATGCATCCAGCCTCATCGAGCGATTGATGAAAGCAAACCGGGAGAACAAACTCGAAGAGCGGATCAAGGCGCTCACGAAGTTTCATCTCCTGATCATCGATGAGATGGGGTATCTGCCCTTCAACAGCGAGGGAGCTCATTGCTTCTTCAGCCTGATCTCCCGGCGGTACGAGAAGTCATCGACGATCTTCACTTCGAACAAGTCGTATGGCGAGTGGGGGGAGATCTTCGGTGATCATGTGATCGCCGCGGCAGTGCTGGATAGGATTCTCCACCACTGCACGACGGTGAATATCAAAGGGGACAGTTACCGCCTGAAGGAGCGGCGGAAACAGGGGCTCTTTGCGCACACGCTTCCGGGGTGAGAGGGATAGATTTATGCGCCCAGGTGTACACTTTTATTCCGCCAGAATCTGTACACTTTTACACCGCCATTGACACAATCAAATTCGACCAGATGCACCCACTGTGCGATAACTGCTATTCGATATGGGCAAAATTTTCAGATCCGGAGTATAAAGAAAAATATTGTCATGCATGTGGTAATCCAGTGCCGCCCAAGGAAAGACCAATTACCTACGAGAAACCAATCTGTTACCCTTGTTTTAAGAAAATCAATTGATATCCCCTTTTTGATGCTTGAAACCAATTATTTTTATCCTTGCCAATCTTTCGAAAGTTGAATAACTCTCATCATATTTTTTTCTCAATTTTCCACCTACACACTCCCCACAAACACTGCTGCCTTATCCATCACCCGGCATGTATTGTATCCATCCTCTTCTCCAAAGAGAAGAGGTATCGAATGATTCTTCACTCCTCACGCCATGAAATTTACATATTAAGGCGTTCGCATGGAGGCATCATCACAGGTCCCGGAGGCGATTCTCAAACTCGTCGAGAGATATGAATTTCACCAGGTTATGTATAAAAAAGGTGAATACAACGAGACACGACTGCGTAGGGAGTTTCTCGATCCATTCTTTAAGACACTCGGGTGGGATGTTGATAATACAAAGAGCTACTCGGAACTCTACAAAGAAGTTACACACGAAGACCCGATTCGAATTCGGGGATCCACAGAATTTATCGATTACTCCTTCCGGATCGGGGGCTCCCGGAAATTTATCGTAGAAGCAAAGAAACCGGCAGTAAATATCAAGGATGACGCCGGTCCCGCTCTCCAGATCCGCCGGTACGCCTGGAATGCCCGCCTCCCACTCTCCATCCTGACCGACTTCGAGGAGTTTGCGGTTTACGACTGCACCAAGAAGCCGATGCCGGGTGATTCTGCCTCCACTGCCAGGATCGCCTATTTCACCTACAAAGAGTATCCCGAGAGGTGGAACTGGATCGCCTCTATCTTCTCCCAGGAGTGCATCCTGCAAGGCTCCTTTGACAGGTTTGCCACTGAAACGAAGGGAAAGAAAGGGACCGCCACTGTCGATGAAGCCATCCTCGCTGATATCGAGGAATGGAGGGATGTGCTTGCGAAGAACATCGCGCTCCGGAATGCGACTCTCTCCGTCGATGAGTTGAACGTTGCGGTCCAGAAAACCATCGACCGCATCCTCTTCCTCCGCATCTGCGAGGATAGGGGCATCGAGGAGTATGGGTGCCTCCAGAAGTTACTCGAAGGACAGGAAATATACCCGCATCTTGTGACGTTGTTCCACAGGGCTGACACCCGCTACAATTCCGGGCTCTTTCACTTTAATGCAGAATCCGGGTGGGACGAGATGCCGGATAGCCTCACTCCCGGTCTCACCATCGACGATGCGGTCCTGAAGAAGATCATCAAGCGGCTGTATTACCCTGAGAGCCCCTACGAGTTCTCGGTCATCTCCCCGGTCATCCTCGGCCAAGTCTACGAGCAGTTCCTTGGGAAAGTAATCCGGCTCACCGCCGGCCACCAGGCAAAGGTCGAGTACAAGCCGGAGGTGAAGAAGGCCGGCGGAGTCTATTACACCCCGCAGTACATCGTGGACTACATTGTCAATCACACGGTCGGAGAGCTGGTGAAGGACAAGACACCCCGCGAGGTTGCGAAGATCCGGGTCCTCGACCCTGCCTGCGGGTCGGGGTCGTTTCTCATCGGGGCGTACCAGTTCCTCCTCGACTGGCACCTGAGTTGGTACATCCACAACCTAGTGCCGGTCATCGTCGACAAGTCCATGACCTCGCCCGAAGTTCAAGCACTCTTGCCCGAGCCTGTCCCGAAAACAGGGAAGAAGAAATCCGCAGGGGATACTTCCCTCCCCATCTACAAAACGGCAAACGGGAGCACGTCCCGGGTACGGAGCGACTGGAAACTGACGATTGCCGAGCGGAAGCGGATCCTGCTGAACAACATCTACGGCGTGGACATCGATACCCAGGCCGTTGAGGTGACCAAGCTCTCGCTGCTTCTGAAGGTGCTCGAGGAGGAGAGCCAGGAGAACGTCTCGAAGCAGCTCAAGCTCTTCGAGGAGCGGGCGCTGCCGAGTCTCCACCAAAATATCAAATGTGGGAACTCACTGATCGGGACTGATATTTACAGTGATGTGCAGTTTGCTGCTGATCCGGAGTCAGTGAAGCGAATCAATGCGTTCGACTGGGACCGGGAGTTCCTGGAGATCATGCAGAGGGGTGGGTTCGATGCGGTAATCGGGAATCCGCCGTATGTGCGGCAGGAGTCAATTAAGGAGCAGAAGGGATATTTCCAGACACACTATGCGACCTATCAAGGTACTGCCGATCTCTACGTGTATTTCATTGAGAAGGGCATCTCCTTACTCCGCAAAGGAGGACTCTTCTCTTACATCGTCGCCAACAAGTGGATGCGGGCAAATTATGGAAAGCCGCTGCGGTCCTGGCTGAAAGGGAAATACATTGAAGAAATCGTCGACTTTGGAGATCTCCCTGTATTTACGACCGCCACGACCTACCCCTGTATTATCCGGGTGAAGAATGATGGGCCGGGAACCTCTTTCCACGCGGTATCCGTTGAAAATCTCTCATTTACAAATTTGAGCGATTACGTGTCACAATATAGCCATGCTATCGAGATAAAAAATCTTGATGAGAGTGGATGGACTCTGACAGATCCGAAATCCCAGGGATTATTAAAGAAGATACAAAAAGCCGGCAATCCTCTCGGAGATTATGTAGGGGGAAAAATTTTCCGGGGGATACTAACCGGTTTAAACAAGGCATTTATCATCGATCAAGCAACGCGTGGAAAATTGATATGCGAAGATCCGAGTAGTGCAGAAATAATTAAACCCTTTTTAGTGGGAAAGGACGTTAAACGCTATCAATCATCTGATAATAAGGGAAAATATCTGATATTCACTCGACATGGGATTGACATTTCAAAATATCCCGCCATTTTGGAACACTTAAAGCAATTTAAAAAAGAATTGATGCCAAAGCCCAAAGATTTTGTAGGGGATTCATGGCCGGGACGAAAACCTGGGGCATATGAGTGGTATGAAATTCAGGATACTATCGATTATTATCAAGAATTTGAAAAACCAAAAATATTCTTCCCTGATATTGCAGTTAAACCGAATTTCACACTTGATGATTCAGGATTTTTTAGCGCAAATACCTGTTATATGATAATTGTAAGGGATCTCTATCTTTTAGGCCTTTTAAATTCAAATTTATACTTATACTACTACCAAAAGAAATTATCACTCATCAGAGGTGGTTATCTCAGGTTTTTTTCACAATTTGTTGAACAAATCCCCATCCGCACCATCAACCTTTCCGACCCTTTCGACAAGGCCCGCCACGATAAAATGATCGCCCTCGTCGAGAGGATGCTTGCCCTTCACAGGCAGAAGGCCGACGTGAAGACCGATCACGAGAAGACCCTTATCGAGCGGCAGATCGAGGCCACTGACACGCAGATCGATGCCCTGGTGTATGAGCTGTACGGGCTGACGGAAGTGGAGATTAGGATCGTGGAGGGGGCGGGGAAATGAAGAGAGAGAGCACGCCTCCGGTCCCGGTCACAGAGTCCCGGATCCTGTTCTACCAGTCGGAAGACGGGACCAGCCGGATCGAGGTCAGGCTCGAGGAAGGGACCGTCTGGCTCCCCCAGGTATTGATCGCGGAGCTGTACCAGACAACAAAGCAGAACATCAGCCTTCACATCCGGAACATCTTCGACGAGAGTGAGTTGCAGCCGGATGCAACTGTCAAGGAATACTTGACAGTTCAACATGAAGGATCGCGGGCTGTCCAGCGCAGAGTGGCGTATTACAACCTCGACATGATCCTCGCCATCGGCTACCGGGTCCGTTCCCACCGGGGGACCCAGTTCCGGGTATGGGCGACCGAACGGCTGCGTGAGTATCTGGTCAAGGGATTTGTCCTGGACGACATCAGGTTGAAAGAAGGCAGGAGCATCGGTGCCGATTACTTCGACGAACTGCTCGAACGTATCCGGGACATCCGGGCATCGGAGAAACGCTTCTACCAGAAGATACGTGACATCTACCGGCTCGCCATCGATTATGACCCGAGGGCAGACACCACCCTCGCGTTCTTCAAAACCGTTCAGAACAAACTCCACTGGGCGATCACCGGTCACACTGCTGCTGAACTTATTGCTGATCGGGCAGACGCACGAAAACCGAACATGGGGCTCACGAGCTGGAAGGGTGCAAAAGTC
>Ga0302246_1001979_pt1 | contig 13126 bp, 9 predicted proteins | sample AAG_UR_Trp_MG_FD_193533 | JGI IMG/M metagenome (GOLD analysis project Ga0302246, IMG submission 193533) | Enriched activated sludge microbial communities from anaerobic digester in WTTP, New Holstein, Wisconsin, United States - AAG_UR_Trp | ecosystem: Engineered > Bioreactor > Anaerobic >...
GCAACGGGCGCGGCGGTCAGCAGTTTGCGGTAGAAATCTTCCGTCCGGCCAATCATATCTTCAAAAGAGGCGACCATACCAACCTCCTGGATCGATTCCGGAATGGTGACGCCCAGGGTTGGGTCGTAGTCCTGACTGAGGAGCGTTGCCATCCGGTGACGTTTCAACTGGGCAAAGCAACTGGCACTGACGATGAGGTCATAGGTCAGATCGACGCACTCCATCTCCCGCGGAGCCGCGTCGTGACTCTGCATATGACGGAAGGCGGTGCGGAAGATTTCCTCTTTTCGATCTGGCGACAGGGCAGCCGCTGTTTTAAGGCAGTCGCTGGCAGACCGGCGGGTGGCCGTATGAATAAACGCGGCCAGGATTCGGTCGTCCGCCTCCGGTGTCGTGTGGACCAGGGTTACCGCGGAGACTTTTGGCGATGTCTTCCCCATTTCCGGAAGCAAATCCAGGAAAGAGGCCAGCTTGTTCGTCAGGTCCGGCCCGGTCCGGGCATCGTAATCCGTCCTCTTCGTGTAGCGGATCAGCGACGGGGCGATGGGTTTGACGATATCATAGAGTTTCTCAGCGTACTCGTTCGCCTCTGCCAGAGGGTGCGCGGCCATCCGTCGCATGACCAGTTCGAGGTTCCGGGCGTTAACGGTCATGCCGAGCTGGGTCTGGGTGGCCATGGAGAGGATATAGCGGGCGTCCTCCTTCGCCCAGCCCTCCAGCAGGGACTGGTTCTTTGTGTTCGCCGCCAGGTCGGGATGCCGGGCAAAGACGTGGGGCCGCAACTTATCATAGAGTTCGTGATAGAACGCGTTCTGTTTCCGGACCAGTTGGGCAAACCGCTCTGCCATGCCAACCACACGGATTTCTTCAGGAACAACAAAATCGTCGGAGAGCAGGACGTAGCGCTGCGATTTTTCCGTGTAGGAGCAGAGCCGGAACTTTTCGATTTCCTCGACCAGCAGACGCGATACGCCGATGACGTCAATGTTGAACACGGCGTGCTCAGCAATGGAGCTGTGCCCCATTTCGAAGACGATATTGTTGTTGGACTGCCGGGCCTTTTCCACTTCCGTACGGGCAATGGCCCGCAGTTCATTCACCGGTTTGGGGCTCCGGCTGATCCGGGCGTAGGCGGCGGAGACCGTCTCCGGCGTCAGGGACGTCAACTCCGGATGCGCCTCTCCCATGGTCCGGATCGTTTCGTAATCGAGATTGTACCCTGCAAGGATGATGTTCACGGCTTATCCTGTCAAGCGGTTAAAAACTGTTGATGACGTCGATCATCTGCCGCAGACGCCCGTGGTCGCGCTTGTTGAACTCGAAGGCGATGCGCGGGAATTCCAAGTCGGTGCCGTCTTCCACTTCTTCCGGCGTCGGGTCGATGCGCCTGACTTCTCCCTGACAGATGATATCTTCAAAATCCTCGTTCAACCCCCGTATGGCATGGTCCGAAGGTATGTGTTTCATGCGGATGACCAGCAGATCCTTCACATACCGCATGGATTGAAAATTGCGGTAAAAACGGGTGACGGTTTTGACCGCCTCATCCACGTTATCCAGGATTTCGAAGAGATCGAGATCATCCCGGGAAATGAATCGGTTGCGCAGCAGGTGTTCCCGAATGTGCTTGTCCCAGGTTTTCCAGTAGGTGCCGCCGGGACGGTCCAGAAGAATGAGCGGCATAAGACGGCTTTTTCCGGTCTGCATCAGGGTGAGCGCTTCATAGCCTTCGTCCAGGGTGCCGAAACCGCCGGGAAAAAGCACGACCGCATCGGAATGACGGAGGAACGTCAACTTTCTGGTAAAGAAGTACTTGAAATTGATAAGTTTTTTATCTTTCTGGATGACCGGATTGGCATTCTGCTCCCAGGGGAGGCGGATATTCACACCGAAACTCCGCCTGCCGCCTGCACCTTCATGGCCCGCCTGCATAATGCCGGGACCGGCGCCGGTGATCACCATCCATCCCTCATCGGCGATACGCCGGGAAAATTCGACAGCCTGATGGTATTCCGGCTTGCCGGGCTGGGTCCGGGCCGAGCCGAACAGGGTCACTTTGCGGACACCGGCATGGGGAGCGAACAGTTTGAAGGCGTAGCGCAATTCCCGCAGGGCCGTCTGGATAACGCGGACATCGCCCTTGGATTCCACATCAGTAAGGAGTTTGAGGGCGTTTTCAATGATATCGGCGACCAATGGAGCATTGTATCCACCACCTCGCTCCTCGATGAGTTCCTGAATCCGCTTTTTTAGATCCGGACCAGCCGGAATTCGGGTTCTTCCTGCCATGTTGTTTTTCTACCTGAGAGGTATGTATAAAACGTTGTTCATGTGAACGGCGGCGACTTTCATGACAGCGGTGCAGGGGGAATGAAGGAAAAATATTTGCCCATGGAGGTTGGTTTCCCCAAGGTCAATTTCAGATACTCCAGCATCAGCTCTTCAACCATCTGCTCTTTCGGCGTCATCTTCAAGGAAACGGGTTCCGCCGCTTCCGATTTGCCGATTTTGCCGATCTGCGCCGCCGATGTCCGCTGTGTCTTCTGTAGCATAACGTATTTATTTGCTAAATCGTTTGCGGGAAGATTCGCAAGCCATTGGTACACTGAAATCATCTGACTGGGCGCAGGCAGACGGGGCGATTCCAGGATCACCCGCGTATTCCGCGCGAAACGGCTCATGCCTTCAATAATATGGGAGGGTTTTACAAAATTAAGCCCCGACCACCCCGCCCGGATCCACTGAAAGACACCGGTTCTGACCATGACCGGAGAGGAAGCCGATTCCACATAGACGTTCACGGAAAAATAATCGTAAATATACGACTTTACCCATCCAAAGCCGGCTTTAGCGGATCCGGGTTTGCCGGAGTAGTAGTAATTCCAGTCGCTGTCGCTTCCGAGAATGATGCCTCTCTCGCCCACATTGGATTTGTCGGTCTGTTTCGAAACGGAGATCAGTACCTGTCGTCCCTTGTGATTGAAAAGAATAAGCGTTCGTTTCAGGTCGTATTCATAATAAACGCCTGTGGTGAGATCCGGCGTGTTGGAATCATGCTGGAAGCCGTGCAGAATGAAAGGGACGCCGTTTTGAGGAACGGTTTTCCAACCGCCGGGCAGATTCTGGGACTGTCCGCGGGGACCGCTCCACAAGGAGTAACGCAATGAAGAGGGCCTGGTGACGACCGAGGGAATAAAGGCGGTATAGGAATACTCCATAAAGCGGGAAAAATTGATTTTTGTGTCAAATTCATAATAGGCGCCGGGACAATCCAGAGATTCCGGCAGAGCATATTCTTTACTCTGCTTGGGGGTGAGCACATAATCCACGAGAACGGCGGCCGCCTGACCATCAAAACCTGTTTTGGGGTCCATGCAGAACCTGACCAGACGCATTGCCGCCTCGTTGACGGAGGTGCGACCGACGGTGGTCGACAAGGCGGACACGGGCTGGTAAAGCAAAACGGACAGCATCAAAAAAGCGAATAAAACCAAGATGTAACGGCAATAAATTTTTATTTTCATGGCGGAAATTTAATTAAGGATGCTCCTTGTCATAATGTTCAAAGCATACGATGGCGTTGCACATCGTGTCAACGAATTTGTGACCGACCAGGGCGCCAGTCACGCCCCGCCGAGGTTTCCTGCCCCTGGTTTCTGTTTTTTAGAGACTTTCTGTGGTGGAATATTGGGTGCAGGGCGGATGGTCATCTGGTATAAGCGGGACCAGACCAAAGCGGAGTCGGATCATGATCAGGAAAAGCAAAAAGGTAAGATTTATCGGAAGAAGGGTTCTTTTACTGCTGCTGTTTGCATGTCTCATCGGGGGGAGAGGGGTTTCCGCTGCGGAGGCAAGCGAGTTCGCGCTGACGGTCCTTCATATCAACGATACCCATTCTCATTTGGACCCGACAAGGGTGTCTTACACATGCGGTCACTATGATTATAAGGCGGATTTGGGCGGGATTTCCCGTCTGGGAACGGCGGTCGGCGAAATGCGTCGTCAAGAACCCCACATCCTGTTTCTACATGGAGGGGATATGGTCCAAGGAACGCTGTACTTTACCAAATATCGGGGGCAGGCGGATGTCGATCTGTTCAATGCCATGGGGCTCGATGCCGCAACACTCGGGAATCATGACTTCGACCAGGGGACAGGCCTAACCGCAAGCTTGGTTGATACTGCAAAATTTCCCTTTATTTCCGCCAACGTCGATGCGTCACGGGACCCTTCGCTGGCCGGGAAAATCAAGCCCTATTTCATCAAGTCCTTCGCCGGAGAGCGGGTTGCGGTGATTGGCGCCACAACCCCTTATACGGCTCATCTCTCCCGCCCCGGCGGCAGGGTTTCCTTCGGGGAGGTGGCGCCCAAGGTCGCGGCGGCGGTTCGGGAACTTCAGAGACAGGGTATCGATAAGATCATCCTTCTTAGCCATATCGGCTACGAAGAAGATTTGCGCTTGGCTCGAACCGTGCCGGGGATCGATGTGATCGTCGGGGGGCACAGCCACACACTTCTGGGTGGGCATCGGGATACATGCCGGAGCGATGGGTTGTGTCTGAATTCGGGGGGAGACTATCCGACGGTGGTAAGCGGCCCTGCCGGGAAAACCGTCTTGGTCGTTCAGGCTTGGGAATGGGGCAAATATCTGGGAAATCTTAAAATAGCCTTTGATGAAAGGGGCGAGGTAAAATCCTGGCAGGGAAATCCCGTGGTCGTGGCAGGGGATCTGTCTTCACCGGTGAAAAAATCAGGGAAACAGGCTGAGGCGTTATGGGCCATCGGCAACAACGGCAAAGCCTGCCTGCCCCCGGTGGTTAAACAATACGATAGAGATCCCGAGATAGAGGAACGATTGGCGCTCTATGCCAAACCGTTGGACGCGTTTCAACACACCCGTATCGTCACTGCGGTCCGGGATTACAGAAGAGGGGATCGCGTCGGACCGGGTCAACTGGTCGCGGCGTCGATGCTCTGGAAAACCCGGCATCTTAAAACCCAGGCGGCCCTGCAGAACGCAGGGGGCGTCCGCTGTGATATCCCCGCCGGGGATGTAACGATCCGCACGGTCTATGAAATGCTTCCCTTTGCGAATACCGTTTATGTACTCGATCTGACGGGCCGGCAACTCCGGCGGACGCTGGAGGAGATGATCCGCGGGCAGATCGCGACGGGACGACCGTCGAAACTCTATACAGCAGGTCTGAAATTCCACATTCATCGTCAGGCTCCTTTCGGAAAGCGTGTAACGAACCTGAGGATTAAAAAATCGAAAGGCTATGAAAGGGTCGAACCGGCAGATCTTTACCGTATTGCGGTCCAGAATTATCTGGCCGGCGGCGGTGACGGCTGCCGAACTTTAAGATGGGCAGGGCATTATCGTTATGATACCGGTTTTGTCGATGCCGAGGTATTTGTAGAATATCTGAAGCAGATGCCGGGCGGTGTCTTGGATATCGCGGCGATTCCTTAAGTTCTTTTTGATGAACTGATGAAAATAATGTGACCTCGTACCAGATTTTACTGGTAAAAAAAGCACCGATCCTTTAGATAACAGGTCACAAAAAAATGAAATCATATTGGGAGTAGACGATTCATTAAACCATGAAAAAGGCATTTATTACCGGGATTACCGGTCAGGATGGTTCTTATCTGGCCGAGTTGCTTTTATGCAAGGACTATGAGGTCCACGGTCTCATCCGACGGGCCAGCACCTTCAACACGGATCGGATCGACCATTTGTACAAGGACTTTCATGATCCGGAGGCCCGGGTGTATCTCCATTACGGTGACCTGTCCGTTTCCGGTCAGTTAATGGAACTCCTGAGCGATATCGCTCCTGACGAAATTTACCATCTGGGGGCCCAGAGTCATGTCCGGGTCAGTTTTGATATGCCGGAATATACGGGTGATATTACAGGGTTGGGAACCTTGCGGATTCTGGAGGCGATCCGCCGGACCGGTATCAAAACGAGATTTTATCAGGCATCTTCCAGTGAAATGTTCGGCGCCGCGCCCCCTCCTCAGGGGGAATATACCCCTTTCCAGCCACAGAGTCCCTATGCGGCAGCTAAGGTTTATGCCTATTATATTGTGCGCAATTATCGCGACGCCTATGGCATATTTGCCGCCAACGGCATTCTTTTCAACCATGAATCGCCCCGCCGGGGAGAAACATTCGTGACACGTAAAATTACCCGGGCGGCGACCAGAATCAAGCTTGGTCTTCAGGATAAACTTTACCTGGGTAACCTCAACGCCAGCCGCGACTGGGGTTTCGCCGGGGACTACGTCGAAGCCATGTGGCTCATGCTGCAGCAGGATAAGCCGGATGATTTCGTAATCGCGACGGGTGAAACCTATTCCGTAAGGGAATTTGCCTCCCGCGTTTTCAGCAAGCTCGACCTGGATTATGAGCAATATGTTGCCATCGATCCCCGCTACTTCCGTCCGACGGAAGTAGATGCCCTGCTGGGTGATCCGGAGAAGGCCCGAAAAACGCTGTGCTGGTCGCCGAAGGTGAGTTTCGATCAACTCGTCGATATGATGATCGCCGCGGATCTGGAACTGGCGGAGAAGGAAAAAACCCTGGTCGATGCAGGATTTCACTGTGCCGGGAATTCCCGTTTAAGCTGATTATCAGTAATAAACAGCCATTGTGAGCAGAAACACCGGATATGACATCCATCAACGGTGTCGTGTTGGACGGATAAAAAAGCATCCCTTCCGGCATAAACGGAAAGGGCGCTTTTTTCGTATTTCACCAACAAATACGAATGGCTTATAGGCTGACCAATTTCTCCGTATTTTTCTTGTACTCGGCGATGACCCGTTTGGTATAGCGTGTATGAGGCGTCCGGTCCGCCGACAGAAGCCGTTTGGCCTTGTGGTGACCGACGCTGTAGGCAAAAAGCGCCTTGGGAATCTCGTCGAATATCTCGATCACCTTTGAGAGGTAGTGGGTACCCAGGCGGATGTTTTTACGGATATCGTAGAGATCCTTTAAGCCGTGATACGAAATCCCCGCTTCCTTGGCCAGTCCACGGGCGAGAGAGGGGTTGATCTGCATGATTCCCCGGGAACCGTCCGCTGACACGGCATGCTGGCGGTAATCGCTTTCTACTTTAATGACTGCCAACACGAGGCGGTAATCCACATTATACCGCAGGGATTCTTCGTACACGGTCTGGGCGACGAGGTTAAGTTTGTCTTCGGACATCCGGACTCCCCTGGATTCGATATGCTGGGAAATCTGCTCGATGGTCGCCGCGCCGGTACCCTCCGCACCCCAGCAGAGGCTCGACGGCGAAAGCGTGGTTGCATGAAATGATCCTAAGGCCAGAACAATCCAAAAAATTCCGGCAAAGACCCTGGAGCGTTTCATAGATTTAAATCCTCCTTTCTGTGCGGATTTTGAAAGGCCGGTGAAGCATGTTAAGACAGCCGTCAAAATCCTTCGTCCGTCTGAGCCGGGCTTGCTTGTTTTTTAGTGGGAAAAAGAGGATCAGACGGATTCATCCCATTACAGGATGAGATTTAAATGATGTGAGACCGCTTTGTGGGTTGGCCGCTACATATCCAAAAAAAACGGGTGGTGCAAGAAAAAAATGCACTCAGTGGCCATTTTAATTATAAGTATCTGAATTATTTATGTTATATTTTGTGCATGCGAACATTTTCGTGCTCTCAAGAAAAAAATGTGTTAAATTCGCCCCGTCTCTATGCTGCAAAGGGTCAATGCCGGGGCCCGGCGGGCGAATCATGGAGGGTTAAAAAGGACAAAAATGGACGATCAGAAAAAAGATCTGCTTAAACAGCTTCCTAAAATGGACGATCTTCTTCTGGCCCTGGAGAAGAAAGGGGCTTTTGCACGTGACGGCAGGGACTTCATTGTGGCGGCGGGACGAGCGGTGGTGAGTGAACTAAGGGAAGCGATCCTTGTGCCGGTCGGCAAAGTTGCAAAAATACCGTCCTTGGACGTCATTGTCGGCAGGGTGGAAGCAAAGTTGGACGCGATGCGTCGGTTCCGTTTGCGGAAGGTGGTGAACGCCACCGGCGTGGTTCTCCATACAAACCTGGGGCGTTCGTCCCTGTGCAAGGATGCCATCGCCCGGATCACCGAGGTGGCCGGCTTCTATTCCAATCTGGAGTATGATCTGGAAAAGGGGGAGCGGGGACTCCGGTACAGCCATGTCCGGGATCTGCTTTGTACCCTGACCGGCGCCGAAGAGGTCCTGGTCGCCAACAACAACGCCGCAGCGGTGCTTTTGGTGCTGGATACGCTGGCCAAGGGCCGGGAAGCCATTGTCTCGCGAGGGGAACTGGTGGAAATCGGCGGCGAATTTCGCATTCCCGACATCATGGAGCGCAGCGGAGCGGTCCTGCGCGAGGTGGGGACCACCAACCGAACCCGGCTTGCCGATTATGAACGAGCCGTCTCCGAACACACGGGACTGATCATGAAAGTCCACACCAGTAACTTCCGGATTGTCGGTTTCACGGAGGAGGCGTCTCTGGAAGCTCTGGTGTCCCTGGGCGGCAAATACGGTATCCCTGTCATGGACGATCTTGGCAGCGGCTGCATGATCGATCTGTCACCCTTCGGCCTGGGCGGAGAACCGACCGTCAGGGAGGTCATGCGTACCGGTGTGGATGTGGCGACAATCAGCGGCGACAAACTCCTGGGCGGACCCCAGGCGGGGATTATTCTCGGCAAAAAGGAGATCATGGCCGACATCGTGCGCAATCCCCTGAACCGGGCTCTCCGGATCGATAAATTAACCCTGGCGGCCTTGGAGGCGACCCTCATCCAGTACCTCCATCCCGATCAGGCCGCCCGGGAAATCCCAACGCTTCGCGCCTTAATGATGCCGTTTACCGACGTGGCAAAGCGGGCGAAAAAACTGGCGGCCCTGCTGCGACTTGCCGGGATTGACGGGTTGGCTGTTGCCCTGAGAAAGGGCGTTTCCGCTGTCGGCGGCGGCGCCCTGCCGATGCAGGAGATTGAGACCATGCTGGTTGCGGTTCAGTATGCAGGTTTATCATCGGTGCAGCTTGAAGAGAAGTTGCGCCGCATGGAGGTTCCCATCATCGCCCGCATCGATGAGGACGAGGTACTTTTCGATGTGCGGACCGTCCGGGACGATGAATTTGGCGTCATCCGCGACGGCCTGAAAACCATTGCCGTTCGGATTGGTTAACCCTGGTTCGGTCGGCCATGAGTAAATCGCAGACAGACCACGAAACGACTTTTACGCATGCCTTTGCCGTTACCCAGGAAGAGAAGGACCTGCGCCTCGATGTGTTCATTGCCGGAAAAACCCCGGAACTTTCCCGCTCCCAGATTAAGCGCATCATCGCAGATGGCGAGGTGCGGATCAATGAGACGCGGGTAACAAAATCGGGAACAAAGTTGCGCGCCGGCGACCGCGTTGCCTTTACCCTGAAACCCGCCCAGCCCTGGGAGGCGGCTGCTCAGGATATTCCCCTGCACATCCTTTATGAGGATCACGATCTGCTGGTCATCGACAAGCCCGCCGGGATGGTCATCCACCCCGCGCCGGGTCATCATGAAGGCACCCTGGTCAACGCAATCCTTCACCACTGCGACGATCTGTCGGGGATCGGCGGTGTGATCCGCCCCGGCATCGTCCACCGGCTGGACAAGGATACCTCCGGGGTGCTCCTGGTGGCGAAAAACGACGAAACCCACCGCCGCCTGTCCGATCAGTTCAAGGGACATGAAGTCAAAAAGACTTACAAGGCCCTGGTTTTTGGGAGCGCCATGGACGATGAGGGGACGATTGCCATCCCCGTGGGGCGTCATCCCGAGGACCGGAAAAAAATGTCCACCCGGAGCATCCGGGGGAAAGAGGCCGTTTCTCACTGGCATGTTGTGTGGCGTTATGGCGACGTGGCCCTGCTGGATATCGATATCGAAACGGGCCGGACCCACCAGATCCGGGTGCATTTGTCGTCGATTGGCCATCCGGTCGTCGGTGACTGTGTTTATGGAAGCGTCGGACGGTTAAAATCCGTCATGGACACCGCCCTTAGGGCGCGGCTTGCCGCCTTTCCGCGCCAGGCCCTCCACGCCTGGCGGATCGGCTTTCTCCACCCCCGGGAAAACCGGGCTTTGGAATTTACCGCCCCTCTGCCGGAAGATATGCAGAACCTGCTGAACTATCTAACATCTTGTTATAAATGATCATATTACAATTGCTGACGACTGATCTAAAATACGCAAGAGGGGCTCTGCTCACCATTTCCAGTTGGAGGTGAACAAAATCCAATTGTTAACGGGTCAATGGTTTCGGATAACAGGTTGTTAAAAAAAAGGAACAGACGGGGAGTCCCCGCCTGCGTTGGCTCAATGGTGGATAGAGCCCACCCTGCATACTTTGATCAACCTTGACTGCTGGGGAAAAACCAGATAGGTAATCCTTACCAGACTAAAAGGCAATGAACATGTTACATTTCCGTACCAAGGGGGCGTTTACCTATCTCCAGTCCGAGGCGATTAGTCGTCTCGATTTCCTGACCCATGCCTTCTGTACCCGTTTGGGCGGCACAAGCCCCGCCCCCTTCGCCAGCCTCAACGTCAGCGTCCGACAAGGTGACCGGCCGGAAAACGTCCATCGGAATCGCGAAATCATCGCACAAACTTTTGGTTTCACCTCGGAGCAGCTGGTTCTGGCCCGCCAGATCCACGGCGATGGCTTTCATATCCTGGCGGATCATGACTCTCTTCCTTTATATAATATACTCGAAGGCGACGGGTTTATCACCGACCGGCCGGGGGTGGTTCTCTGCGTGAAAACGGCGGACTGTGTACCGGTGCTTTTGGCTGATGGGAAGAAAAAGGTCGTGGCGGCGATCCATGCCGGGTGGCGGGGGACGGCCCTGGGGATCACCGGGAAAGCGGTCCGTATTTTCCGGGAACGTTTCACCTCAGTGCCGGAGGACCTCTGGGCGGCCATCGGCCCTGCCGTCGGTCCATGCTGCTATGAAGTCGATGACAAGGTCCGGCGTGAATTTAAAGATCATCCGGAGTTTGATAAACTCTTAAAGGCCGCAGCGAAAAAGGGGAGTTGGATGCTCGATCTGGCGTTGGCCAACCGGCTGCAACTGGAGACGGCGGGGGTGCCCGTCGATCAAATCGGCGCTGCCGGAGTTTGCACATCCTGCCGCCGGGATGCTTTCTTCTCTCACCGGGGAGACGGTGAAACAACCGGCCGTCAACTCAACTTCATCATGATCCGGGAAGATTGATCGGACTATCTGTCATTGATAACATACCGATTCTTATCATCATTTACCTCATAGCCATCATGATGTAAAGTTTGAGCATGAAGGGACGACATTTCATGTCGCGACGTACGGAGGGAGGGGGGTTAAGGCAGTGAAAAGACTTCGATACCGCGGTCGAATCATATGAGAAAAAGCGCTTGACAGAAATTTTCATTTCATATACAGAATTTTCAAACTTTGGATAGGCGCATATAGCACCCCTGCCTTAAGAAAAAATCCAATCGTTCTCATGAAGCAACCCATTATCTTAACCCACGATTTTTAGTAAGTGTTCGTTGCAAAAACTGCAACATCCTCCGCAGTAGAGCACATGGGATGCCTGATGGGCAATTTCTTGATGTGATGAGTCCCGTATCGGTGTGAATTATAAACCTTAACAAGGAATTTCAGTATGGATATTGAAGAAATCAAGCGACAACCAATTAGTGAGTTGACCAGGCTGGCGAAAGATCTCAACGTGACCGGCGCCAGCGGCATGCGTCGTCAGGATTTGATCTTTGCGATCCTCTCGACCCAGGCGGAGAAAAACGGTGTCATTTCGGGAGCCGGTGTTCTGGAAATCCTGCCCGACGGCTTCGGCTTTTTGCGGGCGGTCGATTACAATTACCTGCCCAGTCCGGATGACATTTACATCTCTCCTTCTCAGATTCGCCGTTTCAGTCTCCGGACGGGCGATACCATCTCCGGCGAGGTCCGGCCGCCCAAGGAGGGAGAAAAATATTTCGCTCTCCTGAAAGTGGATTCCGTCAATTTTGAAGGCCCCGAAGCGGCGCGGGACAAGATCTTGTTCGATAACCTGACACCACTTTACCCTCTGGAGAAGCTCGAGCTTGAATCGGACCCTGAAAATCTGTCCACCCGCGTCATGGACATGTTCACCCCCATCGGCAAGGGCCAGCGCGGCTTGATCGTTTCTCCGCCCCGTGCCGGCAAGACCGTCCTCCTGCAGGACATCGCTCACAGCATCACCCGCAATCACAAAGAAGTTACCCTGATGGTCCTCCTCATCGACGAGCGACCGGAAGAGGTGACGGATATGCAGCGCAGCGTTGCTGGTGAGGTCATCTCCTCAACATTCGACGAACCCGCCTCCCGTCATGTCCAGGTGGCGGAAATGGTCATTGAGAAGGCGAAACGTCTGGTGGAACATAAAAAAGATGTCGTGATTCTCCTGGACAGCATCACACGCCTGGCCCGGGCCTACAATGCTGTGGTTCCCCCGAGCGGCAAGGTTCTCTCCGGCGGTGTTGATTCGAACGCCCTGCATAAGCCGAAACGCTTCTTCGGTGCCGCGCGCAACATCGAAAACGGCGGAAGCCTCACGATAATCGCCACGGCCCTTATCGATACGGGTAGCCGCATGGACGAGGTCATCTTCGAAGAGTTCAAGGGTACTGGCAATATGGAACTCCACCTCGACCGACGGATCGCCGACCGGCGCGTCTTCCCGGCCTTCGACCTGATCCGGTCCGGAACCCGCAAAGAAGAACTCCTGATTCCGAAGAACAATCTGAACCGGGTCTGGATTCTCCGGCGTCTCCTCCAGGAGATGAACCCCGTGGACGCCATGGAATTCATCGTGGACAAAGTCCGAAAAACGCAGACGAATCAGGAATTTCTGGATTCGATGAACCAGTAGTATCCATTTTTTTGTTGATATTATTCTGAAAATCATTATAACTTCCCTCTCCCGCAAAGGGGAGTATGAGGAAATCATCTCACAGAAGGAGAACAGCTTGTCATGAAGAAGGGAATTCATCCGGAATACACGGAAACGACCATCACATGCGTGTGCGGAAATGTTATCCCCACGCGA
>Ga0302246_1001986_pt1 | contig 13091 bp, 6 predicted proteins | sample AAG_UR_Trp_MG_FD_193533 | JGI IMG/M metagenome (GOLD analysis project Ga0302246, IMG submission 193533) | Enriched activated sludge microbial communities from anaerobic digester in WTTP, New Holstein, Wisconsin, United States - AAG_UR_Trp | ecosystem: Engineered > Bioreactor > Anaerobic >...
TATCTAAAATCTGTCCAATTTTTGGACCAGGATTGATTTTTAAAGTTTTCATTAAATCTAAGCCATTAATTTTCAACATTTTTACAGAAATTGGATCTCGGGATACCTTATCAATCATATATTTCATATGTCTTAACTTGTAGGGTTCTGCTTTTGGACAGCCACTTCCAATTCTGTCAGCCATTCTTAATTTTAATAAATCTTCCATATTTTCTAAGCCCACATTGTTTATTAATCTGCGAATAGATGCTTCTTTTACCTCGTCAACATTATAATAAAACAAATGATAGCGAACCAAAGTTGTGATTTTTTGGGCATCTTTTTTAGGATAGCGCAATCTTTCCAGAATTTTTTGAGTCATTTTTGCTCCAATTATTTCGTGGTTATAAAAAGTAGCACTAGGCCCGTTGCCATGTTTTGATTTTGGTTTTCCTATATCGTGCAATAGCGCGGCTAGGCGAATAGGGAAGCTAAATCCTTTTTTCGCAGCATAATCAAGGGATTCCAGACTGTGCCGATAACAATCATAAACATGATGTTTGTTTTGCGAGACATTACAGCCCTCCAAAAGTTCAGGGATAATATAGCTTAAAAGCCCTGATTGTCTTAAAGAATCAATGCCTTTGGCCGCATTTTTAGTCATAATTATTTTATTTAATTCATCCCTGATTCGCTCTGATGATATTTTTTGTAATTCTTTTGAGCAATGGATTATGGCTTGATAGGTATTTTTTTCAATTTGCCAATTATTTCCTAAGCTAGCTTCAAATCTAATGGCTCGCATCATTCTTAAAGCATCTTCTTTGAATCTCTCTTTTGGGTCTCCCACGGCTTTAATTAAGTGATTTTTTAAGTCTTCTTGGCCCTGAAACAAGTCAATTATTTCAAATTCTTTCTTGTTTTTTAAAGGAGAAAGGGCAATAGTATTAATTGTAAAATCCCTTCTTTTTAGATCTTGTTTAATGGTTTTAGACCAAATTACCTTGTCTGGATGTCGGCTGTCTGAATAAGAAGATTCGGAACGATAGGTGGTTATTTCAATAATTTCGTATTGATTTTGTTTTTTTGACTTTTGATTTTTAAGAAATTCAACACCAACAGTGCCGAAATTATTTTCGTAAAAAGTTTTAATATTTAATTTTTTAAACACTTCTTGGATTTGTTCTGGAGTGGCGCTGGTCGTGATATCCCAATCTTTTGGTTCTATGCCTCTTAAAAAATCGCGAGTGCATCCACCGACTATAAAAGCCGTAAAACCGCAATCTTTCAAGGTATTTATACAAAAAAAGACATTTTGAGGAATAACTATTTTTTGATTTTTATAATCTAAAAAATTAGCAGTTTTTTTAATTGAATTCATGCCTGTATTTTAATATAAAAACATAAGCTTGACAACTATTGCCATTCTGTTAAAATAAAAACAACGAATAGGGAAATTGATTTTTGTTTGATCGGAATGAGTTCCGATTTTTTTATTAGCCGAATAATCAAAATTTTTATTTGAATAAATAATTAACATTTTAAATATCTAAAATCCTGCTTATTATAAAAAAGATAAGCAAAAAAAAGATAAAAAGATAAAATATTATGGATTTTCAGTCATTTTTATCTGCTATTACGCAGATTGCCGAAGAAAAAGGATTATCTCAAGAAAAAGTTTTAGAAACAGTAGAGCATGCCTTGGCTTCGGCCTATAAAAAAGAATATGGTCAAAAAGGCCAAGTAATTAAAGCAAAAATTGATTCCCGAACAGGAAAAGTTGATTTTTGGCGAACCAAATCAGTGGTAGATGATACAATTGTTTATATACCAGAACCCGTGGAACCTAAAGAAGGGGACAGCGAGCATCCTTTAAACGAAGAAAAATACGCGTTTAATTTTGAAATTAAAAAAAGTTATCGTCCCACAGAATTAGAATTAAATATTGAAGAAGCTCCTCAGAATCCAGAAATTCAAAGAAGAGTAAGATATAATCCGGAAAGGCATATTTTGATTGAAGAAGTTGAAGAGCAAAAATTAGGATTAAAAGTAAATGAAGAGCAAATAATTCCGGTTGATCAAAGAGAAGATTTTGGCAGAATTGCCGCCCAAACAGCTAAACAGGTAATTTTGCAAAAAATAAGGGAAGCGGAAAAAGACGCAGTTATTGAAGAATACAAATCTAAAGAAGGAGAAATTGTTTCAGGGATTGTGCAAAAAATAGAAGGCCCTAATGTTTATTTTGATATTGGTAAAAGCTTAGGTGTTTTGCCAAAAGAAGAACAAATTAGAGGAGAATTTTACAAAGAAGGACAACGTCTAAAGTTATATATTCTAAGGGTTGATACCACCCCCAGGGGTCCGGTTATTTTATTGTCTCGAATTTATCCAAAATTAATTTCCAAGCTTTTTGAATTAGAAGTTCCAGAGATATCAAGCAATCAAGTAGAAATAAAATCAATTGCCCGAGAGCCGGGAAATCGAACAAAAATAGCAGTTGCTTCATTGGCCGAAGGAGTTGATCCGATTGGTGCCATGGTTGGCCAGCGAGGAGTGAGGGTTTCGGCGGTGATTTCTGAGCTTGGCGGTGAAAAAATAGATATTATTGAATATTCTGATGATGTTGTTAAATATATTACTAACGCTTTATCTCCAGCAAAAGTAATTGAGGTAAAAGTATTGCCCAAAAATACAGCAATTGTAATTGTTCCAGCTGATCAATTGTCTTTAGCAATCGGCAAAGACGGACAAAACGTGCGTTTGGCCGCTAAGCTTACTGGTTGGAAGTTGGATATGAAAAGCGATCAAGATTCTTTAGAAACCGAAGAAATTGAAGAAACAGAAGATGATTTTTCTGATAATGACATTGCAGAAGAAGCCAGTGAATAATTAAAGTCAGCTACCTATATATATAGGGCAAAATAAAAAGATAAAAATAAGAAATAAAAAGAGTAAAAAGAACGATGAAATACGAAATAAAAGACATTTCTCCAAATAAAAAAAAGATTGAAGCAGAAATAACAGCTGAAGAGTTTGATAATTTTTACAATCAGGCCTTAAAAAATCTTAATAAAGAAGCAGAATTGCCTGGTTTTAGAAAAGGAAAAGCTCCTGAAAAAATGGTTGAAGAAAAAATCGGATCAGAAGCTATTTTATCAGAAGCTGCAGAAAATGCCATTAGAGATACTTGGTTGAAAATATTAAAATCAGAAAAAATGGATACGATTAGTCAGCCAGAGGTAGAGATAACAAAAATTGCTAAATCTAACCCTTTTGTGTTTACTTTAGAGGTTGAGGTGTTGCCAAAAATAGAGCTCCCCAATATTAAAGAAATTGCCGGCCAGGTTTGCGCTAAACAAGAAACTGTTGTTGTAAGCGAAAAAGAAGTAGAAGATACTGTTCAATGGCTTCAACAATCAAGATCAAAAATAGCAGTTAAAAATGGGGCGGTTGAAAACGGGGACTTGGCGGAAATAAACTTTGAATTTTTATCAGAATCTGAAAATTTACCAAAGGGATTGCAACAAGATAGTTTTATAGTAGGAAAAAATCATTATTTAAAAGGAATTGACGAGGCCTTGCTGGGTATGAAAAAGGGAGAAGATAAAAATTTTCAAGCCAAGATTGTTTTAGGCGCAGATCAAAAAGAAAAAAATGTAGAAGTAAAACTATCAGTAAAAGAAGTGAAAAAAGTTGAATTACCAGAAATTACTGATGAATGGGCAAAACAAATTGGAAATTTTGATAGCCTTAAAAGCTTGAAAGACGATATTAAAAAAGGGATAATTAAAGAAAAAGAAATTGCTGCCCAAGAAAAAAAGAGGGGAGAGGTTTTAGAAAAAATATCTGAAAAAGTAAAAGTAGAAATTCCTAATTCTTTGCGCTCACGAGAAGAAAATGCTCTTTTTGAAAATTTTAAAAATAGGGTTAATTCAGAGATAGGAATTCCTTTGCCTCAATATTTAGAGCAAATTAAAAAAACTGAGCAGGAGATAAAAGATGAATTTAAAAAAGTAGCTGAGCAAAGGGTAAAATTATTTTTAATTTTTAATCAAATAGAAAAAGATGAAAAAATTGAAGTTTTACCTGAAGAAATTAACGAAAAAATAGAGCAAATTGTAAAACAATATCCTGATCCAGAAAAGGTAAAAAAAGAAATTGAAAAAAATGAATCAAAAATATATTTGATAGATGAGATAAAAAGAGAAAAAATCTTTAAATTATTAGGATGTTAAGAATTATCTATTTATAAAAAATAAATATAATATTATGAACTTAATACCAACTGTTATTGAAAAATCGCAATATGGAGAAAGAGCATATGATATTTATTCTCGACTTTTAAAAGAAAGAATTATTCTTGTCGCTGGAGTTGTTGATGATTATATGGCTAATTCGATTGTGGCGCAATTATTATTTTTGGCTAGCAAAGATCCAGAAAAAGACATTCAAATGTATATTAATAGCCCAGGAGGATCAGTGACTGCCGGCTTAGCTATTTATGATACAATGCAATATATTAATCCTGATGTTTCAACAGTTTCAATTGGATTATCTGCATCAATGGGTGCTTTGATTCTAGCTGCCGGAGCTAAAGGAAAAAGATATGCTTTGCCTAATTCCGAAATTTTATTACATCAAGTTATGGGGGGAGTAAAAGGGCAAGCAACAGAAATTGAAATTACGGCAAAACAAATTTTGAAGATCAAAGAAAAAATGAATAAAATTTTAGCAAAACATACTGGCCAGCCATTAAGTAAGATTGCTAAAGATACAGATCGGGATTTTTATCTATCAGCCGAAGAAGCAAAAGAATATGGCGTAGTAGATCAAGTAATTACTAGCCAGTTTATTGGTAAAAAATAATAAAATTTAAAAACAGGGGATTAGCCCCTGTTTTCTATTGTCTTAATTTTAATAAAATTATATAATTAAGGCAATAAATAAAATAATTAAAAATATATGTGGGTTTTAAAAAAACTAAAACAAATTTTTTTCCTTGCTTGTTGTTTAGGATTTTTGTTCTTTAACAGCAGCAATGTTTTTGCAGCCGCTTGTGGAACTGCCACTCAACAATCATGGCCTGTCGCGCCAACCGAAAATCTTTGTAGTAGTGGTTCATCGGGCCATGTTACTCTTAAAGATACACAATGGATGTGGTTATGTGTTGGAGGAACACCAACGTTTGTTTCATGTTATGCGCCATATGCTTCTGAGCCTTTTCCTGTTTGTGGATCATCAAACGGCGTAGCAACTTATACCACTCCAACTGCTTTATGTAGCGTTGGTACGCCATCTAGTGTTACCGAGGGAGGAATAAAGACTCCTTATAATTCTTCGAGCGATCCTTATACAACTGTTTTTAATTGGACCTGTTCTAATGGTAATGGACCAGTAAGTTGTTCTGCTCCAAAAAAAGTTAATGCTGAATGCGAGGATCTTTGGATAACTTCACGATCTTCTAGTTGTTCTGGAGATTTTACAAATTCATGTGTTGGAAATGTATGTAAAAAAGGAGTTCAAACAACAAACACAGGTTTAACTTGTCCAGGAAATGGAAGTTGGACAAGCGTAACAACTTGTTATGCTCCAACCTGGACTGGTTCTGATTGTGTCAAAACGACAAGCACAACAGATTGTTCTTTTTCTGTTGATTGTGCCGGGCATAATGGTGGAACTAGTACAAACTGCTATGTGATAATAAACGAAGGTTATACTGTTTGGTTTACAGGTGGAGCCGCTCCGACACCAGTAGATGGAACTTGCGGATCATCTCAAGGAGGATCATTTACTTCTGCTCCTTCAACTAATCTTTGTAGCGCTGGGACTGCATCTTCGGTTACAACTGGAAGCACCACCTATACCTGGAGTTGCGTAGGATCTAATGGGGGATCAACTGCTAGTTGCTCGGCTAATATTGCTGTGAACGGTTCTTGTGGATCAGCCAATGGAACATCTTCTTATGATCAACCTACAAATCTTTGTTCAGTAGGAACAGCGTCTTCGATAACAATTAATCCAACAACTTTTACCTGGACTTGTGCTGGATCGGGTGGGGGATCGACTGCTTCTTGTAGTTCTAATCAATTAACTCGTTCAATTCCCTGTGGCTCTTATGGAGACACTAGTCAAAATGGAGTTATTAATTATTATGATGTGCAAGTAGCTTTTCTTCAAATGGATACTCTTCCACTAAGTTTAATTGATGTTAATGGAGATGCAGATGCAGACTTTGAAGATATTTATCAAATTCAACAATATGTAATTGGAGGAATAAGTACATTTTCTGTTTGTAGTATTGTTAACGGATCTTGTGGAACAGCTAATGGTCATGGATATCAAGCAACATCATATATTGATACAGCCGCGGAAAGATGTTCGGTTGGAACTTTCAGCGGATCTTTTACTGATGCTGGCTCTTCTTGGACATGGTCTTGTACTGGATCTGGCGGAGGAACAACCGCATCGTGTTCTGCTCCCAAAGTTGCTTGCGGATCATATCACAATACAACCAGAAGAGATCAACCCTCAACCAATCTTTGTGCTTATGGCAGTAATACAACCTTAAATCTTTCGAGCAATATTTGGCTTTATTCTTGTACCAATAATCCGGGAGTAGACGCTGGTTGTTATACTTACAAAACAACTTGCGGATCATCAAACGGCGGATCGTTTACTTCTGCTCCTTCAACCAATCTTTGTACTTATGGCACAGCATCTTCAGTGACCACTGGAGAAACAACTTACACCTGGACTTGTACAGGAAACGATTCTTTGGCTGTGAGCTGTTCGGCCACTCGAGTAGCAATTGTAAATGGTACCTGTGGATCTTCAAACGGCGGAACATTTTCAACCGCACCTTCAACCAATCTTTGTAGTTTAGGAACAGCAACATCAGTAACAACTAATGCCACAACCTATACTTGGAGTTGTACTGGATCTGGCGGAGGAACAACTGCTTCATGTAGTTCAAACAGATTAATTAATGGTGTTTGCGGATCATCAAATGGTGGAACATTTTCAACCGCTCCTTCAACTAATCTTTGTAGCGCTGGAAATGCTTCAACTGTTTCCGGAACTGGACCTTGGACATGGAACTGTAATGGAATCAATGGCGGAACAAATGCATCCTGTTCTGCTAATTTATCATCTGTTAATGGATCTTGTGGAACAGCGAATACGCACGGATATCCGGCAACTAGTGAAATAGATACAGCCGCTGAACGATGTGCCACTGGAACTTTCAGCGGATCTTTTACTGACGCTGGCTCTTCTTGGACATGGTCTTGTACTGGATCTGGCGGAGGAACAACCGCATCGTGTTCTGCTCCCAAAGTTGCCTGCGGATCATATCACAATACAATCAGAAGAGATCAACCCTCAACCAATCTTTGTGCTTATGGCAGTAATACAACCTTAAATCTTTCGAGCAATATTTGGCTTTATTCTTGTACCAATAATCCAGGCGTAGATGCAGCTTGTTATACTTACAAAACAACTTGCGGATCATCAAACGGCGGATCATTTTCTTCTGCGCCTTCAACCAATCTTTGTACTTATGGCACAGCATCTTCAGTGACCACTGGATCAACAACTTATACCTGGACTTGTACGGGTAATGATTCTTTGGCAGTTAGTTGTTCGGCGAATATAGTTGTGGTGGGAGTTAGTACTTGCGGATCATCAAATGGTGGAACATTTTCAACCGCTCCTTCAACCAATCTTTGTTCAGTTGGAACAGTTTCTGCTGTTACTGGATCTGGGCCTTGGAATTGGACTTGTACAGCAACTTCTCCTTGGTTAACAAATTATTCCAAAAGAAAACAACTAACCGTCACATCATCATCGGCTTTAACAAATTATCAAGTTAAGGTAACTGTTGCTTATGATTCTGATATGCAAGCTGACTTCGATGATATTAGGTTTACTTCTTCTGATGGAACGACAGAATTAAATTATTGGCTAGAATCAAAAACAGATTCATCAACCGCGACCTTTTGGGTAAAAGCTCCTAGTCTCGCAAGTGGATCAAATACAATTTATATGTATTATGGCAATGCTTCAGCAACAAGCACTTCAAGCGGGGACAATACTTTTGTATTTTTTGATGATTTTAATTCTGGAACTATAAATACTAGTAAATGGACAGCGACTTGCGAAGGAACAAATAGCGGGGGATCTGTTTCAATAGTTAGCGGAGAACTTGTTATTACTGCCAGATCTTCAGCTTATGCTTCTTATGCTGCTTGTTATCTTAAAAGCAATCAATCATATGACTTAAGAGATGGTTATGCCGTTAGATATTATGGAAAGGCTTATGAGTCTTCTGGCCAAGGTCTTTGGTGGTACGGCGGATTTTATTTAACCAATTCAACCTCAATAAGCATTGTTCAAAATGCTTCAACTTATCCTGGAGACGGAACACCTGATTTATTTGTTGGAGAAAACGGAGGATCAACTATTTATAATAATGGTAGTTATTCTGGAAATCATACCTATGAATTAAGGACAAATGGAACAACTGTTTCGGTATTGTCAGATGGCAGTGCTCTTGCTTCTAATTTTACCTTAGCATCTCAAAACGGATATTATTCAAAGTATTTACTATTTTATAGATATGCTGATCAAGCTATTTATGCTACTCAAAGATTTGATAATGTAATAATCAGAAAATATGTTTCTACCGAGCCAACTACATCATTAGGTTCTGAAGAAGCAGACGGCACAAGCATTGCTTATTGTTCGGCTGAAAAACTTTTTGCAGTTGATGGCGCTTGTGGTTCGGCAGACGGACAAGCTTCATATACTGCACCGACTACTAATTTATGCTCTCAGGGAATAGCTTCCGAAGTTTCAGAAACAAGTTCTTGGGAATGGAGTTGCTATACTTGGACTCAAAGGGGGATAAGTTCAGCATGGACTGGGGCTGATATTTCTTCAACTGGACAATATCAAGTAATAGCCAACAATGGATCAGCGGGACAAATATATAGTTCTAGTGATTATGGCCAAACATGGGCTGCTAAAACTAGTGTATCTGGAATATGGACTGATGCCGCTATTTCTTCAACTGGACAATATCAAACAGGAGTTTTATATAATGGACAAATTTATGTTTCTTCGAATTATGGAAATACTTGGATAGCAAAAAGTATTTCTACAACATGGCGTAGCGTAGATATTTCTTCAACTGGACAATATCAAGCCGCTGTAAGTTGGGATAAGATTTTTGTTTCTTCGGATTATGGAAATACTTGGACAGAAAAACAATCAGGAAATTTTCAAGGAATAGGAATATCTTCAACCGGACAAAACATGACAGCAGTTGGTTCTAGCGGAATATATACTTCTTCTGATTATGGCAATACCTGGATTAATAGGGGATATAGTTTTATTTGGACAGATGTTTCTATTTCTGGAACTGGGCAATATCAAATTGCGTCTATTCAAGGAGGGGGAATATATACTTCTTCGGATTATGGAACTACTTGGACTCAAGAATCTATTTCAATAGATAATAATGATCATGCTGTGGCGATATCAGAAAATGGACAATATTTAATTGCAGCAGCAAATAAAATAGCTTATGGATCTTCAGATTATGGCAATACTTGGTCAATGATTAATTATTCAATTTCGGGACCGATTGGAGGAGGATTTTTTGGAGCCGCTATTTCTTCAACTGGACAATATCAATTATTAGGAATTAATGGAGAATACATATATACATCATCAAATTATTTTAGCAATGGAATTGACTATTGTTCGGCGCCAAAAAAAGTAGATGGCGCACCAGGCACAGCCAGCGGAAAGAATTATTCAGAAGCAATTACTTCTTATGGATCTGATACCCAATGTGCTTCAGGAACATCAACCAACACTGCTTTCCCAGCCGCTGGTTCATCAGTTACTTGGTATTGTAATGGAATCAATGGGGGAACAAACAGCGGACCCCACACTGCCTCTCGAGCTTTAGCTGGTACTTGCGGAACAGCTCAAGGAGGACAATATTATGTTCAACCCACGGGCACAGCTTTGTGTGCTAGCGGTACTGCTTCCACTCCTGTTTATTCTTCCAACACCTGGCTTTGGACTTGTTCTGGACTTGAAGGAGGAGGAAGCGCCAGCGGATGTTATGCTTATCAAAAAGTAGATGGTGCTCCGGGCACAGCTGCTGGAAAGAATTATTCAGAAGCAATTACTTCTTATGGATCTGATACCCAATGTGCTTCAGGAACATCAACCAACACTGCTTTCCCAGCCGCTGGTTCATCAGTTACTTGGTATTGTAATGGAATCAATGGGGGAACAAACAGCGGACCCCACACTGCCTCTCGAGCTTTAGCTGGTACTTGCGGAACAGCTCAAGGAGGACAATATTATGTTCAACCCACGGGCACAGCTTTGTGTGCTAGCGGTACTGCTTCCACTCCTGTTTATTCTTCCAACACCTGGCTTTGGACTTGTTCTGGACTTGAAGGAGGAGGAAGCGCCAGCGGATGTTATGCTTACGAGAAAGTAGATGGCGTGTGTGGAACAGCAGCGAAAAACTATACTTATGATGCCACTGTTTTTAGTGGAACAATGTGTAGTGCTGGTAATAACATAACCACTCCTGCTTCTCCAGTATTTCCAAGTCAAGGAAGTTCAACTAATTGGACTTGTGGAGGATTAAATGGAGGAGTATCAAGTGGAACTTGTACTGCCAGTAGAGGAGCTGTTCCAATCAATATTTCTAATTTGAAAAATCCTTTGGATGTTGCAACCTCAATCAGCAATCCTGACGAATCCTGCTGGTATTGTTCTCATTATCTTTCCGGAACAGAAGTTGTTTCAGCTTTGGGCGGAGAAGCAGGCAATCTGCAATTCAAGTTTGACTATCAAAGCGCTTCTGAAAATATGACTGGTTATCAATTTGCGATTAGTCCAGTTAATGATGTTGATTCTGTTTCAACAATTAAAAGCAGCAACTGGGTTTCTGCTACTGGACCAACTGGCACAACTATTACCGTAAACAGCATTAATGGTTTCCCGATCTCAGTAAAAAGAAGCCCCTCTTCTTCTCTTTCCCAGATTGCTTACAACACTACCTATTATTGGTGGGTAAAAGTTAAGAGCACTACTCAAGAATCAGATTGGATTTCTGCTGGTACCTATATGACCGCGACTCATCAATTCCCGGTTCCTAAAGTACAATTTATTAGATCAGGTTTATCTAATATCCAAGCTTGTACTACAGTGAAAAGCTTGACCGGCGACCATAGCGATGATCCTTGCTTTAGCGCTTGTTGGAAAGGAGCTGGCACTACTGTTGATTTAACTTCTGCTAATTATGTTTGCAGTGTTTGCTACAACCCAAGCACTAACTTGCCCCAGCTTTGTGGAACAGTTAATAACCCAGTAACCTGGTCTCCTTTACCAGCAAACAAACCAGTCGGATTTGATTTTGTTACTGGATCAGATCCTACTACTGTTAATCCGATTTTCTCCAGCCTAGCCACTGGCGAATCAGTAAAATTAACATTCAAAATCACTGGTTCTGATTGTCCGCTGGAGGGCGAACTTAATGGTACGAGTGGAATTCTTCCAAGATGGCAAGAAAAGAGTCCATACTAAATAGATAAAATTTAAAAACAGGGAATCAATCCCTGTTTTTTATTGTTTTGTTTTTAATAAAATTATATAATAAAGGCAATAAATAAAATAATTAAAAACATATGTGGTTTTATAATAAATTTAAAAAATTTTTTTTCATTGCCGGCTGTTTAGGATTTTTGTTCTTTAACAGCAGCAATGTTTTGGCTGCTGCTTGCGGAACAGCGACGCAACAATCATGGCCTGTCGCGCCAACTACAAATCTTTGTAGTAGCGGAGGGGCAGGGTCAGTAACCTTTGTCGAGGGATATCAAGTGTGGCAATGGATGTGTGTTGGGGGGGAGCCCACATTTGTTGCTTGCGAGGCTCCATATGCTTCTGAACCTTCTCCTGTTTGCGGGTCTGGAGTAGCAACTTATACCACCCCAACTGCTTTGTGTAGTGTGGGCACTCCATCTGGCGTTACTGAAGGAGAAATAAAAGTTCCTTACACCAATACCCCGGTAAGCTATACAACTGTTTTTAATTGGACTTGTTCTAATGGTATGGGGTCGATAAATTGTTCTGCTCCCAAAAAAATAGACGCTGAGTGTACTCCAACTTGGGCGTTTAGACGAAATGCCACCTGTGGTTCAATTTTTTCTCAAAATGCTGGTGCATATATTACAAACAATGCATGGGAAATATATGTAAAAAAGGAATTCAAACAACAAACTTAACCTTGCCCACTGGTGTCGGTGGTGTTGCAAACTGTGATGGACATAATGGGGGAATAAGTAAAACTTGTTATTATATTGTAATAACTGACGAATACGGAGACATGATTTGGTTAACTGGTGGCGAAGGATCTACACTAATTAATGGAACTTGTGGTTCATCCCAGGGCGGATCGTTTACATCTGCCCCTTCAACTAATCTTTGTAGTACTGGGGCCGCGTCTTCAGTTACTACCGGAAGCACTACTTATACCTGGAGTTGCTTAGGATCTAATGGTGGATCAACTGCTAGTTGTTCGGCTAATATTGCTGTGAACGGTATTTGCGGTTCAGCCAACGGAACATCTTCTTATGACCAACCTACAAATCTTTGTTCAGTAGGAACAGCATCTTCAATTACAATTAATCCAACAACTTTTACCTGGACTTGTGCTGGATCGAGTGGGGGATCAACTGCCTCTTGTAGTTCTAATCAGCTCACCCGTTCAATTCCCTGTGGCTCTTATGGAGACACTAGCCAAAATGGAGTTATTAATTATTATGATGTCCAAGTAGCATTTTCTCAATTAGAAACTCTTCCTTTGAACTTGATTGATGTTAATGGAAATGCAAATGGAGAGTTTGAAGATATTTATCAAATTCGACAATATGTAATCGGAGAAATAAGCACATTTATTATTTGTAGCAGAGTCAACGGATCTTGTGGAACAGCTAATGGTCATGGATATCAAGCAACATCATATATTGATACAGCCGCGGAAAGATGTTCGGTTGGAACTTTCAGCGGATCTTTTACTGATG
>Ga0302246_1001987_pt1 | contig 13080 bp, 14 predicted proteins | sample AAG_UR_Trp_MG_FD_193533 | JGI IMG/M metagenome (GOLD analysis project Ga0302246, IMG submission 193533) | Enriched activated sludge microbial communities from anaerobic digester in WTTP, New Holstein, Wisconsin, United States - AAG_UR_Trp | ecosystem: Engineered > Bioreactor > Anaerobic >...
GCATCCCGCCGGGTATGGTGAGATTCATGCCGACCCGTCCGGCGATAGCGACCTTTGCAAGGGCGACGAGCAGCCCCCCGTGCGCCACCGGGAAAGCGGACGCTATAAGCCCTTTTGCGATTGCGCCGGTCATCTTCTCGTAGCGCGCCTTTGCTGCCTCCATATCGAGGGATGGGACCACGCCGCCCTCGATGCCGATGTGGGCGAGGTACTCCGACCCGCCGAGTTCCTCCCCGGTCTCCCCCACGACGTAGGCGAGGTCGCCCTCGAACTTCGCATCCATCGATACTGCGGTGGTAACGTCGGGGTGGATGCCTATCGATGTGATGAGGAGCGTCGGGGGTACGGATACCTTCACGGGGCGAGAGTCCGCGTCGAACCCGGAGAAATCGTTATACATGCTGTCTTTTCCCGATATGTACGGTGTCGCGAACGCGATCGCACCGTCACGGCATCCGAACGCAGCCTGTTTGAGCTGCCAGAGCCTCTCCGGCTCGTCGGAGGAGCACCAGCAGAAGTTGTCGAGGAGTGCGATGGCATCGAGCGGTATACCTATCGCGATCAGGCCCCGGATCGCCAGATCGATCGCGGCAATCGCCATGCGGTAGGGGTCGAGCTCCGAGTACGTCGGGAAGATGCCTTGCGAGAGCCCGACACCCTTCATCGAGCCGGGGACGACCTTTGTCAGGGTGGCAGCGGTCTGGACCCGCCCGCTCCCCTGTACGGGGCCGAGAACGTGCCCTCCCTGGACGGTATGGTCATACCGGGTCGATATGAACTCTTTTGAGCATATGTTCTTTCGTGCGAGCATGGCAAGGAGGAGGTCGTCGAGCCGGTCGGGGCAGGGGAAGTCGGGCTCGGGATATGCCGTCTCCACGGGCAATGTCAGAAGGTGCTTCTCCGGCAGGCCGTCGTGGAGGAAGTCAAGGTCGATATCCATGACGGTCGTGCCGTCGTACTCCACGACGCACCTTCCGGTATCGGTGAACGTCCCGATGACGGTTGCCTCGACATCTCTCTTCCCCATCAGGTCCATGAACGCCTCGATCTTCTCCTCCGGGACGGCGAGCGTCATCCGCTCCTGCGACTCGGATATCCAGATCTCCCACGGTGCCATGCCGGGGTACTTCAGCGGCACGCGGTCGAGGAGGACGTGGCATCCGCCGGACTCCTTTGCCATCTCGGCGACGGAGCAGGAGAGCCCCCCCGCTCCGTTGTCGGTGATGCTCCGGTAGAGGTCGAGGTCGCGGGCCTCCCTGACGATGACGTCCGAGAACTTCTTCTGGGTGATCGGATCGCCTATCTGGACCGCGGTCACGGGGCTCGCCGGATCAAGGGCTTCCGAGGAGAAGGTTGCGCCGTGGATACCGTCTTTCCCGACCCGTCCGCCGACCATGACGATGAGGTCGCCGGGCAGGGCCTGCTTCTCGTGGAGCAGTCTCCCGTTGTGAGCACGCGGCATCACGCCGACCGTGCCTGCGAAGACGAGAGGTTTACCCACGTACCGGTCGTGGAAGTAGCACCACCCCTGCGGTGTCGGTATGCCCGAACAGTTGCCGCCGATGCCGACGCCGCTGATGACGCCCTCAAAGATCCTTCGCGGGGAGAGGATGGGGTTTTCCCGGTTCTTCCCGCGGAAGAGGGCCGGTTCGGTGTCGGGGTCGCCGGTGCAGTAGCCGTATATGTTGATGCAGGGTTTGGCGCCGAGGCCAAACCCGATAGTGTCGCGGTTCACCCCGACGATCCCGGTGAGGGCGCCGCCGAAGGGGTCGAGGGCCGAGGGGGAGTTGTGCGTCTCGACCTTGCAGGTCACGAGGTGTTCGTCGTCGAAGATGATGGCGCCGGAGTTGTCGGTGAAGACCGAGACGCAGATGTCCGCGCCCCCCCTCTTCTTGCGGATGGCGTTGGTTGCCGCCTGGATGCAGGTCTTGTAGAGCCCCCGAGGGACGTCGTCGTCCATCGCCGACGCAAAGATGGTGTGCTTGCAGTGTTCGCTCCAGGTCTGGGCGAGGGACTCGATCTCGACGTCCGTCGGCATCCGCCCGAGCCCCCTGAAGTAGTCCCGTATCGCGTGGAGCTGGGCGAGGTCGAGCGCGAGCGGTCCCCGCCGCTCTCCTGTCCGGGGATCGAGGATACCCTCTTTTCCGATGCGCGCGAGGTCCGCGTCGGAAAGATCGAGGCCCACGGCCCCGGCCGCCTGCGGGTCGTCGAGATGGACGAAGGGCGTGACCGCATCCATCCCCTTCTTGCCGTACTCCTCGCGGCTTTTGATGTGGATGCGGTTGATGAGCGGGTTTGCGAGGGCGCCGGCGAGTTTTTCCAGGGATTCGGGAGTCAGGTCGCCGGCGGCGAGGTAGAGCTGCGATGAGAAGACCGCTTCCCCCTTGCCGAACTGGAATCCGAAGTAGTCCTCGATGGTCTGTCTTGCCGTCGCTCCGACGTTATCGGTGACTCCGGGAAGGAACCCGACCTCGATTGCATGATCAAAGTCAGCCTCGGTCGGCCGGTCCACGGAGTAGCGCTGGACGACGGGGTTGCTGAGCTGCGCGCCGATCTGCGAGAGTTCTTCGGGGGAGAAGTCTCTTTTACTGGTCGCTATAGTATAGACGTCGACGAGGTGCAGCTCGCGCAGGGGGATGCCGAGCGAGCGGAACCTCTCGGTACGCATCTGTAACCGTGGATCGCAGGAGTAGTGTACCTCTATCCGGTGGACGTGAGAGGCCATGTATATATATGGGTGCGATCGGGTGAAAAGAGCTGCGATGGAGATGATGCACGGCCCTGTACCGGGGTCAAAAGAGGTCCGGGCAGGCATCGTGGCGCCCTTCTTCGGCCTGGTTCTGAACGGGTTACACCCCGTCGGCGATGCCGCCCTCGTAACCTGCTCTCGCGAAATCTGTAAAGGGGTTCGATGACATACTCACCCGGAGGAAGTTCTGTATGCAAAAAGCATTATTGCGAGAGTATCAACCGTGGAAGGATGCGTAATGTTCGACCGTTGTCCTGGTGCTGCACATATCCGAACTCCGACGCTGAAGATAAAAAAATGCCCCGAGTGCGGTGCGGAGGTCGAGGTCTTCTCCAATGACATCTCGGTGAGATGCAGCGAATGCGGATTTACCGTTTACAACGATGCCTTATCCTGCGTCCAGTGGTGTAAGTACGCACGGGAATGCGTCGGTGAGGAGACCTACCAGAAACTTGTAGGCAAAAAGCCGGATCGCTGAAAGGGGAGAGGGTTGTGCCGGGCATGCAAACATCCCTGAGTCTGATCCTTTGATCGAATCCATCAAATCGGAGGGTGTCCATACGTGCGGCGAGCGGACATTTTCCCTATCATCCGGCTCAAGACCTACAAAGCGTGAAAGTGATCCTCCCCAAAACTATATCATTCCCGATACCGACATCATCTGTATGCCGACGAAGACGGTAGTCGAGGGGAAGAAGGCGACCCCGAAGACCCCGCCTAAAGGAACTCTTACTCAGGCTGAAATCCAGGCCAGTATCGATAGGCTGGATGCAGACATGGAAAGATGGGGGAAGGGTCGGAGATACACTCTGGCCGAGGTAGAAAAGAGGCTGGAGTTATAAATCGATGTGTGGGTACTTCTTGTGCGCCGCCTCGAAACCCATGACCTCATGAATTTCCACAGATGTTTTTTGCTCTGTTTTCACCACCTTATAAAACACCGTGTACTTCCTCTGAATATGTAACCGGTGGGTGTTCTCCTTCCCTTTCAACTGCTTCTTATTGCATTGTTTGATCGAAGTGAACAGGTGTTCGCCCAGGCAAAATTTTATTTTATCAATGATTTTTTGATATACTCGTTATCTCCACGCTTGATTGCCTGAAGGTGCCTCTCTGCCGTCTCTGTAATTACGATTTCGTATTTCGTCATGCGCCTCTCTCAGGCCTCGACGCCCCGTGCATGCAGCGCGGCGATCACACCCTGTTCTGCAGCCTCTGACTTAGGTATGCGCTCCTCCTTCGCGAGGAGGCAGACGTTCTCACGGATACGAGCCGAGGTTTGCAGAAAGACCTCTCCCTTCGCGTTGATGTGCTTCATAGTCAGTAGGTGGCAATTATAGTCTCTTAAAGAGGTGGTGACAGAAACAGAGGTATCGGCAACTCGAATCTCTCAACATCCGGCCCCTGCAACCTGTTTTTAGTCACCTCTCTTATCAGGCCCCGCGCAGAGAGCTATGCATGCGCAATCTGTCATGACGGTTATGTAACTGTCATGACAGTGGAAAGGAGAAGAGAATTATGGAGCGTAAGGAGAAAAAGGAGCAATACAGGCGTAAAAAGGAGGGATATACGTTCACATTGTCCGATCAGGCATATGTATTTCTCAAAAACAAAATTACAACTGTGCCTCGATCCATATAAAGTCTCATAAGATATGTCAAAACGAGGATTCTGTCACAAATGGTGCCGTTAATCCAATCGAGGTAAGCCCCAGCGGAGCACAGCGCCCGCACTCTGGAGATACGAACAAATCTAAAAGAGCCCCAGCCGTGATTTGAACACGGGACCTGCTGATTACAAGTCAGCCGCTCTGCCAGCTAAGCCACTGGGGCATACCTTATATCGTGAGTTCTCTGCGGTAAAAAAGGTGGCGCTGATCCTCCTCATGCCTTCCCGGCATCGCCCGGCCGATCGCCATGCTGCCACATGGTCTCCCCCTCATACCGTATCCGCCGGACCCGGTGATACGGAATACACGCTGCGTGCGTCCCGGCGTCCACCTCCAGGTACTGTGCGTCGAGCGCGACGACCCGGTCGCCCTGTACCCTTGAGCGGTCGCCAGGCGCCCCTCTGTCGACGTACTCGACCTCGACTCGCGAGAAGTCATACCCCGGATCGTGATAGAACCGGAGCAGCAGCCGGCGGCTCGTTCTCATATGAGGTTAGAGCATCTCCATAGAGTATAAAACCCTCCCGGGACCAACGGTGATTCTACAAGGTCCTCCTCGACCGTGAGAGCACGATACGGATGTGTACCGATCGGAACAGAGGTCGAGCATTGCAGGTGTGTGAGGGGATGTGAATCTCGTAACTACGATAGCCGTCATCGTGGTCGTTCATCTCGCTCTCCTCCTCGCGGGCCGGGCGGGGCTGCAGGTACAACCCGCTCCCTTTCCACCGCCGGCAGGGCCGGCGGCCGCACCGGAGACGGTTCCGTTGCCGGAAGGACTGCCTCCGCCCGTGGAGCATTTCTACCGCACCCTCTACGGCAACGATCTGCCGTTGATTGAGTCGGCAGTGATCAGCGGGCGCGGCACCATGCGCATCGGCGGGATCACATTCCCGGTGCGGTTCCGGTTTACCCACGAAACCGGGCGAAACTATCACCACTACATCGAAAACACGTTCTTCGGGCTGCCGGTGATGAAGGTCGACGAGTACTATGTCAACGGCACCGCCCGCCTGGAACTGCCGTTCGGCGTCGCCCGCGGTTCGAAGATCGACCAGGGCGCCAACCTCGCCCTGTGGGCCGAGGCTATCTGGATGCCGGCCGTTTGGGCCACCGATCCGCGAACGCACTTTGAGCCCGTGGGCGAGCATACGGCAGAGCTGGTGGTCCCGTTCGGCAATACGGAGGAGCGGATCACCTTGCACTTCGACCCAAAGACCGCTCTGCTGCAGGAGATGCAGTCGATGCGCTACAGGGGCGAAGAGAGCGAGGAAAAGACCCTGTGGCTGAACGACGTCAGGGAATGGAGCCGGATGGACGGGTGGCTGATCCCCGTGACCATCGCAGTTGCCTGGGGCGATGAAGCCTCTCCCTGGGCGGTGTTCACGGCCGAAGAGGTCGTTTACAACGGAGAGGAGCCCCTTCGAACCGGCGGAGTGTAACCGCAAGGCAAACACCAGAGCATAACGGTGCAGGATGTCGCCGGAGGGCGGGTCTGCAACGTTCATAACCGAGGAACACAGAAGTACCAGCAGGATGTCGCATCTCAACGTCGATCTCGGAGGCCGGCCCGGCCTCGACTGCCGGGGATTCTGTTCGTACTGCTACTTCAAACACGTCCAGGGGACGACGTCGTTTGGCTGCAAATACTGCCTCCCCTTTCAGAAAGGCTGCGACTACTGCACCCGGGGCGTGCGCGAGGGTTATACCGGGTTCAAGAGCCTCCGGACCGTTGCCGACGAGACGCTCGCAAACCTCCAGGTGATGAGCGATGACGTAGACCGGATCACCATCAGCGGCGGCGGGGACCCGAGTTGCTACCCGGAGTTTCGCGACCTCATCGAACTGCTCGGCAGCATGGAAGTGCCGCTCCATATCGGCTACACGAGCGGCAAGGGGTTCGATGACCCCGGCATAGCCGATCACCTCATCGAGAACGGCCTTGCCGAGGTCTCCTACACGATCTTCGCCGCCGACCCTGACCTGCGGCGGCGGTGGATGCACGACCCGACCCCGGAGGCCTCGCTCGCGGTCCTCGAGCGGCTCTGCGGTGCAATCGACGCCTACGCCGCCGCAGTCGTCATCCCGGGCGCGAACGACGGCGAGATCCTCGAAGCGACCTGCGCGTGGCTTGAGGATCGGGGCGCAAAAGGGTTGATCCTGATGCGGTTTGCAAACCGAATCGACCAGGGGCTCATTCTCGGCAACGCGCCCATCATCGAGGGGCAGCAGGTCCATACCGTCGATGAGTTCCACGACCTCGTCACCCGCCTCAATGAACAGTTCTCGATGAAGATCAGCGGGACACCGCTCGGGGACCCCTCGATCGGATCCCCGTTTGCGATCCTCCACGAACCCGACCTCTTGAAGAAACTCCCCAGGGTCCGGGGACACGCGACGGTGATCACCGGGAGCATCGCCGCCCCCTTCATCCAGCGGGTCCTCTCGATCCGTGGCTACCGTTCACGTGTCGTCAGGGTCAGAAAGGAGATCGCCTGCCTCATCACGGCCGAGGACCTCGCCGGCGTGAACTTATCAAAACTCGAAGACGTCGTGATCATCCCCGGCCGGGCGTTCGTCCACGACGTCGAGGCGAGAAGGATCCTCTCCGCCGATGGCGTCGACCGCGAGGTGGTGCGCGGCCCCGACACGCTGACGGCCGATGCAGAGACGAGCATGGGCATGACCCGGATAGAAGTGCTCGAGAAAGAGATGGAGGGGTTTGCAGCCCTGATCAACACGATCAACCAGTACGGTCGATGAGAGACCGTTCCGGCCGGGGCCGGATAGCACGGGATCGAGGCGATCCTTGCCGGAGCGCTCGTCCGGCCGCCGGCGTGAGGCGACCTTGAACGAGCGCGGCACCCCCTCACCCCTTCGCCGGCATGGTCCGGGTATGGTGTAACCCCCTGTCCCCGGGCATTCACCCACTGTGCGTATGGGGGGAATCAGTGGGTCCTCTTCACCATCGGGACGAACCGCTCGATGATCCACTCGTTCCTGACCTCCGGGTGGAAGGAGAGGCCGTAAAGAGGGAGTGAGCGGTGCCGGATCGCCTGGATGCACCGGTCCGATACGACAAGGGGTATGAATCCGGTGGGGGTCTCCACGGCGTGCTCATGCAGTTCGTACGCAGGGAAGCCTGTCATCCCGGCAAAGAGGGGATCCGGCGCGACCACCCGGATATCCACCATACCGATCTCGCAGCACGGCACGGTGCCGCCGCCAAAGGCCGCCGCGAGGGCCAGCATGCCCGAGGAGATGCCGAGCACCGGGCGTGCGAACGTAGAGAGCCACCGGAATATATCCGGGTGATCCAGAAATCCCGTATCCTTCAGCGCCGTCCCGCAGAGGACCGCCCCATCCGCACCTTCGATATCCGGTGCGCTGACGGTTGTATAGTGACGGACGATGGGCTCTGCCCCGGCCTCCCGGAGGTAGCGTTCGACCGGCCCGACGAACTCGGCGTGGGAGAGCGAGTTGCCGCGATAGCAGAGATCGATAACCAGGATCACTTCTCCACCAGTCCTGCCCGTTCGATCCGGAGGATGCCGTTGTAGTTCTGGTAGACCGCCGATGCCTCCTCGATCGCTATCCTCCGGGAGAAGAACGGGGCGTCGATGACGAACGTCTCAAACTCCCCGCCTTCGCCGGTGAGAGTGGTCCGGTACTTCCGGGCGACCTTTCGGAGGTCGTCGAGGGTGCGGCGGTCGATCTCCCTCCCGAGCCAGGATGCATCGAAGGGCGAGGAGAAGACGCCCACGACGATCACCCGGAATCCGGCATCGATGAGCTCCTCCATGTAGGCCTCCTGGTCGATATGCCAGAGCGGGTTGAAGCACCAGAGGTCCAGTTCGCGGCAGATTCGCTGGACCCGTGCGGCCTGGTAGACCGAGAGGATCGCTCCCGTAACGACTCCCTCGATATCGAACCGTTCCCGGGCGAGGGAGAGAGCTCGCTTCAGGTCCAGGAGTTCTGTCTCCTGCTCCCCTGCCGTCTCCACCTCCACGAGGGGGAGCCCCGCCGCCGCGGCCTGCAGCCCGGCAAGGTGGATGTTCGGGGTATGGAACATATAACTCTCGGGGTTTTTGGAGACGACCGTGATCAGGCAGGCCACCTCCTCATGCTGCATCGCTTTCCAGCAGGCATAGAGAGAGTCTTTCCCGCCCGAGAAGAGCACGCCGAGTCTCATGGCTGTTCGCGTACCCGTTCTCTTTCGGGCACGATAACCCCTGCGGCGGCGGCGCCGGAAGCACCCGGGCGGTGGAAGTCCGGGTTCTGCATGCCGTCCCGACCAATCGCGCGGTTACCGGCCGCCGCCGCCGGGGGGATCAGAGTTATATGCTGTTGAACCTTCACCGGATGTGAGCACCGGGGGTGCATCGGGAGATCTTGCTATGGTGGGAGTCGGGCAGCATCAAGAAGAGCAGGTCGAAGTGGTTGTTGATTGCATCCTGGTAAACTATCGGGGGGATCCCGAGTCGCGGGGCCGTGTCGTCCATGCTCTCCTCGAGTGGGCCGAAGAGCACCCCGATGAATGGAGCGAACTACAGGCGCGCTGTCAGCAGCGTCACGAAGCGCTGGCGTAAGCCCCGGAAACACTATCTCTTCTTCCTTCCTGAGCTGGATGCGGGGGTATCTGCGCCCGGCGTCGCGACGACTATGTTCCGGCAGCCGGGATGGCGCTGGTATAAAATGTTTGAAAAATGCGAGGGGTGAGATTCGAACTCACGAACTCCTACGAGACCAGGCCCTCAACCTGGCGCCTTTGACCTGGCTTGGCAACCCTCGCCCGGGGGAGAGAACATAGTGAACGCGGGATGGAGAATGCACTGATTGCGCTTTCGCGCCCCGCTTACCTTACTTAATCTGTTGTCATACATGAAATACCTTTGTGCGGAGAGGTGGTAGGGCCCCGGCAATGCCCCGGAGGACGCTGATCAAAGAGGCCCTGCACTATGTCGTGCAGGGTATACGGTCACACCCCGGTCGGGAAAGGCTGTTTTCTCTATCTAGCCTCTCTCTATGCGGAATAAGGCTCCGGTTCTTCATACAAGCGTAACCGTCGGGCTGCCGTGTCTCACCCGCGAAGGATGCTCCCGCCCTTCAGTGGTGGCGTGGCCTTGATTAACCGCCGGGTTCAATACGCTACCATGAAGGCTCCGTTGCTGGCTGCATGCCTCTGCTGTGCGTTGATTGTTATACTCTCCTCCAGCGGTTGTACGACCAACACTAAAGATCAGGAATACTACGACAATTGGGTTGCAGCAGAGCCGGACAACGCCGAGGCGTGGTGCATCCGGGGGATGTACTACAACGATAATTACGGGCAGTACGCTGAGGCGATGGAGAGTTGCAACAGAGCGCTTGAACTTGATCCGGGATACGGGCTGGCCTGGTACCTGAAAGGGGTTATTCTGACGAACATGAATATGACCGGTGAAGCGGCGCCATGTTTTGAGAATGCAACGAGGTATGATCCCGGCCTGGCAAAAAGCGTACAGGCCGTTGCTGGCAATACGCGGTGATATGGACCCCAATATCCCTTAAATATCGATTGTTACGAGATCCGGGATGAATGCTTGAGAAGGGTGCCGGCGGCCGCGCGAGGCCGGCCCTCCGCCTATCCAGGACAGGGGATGATGGGTATACCGGGGCTCAAGCCGGCAGAGGCAGCCGGCGAGGGCATGCGGGAGCAGCCATCGGGGATCCCTCATCCATGATGGCTGTTCCCGCCTGCCCGGAGCGGTTTTGGCCCGTGGTACACGGGGATATACCGAAGTGAGAGCGTCCGAGGTCTGGCCGCGCACCCCGCACGTATATACGAAACGGCCGCCAAACCTGAGACCACAGGTGAATACCAGAATGTACGAGGATTCATACACCAACCGGTTACGCAAGACCGCCGTCGATATGGGTGCGGATCTCTTCGGGGTTGCCGATGTGCAGAACTTCGATGACCCGGCATACACGGGCAACGATCCTCGGGGTATCATGGAGGATGCACGCGCGGTGATCGTCATCGGGGTGGCGGTCCCGCGGGGCTCGATCGAGAGCCTGCCGAAGGGCAGGGCCGAGTACACCAACACCCTGATGGCGGGCACGGCGACGATCCGGATCATTGCTTTCCGGCTGGCGCGCCTGATCGAGAAGGAGGGCTACAAAGCCACGATCGTTCCTACGGAGGGCAGCGAATTCGGGTACTGGTATGCAGACCGCGAGACGCTCATGGCGGGGATGTCCATCAAGTACGCAGCATACTGCGCGGGTCTCGGGAACTACGGGGCGAACCATCTCCTGATCACGGATGAGTTCGGCCCCCGGGTTCGCATGACCGCCATCCTCACGGATGCCCCCCTCAAGGGGCCGGAAGGCCCCCGGCGGCCTCTCCTGAACGAGGACTGTAAGGACTGCATGAAGTGCGTCGAGGCCTGTCCGGCTGCGGCGTTCACCGCCGATGGAGAGATTCACCGGCAGCGGTGCGCCGAGTATATGTTTCAGGCGCTCGGTGGGCTCCGGTGCGGCCTCTGCATCAAGGTGTGCCCGAAGTGAGAGGGTAACTCCGGGCAGGGCCGGTAGCGAACCCGGGCGCCGGTCCCGAAAAATCTCCCCCCCATCCGCAGGCGTTGCCGGATCAGAAACATTCTGTTTTCGGAGCGGAAACAATCTGTTCACGGGGCAGAAGCGGTATGGGAAAATCGGCACTGACCGAACTCTTCGAAACCGAGGAGAAAATACGCATCCTCCGGCGTGTTGCCAAACGAAATCCGGTAACAGCAACGACAGTTGTCGCGGCGACCGGGACCTCAAAAGCCCTGGTCTCGCGCTACCTGCGCCTGCTTGTCAGGAACGGTTTTTGTATGCAGCGCGGCCGGGAGTACGCCTGGCGTAAGAACGCCCGAAGTCTGGCGGCGAAACGTCTGCTCAACATCGATCTCCTTGAGGCGGCGGTTTCATTCCCGGGGTGGGCACGGGGGATAGGAGTCTATGGAAGTTATGCAGGGGGGACGAACACGGCCGGCAGTGATCTTGACCTCTGGATGCTTGCCGATGAGTATACATCGGACCTTGAAGTTCCTGCAGCGGGAGTCGGGAAAAGTGCAGGTGCGGCAGCAGGGACCGAGGCAAGCCTGTTCATCCTCACTCGGGAGAGGCTTTCTGACCTGAGAGCGACCGATCAACCGTTCTACTCCGACCTTGTCCGGTCGAGCATTACTCTCGGAGGTGAGTCCATTGAGAACAGTTGAAGACTGCTTCAGGGAGAAGAAGCTTCGGAGGGTCGCACCTTCTGTAGACTCCGAACCGGCGGTCACGAGGGTGCGGAAGCGCACCTCGCTCGCATTTATCTTGCGGGGGTGAAGGGGGTGGAGCGGGAAGACCCCACCCTTTAGGGTGGGGATGAAAGCGGCGCCGCCCTTCGTCACACGCCTTAGGGTTTACCAGAAACTTTATCTTAATATAAGACTCAATAATACTTGTATGCTTCAAGCCTACAAGTATCGGATGTATCCTTCACGAGAGCAGGTTACGCTCCTCATGAGACACATCGATGCTTGCCGGTTTGTGTACAACCATTCATTGGAACAGAAGATCCGTGCATATGAGCAGGCAGGTCGAAAATTCTCCTGCTTTGACCTGAACAGCCGTCTTCCCGCCCTCAAAGAAGAATATCCGTGGCTCACGGAAGTGAACTCCCAGTCGCTCCAGAGCACGAACAAGAATCTCGACAACGCCTTCACCCGGTTTTTCCGCGAGAAGAAAGGGTTTCCCCAGTTCAAGTCGAAGAAGAATCCGGTACAGTCGTTTCAGGTGCCTCAACACTATCGGGTGGATTTTGAGAGAAACCACATTCGCCTTCCGAAGATTGGTGAGATCAAAACTGCCTTCCATCGCCACTTCGCCGGCAAGATGAAAACCGCTACCGTCTCAGTTACATCCACTGGGAAGTGGTTCGTCAGTATTCTTGTCGATGATGGGAAACCAACTCCCGATCCTGCCGGGTTCACTTCCGATACGACGCTCGGGATCGACGTAGGGCTGACTGACTTCGCGACCTTCTCGAACGGCGAGAAAGTTGCAAATCCACGCTACCTCAAGAATTCGTTGCAGCGGTTGAAGGCGCTCCAGCGACGGGTGTCCCGGAAGGTGAAGGGATCGAAGAACCGGCAGAAAGCCATCAAGAAACTTGCACGGTGTCACGAGGAGGTTGCAAACCAGCGCAACGATTTCCTGCACAAACTCTCTTTTCGAGTTGTAAGCGAGAACCAAGCTATTGCAGTGGAAACGTTAAACGTGGCTGGAATGCAGAAGAATCACTGTTTGGCACAGAGTATCAGTGACGTATCCTGGAGTTCGTTCTTCCGAATGCTCGAATACAAATGCGAGCGATATGGGAAGACGCTCTTGAAGATCGGAAGGTTTGATCCGTCCTCTAAACTCTGTAGTTGCTGTGGATATATAAAGCGGGCATTGCCACTCTCTGATAGAGAGTGGCAATGCCCCGACTGCGGCACCAGCCATGATCGAGATGTCAACGCAGCAATCAATATCAAGAAATTCGCCCTGCAAGATCAGAATCTTGTTGGGGTAGCAGGTGCGGAACGCACCGTCGAGCCTGTGGACTTGCCTCAATAGAGGAAGGATGAAGCAGGAAGCCCCGCCC